>JAABUT010000219.1_pt1 | contig 107228 bp, 108 predicted proteins | sample 5559281 | NCBI WGS metagenome assembly JAABUT01 (sample SAMN10711880, study PRJNA513359) | rock metagenome | isolation source: Antarctica rocks | place: Antarctica: Victoria Land, Ricker Hills nord | collected 2016-01-04 | reverse complement strand
AAAACAGGTTTTCCAATAAATTATCTTCCTCTGACAATCATTTTCTTTACGTATTGTTCGGTAGGGGTTTGCATGGCATAAATGTAAATTCCGGGAACAAGATCAGTAGTAGGCAATAATATCTCATGGTAGCCGGAATTAAAGTAGTTATTTGTAAGTATTTTAACTATGGCGCCAGATGTATTGTAAAGCGTTATAGTAACTTTATTGGATTTGGACAAACTAAAACCAACGGTAGTGCTGCTAACGGAAGGATTAGGATAATTTTGACTTAGGCCGGAAAGCAACAGCTTTTGTTCTATAATCATGTTGATGGTATCAAACCAGGCATAAGCAATTTGAATGTTCCCTGTTGCATTAGGATGGGTGGGGTCCTGATATAAAGAGAAATCCCTGCCTAAAACAGCGTTAATATCGGTATAATGAATCTTATTATTGTCGGCAATCCTTTTGTAAATGGTATTGATTTGCCTGATGACCACATTAGCGTTTTGATAACGTTTATTGTTTTTGTCATTTAAAAATTGCACAGTTCCTATAACAGGTATTAGTTTATAGGCCAAAGCGATCTCTATCATTTTAGTCATGTTGCTTTGTGTTTCGGCAATTTTCATTTTACCGCCAACAATAGCAAGGGCATCATTTAAGCCTATCAAAATCAATAAAAAACCAGTCTTCTTTTTAATGGTAGCTTCAAACCGGACCAGGCCTTGCTTGGTAGTTTGGCCGGGAATGCCAAAGTTATCTACAATAACGGTTTTACCGGGGTAACAGGCTTCGAAATCAGCTTTTAAATATCCCTGAAACTGAAGTCCGTTAACTCCGGCAACAGTACTGGCGCCGAACGTGGAAATTTCAATACTGTCTTTACTATATAATTTTGAAGATAAAGAACAGCTGGGCTTTTGTGCAAAAAGGATTGCAGATGCAAAACACGTCGTAAGCAGCAGCAAAAAACTTACCGACCTGTGTGCCATTTAGCCTTTGTTTTATTGGGTAATTTGAATTCAAAAAATATTCACGAAAGTACAGGTAAAAATCTAATTATTTATAAAAAACGATAAAAGAAAAGCTTTAAATTATCCGTAAATTATAGTTCATCAAAATTATATATTTGCTTCAAAGAGTTAATGATGCAAGAAATCAAAGAATATGTAGAAGCCAACAAAGAGCGATTTTTAGATGAACTTTTTGCTTTGCTTCGTTTTCCTTCCGTAAGCGCTGACCCAAAGTATAAAGATGATGTTTTAGAAGCGGCAGAATATGTGGCCGGAAAGCTGCGCGAAGCCGGGGCAGAAAATGTGGAAGTTTGCAAAACAGCTGGTTATCCGGTTGTTTATGGCGAAAAAATCACTGATCCTTCCAAACCAACTGTTCTGGTTTATGGCCATTACGATGTGCAGCCGCCAGACCCGCTTGAATTATGGCAAACGCCCCCTTTTGAACCAACCATACGCGATGGGAAAATTTATGCCCGAGGTGCTTGTGATGATAAAGGACAGTTTTACATGCACATCAAGGCATTCGAACTGATGATGAAAACCGGCAGCCTGCCCTGCAATATTAAATTTATGATTGAGGGGGAAGAAGAAGTAGGTTCGGACAACCTGGGTATTTTTGTGCAGCAGAACAAAGAAAAGTTAAAGGCCGATGTGGTTTTGATTTCGGATACTTCGATGCTGAGTATGGAAAACCCTTCTTTGGAAACCGGTTTGCGTGGCTTGTCTTATTTGGAAGTAGAAGTAACGGGTCCATCACGCGATCTGCATTCGGGCGTTTACGGCGGCGCAGTTGCCAATCCGATCACCATACTTGCTAAAATGATCGCTTCTTTTCATGACGAAAATAACCACATCACCATTCCCGGTTTTTATGATGATGTTCTTGAACTGACGAATGTAGAAAAACATGCCCTAAACGAAGCACCATTCAATGCAGAAGCTTACAAAAAAGATTTGAACATCAATGAACTTTGGGGCGAAAAAGGTTATAGCACTTTAGAACGGACCGGCACACGGCCAACTTTAGAACTGAACGGCATTTGGGGGGGGTACATTGGCGAAGGCGCTAAAACTGTACTGCCATCAAAAGCTTCTGCTAAAATATCCATGCGTTTGGTACCTAATCAAAGTTCGGCTAAAATTACAGAGTTGTTTACCAGGCATTTTGAAAAGATCGCTCCGCCTACTATAAAAGTAAAAGTTACACCGCATCATGGCGGCGAGCCGGTTGTTACGCCAACATCAAGCGCAGCTTTTCGTGCAGCCGAAAAAGCAATTGAAGAATCTTTTGGTAAAAAACCAATTCCAACACGGGGCGGGGGAAGCATCCCGATCGTGGCTTTGTTTGAGAAAGAATTAGGCATAAAAACAGTATTGATGGGTTTCGGATTAGATAGCGACGCGCTGCATTCGCCAAATGAGAAGTACGATATTTTTAACTATTACAAAGGCATTGAAACTATTCCGTTGTTCTATAAATATTTTACCCAGCTATCAGCAGAAGTGTAATCAGGTTAACGAAGATTTTAAATTTTAATATGCTTCTTTTACCACTAAAAAATTTGCAACATTTGTTTTTGTTACCCGAATAAGTAATGCAGTTACATTTAACTTCAATCAAAATATAAATGAGCAAAATATTAGTATTTGGTGCATCAGGCCAGTTAGGCCAGTGTTTAAAGCAGGTGGCTGCCGAAATGGATATTACCGATATTGCCTTTCCTAATGAAACGGAGGCCAATATTTTAAACCCGGAAGCTTTACAGCTGCTTTTTACCAATCACCAGCCAAAATACTGCGTCAATTGTGCCGCTTATACGGCTGTTGACAAAGCGGAAGATGAACTGGAGCTGGCACGAAAAATCAATAAAACAGGCGTAGAAAATATTGCAGCTTTGTGCAAAGGATTTGACACCGCTTTTGTGCAGATCTCTACCGATTTTATTTTCGCTGGCAATACGCCTCATCCTTTAACAGAAACAGATCCTACAGAACCCATTAGCGTTTACGGATTGACCAAGCTGGAAGGCGAGCAGGTGATTCCGCATTATATTGACAAATATTTTATCCTGCGTACCAGCTGGCTTTACTCCGAACATGGGAACAATTTTGTAAAAACCATGCTTAAATTAGGTAAAGAAAGGGATGAACTTAAAATAATTGCCGATCAGGTTGGTACACCTACTTATGCCATTGATCTGGCTTCTGCCATATTACAGATCATCGAATCGGGCAGCGAGGCTTACGGCATTTATCATTACAGTAATGAAGGTGTAACTTCCTGGTACGATTTTGCCCAGGGCATTTTCGACATCAGTAAAACTTCTGTAAAAGCGCTCCCAATCCGTACCGCAGAATATCCGACAAAAGCTACCCGTCCGGCTTATTCTGTTATGGACAAAGCCAAGATCAAAAAAACATTCGGCATCGAAATCCCTTACTGGCGACATAGTTTGGAGAGATGTATTCTGGCATTGGCACAACAAGATTAATAACCAACATAACAAGTCCTAAATAAAAATTATGAAAGGAATTATCCTTGCAGGCGGATCCGGCACACGCCTTTACCCAATTACAAAAGCCATCAGTAAACAGTTGATGCCGATCTATGATAAGCCAATGATCTATTATCCGCTGTCGGTACTTATCCATTCAGACATACGCGAAATCCTGATCATTACCACACCCGAAGACAGCAGCAGTTTTAAACGTTTATTGGGCGACGGCAGTGAATTGGGTTGCCGCTTTGAATTTGCCGTACAGGAAAAACCGAACGGTTTGGCACAGGCTTTTGTAATTGGCGAAGAGTTTATCGGGCAAGATAAAGTCGCCTTGATTTTAGGCGATAATATTTTTTACGGAACAGGCTTTGGCCGGCTAATGCGGAAGTTTAACGAAGTAGATGGCGCTGCTATTTTTGCATATCAGGTTTCTGACCCGGAACGTTACGGGGTGGTAGAGTTTGATGCCGATTTTAAAGCTTTGTCGATTGAAGAAAAACCGCTTCAGCCTAAATCTAATTACGCTGTTCCGGGATTGTATTTTTACGATAACGACGTGGTGCAGATTGCTAAAGACATTCCCTTATCTCCACGCGGGGAATACGAAATTACCGATGTAAACAAAGTATATCTGGAACGTAGAAAGCTGCATGTAGGCGTAATGGACCGGGGAACTGCCTGGTTGGATACAGGTACTTTTGATTCTTTAAGCGATGCTACGGAATTTGTACGAGTAATAGAAAAACGTCAGGACACCAAGATTGGTTGCATAGAAGAAGTTGCTTTTCGTCGTGGTTTTATGAACGAAGATCAATTGCGTGTACTGGCAGAAAGATACCGGAAAAGCGGTTACGGAGCTTACCTGTTAAAATTGCTCACTAAATCTACCCATTAGCACAAACTTTTATGCTTCGTTTACGGTACTGTTTTAAATGAAATACAAATGGAAAATAAAGTTAAGGTAAACGAAGAAAATAGTCAGTTTGAACTGGAAACACCGGAAGGTTTAGCTTTAATTGCTTTTGAAATGGACGCCAACATCCTGTCTGTTTTGCATACAGAGGTTCCGGAAGCGGCGGAAGGAAAGGGCGTTGGTTCGGAGTTGGCAAAGTTTGCTTTGGATTATGCCCGTGAAAATCAACTGAAAGTAGCGGTGCATTGCCGGTTTGTACAGGTGTTTTTGCAACGGCATCCTGAATATCAGGATCTGATCGTTAAATAGTTCCGGGCATGTTTCAGGCTTTTGATAAAAATATAACCACTTATTTAGAGTTGTCTTTACAGGAATCGGAACTTGTCCATCATTATTTTCAGCATAAAACCTATCCAAAGAAAACACTGTTGCTCAAGCCTGGCCAGGTTTGTAACTTCGAAGCCTATCTACTAAATGGTTGTGTTAAGAAATATTATATTGACCAAGACGCTAATGAAACCATTTTACAGTTTGCAGTAGAAGACTGGTGGGTAAGCGATATTGCGAGCTTTTGCCAACAAATCCCTTCCCGTTTATACATTGAAACCATGGAAGAAACTGAGTTGCTGCAAATCAATTATCAGGAAAAAGAATTGTTATTTAAGCAGGTGCCAAAATTGGAAAGGGTTTTCCGGCTGCTGGTACAAAGGAGTTACTCAGTTTTAGAGGACCGTTTTTTTACTGTGATCACAGATTCCGCTGAAGCCCGTTACCTTAATTTTGTTAAAAAATATCCCATGCTGCCCCAGCGTGTGCCCCAATACCAGATTGCTTCTTATCTCGGCATTACTCCGGAAGCGCTTAGCCGTATTAAAGCATCGTTATCGCATAAAAAGTAAGTTTTTTTCTTAACCTGCATCAACTTAAATTTCTATACCGATAACCGATATTTGTGCTGTTCATTTCGGCCTAAGTTCCGCTGTTAATGAACACATAAAATTTAACGGTAAAAAGAGTATGGCAAACACAATTCTTCACAAATCAAGCAGCCGCGGGCATGCAAACCATGGTTGGTTAGATAGTTATCACACTTTTAGTTTTGCTAATTATTACAATCCTGACAGGATCAGTTTTGGTGCATTGCGGGTTTTAAATGATGATACGGTTGCCGGCGGCAGAGGCTTTGGCAGCCACCCGCATGACAATATGGAGATCGTTAGTATTCCATTGGAAGGCGATCTGGAGCATGAAGATAACCTGGGCAATATAGCCGTGATCAGAAAAGGTGATGTGCAGATCATCAGTGCCGGAACAGGTGTTTTTCACAGTGAAAAAAACAAAAACCAGAACCGGCCGGTACAATTCCTACAGATCTGGTTGTTTCCCAACAAAATGAATGGTGCGCCAAGATACGATCAGGTTTCTTTGGATGTAAAAGACCGACACAACAATTTCCAGCAAATCCTTTCTCCAAATCCTGATGATGCCGGTGTTTGGGTGCAGCAGGATGCCTGGTTTAGTTTGGGTAAATTTGATGAGGGGTTCACAACCAGTTATCAAATTAAAAAACCTGGCAATGGCGTTTATGCTTTTGTGTTGGAAGGCGATGTAACAATTAACGGACAAGAATTAAACCGCCGCGATGGTTTTGGCATTTGGGGTACCGATCAGTTTAACTTTACGGCAAATTCAGAAGGAGCCGAGGTTTTGTTGATGGATGTACCAATGAACGCTTAATCATTAATTTTTTAATCCTGGAAGCTGGAGCAGTTTGTTTAAAAATATCTTCCTGCTTCTTTCGTTTTTAGCAATATGCACCGATTAAATATTCTGGCCATCCATCGCGACACTAAAATTTTAGCAACTGTTTTGCGGTTGATCAATTTAAATGAACAATGGAACGCAATTGGTGCCACAACTGATGAAGAAGCTATAACCATGTTCGGGCAGCAGCCGGTTGGCCTAATTTTGTTTTGTGCCGGGATTGATCCTGAAAATGAAGCAAAACTAAAAGCTGTTTTTAGTGCCCAAAATCCTGCGCCTATTTTTTTACAGCATTATGGTGGCGGAAGTGGCTTGCTGAATGCCGAAATTTATGAAGCACTGGCTAAGCAGGGACATTGATTTGATTGGTTGCGGGTTTTCTTTTAAACATTGGGTTGAAACCCAATGTTACAAAATTGGCCGAGCCTACAGCTCTTGTAAGTGCTTTACATGGCCATTTTTTTAGTAAAAGGCGTAGCTTTGACCTATATATGGTAACAACGGAATTTATTCCGTTGCTGTACAAAATTGGTCAGTACAAGGCAGAAACCGCTTCCAAAATATCCTCAACCTTAACTGTTTCCGGTGCTTTTTCCTGTTGCTTCTGCACAAATTTCAGCACTTCATTCTTGCTTCTTAACGCTTCTGGCACTTCAAAATACAAAACTTTACTGCGCGTTTTCCAAGGCGTATGCTGCGGATTGGTTTGCGCATACAGCACCACAACCGGGGTTTGTGTTGCTGCCGCAATATGCACCGGGCCGGTATTTACCGAAAGCAGGAGCGGTGCTTCTTTTATCAGGCAAATAAGTTCATCCAGGTTTAGTAAACCGGCAATAGAAAAAGCATTTGTGCCAATGCCCTGCTGGATTTCATCCGTCAGTTGCTTTTCTGCTGAAGAACCTGTTAATAACAGTTGATAACCAAAATCCAAGATCAATTTTTTTCCAACCTCAATCCAATTTTTGATTGGATACTGCCTTTTCGGTTCACTAACACCAGGATGCAAGATCATCCAGGGTTTTTGCAGGTTGATGCTGTTTTTATGCAGCTTTTTTTTTGTCGGTTCCCAGGCATCAGGAATTTGGATAGATAAATGATCATTGGAAGTACGGGCGCCAACAGTTGCAACCAAATCCAAATCGCGTTCTACCTGGTGTTTAATAAAAGTATATGGTTCTTCATCCGGAACCCAATTGGTTAATAATTGGTATGGATTTTCCCGGCATAAAGCCAAGCGGAGAGGAATATCAGCGAGATAAGCAAGCATAATAGCAGGCATTGGGTTCTGACTAAAAACCGTAAAAACAACCGCTGCATCAAACTGCTTTTCTTTCAAAACCTCAACCAAACTAAAAAAATCAGGACCAAAAGAAGCATTGCTGGTTTTTACCCAAGGGACATCAAACGTTAAAACTTCATTAATTTCAGGGATATGGCGGGCAATCCCGGCAGCCATGGAGGAAGTCAAAATTGTAATGTGGCTGTTAAAAGTTTCTTTCAATGCACGAATTGCAGGTGTTGACATGAGCAGGTCGCCCATATTGTCCAAGCGGATCACGAGCATGTTTTTACAGCTTTGCCAGGAGGGGCTCATCGGCTTAAATACCCAGATCAGTACTGTGAATATCAGCAATATAAGCTGCTGCCTGGAAAAAGTTTTTAGCTCTATAATCCGGCGTTCGGTCGGTATTCATTATCCATTCTGTTTCATTGCCGTTATCAATCAAAACCGTTTGGCAACCGGCCTTTTTCCCGGCTTCCACATCGTTTAAAATATCACCGATCATCCAGGATTGTTTAAGGTCGATCTGGTGTTCCTCTGCTGCTTGTAAGATCATGCCTGGTTTTGGTTTCCGAAAATTACATTCTACCGTATATTTTTCAACTGTTCCCTGCGGATGGTTGAAGCTCCAGTAAAAATCATCAAACCTGATTTTATCTGGTTCCAGCAAGGCCTGTATTTTATCTTTTACGTTGAGGAGCGCTTCTTCCTTAAAATAACCACGTGCCACACCGGATTGATTGGAGACCATGATAAAAACATAACCCTGCGCTTTCAATAATTTCAATCCTTCAATTACACCTTCCTGTAAAGTAATCAATTCAGGGTTGACGTTGTAAGGAATATCCGATATCAGCGTTCCGTCTTTATCAATAAAAATAGCTTTGTTCATTTCGTAAAGATAGTTGATCCTTCTGCAAGCTATGTATCCTGACTTTCGGTCTTATTGACTTTCTGACTTCTTCCAATGCTTCTTTTACCCTTATAAAATTAGTGTTTATTTTATTGCAGCTGTTTTTTTCGTTCTGGCTGTTTTGTTTTTTCTGTTGAGCAAATGGTTTTCTACCAAACGGGAAATGGTATGTAAAAGATGCAGGTGGATTTCCTGGATGCGGTGAGGATTGTTTGAAGGCACAATCACGTTTAAATGCGCGTAAGTGGCTGCTTCCCCGCCGCCTTTTCCCAATAGGGCAATGCAAGTCATTTGTTTTTTATGCGCTACTTTTATGGCGTTTACCACGTTTACCGACTGCCCGCTGGTGCTCAAGCAAAGCAAAATATCGCCTTTTTTGCCGTAAGTTTCTACCTGGCGTGAAAAAACATCGTCAAAACCAACATCATTTGCGAAACCAGTGAGCACAGAAGTATCCGCCGCCAGCGAAATAACCGGTAAGCCTTGCCTTTCCGAACTTTCAAAATGGCTCATCATTTCTGCTGTAAAATGCAAACTTCCGGCTGCGCTGCCGCCGTTGCCGCAAACCAATAGTTTTTTATCTGCTGCCAACGCATTGCTGATGAGTGTTGCCGCTTGTGCAACCGGGATGCGCAATGCCCTTTTTGCACGTAAAAAAGTATCGGCCGCTTTATCAAAAGCATGGTCAATCAGCATCAGTTCATTGTCTTCTTCGCCAAAAGCAGAAGTATTGCCATGAATGATCTTCTCGTACATGCTAATGGCCATTTCAGAAATTTTATGCCAGGTAAACAAAGCATTTACCCTGCGGATGGCGTTGTCGCGCATATCGTTCAGCATTTTTTTATTGCTGATGAGTTCAAATATTTTCTGTGCGAGGACATCGGGATTATTTGGCGGAATAAGAAAACCGGTTTTTCCGTCGGCTACGCTATGTTTGATGCCGCCAACATCTGCGCCAATTACAGGCGTACCGCAAGCCATGGCTTCGAGCGGTGTAATGCCAAAAGGCTCATACCAGGGCGTAGTGATAAAAATATCGGCAGCAGCATAATAATATTTCAGTATGTCGCGGTTTTTGCGGCCAACAAAAGTAACATCGGCCAAAACACCATGATCTGCGGCCATCTTTTTGAGGCGCAGCATTTCCGGGTTCTGGTCGGTTTCCGGGTTGTCTGCTTCCCCGCCTACAACCACCAAACGTAAAGGCGTATCTGTTTTCTTCACCTTTACCAGCGCACGGATCACGTTGTCTATCCCTTTCCTTGGAACCATACGGCCTAATTGCAGGATAATGTTTTCGTTGGTTTCGAGGTTGAGGATCATGCGGGCCAGTTTTTTATCGATCGGATAAAATTCAGTCGGACAAAAACCGCATGGGATGATGGTGATATTGTTTGGATCAGCGTTATAATAATTGATTAGGTCTTCCTGGTCCTGCGGACATTCAGCAATGATCTGGTCTGCTTGTCGTGCAATATCTTCTTCTATTAAAATGCGCTCTTTCGGAAACTTGTCCTGATCGCCCTGATGAATCTGACGGACATGCCCCAAAGCATGATAAGTAATAACAAAAGGTAATTTCAGTTTTGCTTTTAAATTGCAGGCAACCAGGCCAGACATCCAGAAATTGGCATGAACCAATGCGTAATCTATTTTTTCCCTTGCGATAAAAGCAATCATTTCAGCGGTAAAGTCTGGCATATATTGCAGCAGGTTTTCCTTTGGGATAAAGCTTTCCGGCCCGGCAGTAACATGGATAATGCGCACGCCTTGCACCCAGCAAATAATTTCAGGAAAACGGGTATCGTCCCGGCGGGTAAAAATATCAACTTCATATCCGGATTGTGCGATATGTTTGGCCAGTTCCCCAACATACACATTTTGTCCGCCGCTGTCCACACCGCCCAGCATAGCCAGAGGAGAAGCATGTTCACTTATAAAGGCTATCCTGTTTTTCATATTTAGGTATTAGGTTCAAAGAGCTTAAATTTTGGTTAGTAAAGAGTTGTTTTTGACAACAGCATCTGTAAAAAGCTGTTTCCATTCTGTCGAGAAACGGTTCAGGTTAAAAAGATGTAATGCAGAATGCCGGGCTTTTGCACCAATTTGAACAGCAAGTTGAGGGCCGTCTAATAATTCCTGCATTTTATCGATCAGGTAATTCAAATCTGAATGTACAAAACCCGAAACCTCATTACCGATTAGGGTTGGCAGTTCCGTAGTTGCCAGTCCAACAACAGGCATTCCCATCATCATTGCCTGGTAAACTGTAAATCCGGGACTCGCATAAAGATCCGGGCAAAATAAAAAACGATACTGGCTTATTTTTTCTGGAAGGTTTTGGTACGTTACATCTTTTTTGCCAATTTGTATCACATCCAATGGCAATGCTTCTTTTACCTGCATAAAAACAGTATGCCCGCCAACTTGGTCATCGGCAGGATATTCATCTAAAACCACAACGCCACATGCTTTTTCGCCAGAAAAAGAAACGGTATCAGTTGGCGCGCCGTTTTCAATCACCGTTACGGGCAATTGGTTATTGTCCCACATTAAAGCATTGTAATGATTAACATGAACTAAATGAACATCCTGGTCTTCAACAATGTGTTTTGCGTTTGTAGGATGTTGTTTTGGCGGATGATGTTCCAGATAAATTTTTGGAAGTTCGCGTTGTTTGTCGGATAAAATTTCGTATTGGTCAGTTTGATAACTGTGTTCATCCTGAAATAAAATACAATCCAATTCCAGTTCTTTTATCGCTGAAGCAGCTGTTTCGATCACGTTTTTTTGTAAAGAAAACTGCCGCCGGAAGGATTCGTTTTGACCTTTAGGAATATAAATTTCAAAATCCCCCTGAGCTAAAGCAAACAAATATTGCTGCCGGACAGGCCAGGTAAAGATTTTATAACGTTGATCCATGTAAAATTTATAATTCAAATAATCGGCTAATTTCTGATTTTTTTGTAATTGCTAACATAGCAGTATTTTATTTAGTTTGATTTGTGGATAATTTATTACCACAAAATTCTTCATGCTTCTTTTATGGCAGAAAAATAATCGGGTAAAATAGTAAAATATCCTGAAATGATGCCACAAGTGCTACCTTTGCCAACAGAAATTTTAAAATGAAGTTTATTTATAAAAGCTGGTGGAAATTACTGGCCGTTGTAATGGTTGGTTACACGCTGATTGCCGGTTTATTGTTGCACGTACCAGCGCTGCCTATTTTGCACGAAACCATTCGTAACCTTTATTTCCATGTACCCATGTGGATGGCCATGCTGGTGATCTTTAGTATTTCTGTTTTTTACAGCGTTAAATATTTACGTACAAATAAAGAAGAGTACGATTTGATTGCCGTGGAATGTGTAAACACCGGCGTTGTATTTTTTATTTTTGGTTTGGTTACCGGAATGATCTGGGCAAAATATACATGGGGGGAATACTGGAGCAACGACCCTAAGCAAAATAGCGCAGCTATTGCTTTTTTGCTGTATTGCGCTTATCTCGTCCTGCGTAATTCGATTGATGAAGAACAGAAACGCGCCAAAATTTCTGCGGTTTATAATATTTTTGCCTTTCCGATCATGATCGTGCTGATCTTTATTTTGCCAAGGTTGACCGATTCGCTTCACCCGGGAAATGGCGGAAACCCTGCTTTTGGAAAGATGGATCTGGACGGCCGCATGCGTGTTGTTTTTTATCCGGCCTGTATCGGTTGGATTTTCATTTCCATTTGGATTGCAACCCTTCGTTACCGCATCCGTTTAATTGAAAACAAAAGAAATACCATAGAATAATCAGATGAAGAAGATCCTGTTGTCACTTTTACTTTTATTTTTATTTTCCGCAACGCTGCTTTTTGCCCAGCAAAGCAATGATGTGGAAATGGCAGACCAAATGAGAAGTTCGGGAAAGATTTATGTAGTGATTGCTACCATCGTCATCATTTTCATTGGATTGGCTGTTTACCTCTTCACTATAGATCAGCGTTTAAAAAAGATAGAGCGCGATAACTAACCAAACTAAAATAAGTAAATCAATTAACCATACTGGATGCTGAAACGTATACGCTGGCTATAAAGAATTTGTGTAATTGAAATAATTTCTTTCAACTTTGCATACCTTTTATAAAGCAGTTAACGTAACAAAATTAGTTATGAATAATTCACTTATTATGTCAGAAACCGAAAATCACTTTTTTAGTGATGTTTGTCAGTTTTTTGACCACGCAGCACAGTTTACTAAGCATCATGCCGGTTTATTAGATCAAATTAAATCTTGTAACAGCGTTTTCCGTTTTCGTTTCCCCATCCGTAAAGGCAATGGCATTGAGGTAATTGATGCCTGGCGTGTAGAACATTCGCACCACCAGTCGCCTACAAAAGGCGGTATCCGTTACAGCGAAATGGTTAATGAAGATGAAGTAATGGCGCTTGCTGCTTTAATGACCTATAAATGTGCCATTGTAAACGTTCCTTTTGGTGGCGCAAAAGGCGGGATCAAGATCAACCCCAAAAACTATACTGAACAGGAGCTGGAGAACATCACGCGCCGTTATACGGTAGAATTGATCAAAAAGAACTTTATCGGGCCAAGTATTGATGTTCCGGCACCGGATTATGGATCAGGCGAGCGTGAAATGAGTTGGATTGCTGATACTTATGCAACGATGAACCCCGGACAGGGCGATGCTTTAGGATGTGTTACCGGAAAGCCACTTGCTTTGCATGGTATTGCCGGCCGTCGCGAAGCTACAGGTCGTGGTGTAGCCATTGCCACCCGCGAATGTGTAAGTGTTGCAGAAGACATGAAAAAGATCGGCTTACTGCCAGGAATTTCCGGCAAGCGTGTGATTGTGCAGGGATTAGGAAACGTAGGCTTTTATTCGGCTAAGTTTTTGGCAGAGTTTGGTGCTTTGATCGTGGGCATTTGTGAGTATGAAGGTGCTATTTACAACGAAGACGGACTGGATGTAAATACTGTTTTTGAGCACAGAAAAGCTACAGGTTCTATTTTGGGTTATCCTTTGGCAGCCAAAGAGTTTAAAAATTCGATGGAAGGTTTGGAGCAGCCCTGTGATATTTTAGTTCCGGCTGCACTGGAAAACCAGGTCACGGAAGATAACATTCGTCGCATACAGGCAAAGATCATTACCGAAGGGGCTAACGGCCCGACTTCGCCGGAGGCAGAAGCAATTTTTACAGAACGGGGGGGCATTATTATTCCGGATATGTATGCCAATGCGGGCGGTGTAACCGTTTCTTATTTTGAGTGGTTGAAGAACCTATCGCACGTTGCTTTTGGCCGGATCAACCGCCGGTTTGAAGAAACAGCCAGTTTAAATTTAGTAAATATGGTGGAAGGCATAACGGGCGTAGCTTTATCACCGATGCAAAGATCTTCTATTGTAAAAGGGGCATCGGAACTGGAACTGGTGAATTCCGGTTTGGAAGACACCATGATCCGTTCTTATCACGAAATCCGTGAAACGTTCGTTCAAACACCTAAGATCGACACGTTGAGAACAGCGGCTTTTGTAGGTGCGATTAATAAAATTGCTGTTTCCTACAAGAACCTGGGCATTTGGCCATAAGCAACAATTTTTATCCTATAAAAGAAGCTTTTCCAAAATAAGGAAAAGCTTCTTTTGTTTAGAATATTTCTAAATAGCATATAGAAACCTGAAAAAAAGTATTACGAACTTTGTTTTGTATTTTTGTATGCTTATTAAAACCAAGGGATTAACCAGATGAAAAAAAGTTCAATTTTAGGTATTATCGTGATTGCTGTTGCTATATGTATCATTATTAGTACTTATGCAGATACCAGCACTTACGGTTCTTTTACGGATGCCAAACATACAAATAGCGAATTGCACATTGTCGGGCATTTGAACAAACAGAAACAACTGATTTACGACGCGAAGAAAGACGCCAATTATTTTTCATTTTTTATGAAAGATAATAAAGGCGAAGAATGCAAGATTGTATTCACCGGTACAAAGCCACAAGACTTTGAACGTTCGGAACAAATTGTTTTAACCGGACAAATGGTAGGCAGCGAGTTTCATGCATCAAAAATTTTGATGAAATGCCCTTCCAAATACACTCAGGATAAACTAGAAGTTACAGAAGCAAGAGCATCAAAACAAGCTTCAATTTAATTTTAATGGACATACAATTTAAAGGAGAGCACCTTTTGCCGGGACAGCTCGGTCAGTTATTTGTAATCCTGGCATTTGGCTCGGCCCTTTTTTCTGCGATCTGCTATTACTTCGCTACTGTAAACAAAAATCAACCCGACCAGTCCTGGAAAAAGCTGGCCCGTTACGGTTATTTTATCAATACAATTTCGGTTATTGGTATTGGTTCCTGTCTTTTTTACATCATTTACACCAACTTATTCGAATATCATTACGCCTGGGCGCATTCTTCCAAAACGCTGCCGGTTTATTACATCATCTCCAGTTACTGGGAAGGGCAGGAGGGCAGTTTCTGGCTTTGGGGTTTCTGGCAGGCTTTACTGGGCAACATTTTGATCTGGAAAGCCAAATCCTGGGAAAACCCAGTGATGGCAGTTGTGGCTTTATCGCAAGCTTTTATTGCTTCTATGTTGATTGGTGTAGAGATGCTGGGCACACGTGTAGGCAGTTCTCCGTTTATTTTACTTCGCCAAGCTATAGAAGCACCTATCTTTAACCGCCCTGATTATTTAACTTATATTAAAGATGGCAACGGCTTAAATCCTTTGCTCCAAAATTATTGGATGGTCATCCATCCGCCAACGCTGTTCCTTGGTTTTGCCTCGATGGTTGTTCCTTTTGCTTACGCCATTGCCGGTTTATGGCAGCGGCGGTATAAAGAATGGATCAAACCAGCTATTTCTTACTCGCTTTTTGCGGTGATGGTTTTGGGGACAGGTATTATTATGGGTTCTTTCTGGGCTTATGAATCTTTAAACTTTGGCGGTTTCTGGGCTTGGGACCCGGTGGAGAATGCTTCTTTTATCCCCTGGTTAACGTTGATCGGCGGTGTGCATGTGCTGATTGTTTACAAAAACACCGGCCATTCCTATTTTACGGCTGCTTTTTTAGTCATCATCAGTTTCATACTGGTTTTATATGCCTCTTTTTTAACCCGGAGCGGAATTTTGGGCAATACTTCCGTTCATGCTTTTACTGATCTGGGCATGAGCTGGCAACTGCTGGTTTTCCTGTTTGCTTTTATTGCCATATCGGTTTGGATGCTGGTTTCGCGTTGGAAAGAACTGCCTATCACCAAAAAAGATGAAGAAACCTACTCGCGCGAATTCTGGATGTTTGTTGGCGCTGTTTTCCTGGCCCTGTCTTGTTTACAGTTGGTCATTGTAACTTCTATTCCCGTTTGGAATGCCGTCTTCGGTACAAAAACTGCTCCGCCAACAGAACCTGTAAAACTGTATAACATCGTGCAATCCTCTTTTGCGGTAGTGATAACACTGCTGATGGGTTTTGCACAATTTTTAAAATATAAAAGATCAGATGCAACTACTTTCCTCATCCGGTCTATGGTTTATCTGATTTTTGCCGCTTTGATCAGTGGGGTTATCATTTGGGCATCCGGGCTTTATCACACACAATTGGTTTACATGCTGGTTATTTTTGGTTCTGTATATGCGCTGTTGGCCAATACTAAATACCTGGCAGATATTTTTAAAGGCAAAACAAAGCTGGTAGGTTCGGCAGTAGCGCATATTGGTTTTGCTTTATTGCTTATCGGTGCTGTTATTTCTTCCGGAACAAGTAAAGTTATCACCATTAACGACAGCGGTGTTGGTTTTGGAACTGAGTTTGAAAAAGTAGGCAACTCACGTGAAAACTTAAGATTGGATTTTAACACGCCTGTAAAAGTTGGCCCTTACACCGCAACTTATGTAGGCGATTCATTAAACGGCCCGAACCATTATTTTAAAGTCAACTATAAAAAGATTGATGAAAAAACAGGGAAATTGAACGAGAACTTTACCCTGCTGCCAAATGCACAGGCCAACCGAAAAATGGGTTTGGTTTCTTCCCCGGATACCAAGCATTATGTTTTTAAAGACATGTATTCTTACGTAAGCATTGCCTGGCCGATGAAATTTCAGGATGACCAGGTGGCGGAAAGCGAAGGCCATGGCGAAAGCAACGATGACAAAGAATATGCTAAACCTGTTGCACACGAAATGAAAATTGGCGATACCATTCGTTATCGCGCTGGTTTGATCATTTTAAAAGCTTTGAATAAAGATGCAAAAGTGCGTGATATTCCGCTGGGTAAAAACGATGTTTCCGTAGGTGCGCAGTTAGAAGTACAAAGCAATGGCAAAACATTTATCACGGAGCCTATATTTATGATCAAAGGCGGTAGTAAGTTTGATTTCAGCAAAAAGGTGGACAGTGCCGATTTGAAAGTACGTTTCTCCAACATTTTGCCTGAAAAAGGCAAAATGGAAATCACGACTTATGTAAAACCGGAAGGCGAGAAGCCATATATTGTAATGAAGGCAATTGAGTTTCCATCGATCAATTTTTTCTGGTCGGGAACGATCATTATGGTAATCGGTTTTCTGCTTTCTATCCTCCGCAGAAACAAAGAGTTAAAAACAGTTTAAACACAGATACTTCTTTTACCATGATAAAAACAGTGTTCTTGATCCTGATGCTGGCCGGAGCAGCAGCAGTTCCCGTTAAAGCGCAAACAGCAGCCGAAAAACAAGTAGCTGCAGCGGTTGAAACGTTGACGAAAGCAATGATCGATGCCAATAAAACGGCTTTGGAAAACATCAGTTCGGATGCTTTAAGTTATGGTCATTCCAGCGGGAAAATTCAGGACAAAGCTGCTTTTGTGGATGCCATTGTGAGCGGGCAATCAGATTTTGTTACGATCAATCTAACAGATCAAACTATTTCGGTAAAAGATCAAACTGCAATTGTACGCCACAAATTTTCTGCCCAAACCAACGACGCTGGAAAACCCGGAAGCGTAAACATTGGAGTTATGCAGGTTTGGGTGAAAGAAAAAGGCAAATGGATATTGCTGGGACGGCAAGCGTTTAAACTTTAAAAAGCTTTATCAGCTTATCACTTCTGACAAAAAATAAAGTAGAAATTTTTCTAAGATTAAAAGAAAAAATTCTAAATTTGATTTTTAAGACGAAGGTGATGGCTAAAAAAGAAAAAACCAAAGGTTTGGATAAACCTGCAAAAGAAAAAACACCTGGCACTTATGCCGATGGCAAAGATCATCCTAAAAATGTAGTTAATGAAGCGGCAGTTGCCTATCAATCGTTATATGCAAACCCCATCAATTTATTAACCAATTCTAAAAAAGGGCTTGATCCAAAAGCTGCCTTAGATTTTCTTGATTTGTCGGGTTTTAGCCAGGATGAGTTTCAGGAAACTTTTAAAACCACGGTAAAGACCATTCAGAATTATGGCCGTAATGAACTGAAACTGGATGCCGCATTAAGTGAGAAATTGCTAAAATCCTTTGCTTTATTTGAAAAAGGTATCGAGGTGTTTGGTACAGCGCAGGCTTTTCATCAGTGGCTTACGCTATCCGCTTATGGCTTGGGCAACCAAATTCCGTTTGAAATAATGGACACGATTACGGGCATTGGTTTAATTGAAGAAGAACTGATCCGGATAGCTTATGGCGATTTAGCCTAAACCATGTTTATTTATCGGATTGCGCTAAGCATTTATGCAAATGCCTTAAAAGCCTCTGGCAGGGCAGCCAGGTGGAACCTGAATGAGACAGAAATGATTTATACTTCTTCCAGCAGGTCATTAGCTTGCTTGGAAAATGTAGTCCACCGCGGTCAGCTTGGTTTAAGTCAGGTTTTTAGTGTCATGACTATTCAAATAGATGATAAAATCGAAAAGGAAAAGATCAGGTTAAACGATCTTCCTGTTGATTGGAAAGAATTTTATCGGATGCCAATGACGCAGGCTATTGGAGAAAAATGGATCAGCACAAAACGTACAGCAGTAATGGAAGTGCCGTCTTCTATTGTAGAAGAGGAAGTTAACTATTTAATCAATCCAAAACATCCTGATTTTAATTTAATTAAGCTGATCAAAACAGATCCTTTTGTGTTCGATAAAAGGATTAAACTATAGCTTCTTTTACCGCTTAAAAATATGCGCATAACACTGGTTGGCTCGGGCAATGTAGCAACGCATTTGGGTGCAGGTTTAAAAAATGCCGGTCATCAAATTGTTCAGGTTTGGAGCCGTCATCTGCAAAATGCCGCTTTGCTTGCTTATCACTTAAAAGCTGAATCAATTGATGAATTAAACAATATTTATGAAGGAACCGATCTCATTATTATCTCCGTAAAAGATGATGCGGTTGAAACGGTTGCTTCTTTTATCACCTTAAAAAATGTATTGGTGGTGCACACTAGCGGTGCTGTTGGTATACAGGTTTTAGAAAAGTATTTTGCCAATTGCGGTGTATTTTATCCGCTGCAAACTTTTTCTAAAACCCGGGAAATAGATTTTCTTACCGTTCCGCTTTGCATAGAAAGTACCGATAAAAACAGCACGGCACTGCTGCTGGAATTGGCGCGAACCATCAGCAATCAAGTAAATTATATTAATTCTGCCCAACGAAGGATATTGCATCTGGCAGCTGTTTTTGCCTGTAATTTCCCCAATTATTTATATTCGGTTTCGGCCGGCTTATTAAAAGGACAACAAATGGATTTTGAACTGCTCAAGCCATTGATCCTGGAAACAGCTTTGAAAGTGCAGCAATTTTTACCAACAGAAATGCAAACAGGGCCTGCTGTTCGTGGTGATCAAAAAACCATGGCCGCACATTTAGAGTTGTTAAAACAGCATCCGAAATTGCAGGAAATATACCGCTTGCTCAGTCAGGGTATTATCAAAATGGACGAATAAGGTTCGGCCTGAACTAAAATTATTACTTTTGTGTGTAATGGAAATTTATAACGTCAGGATTAACTTTGAAGAAGCAGGAATAAAAGCTGTTGAATTGCCGATGGCAGAAGGGGAATCTGTATTAGATATTTGCCTTGAAAATGGAATTGAGCTGCAACACAACTGTGGCGGCGTTTGCGGATGCAGTACTTGCCATATTTATGTAAACAAAGGAATGGACAACATGCAGGAAATATCCGACAAAGAAGAGGATTTTATAGACCGTGCCGTTAACCCGCGCATCACTTCCCGCTTAGGTTGCCAATGTGTGATGATTGATGGCAATATCGAAGTAACAATTCCGGACCAGTCACAATTTCTTGGCCACTAATTCATTTCAAACTTAAAATTACTATGGATAATAATTTTGCCCTGCCTATTCATTGGAATGATTACGAAGACATTGCCATGGAACTTTACGAAAAGTTTGGCGACGATTTTGATGAACCTAAAATATACCGTTTGCGCTTTACCGATCTGCTGGAATGGGTACTTTCGCTACCTAATTTTGTAGGCAAACGCGAAGAAAGCAACGAAGGCCACCTGGAGCAAATCCAAACTGCCTGGGCTTACGAGTGGCGGGATAATCAGTAACGTTGGTATCAAATAGTTAGTAGCAAGTATCAAGACAAAAAGGCATAGTGCTTAACAATTTTGACGCATTTATTTTTCTCTCAGCTTTAGTTCCGCATTTCTTGATACTTGCTACTAAATACTAACTACTTTTTCTATGCTCCAAAAACTAAAAAACATCAAAGCTTTTATCCTGGACGTAGATGGCGTACTCACCAACGGCGATGTTACCGTTGCAGAGAATGGCGACCAGATGCGGCATTTTAACGTAAAGGATGGCTATGCCATTAATCACGCCATTAAATCCGGTTATTATGTTGCTGCAATTTCCGGTGGAAGATCACAAGGTGTTTTATCACGTTTAAGCGGTTTAGGTGTAAAAGATGTTTTTCTGGGAATCAGTTACAAGTTAGAAGTTTATGAACGTATTGTAACCGATATGCAACTAAACCCGGAAGAAATTTTATACATGGGCGATGACATTCCTGATTTAGACATCATGAAAAAAGTAGGTTTGCCAACTTGCCCGGCTGATGCCTGCGAAGAAGTAAAAGCTATTGCCCAATATATTTCACCTGTTTTAGGCGGAAGAGGCTGTGTACGCGATGTCATCGAAAAAGTGTTGAAAATCCAGGATCAATGGATGAAGGAGCATGCGACGAGTTTTTAAGTTAGAGGCGAAAGGTTGCAAGGTAAAAGGATAAAGGCTGAAAGGACAAAGGCTAAAAGTAAAAGGTATCCGCGCCTTGTCTCCCTCTCCCATGGAGAGGGCCGGGGTGAGGCTAAAACATAACATCATGCAAAATTTCCCACCCATCATTCTCGCTTCTAAATCGCCGCGCCGGCAGGAATTGTTGCGGCTGATGAATTTTAACTTCCGAATCGTTTTAAAGGAAGTGGACGAATCTTATCCCGAAAACCTGAAACCCGAGGAGATTGCTGTTTTTATCGCCCAAAAAAAAGCATTGGCGTTTGATGAAATCACGGATGATGAAATTGTGATCACGGCGGATACGATTGTTTCGGTAGAAGATCAAATCCTGGGTAAACCGGAAACACCGGAACATGCCATTGCCATGCTGCAACTGCTTTCCGGCCGGAAACACAAAGTAATTACGGGTGTAAGTTTATTGTACAAACATCAGCAGAATACTTTTTTTGATGTTTCGGAGGTGCTTTTACGCCCGTTGATGGATGAAGAAATACGGTATTACGTAGAAAATTTTAACCCGATGGACAAAGCAGGTGCTTACGGCATTCAGGAATGGATCGGTTTGGTTGGTATCCAACGGATTGAAGGTTCTTATACCAATGTGGTTGGTTTGCCTACGGAGAAATTGTATCAGCAGTTGGTAGCGATCAGCCATTAGCTTTCAGCAATCAGCTTTTAGCAAAGTGGCTGAAGGCTGATAACTGATTGCTGAAAGCCTATTCATCCATTTCCGCCAAAACCCCTTCTTTCAACGAATAAGTGGTCATCGAAAGTTTTTGGATTTGCAGTTTTTGCATCACAAACTGCGTGACCAAAGAAGCAACCACGATCATATCAACACGCAATGGAATAATCCCTTTTTTATGCAACCTTTCTTCGTGACTGGAATGCTGGAGCCAAGTTGAAACTTTATCAAAATCAGGAATCAAAAAATCATAAGTTTTAATGTTCTGAATATCAAACGCATTCCCTTTTTCCACTTCAATCATTTCCGCATAAGTTTCAAAAGAACCTGAAGAACCAATCAAAACTTCCACATCGTAATTTTTTACCGATAAAAACAGCATCTGCAATTGTTCTTCCAGATATTGGTTGAGCTTGCCGATGTTCTCTTCCGTCATGGGGTCAACCTGATGGAAAAGCTGCCGCAATCTTTGTGCGCCAATTTCAAAGCTTTGTTTCCAGAAAATCTGGTTTGTATCACACAAAATAAACTCCACGCTGCCGCCGCCAATATCCAGGATCAAGGCTTTTTCTGCCGATAAAATCCCCGAACTTTTTACGCCTTTGTAAATCAGTCCGGCTTCCGCCAAACCATCAATTACCTCGATTTCAATGCCGGTTCTTTTTTTTACTTCATTGATAAAATCTATTCCGTTTTTGGTGCTGCGGATAGCCGAAGTTGCCACAGCACGAACTTCGGATGCTTCTTTTGCCCGTATTTTTTCGGCAAAAACTTCCATGGTTTTAAGGCCGCGTTCAAAAGCTTCGGCCTGGATCAAACCGTCCTGCATACCCCCTTCGCCCAACTTTACCGCTTCTGTTAAATGGAAGATCACTTTAAACCCATCATCTGCTTTTTCGGCAATCAATAAGTGAAAAGTATTGGTGCCGAGGTCCATTACGGCCATGCGCTTGTTCATCTTCTCAAAAATGAAAAAAATCTACCAAAGTTTTAGCAATAAAGAACTGAAAGGATTGCCAGCTCCAACAAAACCAAAATAGAAAGAATTTTCTTTACAGTTGGTGGAGTTTAAGCCGGTGAAGTAGAAGTTTTTTATGATTAAATTAATATTAAATAAACTCAAATTACACAATGTGCAAATATAACAACAGTCTAATTTACCTAATTCTTATCAAGTGTTTTTCAGCTTAACCTTATAAAAAGCATGATTATTATCTAAAAACACTATGTAAAATGTGCTATCAACAAAATGTCCAGCAAGTATATGTGTTCCATCAATATGTACTCTACCCCATTGAGCATCTTCTGGTACATGTTTAGGATGATAGAAATCTGATTTATTATCAGGGAATGAACCATATATTACTATTGCACCACCAAGTTGTTGTTGTAAACTTGCACAACACAAATCTTTAAGCCTATTGACAGCTGTCAATAAAAAACCTGTTTCATTCCATTCAGTTAAAGAAGCACCTTGTTCTGTATCTAAATGTCTAAAGCTTATGTTTAAATAACTATCCTTTTTTAAATCCTCTTTAGAAGATTTTGTACTTAAATAGGCATTTATAACTGATATTCCTTTTTTGGGTTTAATTTTTGGAGTCATACATTAATTAAAAAGGAAAAAGTTCTTTTTTATAAAAAGACTTCATTGTATCCTTTGAAATAATGTTTTCACATCGGTCTCCCGAAGGAATACCTCGTCTTGCTTCAATCCAAGGAGTTTCTTCATGTGTTAAAGTTTCTAATTGAGATGATGATAATTTGCTATACTCATTTAAAACATCACTTATTAATTCAAATTGTTCTTGAGTTAAAGATTGCTTAATAACTTCAGTAGGATTTTTACCTCCTTTATTAACATATTCTACTTCAGTATAAAGAATAGAATGACCCTTAACTGCATCATAAAGTCTTCTGGAGACAGGACCATGGAGCCACGCTTGAAATTCATCGTCAATTAATGAAATATCAAAGTAAGCAAGGTGCAAAGCTTCAACATAGTAAAGTAATTTTTGCAGTTTTAAATGGGACATTGAACCATAGTTTTGCAAAACGTACTCAGCCAAATCTATAGAATCAACCTTGCCTAAATTTTTAGTGGTTTCCATATTATTAGTTAAGATTAAGATATTAAGGTAAAAAATATTGAAGAATCAAAAATACTAAAATTTTTAGTAAAAATACAAGAAATTATTATTGGCAACGATAATTTCTAAAAGTATATCTATAGGTGTTATGGATATACGCTATTCATCTTCTTTTTGTTTTCTTTTGTCCAAAGATAAGACTTAATAAATCTCTTAATGTTACTTTTACCTTGAAAATTCAATCACTCTTTATAAAAAAACCATTTGGCCAACTCCTGATAGCTTGCTTTTTTACCATACATCAACACACCAACGCGATAAATCCGCGCGGCAACCCAGGTGGTAAATAAAAAGCCTGCAACCATCATCACCATAGATAAAGCCAGTTGCCAGTCGGGCACGCCAAACGGAACGCGAACCATCATGGCAATGGGCGCGGTAAACGGAATAACGGAAAGCCAGAAGGCCAACGTGCTATCGGGATTGTTCACCAAAAAAGCAAAAGACAAAATATAAGTGAACAAAAGCGGCAGCGTGATGGGGAACATAAACTGCTGCGTTTCGGTTTCGCTGTCCACCGCCGAACCAACGGCTGCAAAAAGTGCGCTGTAAAGCAAGTAGCCCGACAAAAAATAAAAGATAAAACAGCCCAGGATGTAAACGTAATTCACACCTTTCAGGCTTTTTATAAAGTTCATAAAAGGATTGCTGATGGGCATTGTGGTTTGCTGCGTGCTGTTTTTAGCACCTTTAATTTGTGTTTGATTGCTGCTGCTTTGTTCCGTTGCGGCCTGATGTTTGGTAAAGGCTTTATCAGCGATATTGGTCACAACGGTAGAAAGGATGATCCATAACAAAAACTGCGTTAAACCCACCAGCCCGACACCCAAAATTTTGCCCAACATCAGTTGAAAAGGTTTTACAGAAGAAACAATCACTTCGATCACACGATTGGTTTTTTCCTCAATCACGCCGCGCATTACTTGTGCGCCGTAAATAAACAGCGAAATATAAATGAGAATGGCCGAAGCAACGCCAATACCATAAGCCGAAGCCAGGTTGCTGTCCTTTTCACCGTCATCAGTCAGTTGTTTGGTTTCTGCGGAGATATTGCTTTTCAATCCGCTTAATTTCATTACGTCAATGCCAGCGGCCGTCATATTATTGCCGGTGGCAATGGTGTTCATTTGCGTTTCTACTTCGTTTACCAGTGCAAAATTGGGTTTCTTTTCAGAGAAGATCCGGACACTGTTTTTATCGTTAAAATTTTTATTGATGAAAAGAATAAAAAGATCCTCATTCTTTTTGGCTGCTTTTTTGGCTTCCGACAGCGATTGTTTGATGGTATTGAAATGAACATTTTTATGATCCTTTAGCTTTCCTGCAAATAATCCGCTTTCGTCAATCACATTCACCTGCCGTACTTTATTCAAACTGTCGCTGTTGGCAGCGATCAGGTAGATAACGGCATACATGGCCAGGATGAGGCCGGGAACCAGGAAAGTCATCAGGATAAAAGATTTCTTTTTTACCCGCGCCAGGTATTCACGTTGGATGATAAGTAAGGTTTTGTTCATGTTTCTAACGGATTTGATTTACTTTCTCAATAAAAATTTCGTTCATCGTCGGGATCACTTCTTCCAGTTTATTGATGCGCACTTTCGGGATCAGATGCAGCAATACTTCGTTTACCGTATGTTTTTCTTTAAGTTTGATCTTCATCAAATGGCTTTCTGTTCCGGCAATATTTTCGATCAGCTCAAAAGGTTCTGTTCCGTTTAAAGTTAGTTCGCCGGTATATTCTACATTATAAGTATTGTTGCGGTACGAATTGCGGATGGTTTTTACCGGCCCATCCAGGATTTTGTGCGAACGGTTGATCAAAGCAATGGCATCGCACAATTCCTCTACCGATTCCATCCTGTGGGTAGAAAAAATAATGGTAGCGCCTTTTCGGTTCAGTTCCAGGATTTCATCTTTGATCACTTCCGCGTTTACCGGATCGAAACCGCTGAAAGGTTCGTCCAGGATAATCAATTCCGGATCGTGCAAAACCGTGCTTACAAACTGTACTTTCTGCTGCATCCCTTTAGAAAGTTCTTCAATTTTTTTGCCCCACCAATCGCTCATGTCCAGCTTTTCAAACCAGGTTTTGATGCGCTTTTCAGCATCCGCTTTCTCCAAGCCTTTTAAGCGCGCTAAGTAAACCAACTGCTCGCCGATCTCCATTTTTTTGTACAAACCGCGTTCTTCGGGCAGGTAACCCATTCGTTCGATATGGGATTGATTGAGTTTTTCCCCGTTGAAATAAACTTCGCCCGAATCAGGTGCAGTGATCTGGTTAATGATGCGGATCAGGGAAGTTTTTCCGGCACCGTTCGGCCCAAGCAAACCGAAAATTTTACCTTTTTCTACTTCCAAACTCACATCATCCAAGGCCCGGTGGCCGGCGTATTGTTTTACAATATTGCGGATACTAAGCATCATGCTTTTTTATCGGTGTTTTTTTGGTTAGAGGAAGTTTTAGGGGAAATGTTACACAAGGTAAATATTAAAATGAGGAGGAGAAAAATTTTTTTCAATTGTTTTAGTTTTAGGCTAAATATCAGAATTAGAAATTTTAAGTTTAAATATTTGCATTATAATCCTGACCAACAAAAGAAATTATGGAAAGCAACATGCCACCGGTACATCCCGGTGCAGTTTTGAGGGAAGATATTTTAAAAGAAATGAAGCTATCGATCACCAAGACGGCCGAAAACCTGCAAGTGAGCAGGAAGCAGCTTTCTGAAGTTGTGAATGAAGGTGCTGCAATTTCGGCTGAGATGGCAGTACGCCTGGAAGAAGCGTTTGGCGTTAGTGCAGAGTTTTGGCTGGATATGCAAAAAGCTTATGATTTGTGGAAGGTAAAAAATAGCGGCAAGGTGCAGGGTATTAGGAGGATACTGCTCGAACCTGTTAATCAGGCTTCTTAAATATTAAGGAAACTAACCGGCGTATTGTTTTACAATATTTCGGATACTAAGCATCATGCTTTTTTATCGGTAGTTTTTTAGTTTAGAGGAAGTTTGGGTGAAAATATTACACAATGTAGTAATTATTACACTACCGGAAAAAGATGGTTTCTTTTGATTGTTGGAATTTTAAGAATGCATTTTTTGCCTGACATTTTTCTTTCAAATCCCTTTTACTGTCATGTTTTCGGGTTCAACCTTAATTCATTTTTATCAAATCAAGTTTCTTACCAAACAGCGATATTCTATTATATTTGATCATAACTATTGAAATAAAAGCACTTGTTACAAAAGAAAAAGTTCAGCAGGTTATTGAACAGCTTAATCAAGATTTAGACAAAAAAACCTGAAAAGGCATTTTGGTAAACTCTAAAGAAATCCGGACGGCCTTGAATATCAAAAGCAGGTAAGGGATGAATGGGTTTAGCTTTGTTGCAGATATCAATTTTTTAATTGCGGTACATTGCCATCAAAATGGCGGCGGGCAGTATATTGATGTTGGTTTGTTCAAATTAAATTATACAGCAGATGCTAAGTAGTTGTAAGGCGGTAAGCAGCTATACAGTTTGAGCAGGTAAAGGAGTTAAAGGGCGGTTGATTTATAATTTACAAATCAACCGCTCATAGAACTTCGGATCATCAAATCCATATTAACATATTTCATCCTGTAAAAGAAGAATTACTTAGCCAGTTCTTAATGAACATAATTGTTTCCCTGCGATAACACGGCTTTTTGCCTGTTCAGGATACATAGCTGTTGATTTTCGAGATAATAGCTTCGGCCTCGCTGTGTGATTTCTCCGCATCTTCCGGGTAACTATAACCCAAATGCTTATTTTCATCCTGCATGAATTTAAATATATCACCCAATGCCTGGTGAACTGATTTTAGGAATTTATAATCGGTGCTGGTAAGGCATCTTCCGCAATCGCCTGCCCCTTTTCCCGGTTCACATAGGTTGAGTTCTTTAATCACCCCGTTAACAATCGTAGCGTTGAAGTTGCCATCAAAATGCCAGGTAAGTGTATTCTTAATTTCGCGATAGTTTTCCATTGGTTATAATTTAATTTTTTATTTGTTCTGTTTGTTCTTCAAACTTATTTTTGATTTAATAAGACATAGCCAAGAAAAATGCCAGGCATGCAAGGGCAGCACCAGGAAAGGGCAGCATGCTTCTTTTAGCAGGTAAAAATTAAGGTTAACGCGGAACGGGAACATCAATCAGGCTTTCGCCAAAGGAAATAATCAGGAAAGCGGTATCGGTGCTTTTCAACTGTAAAAGCAGCGGGTTTACACTTAAAACCAATGCCAAAGGCAGCGGGAGAACAAGGAAAATAAATTAATAAATTAGCCCGGTTTATTGCCGTAAAAGCAATACCGGGAGAGGCCAAGCCAGGCACTGTAAGAAGTAAAATTAAATTTCAAAAAGTATTGGTTTTATCAGGTCAAAGCTTGCACTGATCCTGGGGTTGTGGAATTTTGAGGAATAAAAGCAACCCACTATAGTTTCCTTTCATCCCCAAAAATCAAAACCTTTGTTGGAAAAAACGCTTATTTACAAGCAGCAGAAATTGATGACGCTTTAAAACCACTGAAGTATAGGCCTTAGACCTAGGTTTCCAATGCACCTTTACATAATTTTATCCAATAAAAAAAGCATTGTTTTCCCGCAAACTATTTCCCTGAATGCTTCTTTTACCAACAAAAAATATATGTCAGGTTTACAAAAATTTTTGCTGCTGTCACCTTGTTGGGGTTCGCAATTATAAATCTGGTATTGGGAACTTTGATATACCCATAATTTTAAATAAGGTTATTACATGCCAACCGGAATTTGCCCGGTTATTATAAAACATCAGGAATGCTGCCAATGTCAAACAAAGCGCTCAGGACAGAGCTGATCTCTTTTATTGCTTTTTATTTACTCGTTTGTGTTTTTATACTTTTTTACAGCCCTACTGTTCTTTTACATGTTGGGCATGATATATCACCGGTGATTGACGGGGCGTGGCGGATAGAAAACCATCAGGTCCCTCACAAGGATTTCCCCTCGATTTTGGGGTATGGTTATCTGTTGCAGCAATATCTGTTTCTGAAAATCTTTCATTATGATTTTATTGCTTTTGCCGTTTCTTCCATTGCAACTACCACCGTTGTTTTCCTGGTTTTCCTTTCCTTTTACGCTTCTGAGTTGTTTTTAAAAAATACAAGTCTTACGCTTAGGGTTTATTTATTTCTGCTGCTGGTTTCGCTGGGCTTAGGGCAATATCATTTTGGCGTCAGTCATACGCTTGTTACCTATGCCAACCTGTATAACAGGTATTGTTTTTTGTGCCTGTTCGTATTGTTTATTCAATTCATCCTGTTAAAAGACATCAAGGTTATTGATGCAAAATTGGTAATCCGGTTACTTATTGCCGGCCTGTTGCTTAACTATCTTTTGTTCGTCAAGCTTACGTATTTTGGAGTCGCTTTCGGCTTATTAACCATGTGCTTACTCCTGTCTATTGTTTCTTTCAGGATTTATTCCCTGCTGCTGTTCATCAGCCTCCTTATTTTTGCTGTAGTCATCAAGGTTACAAAAGTCGATTTTCTATCCGTTTTAAATGATTATCGAACCATTTCATCTGCACGGGGAAAAGTTTTGACCGATCCAGCCTTTATCCGTTCCAAGCTTTTGCAATACTATAACATTGTTTTCCTGCTTAGCCTCATCCTATTGTCGGTTGAAATGTTCCGTAAGAAAGTACCCTTTAAATTCATTTTACTGGCAGGCTTTGTTGGCGTTTGCGCTGTTTTATTACAGTTTACCAATTGGGGATTAAGCGATATCGTTATGTTGTCGTTTGTTCCGGTTGTGTTCATTTTGTTGCCGGAACATACAAGGCTTCTGTCCTTTAAATTTTTTTTAGCTGTTTCGTGCTTTTTTATTTTTAAGAACCTGCGCAGCATTTATTATTTAAGTAAGGCTAAGGAAAACAAGTATGCTGAGGTTAAGAGCAAGTACCTTTCCCGTTTTTATACGGATTTTACAGAGACTGGCAGCAACGAAAATTATGCAGCCCGCGTAATGAGCGGCGTGGACCTTATTGATAAAAATAAAACGGACAGGGATAAGGTTTTCAGTTTTTCTTTCGACAACCCTTTTCCCTTTCTTACGCATACAGTTCCACCGAAACATGTTCCGATTGTTTGGCAATATGCCACCACCTATTCGTATGATGTTTATCCTGATCCGAAGCTGTTGTTCAGCGAAGCAGATCTATTGTTGATACCAAAGTGTATGAAGGCAGAATCGGCAACTGAAATGATGAAGCTTTATGGTAAAGTTGTAAATGAACACTATTCAATCATCGACAGCAACAGTTATTGGACTTTGTATAGAAAGATAAAGCCTATTTAAGCTTAGTGCCTTTTTAAATTTATAGCTGAAATTATCAGTGCTTCTTTTATGCCTGTAAATTTGGTGTTTAATTAACCAGCATTCAGCTATAAGCATTCAGCATTCAGCTTTTCTATCGTCCATAATAGCCATTAACTAAAAAAATAAAAAGTTAATGTTTTTGGGGTGATAAAAGAAGCATCTAAAATAAATTGAGCAAGTTTAAACAAGGTATTAGTGTTACAAACTAAATCAAACTATCAGCCTTATTAATAACTGGAAGGAAAAAGATAGCCTTTAAGCTGGTTTTCCAAACTACTTTAATAAATGCCCACCGGTGGTCTTTGCGGTTGATTGCAATGCGAAATGGCATAATAAACATACGGTGTACCCAGGTTTTCCAAAAGCTAAATTCGCCTTCATGTAGGCGTTTGGTGTACATTTCGTTGCGCAGCCCGTAATTAAATTTCCAGATGGACGATTGCGGATCTATAAAAACATTACTTTGATGATTGGTTGGCGTTTCATGCGTTATGATACTTTCCTTAACGGCCAAGCCTGCAAGTCCGCTGCCAATAATCCGTTTAGAATATTCTACATCATCGCACCAGATAAAGTACTCTTTAATGGGCAAACCAACTTTTTTTACCGCTTTTGCAGAAAGAAGCATAGATACAAAAGTACCAAACTGTATTAAAGGCAAACCGGTTTCGCCGGCAAAAGAAAACTCAGCCAGCTTTTTTTTATCTTCCAGCAAATATACCTGGTTCATTTCATGGCTGCTGCCATCTGTCCAAAGTACGGCACTGGATAAAAACCCTATTTTCTCCTGGTGATGCTCCAATTTATTGAGTGCCTTTACCAGTTGTTCCAGGGCATTATTTTGCGGAATGGTATCATCGTCCATAAGCCATATCCAATCAGCACGATGTCGATAAGCCATATTGATACCATAAGAAAACCCTCCTGCGCCTCCTTTATTTTCCTGGGTATAACATGTAAAAGGTTGTCCTGATAGCCATTCCTGCGTATCATCGGTAGAGCCGTTATTGATCACAAAAATATCATCAGGCTTCCTGGTTTGTTCCCGGACCGCCTTCATACATTTTTTTAGTAACCCTAAGCGGTTATAGGTAACAACAACAGCAATAATCTTCATCGGTATGATGGGCAAATGGAAGTTTACGTTTTATTATTTTTATACCTTAATGTTTGTGGTACAGCTATGCAAACACCACGATAAGAAACTGGTTTGATGATAAATGCTTTTGTGTCTGCATATAATCCCGTAGTGCTTTTATTACACTAATCTTCGGTTGGATAATCACATTTAATACAAGAATAAGCTTAGCTTTAATGTAATATTTACATATACAAAAAACCAAGTAAATATTATTTGAGTATCTATAATATCCGATCCTTATGTTCTCCAGTTTTATGCAGGATTAATACAAAAAATCAAATTTAATTTCTAAAATCACTTTAAAAATGGAAAAAGCATATCTCATTATGGCACATAAAGACCCCCATCAACTTTTACGTCTTGTTACAAGACTGAATGACGGGGCTTCAGAATTTTTTATACATATTGATAAGAAAGTAGAATTTTCTCCATTCCAAATTGTAAAAGAACTTGGGGAAATTGTGCATTTCATAGAACGGTCTGATTCCAAATGGGGTCGATATGGTACTATAAAACCTTTTTTAAGCGGGATGAAGGCTGTGAAAAATTCCCCCAAAAAATTTGACCGGATCCTTTTGCTAAGTGGCCAGGATTATCCTATAAAAAGCAATAAGTATATCAATGATTTTTTCAAAAACGCTCCGCATTCTGTTTTTATAAATTATTTTCCAATCCCTAACTATAAAAAATGGCCGGGCAGCGATAGAGGAGGCTTGTACAGGGTTGACAAGTATTATTTTGGAACCAAATGGTACGAGTTCTTTTGTTCTAAATCTTTGAATTTGCTATCCACTTATATCCCTTTTCTCAGAAGAAAAATTCCGGATGGAATGAAACCTTTTGCCGGGCAGACGTGGTGGAACCTGGATATGTACGCATTAAATTATATTTTAGATTATGATGCGAAACATCCCGAATACCTGGCTTTTCATCGACACACGTTTGTGGCCGATGAGTTATATGTTCAAATGATCCTGGCCAACAGCAAAGATGAAAAACTGCTGCAGAGTATAGAAAATAGCGAAAAACGGTTTACAATTTGGGAGAAGGCCAATAGTGCACATCCGAAAATACTTGGTAAATCTGATTTTGAGGCTATTCTATCTTCAGATGATTTGTTTGCCAGAAAGTTTGATGAAAAGGCAGATGCGGAAATATTGGATTTAATTGATCATAAAATCCTATGGCCTGTTGGTGCCGCTGTTAATGGCAGTTAATTAATTGCAACTACTTGCTATCATGTTAATGCTGCCGGAAGGTGTTGGTTTTTAATTTATCCTCAAATACATCCCCACTTATTTTTATACGATAAAAAAAGCATTGCCTTCCCGCAAACCATTTAGCCCGAATGCTTCTTTTATCAATAAAAAATTTATGTCAGGTTTACAGAATTTTGTACAGTTGCAGGTTGCCGACGGAACGACCATGCAGGCTTATACTTCCCTTCCCGAACATGGTAAAAGTCCGTTTCCCGGATTGATTTTATTCCAGGAAGCTTTTAGTGTCAATCACCACATCCGAAAACTGGCCGACCGTTTTGCTGCAGAAGGTTATCTGGTTATCGCACCAGAGCTTTTTCACCGTTCCGGGCCTCCGGGCGTTGAAATTGCTTATACCGATTTTCCATCTACCATGCCTCACATACAAGCATTAACGGTTGAAGGGACAGAAGCAGATATTCATGCTGCCTGGAACTGGCTGCAAAACAATCCGCAGGTAACTGGCGGGCACATTGTGGCTACCGGCTATTGTATGGGCGGCCGTGTAAGTTTTCTGGCCAATACAATGTTGCCATTTAAAGCCGTAGCTTCTTATTATGGTGCAGGCATTGTGCCTGACCTGATTAAAAGAGCTGCTTCCATCAACGCGCCGCATTTGTTTTTTTGGGGAGGGAAAGACCAGCATATCCCCAAAGAACATATTGAAACTATTAAGGCCGAGCTGACAAACGCAGGTAAAAGGTTTATCAACGTAGAAATTTCTGATGCAGATCACGGTTTCTTTTGTGATGAAAGGGTAAGTTTTAACGCAGATGCAGCAGAACTGGCCTGGGGCTTAACGCTGGAATTTTTTATCCAGAAGCTGAAAGGTTGAAGACAGAAAGGTGAATGGTTGAAAGGTGAAAGGCAACACGGACTTACAATCGTAACAAAGTATTAAACTTTAGCTAGAAACTTTCGTTAAACAGGTAAGATATTTGTTTATCCTGTTATCATTATTATTTAAACTAACAATCTTTTCATGAAAAATCTGATTTTAATTTTTACCGTCCTATTTACCTTAACTACAGCCGGAGCAGGTTTTGCACAATCACGGCACGTATATTACAAAGGCAACAAAAAGTATGTTACCACAACCCACAGAGGATGGTCTAAACGGGCAAAAGGTGCAGCTATTGGCGGTGGTGCCGGAGCTATCGGTGGTGCTTTAATTGGCCATGGCGTTAAAGGTGCTTTAGTGGGCGGTGCCCTGGGTGCAGGTGCTGGTTATGTTATCGGCAATGAATCTGATAAAAATAAATCGCGGGCAACAGGTCATACAGTTTATAAAACCAAGACAGTTAATTAAGCATCCATACTGTTTTTACCTATAAAAATCCTGCTGTTGCATAAACGGCAGGATTTTTTTATGAATAGAGGATTATTTTATCAAAACCCAATAAAAAACAATTCGGCCGGTGGCGAAGTTCTGGTTTAAACATAAATCAATTACCATGACACCATTTGCATTATTAGCCCGGGTAGAAGCAAAACCTGGGAAAGAACAAGCCGTAGAAGATTTTTTAAGATCGGCTTTGGCAATTGCCCAACAAGAACCAGGAACAGTTAGCTGGTATGCTTTAAAATTAAGCCCTTCTACTTTTGGCATTTTTGATACTTTTAATACCGAAGAAGGCCGCAAGGCACATTTAGCCGGTGAAATTGCTAAAAACTTAATGGCAAATGCAGCAGAATTACTGTCGAAAGACCCGGTGATAGAACAGGTAGAAATTTTAGCACAGAAGTAAGGATTTCATCCGTAAAAAAAGCACGGCTGGTTGGCCGTGCTTTTTTTATGAGGTATTTTTTGATTAATTTAAAGATGCCATATCAATTACAAAACGGTAATGCACATCACCTTTTAAGGTACGTTCATAAGCTTCGTTGATCTGGTCAATATGGATCATTTCCACATCCGAAGTAATGCCATGTTCTGCACAGTAATCCAGCATTTCCTGAGTTTCTTTAATCCCTCCAACCAAAGAGCCAACCAAACTGCGGCGGCCGCCAATTAATCCGAAAGCATGAACATCTGATGGCGTTGGCGGAACACCAAGTAGGATCATCACGCCATTGGTGCGCAGCAAAGCTAAATACTCGTTATAATCGTGTTCTGCAGATACCGTATCAATGATAAAATTAAATGTATTGGCCAAACCTTTCATGGTTTCCGGCTCGGTTGTCAAAGCAAAATGATGGGCACCCAGTTCCTGTGCATCTTTTTCTTTGGAAGCTGAACGGCTCAGCATGGTTACTTCGGCACCCATTGATGCAGCCAGTTTAACAGCCATGTGGCCTAATCCGCCTAAACCAACAACCGCAACTTTATCGCCTGCTTTTACATTCCAGTGTTTTAAAGGGGAATAAGTAGTGATGCCTGCACACAACAGGGGCGCTACTTTTTCCAAAGGTAATTTATCAGAAACACTCAACACAAAATGCTGTGTAACTACAATATGGCTGGAGTAACCGCCTTTCGTGATCGTTTTTTTATCCTGTGATAAAGAGTTATAGGTTTGAGTATGGCCGTTTTCGCAATACTGCTCCAAATCTTCCTTACAGTTGTTACAATGACCGCAGCTATCCACAAAGCAGCCCACGCCAACCGTATCGCCTGCTTTAAAACGGGTAACGTTTTCGCCCACCCGGGTTACTGTACCCACAATTTCATGTCCCGGAACAACCGGGTATTGCGTGCCGCCCCACTCATTTCGCGCCGTATGAATATCGGAATGGCAAACGCCGCAATATAAAATTTTAATTTCCACATCCTCAGCACCGGGTTCCCTGCGGTCTATCTGAAAAGGTGCCAATGGTTTATCGGCTTTTTCGGCCGCGTAAGCTTTAACTGAATTCATGTCCTGTTTTTTTATGTTGCAACAAGTATCGGCGTTTTATTGTTTAGGGAATGTAAAGCTATTTAGCCAGCTTAAATTTCCAACCCATATTGTTGAATGTATAAACCTGGCGGTAAACAAAAAAGCCCTGGCTTTTAAAACCCGGGCTTTTGTTCTTGAACTTGATTACGTTTTTATTTATAAAAAAGAGGCTTGATCAAGTATTACAATACAAATATACCATAAATGTAATACAATGTAATACATTCGAACAGAGCGGCTCTGCTTCAAAAGCACAAAAGTTGTATGGCATCAACCTTAGGGTATCACAAGCAGTTTATCCTATCCTTAATCTCTTTGAAATTTTTCTTAGAAATGCTGTGGATAGGCAGATTGTTAATTATTTTGATGATGCTGATTGGATTATAAACCAGCAAAACGGATTTATGAACCATCCGGATTTGGCCAGATCGGGCTATTTTATAAAAGGAAATGTTCAGCGTGCTGCAAACGTTATTCTAAAAAAATCAAGTACAGTTACTGCTGGTAAAATTATTGCAGAGCAATCCTTTGGGTTTTGGAGTAGCCTTTTTGAACCACATCATTTTAGGTTGATTGGTGGTGCACCATTACAATGCTTTGTAAATAAGCCTGCTAATATGAACAGAAGAAGCATTGCCCTTAAACTCGATGCTGTCCGTAATTTTAGAAACCGCGTTTATCATAATGAACCTATTTGTTTTAACGGTACAGCTATTGATTTTTCAGCAACTTATACAATAACTTATACAATTAGGCAGCATATTCAGGATATGCTTAACTGGATTGATCCCGAACTAAACATTTTTATAATACAATTCGATCAGGTTGAGCAGTACATCCACGAGCTTGATACCTTATAGAAAGCTGTATTAGCCGATCTAATCTTAATTGACAAAAAAAAGGTAAACCAATCCCACACTTTTCTGGTAGTATCCATAACACCAATTTTATACCGATAAAAACAGCATCATGTCCAACCGTCTCATTCATTCTACTTCGCCTTATTTGCAACAGCACGCCCATAATCCTGTCGATTGGTTTCCCTGGGGAGAAGAAGCCCTGCAAAAAGCAAAAGCCGAAAACAAACTGCTCCTGGTCTCAATCGGTTACTCGGCCTGCCACTGGTGCCACGTGATGGAGCACGAAAGTTTTGAAGATGAACAAGTTGCCGAAGTGATGAACCGCTTTTTCGTGTGCATTAAAGTGGACCGGGAAGAACGGCCGGACGTGGACCAGATTTACATGAGCGCGGTGCAATTGATGACGAACCGCGGCGGCTGGCCGCTCAATTGCATTTGTTTGCCCGATCAGCGTCCGGTTTACGGCGGCACGTATTTCCCAAAAAAAGACTGGCTGAATTTACTGGTCAATCTGGCCGGATTTTGGAAAGATAAACCAAAAGAAGCCGAAGATTATGCCGTTCGCCTCACTGAAGGCATCCATAAATACGAACAATTTGAGTTTGTAAAAGAGCAAAAAGAATATTTAAAAGCAGACTTGGAAGCGATTGTAAATCCCTGGAAACGTCATTTTGATTTAAGCGAAGGCGGATTAAACCGCGCGCCAAAATTCCCGATGCCCAACAACTGGCAGTTTTTGATGCGTTACGCGCATTTGATGAAAGACGAAGCAACCCATATCATTGTCCGTATCACGTTAGAAAAAATGGCTTTCGGCGGCATTTATGATCAGATTGGCGGCGGTTTTGCCCGTTATGCTGTGGATGGAAAATGGCACGTGCCGCACTTTGAAAAAATGCTGTACGACAATGCCCAGTTGGTAAGCTTATATGCCGAAGCTTTTACTTTCGCCGTAGATCCTTTGTATCCGAAAATAATTGCGGAAACTTTAGTTTTTATCGAACGCGAACTCACTTCGCCCGAGGGTGGGTTTTATTCCGCTTTGGATGCCGACAGCGAAGGCGTGGAAGGCAAATTCTACACGTTTACAAAACAGGAAGTAGAGGCGGTTTTAGGTGAAGAAGCAGAACTGTTCTGCACCTATTTTCATGTAACGGAAGAAGGTAACTGGGAAGAAGAAGGGACAAATATCTTCTTCCGCAAAGATGATGCGGACGAGCTGGACGAACGTTTCGGGCTTTCGCCGGATGAACTGCAGGCGAAGATCAATTCTTCACGCCAAAAAATACTCGATAAAAGAAGCACGCGTGTCCGTCCCGGGTTGGACCATAAGATATTGGCCGGTTGGAACGGCTTAATGTTAAAAGGTTATTGCGATGCTTACCGCGCTTTAGACGAGCCGCAGTATCTGGAAACTGCCATCCTCAATGCTTCTTTTATCCTGCAAAACCTGTCAAACGGAAATGGAAAATTGAAACGCGTTTATGGCAACGATTCGCCTGCTTTTCTGGATGATTATGCTTTGGTTGCCGAGGCTTTGATCGGTTTATACGAAGTTACTTTTGAGGAGAAATGGCTGCAGGAAGCACGGAAGATCAACGATTACGCCGTAGATCATTTTTACGATCTGGCAAGCGGCATGTTCTTTTATACTTCGGATGAAGATGCGCAGCTCATCGCCCGAAAAACAGAAGTAATGGACAACGTGATTCCATCTTCCAATTCCGTTATGGCCCTGAACTTGAAAAAATTGGGTTTGTTTTTCAATCATCCCGAATACCTTGAACTTTCGGCACAACTGCTGCGCAACGTCGAAAAAAGTATGGCACCTTACGGTTCGTCGTTTTCCAACTGGGCCATGCTGCTTTTGGATGATGTTTTTGGTGTTTATGAAATTGTGATCACGGGCGAAGCATCCGAAGAAAAACGCAAGGCTTTCGAGAAAAAATATCTCCCCAACAAAATTATATTGGGCGGAACAAAAGGAAGTTTACCTTTGTTGCAGGATAAAATTGGCAGTAAAAACAGCATTTTTGTTTGTAAAGACAAAACCTGCCAACTACCGGTTAACGAAGTAGCAGAAGCATTTAAACAAATTGTAGAATAGGTTTTTAGAGCGAGGAGCGGAGTGGAAAGATATACATGTCTTCGATCCCGCTCTCCGCTCTTCTCACCCCCAAACAAAAACTATGAAAATTGAACCACAGCACGTTGTATCATTAACTTACGATTTGTACGTAAACCAGGAAGATGGTGAAGAGGGTTTGGTAGAAAGTGCCACCCAGGAGCAGCCTTTGACATTTATATACGGCACCGGCCAGATGCTGCCCAGATTTGAAGAACATTTGAGCGGTTTAAACACCGGCGACCCTTATGAATTTAGGTTAACGGCCGAAGATGCTTACGGAGAATACGATAACGAAGCCGTAGCCAGCTTGCCAAAAGAAATGTTCGGCAGCGAAGAAATCCCGGCGGTGGGCACCATGTTGCCTTTGCAGGACAACGAAGGAAACCGTTTGCAGGGACAAGTGGTTTCTGTTGCAGAAGATGCCGTTATTGTTGACCTGAACCACCCAATGGCCGGCCAGGCTTTGCATTTTAAAGGAGAAATTTTAAATGTGCGCCCGGCAAATGAAGAAGAACTGTCACACGGCCATGCGCATGGTGCCGACGGGCATTCCGGCCATTAAACCCGGAATGCTTCTTTTAGCACATGAAAATTGGTAAAACAAAAAATCCCGGTCAGCTTTGATCGGGATTTTTTTATGGTTACAAATGTAGTTTTTAAGGATGAAGTTGTTTCTGTGGCACAGCGTCTTTAAGTTGATAATCGTTTGTATTCTTCCAATTCTTACGGACACTGTCTACCTCTCTTTTAATTGATTCTTCTACTTGTTTACTAATATTTGCTTGTTGCTTTTTCCACTCCGGGCTGTTGAATTGTTTACGTATTTCTTCGGCCTGCTTACGAATATCTTCCTGTTGTTTCTTCCATTCCGGGCTGTTGAATCTTTTACGCAAAGTTTCAGTCTGTTTACGAATATCTGCCATTTGCTTTTTCCATTGCAGGCTGTTAAATTGTTTGCGCATTTCTAAACCTTGCTTACGCATTTCCTCTGCCTGTTTTTTCCATTGCGGGCTGCTCAAGAAAACAGTGTCATTTAATCTGTCTAACATTTTAAAATTAGTCATAGGAACAGAATTGAAATTATAGTTCATCAGACTGCCTATCTTTTGATTCTGCTTCAAAAATTCTTTTTGTGCATCCGTAGGTAATTCTTCTATGGAATTGTATTCTTTTTTATTGCCAATTGAATCTTCCAGCACAATTTTAAACTTATTCTTGGATTTGATAACGGTATCTATGAAAGAATTGACAGTGAATTTTCTATTAGCTGGTTTAAATTTTTTAGCAGGCTTATGAGCAGGATAATCAATAGTTTTATTTGAAAATTGCTCAACATGGATAGAATCCAATGCTTCTTTTATCACCTTAAAATTGTGAACTGTCAAATGTTTCAAAGTTTTTTTTGAAGGAAAATTCCAGGCAACAGATAAACCAATTGTGGCAATTGCAAGCAACAATATAATGAGTTTGTTTTGTGGCGAAGGATCGTTTGTTTTCATGTTCGTGATTCTTTTGATTCGGTTTAATAAAGTATATTTTTTTCCGTTGGAAGCTAAAGCAAGTGTTAATTGTGCGCTTCGGTTTTCTTCAATCAACAACAAAGCACGTGCGTAGGCCAATTGATGTTGGGTTTTGTCGAGCACCATATCATCGCAGCATTGTTCGCGGTATTTGTTGATTTCGCGGCTCATCAACCAAACCAGCGGATTAAAAAATAAAAAAGATTGGATTAAGCTGAGTATCAGGTTGAGCAGGTAATCGTTTCGTTTGATGTGAGCCAGTTCGTGCAGTAAAATCGCTTCGGTTTGCTCTGCGGATAATTGGTTGACCAATGCAATCGGAAAAACAATGATCGGTTTTAAAAATCCGATGGTCAGCGGCACTTGGATCTTGTCTGACAAAAAAACCGATACTGTTTTTAGCAGGTTAAAATGTGTGCTCAGCTTTTGGACTTGTGCTGAAATGTGGTTTTCTGTTTGCAGCTGTCCGCTGTTTTTAAACCAATTGATATTGATCAATCCGATGCTTAACCGTAAAACACAAAATATCAATCCGATTAAATATAATCCGGAAATTGTATAAGCGTAATGAGATGTCCAATAACCAAGTTGAATCCAAAGTTGTGGTTTTGATACTGTTGATATTATATTGACCGAACTTGTATTTTGCAGTAAAGCCTTGTCAAAAACAGTTACTTGTGCTTCCTGGTAATGTTCAAAAAAAGTAAATAAAAAGCCAATGAACAAAAAAACCGTAGCTGCATAATACAAGTTGAAACGCAATAACGGCGTGCTTTTTTTGAACAAAGCAAACAACAATTGCAAGGCAAGATAAACCACTAAACCTTGCAAACAAGATTCGGGCAGCGTTTTACTTAAAGCGGGTATGAACAGGCTGGTTTCCATACGTTTTTTATTTTGGGTTGATTTGGTCTAAGTATTTTTTGATCAGTTCCAGTTCTTCAGGAGAAGATTGATGGTCGCTCAAAGCCTGCATCACCAATTGTGAAGCAGAACCATTAAAAGCGCTGTTGATCAATTTATTCACCAAGCTTTTCTGAGCTTTTTTCTGGTTGAGCAACGCTTTGTAAACATGCGTGCGGCTGCTGGCATCGCGTTCTACCAAACCTTTTTCGTGCATCAGTTGCATTAACTTTAATGTTGTGGTATAACCGATTTCGGTTTGTTTCAGCTTACTCAATTCCTCGTTCACCTCACGAACGGTGCAGGAATTTTTCTGCCATAAAATCTGTAAAATTTCCAGTTCGCTTTCGGTTGGTTTGATGTTCATCCTTTTGTTACGAATGTTTTCGTATTCCAAATGTACGAAGCTATTCGTATTAAACAAGTCTTTTTTAAAATAATTTTAAGGGAGGGGACAAAGACAAATTTTGGGTGATAAAAGAAGTATCTGCAATTAAGCTAAAGTAAGTTTAGCCAGGTACAGATCCGTGTCATCCTGATAAACAATTGCACAGTTCCAACCTTGCTTTGCCGCGTGTTCTTTTAACGTTTTCGGGTCGATGTACAACCAGTTGAACCAATTGCTTTTGCAGTTTTTGTATTCATATTGATAGCTGATCCCGCCGTAATATTTGTTTTTCGGCAGCGGCACATCTTCATATAAATACATAATATCCGAAGAATCAAAGATCAGTTGTCCGCCGGGCAGCAGTAATTGTTTGGCGTGCTGCAGAAAGCGATCAAGTCCGGCCAGGTTTTGTGTTAAGCCGATGCCGTTCATCAGTAAAAGCAAAGTGTCAAATTTTTCGTTTTGGTACTGAAAGACATCCTGCTGCACTACTGTTTTTACCCCTCTTTTTTGCATAACATTGGCTGCACCAGGCGATACTTCCAACGCGGTAACTTCTAAACCTTGTCGTTGCAAAACCAAAGTATGGCTTCCTGCTCCGGCACCAATATCCAGCACTTTTCCGCGGCACAGACTTAAAGCTAGCAGTTCAGCTTCAGGCATTTCATCTTCTCCGCGAAAAAAAACTGCTATGGGCATTTCTTCGGGCTCGCCGTAATGGTTGTGCAGCCAAAGTTTTTCTTCGGGTTGCCCGTTGTAAAAATCCTGTAAAGCCTGGCCGTAAATATCCATCGGGGCAAAATTAGGAATAAAAGCGTCGCCTGAATCGTTTTCAAAGCCTCACCCCAATCGTTACTAAGCCTCACCCTAAATCCCTCTCCAGGGGAGAGGGACTTGAGAACCAGGGCGGCTTACTCCCTCTCCCCTGGAGAGGGTCGGGGTGAGGCTTTGAAAACGATTTAGGAAGGCTTAAATTTCAGTTTTTAGGTTGATTTCCCTATCTTTCAACCAAATATTTTAGCAATGGCAACAGAAGTTAAGTGTCCGGATTGTGGTCATGCTTTCCCGATTGAGGAAGTGATGGCCGAGGAATACAAAAAGGAACTGAAAAACGAAATGATTTCCTACAAAAGGAAAAAAGACGAGGAAGCACAAAAGCGGGAAGAGGAAAATCAACGGAAATTAGAAGAATTGGCTAAGCAATCGCGCCAGCAAACACTGGCTTTTGAAGAACGTTTATCTGCCGAAAAAAAGCAAATGCAACAGCAATTGGAAGAAACGCTGCGGAAAAACATCGCATCTGATTTTGAACATAAACTGGTGATGCTGGAAAATGCCAATAAGGAATCGGAAGAAAAATTAAAACTTTCCCGGCAAAAAGAAATGGAGTTTTTGCAGCGTGAACAGCAGTTAAAAAACAAAGAAGCCGAAATGGAACTGCAACTGCAGCGCAAACTGCAGGAACAGCGCGGCGAAATTGCCGAACAGATCCGCAAGCAGGAACAGGAAAAAAACAATGTCAAAGAAACCGAAAATCAATTTAAAATAAAAGAACTGGAAGAAAAATTAGAGCAACAGAAAAAGCAGGCTGAAGAAATGAAACGTAAGCTGGAGCAAGGTTCTATGCAGCTGCAGGGCGAAATGCAGGAACTGATCCTGGAAGAATTGCTGCGAAGTACTTTCCCCTTTGATGTGATCAGCGAAGTGGCCAAAGGTGTGCGCGGTGCGGATTGCGTGCAAACGGTGCGCAACCAGTTTGGCCAGGAGTGCGGCCGCATCATTTATGAAAGCAAACGCACTAAGGATTTTGGCGGCGACTGGATCGAGAAACTGAAAAAAGACATGCGCAGCCAGGGTGTGGACGTGGCCGTGATCGTTTCGCAATGCTACCCGAAAGGCATGGATTGTTTTGGCGAGAAAGACGGCGTTTGGATCTGTTCTTTTGAAGAAGCCAAAGCGGTGGCTTATATTTTAAGGGACGGGATTGTCAAGCTTTTCAACTCCAACAAATCCCAGGAAAACCGCGGCGACAAAATGCAGCTTTTGTACAGCTATTTAACCAGCAGCGAATTTTCCGAACAATGGAAAGCGATAAGAGAAGGTTTCATGAGTATGCGGCAATCTATCCAGCAGGAGCGGATGGCGATGGAAAGGTTGTGGAAAGCCCGCGAAAAACAACTGGAAAAGGTATTGCTGAATGCAGCCTGGATCCGTGGTTCTATTGAAGGTATTGCAGGAAGTGACAACATACAGTTAAGCTTAACAGATGATGAAGATGGATTGCTAACGGAATGATGCTTCTTTTACCACCCTAAAATAAATAAAGCCTTGTCATGCTGTTTCATTACAACGGCAAGGCTTTGCAGTAAAAAGCAAAAAAACAGTTCAGGAAAAATTTAGCCTAAGCGGACTTACACACTTGTTCAAGTTGTGTTTTTGGCAGCACAGCTTATTCTTTTAAAAATACCCATAAAATACTTATAATCAATTATTTCAATGATAATTACAATTATTGGAAATCCGAAAAGATAAATATTTCTAATAATAGTATTTCCAGAATCCCCTGGAATCGTTTACTTTTAAATTAGATTAGCCAATAGTTTAAATAAACCTAAAACTACTAATCCAACATTTTCGTAAACAGTAGCCACATGCTTTTAAGGAGTATGGTGATGGAATGATTATGAGTGGAAAAAATATTTTCATAAGGTATAAACCAAATAATTCATGAAATTATTTGGTTTATCAATGATGCTGTTTTTACTGGCATTAAATATGCGTTGTGCTGCGCAAAGCTGTAACGGTACTTTAGGCAGTCCGGTTGTTGCAATTGATTTTGGTGCAGGTGCCCGGTATGGAAAAGCATTGCCTGTTACAGAGAGTGATTATGTTTACTCGGACAATAATGCCATTTTAAATGCTCAGTATTCCATTTTAAACTCAACCGCCGGCTTTTACAGTCAGTGGTTTACTACAACTGACCATACCGGCAATACGAATGGTTATATGATGGTTTTGAATTGCAACGCGCCCGGCGATGTACTTTACAGGAAGCAAATGAGCAATCTATGCCCGAACACTACTTTTGAATGCAAGGCATGGATACTGAACTTAGTGAACTCGGACCTGCTGAAAGGCATTGATGTTAACCTTACTTTTTCGGTAGAAACCACTTCGGGCGTGGTTTTAAACACTTATAATACCGGAAATATTCCGGACGGCACAAAGCCCGTGTGGGTACCCGCCAGCTTTTATTTTACTACACCTGCCAGCGGTACACCGGCAAATGTGGTACTGAAAATTGTGAACAACAGCCCGGGCGGTGATGGCAATGACCTGGCTTTGGATGATATTACGTTGCGGCCCTGCCAGCCTGTTGTAACAGCTTCTTTTAGCCAAACCAGTTCGCCGGCTACCCTAACGCTCTGCGAAGGCAGCGACGCTAAATATGATTTGGGCGTAAATGTAATGTCCGGCTATGATAATCCTGTTTACCAATGGCAGGTGAATGCAAACGACGGAAACGGATGGATGGATATTCCTGGTGAAACATCAACCCGGACTAAGGTTGTTTTTAAAGCAGCACGATCAGGCATTTATGAATACCGTGTGGTTACGGCAAAGGCAGAAAACAGCGGTTTATCTTGCTGCCAGGTGTTCTCCAGCACTGCTACTGTTCAGGTCAATCCGAAACCGGTTCCTGCTGCTTCGGCCAATACGCCCATTTGCCAGGGCGGCACTTTAAATTTAACGGTAGCAAAAGGAGCCAATTATGCATGGACCGGTCCCGGTGGCTTTTCTTCTGCCTTGCAAAACCCTTCCATCAATCAGGTTACTGTTGCACAGGCGGGCGTTTATCAGGTTGTGCTGACTTCCTCTGAAGGCTGTACAGCAACCGCATCTGTAAATGTGGTCATAAATCCGCCAACCAGTTTCAGTGCAGGTGCAGATGTAGCCATTTGCAAAGGCAGCAGCACTGTTTTAAATGCAAGCGGCGGTGTTTCTTACCGCTGGCGGCCAGCGCCCGGTTTATCGGATACCACTATTGCCAATCCGGTTGCCAGTCCTGCGGTTACAACATCCTATATCGTCAAAATCACTAATCAATATAGTTGCGTTTATACTGATACTGTTGTAGTTAGTGTGGAAGAAAAACCGGTTGCAGATGCCGGGCCTGACAAAAAAGTGATAGCCGGAAAATCAGTCCGTTTGGCTGGTAACATACAAGGCGGCAGTAATTATACTTATTACTGGTCGCCTAATACTTATCTAAGTGATCCTAATACTTTATCGCCGCTGGTTGCACCCAAGTCAGATATTACTTATACGCTTCATGTTGTTTCCAAATCCGGTTGCAGCGAATCAACAGCCGCAGTATCGGTAACGGTTGTACAGGAATTATTTGTTCCGAATACTTTTTCCCCAAACGGCGACGGCGTTAACGATACTTGGAATATTACGGCTTTGGATGCTTATCCTAAAAACGTTATCGATATATATAACCGTTACGGAAGGGAGATTTTCAGAAGTATCGGCAACGATAAGCCCTGGAACGGAACGGTTAACGGACAGCCATTACCGGTTGGAACCTATTATTATAAAATTACGGCCAACAACGGCATAGTTTTAAAAGCCGGCTGGGTGTTTCTGGTGCGGTAGGGCAATTCTAATTTTAGCATAATCTTTTTTTAAACAAATTTTAAACTTCCTATCTCTAAATAGCTGCTTCCTCAACTATAAAGTAAGTTTTATATCGGTAAAAACAGCATTTATTTTACTTCTTGTAAAGCTTTTTTTAAAAATGTATAAATAATAGCAAGGTTTTTCAATCTGAATTATCAGTTTGTAAAATAAGCAATCCATTTACCATAACTTCATACAACCCGGATATCTGGACTAAATTTTGTGATTAAACAGAAAAAGAAATAAAACGTGTCCTGCACAATTGGCCGGAAAGGATGACAACGATTCCTGAAATTGAAAAGCTCGCCAATGCTTCTTTTATCACCTAAAAACCTTTAAGCAAAACAAGCTTTTACACAAGGGTTTAAATTATCCTAACTTAATAAAACTTAGGCGGCGGGTTTAATTTCAAATTTTGCCGCTGGTGCCAGTAAGGATAAATGGTTGGGGTTTCGCTTGCGGCATCCAGCTTTTTAACTTGTTCCATGGTTAAATTCCAGCCTGCGGATCCGAGGTTTTGTTTTAGTTGTTCTTCGTTTCGGGCACCAATAACCAAAGTATCAACGGTTGGCCGTTGCAGCAGCCAGTTTAACGAAACCTGTGCTACGGTTTTCCCGGTTTCGGCAGCTACTTCGTCCAGTACGTCTATAATTTTATAAAAAAGTTCATCAGAAATAGCAAACTCCGGAATCGGGCTTCCGCCTTGTGCCACGCGGCTGTCGGGAGGAAGGGGGTGATTGCGGCGATATTTTCCGCCTAAACGTCCGGCAGCTAACGGGCTCCAAACAATACCGCCAACTTTCTGGTCTAAACCCAAAGGCATCAGTTCCCATTCGTACTCGCGGTTAACCAGAGAATAGTAAACCTGGTGGGCGATGTAGCGGTTCCAGCCATATTTATTTGAAACTGCCAAAGATTTCATCAAATGCCAGCCCGAAAAATTGGAACAGGCGATGTAACGTACTTTGCCGCTTTGCACCAGGTCATCCAGTGTCCGCAGTGTTTCTTCAACCGGCGTAACCCCATCGAAACCATGCATGTGATAAATGTCGATATAATCGGTGTTTAAACGTTTTAAACTGGCTTCGCAGGATTTGATGAGATGGAAGCGGGAGGAGCCTTGATCGTTTGGCCCGCTTCCGGTGGGGAAAGTAGCCTTGGTTGAAATGATCGCTTTATCACGCAAACCAGTTAATGTTTTGCCTAAAATTTCTTCTGCCAGGCCATCCGAATAAGTATCTGCGGTGTCAAATAAATTTACGCCGGCATCGAGGCAAAGGTTAACCAAACGCGTAGCTTCTTCAACTTGTGTGCTGCCCCAGGTTTTAAAAAATTGATTGCTTCCCCCAAAAGTAGCCGTGCCAAAACTTAATACCGGAACGTGCAAGCCGGATGCACCTAATTGTTTGTATTCCATAATTGCTGTGTTGATTTTTAGGTGATAAAAGAAGCATCAGCAAGAGGTTGTGTATTGCCCCGTATTGCTTATAAAAATGTTGATCAACACATTTATGCTGTTTATCAAAATTTTGTTTATATGATTTTATAATCCCCTACTTTTAAATACAATATAACTGATGCTTTTATAATTAAACCCTGTTATCAAGGTACCAAAATATAATTAATTCCGTATATAGACCAACCATAATTATAACCTATGAAAAATAATTATCTGCTTTACCCGGCGCAATTTGTTTGCGTATTGTTTATAATGTCAATCGCTACGTCTTGTAAAAAGGGAAGTATAGCGCCAAAAGTTGTTAACGCAACACCCGTTACCCTCGGATTGTATGAAGTAGGAAGTGGCGCTAATAAAAGAATCTTTATCCCGATCATGGGAATAGGGACCCAGAGCATAAGTTATTATGGCGCTTTTGATACCGGTTCTGCCGGCATGACGATAGATGCAAACGGTATCCTGCCTGCCTCCATGATCACCAGTTCTGGCATACAAGTAACCGGGGATTCTGTTGTAGTGAATGGCATTACCGTTACTTCAAAGCAATCTACGGTAAGTTATGGCGATAAAATAAGTTCTACCAAAGAATATGGCAATTTAGCTTACGCATCAATTAAAATTGGCGACCAGAACGGTAATTTAACCATTAAACGTGTGCCCATTTTTTTATATTATAAAATTGTTGACGGTAACGGCAAACAGTTGGCGGCACATGCCAGCGATGTATTTGGAGTTGGGCCCGGCGTTAATTATGCCAACACGGCTATTGCCAGTCCGCTAAGTTATTATCCGTCCGGAATGGGTTTAACCAGCGGTTTTAAACTGGCCGTGCTTAACAGTTCCAGTTTTAGCAGTACGGGCACTTTTGTAACCGGATTGCTTTCTATCGGTTTAACTTCATCAGATTTGGCTTCAAATGGCTTTATTATGCACCCGCTTACCTATTATCCGCTTTCGCAGGGCAGCTATTCGCCCAATATTCCTGCTACCATTACTTACAACGGCACCAGCACTTCGGCTTATGTTTTGTTTGATACCGGTACGCCTTCGGTAACCGTTATCGAAGACCCAAAGGCAACCAACGGGGTGGGTAGTTTACCGGCAAGTTCCTTTGTAACTGTTACTACAAATAAGGGCTTTACTTACCAATATACAACCACAAGTACTTCAAACCTCACCGCAATTCAAAACCCCAACAATACCGGCGATTACCGTACTGTTTTTAGCATAGATTTTTTTATCAACAATGAAATTTTAACTGATTATACGAACCATCAGATCGGGTTGAAGAATAATTAAAAGAACCGACTGCAAAAAACCTGAGCAACTTTAATTAGTGATTAAGGTAAAACAGTTTATAATATTTATCTTCGCCGTTTTTAGAATGTGGTTTTAGAAAGGTAAATTTGTTGTGCTTTTTCCCGCAATAAACCTTTATTTACCTTTGTGATACTATTTATGATACTGAGTATTGATATAGGCCCGGCAGGCATTATGATGAAGTATTACTACGCACAAAGCAGAAACATTAAATTAAATTTAAAAAATGAAATTGTATAAGTTATTGGCACTGGCCTTTTTTACAAGCCTGTTTTTTGCTGGCTGTAAAAAAGTTAAAGTAGCCGGGATGAACGAAGCAGAAGTGTTGCACCAGAACGAAGACCAGTTAACGCATTTGATTATTTACGATGTATTTACACCGCCGGTAGCTTGCCGTATTTATGCTTATGCTTCTTTGGCCTCTTATGAAGCCATGCGGCATCAGGATCCAAAATATGTTTCGATCACAAAACAGTTAAACGGTTTTGATCCAATGCCGGAACCCGAAAAAGGCAAAAAGTACAATTATACGCTGGCTGCCACAAAGGCATTTTTTACTGTGGTCCGCAAGGTTACTTTTTCGGTAGATTCACTTAAAAAGTACGAAGGTCAGGTGTATTCATCTTTTAAAGGCCAGTTGGATGATTCTACTTATTTGCGTTCTGTTGCTTATGGCGAACAGGTAGCTAAGGTGATTTTAAAACGGGCAACTACAGATAATTACCTTCAAACACGTGGTAAACCCAGGTTTTTGGGCAGCAACGATCCGGGGAAATGGCATCCTACGCCGCCGGATTATCTGGACGGTGTTGAATATTGTTGGGGAACGATGAAAACATTTGTCCTGAACTCGTCCGGGCAATTTGCACCTCCTCCTCCTCCTGTATTTAGTGAGGATAAAAACAGTACTTACTTTAAACAAAACCTGGAGGTTTACAAACAGAGTAAAAACTTAAGCCAGGAGCAGAAAGACATGGCACGCTTTTGGGACGATAACCCCTTTGTAATGGAACACTCCGGCCACATGACATTTGCAAACAAAAAGATCACACCCGGCGGACATTGGATAGGCATTACAGAAATCGCCTGCAAAAAAACACATGCCAATGCAGTTAAAACGGCCCAGGCTTATGCCCTAACTTCTGTGGCCATGTTCGATGCCTTTACCTGCTGCTGGCAGGAAAAATACAAAAGCGCTTACATTCGTCCGGTTACGGTTATCAATGCAAAAATCGACCGTAATTGGGAACCACAACTGCAAACACCGCCTTTCCCTGAATATCCGAGCGGGCACAGTACCATTACCCGCTCTGCAGCCGTAATGCTTACACGCTTGTTCGGCGATAATTTCAGTTTCCAGGACACCAGCGATTTAAAGTATATCGGTATGAAAAGAAACTTTAAATCTTTTGTTCAGGCAGCAAATGAAGCATCGATCAGCCGTTTTTACGGTGGGATACATTACCGCAACAGTGTAAATGTTGGTGCAGAACAGGGGAAAAAGGTGAGCGATTACATGATCGGTAAATTAAACATTCAGAAGTAAGCACATCGGTTTATTGTTGTTGATGCTTCTTTTACCACTGTTTTTTAGGTGTGTGATGATGCTTTTTAAATCAGGATCTGAAAAATTAACCGGTGCTATAAAACCTGCAAATACAAATTTTATCAGGATAAAAGAAGCATTTGAAAGAACGTCATCTACCTAAAAATCCTTATGGCTTAACCTGAGCAGAATGAATTGATTTCTTCCCCAAATCAGTTTGAAAGCCTTCGCCATTCTTCAATTTAACAGGAAAAGTGTTTGGGTTATTTGGTGCCCCTGTTCCCTGGAAGTTGGTGATCTTTAAGTTTTTAAAATGATTGACCTCGATGCCATTGCTTAAAAAGCCCATACGCGGATCTGTCCAGGTTAATTTAAAATCTTCAATGGTCAACCCATCTACATGTTCTGCCAGAAGCCCCGGGATATTTCTGGCAAAGATTTGATTTTTTTCGCCCATAACACCTCTTAAATCGATGTTCCCACCGGCAACATCATTTAACTTGCTGTCCGCAAGTTCAAATGTAATATTTTTAAAAACCACATTTTGGATGATACTTTCATCCGTACCGTAAATCAATATTCCTGCTTCACCTTTACATTGGATATTGTTGAATTGTACGTTTTCAATTTTACCCAATTTAACATTTTCTTTTCCACGGATGGCAGAGATATGAATAGGTTCCCCATTGCCCCACCAGTCGCCAGTTCTCAATTTAGTTTCGATATAGATGTTCGAAAAAACAATGTTTTTTAAAGAACCTTCGTCCCTTAAAAAAATACCGATGCCACGGGTAGAATTGGTAATGTTAACATTGCTCACGCGGATGTTTTGAACGGTGTTTTGGTCTAAAAATCCGACACGGATGCCACTGGAAGCAGATTGTAAGTTACAGTTGCTGATAATTATATTTTCAGACAAATGCCTGATATGTTTAAAACCAGGGATTTCAAAGTGATGGTCATAGCCAACAATAGCCAAAGCATCGTCTCCGGCACGGATATCGCAACCCTCAATGATAACGTTTGTACAACTGGTTACATCAATACCATCGGCATTAGGGGCAAGCAAATTGTTCCACAAGCGAATGCCACTTACGTGTACCGCATCACAATCTGCAAAGTGCATGCACCAAAACGGGGCGGATTTTATAAAAACATCTTTTACAGTTACTCTCTTGCAATTGCTGAAAACGAACATTTGATACGGGCGGTCTTTAGGTTCGAGCGGGCCATCCCCAATACCTGTCTCTACATGCCTGAAGTTGTTTTTTTGCCTGGTATATCTGGTGGTAACAGTGTCTATTTTTTTGGCTTTTTTTGCGTCTAAAAAATCATCGCCGCTGCCGTCGATTTGTCCTTCTCCGGTAATGCTTACATTTTCAGCATCTTCTGTAAAAAACATGCCTTTGTGTACGCGGTTAAATGGTTTGTCGGGCATGTAACTTTCATAATCGTTCAGGTTTGTACTGCCTTTTAAAACTGCGCCGCTTTGCAAGTATAAATGGACATTGCTTTTAAGCTGCACCGTGCCAATGGTAAATACACCAACAGGGATAATTACATCGCCGCCGCCATTGGCATTGCAGGCATCAACTGCAGCTTGTAAGGCTTTTGTACTGGTCTTCCCGGTGTTCTTTACTGCGCCATAATCAATGATAGGATAAGTTCCGGTTTGGGCAAAAATTTGTTTGGCCGATAAAAATAAACAGGCTATTAAAACCAGGGATTTTAAGCAGGAAAGTTTCATAAATGTTGTATGATAAATACTTTTTTTACTAAGGAAATGAGTTGGTTATAAAAACCAAACCTATTGTTATTGCTAAAGTAGTTATAATATTAATTTACCTTAAAGTAATAGATTAAAAGCCTGTTTCAATTGAAGTTTGATCCTGCAACATAACTCAGGATAGATCATCATGCTTCTTTTAGCACTATAAAATTAAGGTTTGACTATGAGAAGTTTAGCTACAGTTAGTTGCAAAAAGGCAAAGGGAAATGAATTTTATGGGATAAAAGAAGTATCAATATTGAAAAAGGACAGTATTCCAGGCCTTTTTCAATATTCAAAATTTAACTATAAACAGGGCTATTCAAGCCGTTGTAAAAACATAAATCAATCTGAACTATTATTTAAACTTCAAATTAAGGGTAATAATATTTGAATTAAGCCCGGTGGAACGGGTATAATGGCCATACCTTAACTCCAGCATGTTTAAATGCTGATACCCAAACACGCCTTTTGGCGGGGCCAGCCTGATACCGGCGCCAAAAAAATCACTGTTTAAAGTTGACAGGTCATAATCGCTGGTATAATATTGGTCTGATGAATTATGCTGTCCGTAAGGGGCAAAATAGCGTGTTCCAACCTGGTTGTTATAGCGGTAAAAAGGGCTTACCGAAACAAAAGAAGTTAGTTTTACCGGAATTTCCAGTTCGGCCGTATGCGCCCTGATGCCCCAGTTGTCGGTGTAATAACGGTAAAACGTGCGGATGATAAAACGGTCGTCCAGGAAATAATTCAATCTTGCGCCAATCGGCAATTTATAGCGGCTGCCCGGCAGGTTTTCTATTCTTTCTGATCCGTCTGTAAAATAATCCCGCTGGTACCTTGTGGCAAGCAAACCGTGCTGATAGGATGGCTCAACAATAAATAAGGCCTGTAACCGCTTGCTGATAACCTGAGAAATAGAAAAAGCCGTACTGAAAGAATTTCGCGGGGTGTGATCAACAGGCCGCGAATCATTTTGTGCTCCTGATCCGTAACCGGGAGGCCGCAACTCAACAGGTAAGATCACTAACCAGGTGTCCAAAAACGCCTGCGCTTTAAAATCAAATTGTGTGTTTTTGTTTTTTGATAAAAGGGTTAAGTTAAATGCACCGCCAAAAGACTGATAATCGTATTCCTTTGAATAAGAACCGGTAAAGCCAAAAGCATTGCCGGTGGTTTCGTTGGATTGTGTCCAGTTAAGTGATGGATAAACGCGTACATCAGATTTAGAGGCGGAGGAGATGCTGTTAGGGTCGATTTTATCAGATGAAGCGGAGGTGTAATAGTCAATGCCCAATCCAAATAAAAACGTGTTCTTTCTGCCGCGCTTATTAAAATTAGATAATTGCAGATCAAAAGTATTGGCAAAGTCGGTCAGCTTTTCCGTACCGATACCGCCGGTAACAGCCGAATTGTTCCCGTTTTGATGATAATAGGCCGAAACGATGTTGGCTTCGTCTAAATGTAATTTACGCGACTGGTAATTGGAACTGTCTGTAACCGTCGGTGTTGTTGTTTGTGCATGGGAAGAAAGAATGCCCATATAAAGTGCCAGGACACCTAAATATATTTTTTTCATCAGGATAAATTTGATTTTTAAACGGCGATGAAGCTTCTCGAGCCTTTCATTTTTGTTTTTGAGCGGTTGCCCATTGAGGTTTCATTTATGTCAAAATTATATTAGGGCATCTCTAAAAACGCTCCTTTTCCTCTCCAATGGAGAGGAATTAAAGGTGAGGCCAAACAAATAATACGGGTTTTTAGAGATGCCCATTAGTTACATCCACATCCACCACCACTTTTGCCTCCGTTAGCCCCGGAACCCCCTTCGCGATAGAGCTGAAAACTTTGTTCAAATTTTTGTGCTGTCCTGGAAGATAAAGACATTTCCGCATCGTTTAACATGTTCTTTTGGTATGGCCTTACCGTAGTGCATGCGTTTAACAGATTAAACATTGCAAAACCTGCGCACAGCAGGAAGAATGATTTTTTTTTATATTTCATATCAGTTTTTAACATTAATATTTTTAGTGGTATAAACTTGGTCAAAGTCATCAATAATAATACACGCAACGTGCTGTAGTTGGTTGATCATGTCAAGCCCAACCCTAACGCCCATCACGGTAACCGGAGTTGCCAGGGCATCGGCAAGCTCGGCATTCGGACAAAGGATGCTAACGCTTTTAATACCGCTAACCGGTAAGCCTGTTTTCGGGTCAATGGTATGCGAATACCTTTTGCCGTTAATGGTAGCATATTTTTCGTAATTACCGGAAGTGGCAATAGCCATATTGCTGATGTTAAGTGAAGAAAATGGCCTGGCGCTTTGATTGGGGTCCGCAATACCGATGGTCCATGGGGATCCGTTAATTTGTGTTCCCCAGGTAATTAAATCCCCGGCTGCATTTACTATCCCGCTTTCAATGCCCGCATTTTGCAAAACCTGCTTGGCGCGGTCGGCGGCATAACCTTTGCCTATCCCGCCAAAACCAATCCGCATACCTTTGTTTTTTAAAAGAACGGTTGAATGTGCTTCGTCAAAAATTATGTTTTTGTAATTGATAAGGCTAACTGAACGTAAAGCCGTTTCTTTATCGGGTAAGGCAACCATATCAACATCAAAGTTCCACAGGCTTTTATCGATAGAGCCATAAGTAATATCGAATGCGCCTTGGGTTAAATCTGATATTTTTACAGAGCGATGGATCAATCCGATAACTTCCTGATCTACTTGAACAGCCTTTACGCCGGCATGGCGGTTTATTTCATTCACCTGGCTGGTTTCCTTAAAGGTAGAGAGCAATTCTTCAATCCGTTTTACTTCATCAACAGCCTCATCAATGGCTTTTTGTCCGGATTCCTGGCCAGCGGCAATTACAGTAAACTGAAACCGGTTGCCCATTAGTTTCAGTACGCGGTTGCATACTTCTTTTACCGGCATAAAAGGAGTATTATTTACTTGCTGTTAAATCTGCTATTTCTTTTACAAAATTTTCGGGCGTTTCATTTGGATAGCCATCCCATGATTTCAAGACTTTACCATGTTCATCAACCAATAAAGTAAAAGGGAACTTACCTTCTTTGTTGTAGCGGTCTGCCAATGCTTCATTTAATTTTACCTGCGCGGCCGGTAACAGGTTCTTTTTTTGCCGGGGAAAATCAGCACGGACCAATACCAAATGACCGGCAGCATATTTTTCAAACACTTCCGATTCCAGGATTTCTTTTCTAAGCCGGATGCATGGGCCGCACCAGTCGGAACCGGAAAAGTTGACTATAATCAATTCGTGCTGTTTTGCTGCTTCGGTTTCGGCTGTGTTAAAATCGCCCAACCACTTAATACCAGGTAAAAAAAAGGTAATTATGAAAACTAAGATCTTCATGTGCATATTGTTTGAACGTTTATGAATATACCCTTAAGGAGGTTCCGGTAAGTGTAGTATTATAAACAGTTAATGCCCTTGTTGCCGGCCCATTGGTTACAGCGCCGCTATTTGAAAACGTAGCGCCATGATTGGCACAATAAAACATACTGCTGTTGCCCTGGTAAATTAAACCATAACTTTGGTGTGTGCAGGATTGCTGGACGGCAATATAAGTGCCGGCTGTAGTGCGGGCAACGATAACACCGTTTGAAACCAGGTAACCACCGTTAGTTAGCAGGGCAGCATTTGCAGAAGCACTAAGATCGAGGGTGAAATTGATAGCGGAAGGCCCCGTTGTACCGCCAGACGACGGATTGACGGAACTTGTTGAACAACCGACACAATTTATCAATGCAAAAGATGCAGCACTTATTCCGATGCTCGCCAAAAACGTTTTTCTGTCCATAACTCTGTAGATTTTTTTGATTAAAACTCTTTTGTGTATAAAAAATTATAAATGCCTGTTTTAATTTGGTCAACTATTTTAGCATTTCGGCATTCCCTGTTTTATCACAATACTTTTTTTAGCCCTAAAAATTTGTGTCAGTATTTTTTTGGCTTTGCGTTATCAGATATAAAAACGCAGATAAGGTTTAAGGGCTTGTTTAAATTTATATAAGAAAAATTTACAATGCTTCTTTTAGCCCTAAAAATTTTGTGTTTGCGTTTTATACCAGTACAAAAAGCATTGAAATTCCCTGTTTTTCATTACGATGGATTTGATTTTTAAGTGGAGATGAAGCTTCCCGGCCTTATTGATTTCTGTTTTGGGCGGTTGCGCGTTGAAGTTTTGTGTGGTAAAAGAAGCTTGTAATATAGATTGAATAAAATTTAAACAGGCCCTAAGTTTTTAGGTGATAAAAGAAGCATAGGTAAACTTAATAAAGTAAACAGGGCCGTAACTTATAACAAAAAAGCTTTGAGTGCTATTTGTGCATAATTTCCCCAATCTTTTATGGCAGCTTGAAGGGTAGTACGTAGTTCTTTATTGTTTACCGCTTTGCCTTTGGCCGGGGGCGCCAGTGCCTTGGCGGCAACGGGCACATCCGTTACTTTGGTGGCAAACCAGGTAATGTTTTCGTGGGGCAGGGCTACGCCCAGGATCATTCCGGGAAGCCCGGTAAAAGATTCCGGTCCGCCGGAAACCAAAATTTCATCGGTATAAAAAGCCACTACATAAACAGAATCCAACACCAGGGCATTGGCCCGGCGGCAAGTGTAGCCTGCAATATCGCGGGTTTCGCCCGTTATCTTCCATTTTATCCTGCGGGTACTGTCCTTCAGCAAAAAAGTTTCTTCAAAAACCTTTTTCTGGCTGATACTGCTGCCGGCCGACAGATCGGTATAAGTAATGTTATTTTGTTCAACCATCGGGTTGCCCTCAAAAAAATTATTTGAAACGTTCTCTGTCCCTTCTACCGGCCTGAACAAAGTTTTGTCATTCGAGAAGGTGAGTGTGCTTTTCAGCGTTTTAAATTGCGGCTGGTTTTTTTTGTAAGCATCAAAAGCTTGTTGCATAAAACCTTCATTGTCTTTGTTGATGCTTTTTTTAAGCAGTGCAAACATGTTTACGGTTTTATCAAACTCAATAATGCCGTTGGTTGAAAAGTGAGTGTACTGTGCAGATGAATTGTTACTGCCAAGTAACAGGAAAATGATGGTTACAAGTATGCTGGTTTTCATAGGTTTTATTTTGTTGTTTTTACGCCGCCCATTTTGTTGAAATCATAAATTACAGAAAACATAAAATATCTTCGGATAGTGGTGTAGCTATTTTGTGTGATCATACCGCCGTAAGCATTCCGTTCAAAACCAATGTTCTGGTTAAGCAGGTCATTGCCTGAGAGCGTAAATTTCAGGTTATCCTGTTTGAGGAACTTTTTGCTGAATGCTGCGTTCAGGAGCAGCCTTTCAAAATTCTGATTGAAAGCTTGTGTTTTTGCCCGGTACTCGTAATTGCCGTCAAAACTAACTTCAAACTTGTAGGGAAGATCTATCCGGAAGGAGCCATTGCCGTTTAAACCAAATCCGTTATTATTGATGTTTTGCTGAAGCGATGAACCGCTAACGGTATAAGTAGGGCCAAAAGAAACATTAAAATTGTATTTTTTGTCTTTGTATTTGGATAGTTGCAACTGGCCGGCGTAAGTGTTTGACTTTGTTTTATTGAGCACACTGTTTGTATAATTGTAAGATACGTTACCATTTGCATTGATATTAAAACCCACATTAAAATCCAGCTTTTTTAATTTTCTACCGATATATGAATACAGGTAAAAGTATGACGGGCTTTTATTTAACAGGTTAGAAGACTGGTAAGTGGTTTTTCCGGTTGCATCAGTTACCGTATTGTTTACAATAGCATTGGATGTTAAATTGTAACCTAAATTTACATATATGTATTGTTCACTTAAAACTTTATAAGAGTTGTAGTTTAAATTTAGGCTATTATTAAATGAAGGCTTCAAGTTTGGATTGCCCAGCGTTACATTTAAAGGATCAGTATTTACCAATACAGGTTGTATTTGATCAATAGTTGGTTGTGTGGTACGGCCATTATAATTTAAATACAAGGATCTTTGCTGCGAAAACTTGTATTGATAGCTGGCTTGCGGGTTCCAATTTAAGAAGTTTCTTTTAAAGCTGGTATTGGTGTATTCGTTAACTTGTTCAAACTTAACGCCGGTTGCTTTTGTTCCGAAATTCAAAATACCTTTACCTTTTTTATAATTGAAAATTGCCCCAACCTGGTTGGAAAGCTGGTTAAATTTGTAGTTGTTACTTAAAACACTGTTTAATATAGTGTAATCGCCGCCAGGTACAGATTGATCAAAAGATTTCCTGTCGGCACTGCTGTTGTTTATACCTAAACCATAATTTACAATCACCGAAAACGCTTTGGTAAAAGGTTCAGAGTAAGTGATGTTGCTATTCACAATTGAACTTGTGGTATTGCTGGTTTTGTATTGATTGATCAATTGCGTACTATCCGTACCGCCTGCTTTGTTATAAAAGTTGATGGTCGAATTTAAATAACCTTTTGCTTCATTTTTATCATAATTGCTACTTAAACTAACGGAAACGGTACGCCCTGCTTTCTTTAATTTTTTAGTATAAAAAGCACTTGCGTTCAGTATTTTTTCATTGCCGTTGTTTACCAAACTTCTGTTGCTGCGGTTTAGCAAAGTATCAAACCCACGGTAACTTGTGGCCGAATAGTTATTGCGCGTCTCGTTGTTTTTTAAAGTACCGTCAACTACAACCTTTAAGTTGGAAGACGAATCCAATTTGATCTGATAAGTGGCATCTAATTTTTGCCTGAACATGTAATTTCTAAAACTCTGGTCGGAATTATTGTTCTGCACACCCGAAGGCAGGTTATTTTGCGTGATCGTATTGTTTGTACCATTCACTTCAATCGATCCGATCTTGTAATTGGTATTGAGCGATTCTTTGTCCTTATTCCATTTGGTATCATAATGCAGGCCGCCTGATCGGGCCAAAGGTATGCCCCGCCCGTTATAACGGCCATCAAAAGATTCCAGTTCATCTCGTCCGTTGCTGGTTATCATGATACCGCCGCCATCCATAAATTCAATGTTGTTGGAGGAAGCATATTTACTGTTGTCCTGCCAGCCCAAACCCGTTTTGCCGGTGTTGCCAATGGTGCCATAAGCAGAAAACTTCTGTTTCGCTTTAAAAATATTGATCATGCCCTGGCTCTGGTAATACTTGTTGGTGGCGACGCCGGCATCTATTTTACCAAAATAACCGTTCTTTTTATCTTCTTTTAGTTTGATGTTGATGGTTTTGTTTTTAACGCCGTCATCAATACCGGTGAAAGTAGCCTGGTCGCTTTTCTTATCATAAAGCTGCACTTTGTCCACCATATCACCGCGTATGTTTTTAGTGACAAGGGTAGGGTCATCACCAAAAAACTCTTCGCCATCTACCAACACTTTATTTACGGTTTGCCCTTGTGCCGTAATTTTTCCGTCTTTATCTACCTGTATGCCCGGCAATTGTTTAAGTAAATCTTCTACTTTGGAGTTTGGCTGTATTTTGAAAGCTGCGGCATTAAATTCTGTGGTATCGCCCTTTATTTTGATAGCTGCTGCTGTGCCTTTGATCAATACTTCTGCCAGGATCCTGGATTTGAGCCGCAGGTTTATCCGACCAAAATCCAACTCTTTTTTTGCAGAATCCAAACGAAAAGACTCTACATAATCCGCGTAAGACGGATAAGAAACCAGCAAAATGAACTTTCCTTTCGTAAAATTATTCATTGAAAAAGTTCCGTTTGCACCGGCACGCGTAAACTTTACAAGGACAGAATCTTTGGAATTGAGGATGCTGACAGTGGCATTGGCCAGCTTTATATTTGATGCGGTATCTGTTACCATGCCTTTAACCAAGTAGGTGTTTTGGGCAAATAAAAAGCCATGGATACAAATAATACCCAATATAAGTAACAGTGCTTTCATAAAGGAGGTTTTATGGAAGCAAGATATAATTAAGTTTTTAGTTTTAAAAATAATATTCAATATTTTTTTTACTCGGGCCAGATAGCAGCTTCGTGAAATTTCTTAATTATGTCGCAAGGGTTGATCTTTTTAAACATCAATATCATTAAAACCGGATGCTTCTTTTACCGGGTAAAAATTGGTGTTGGATAGTGAATGCTTATTGTTGGAAAACATGCAGGCAGTTATCAATTTTTAGGTGATAAAAGAAGCATTGTTTGCCGGAGAAAAGTTGTAAAACAGTTATATGAATTTAGGCCAAAAGTATTTAAATTTTGTTACTGTTCATCTTTGGGTTCTGGCTGGCATTTACCTGATAAGTATAAATTTGGTTGTCCTGGCCAACCTCTACAATACGGTAACCTTTATAATCAGTGCCCCAGTTGCCGCCAAAATGCGAATCAAAGAAATGAGGAAGTTTGCCCGTGTACCGAACACCGTCCAGGGAGTGGTCATGCCCGTGAAAAGCAGCTTTGATATTTGGATAGGAATGCAGGAGTGCTACCGTTTCCGGGCAATTTAGAAATATCTTGTCCTCTTCGGGCAGCCACTGGTGAGGCGCAATATGAAGAATGGCAAACACGGTGCTTTTGGATTTAAACTTATCAAACGATGCTTTCAAAAAAGCATTGTCCGGGCATACAAATCCGCCTTTGGTATCTGCTGTATTTGCCAATACAAAACCAATATCCCCAAATTCTAATGTATATTTATCTTCATGGCCAAATGCATTTTTCCAGACTTTGGCATCGGCAAAATCATGGTTGCCCGGAATAGTATGATAAGGAACAGGCAGCTTGTCTAAATATGTTTCTTTTACTTTAACCAATAGGTCTGGCCGGTTATGTACCAGATCACCGTTAACGATTACAAAGTCTAAATGATTTTGCTGGTGCTCTTTGCTTAGCCAGGTAATCAGATCGGCATAAAAGGTGTCAGAGTCTGTTTCGGGCTGGGCATAATGGCCATCAGAAGCTAAAGCAAAGCGCAATTTGAAGTTTCCGACAGTTGAAGGGTGATAAGGGTTGCTGGCACTGCCAAACGTATTAATGGCGGGCAACAAAGTGATACCGGCTAAACCGGTTAAACCTGATCTGATAAAACTGCGGCGGTTGATCATACTATTTTAGAGTAAAAGAACATAGATAAAAGCAACAGATGCTTTTTCCAAGTTGAATACAAAATGATGTCAAAAATCAACTTTGTACAGATATCAAAAGTAAAATTAATATTAAATTATTATTAAGATTGATAAATTGAGGGTTCTAACTTAGAACTGGCGCCTTTTCAGGAGTCTTTCGAATGGCCGACAACTTTCTATTGGATAACTAAATCTTGTCTCAAAGATTTAGTTCCTTTTATCTTTATACCAACACCCGATCGAGGTTTTTATTTTTTTTAAAGTTATGCTGCTAATATTCGCAGACATTCTTTGATATATAAATCCATTTCATAAATACCAGCAGAAAATGCTTCCTGTCTGTTATCTTCATCATTAAATTCACACCCTAACTCACAATATCTCTGAGTTCCAACATTGTAACCGTTGTAAATACCATAAAATTCCTGATAATTGATTTTGAGCAGGATATTTAACAGGGATTCGAACTCTATAGAATATTTAAACAGGGTACTTCCGTTTTCATGATTATAAATGCTTATATAATTCAGTTTCCTTTGCAAACCAAACAACCTGGCAGTCAATTTTTCTTTCATTAAAACATTATACGTTTTACATGTAAGGTTTTTGTTAGCTTAATATTATTAATTTAAGAACCTTGCAGGAATGATCAATAAATCGGATCCTGAAAAAGACATGTAAAAGAAGCAGTATAATTCAGTTATTTTAAGTAGAAGGTTGCTGTTCTGGCCATAAATATGTCGAACATGTATGAAAGGCGGAACACGTCTAACTATATTTAAAGAACCTAAATAATGACTGTTACAGATAAAAATAAGTTTAAACCTAACCCTTTCCTAAAATTAAGCTTACAGGAGACCGGTAATTTTGTAGAATGAAGCCTTGGATGAACCACAGCTCAAATACAGAAATGAAAAAGGCGAGGAAGCTTCACCGCCTTTAAAAATCAAATTATACGAATGAAAATTTTATGCCCTGAACACGGCGGACTAATAGAACTTCCAAGTAAAGCTATTGCCGACGCTTTTAATACCCCTTCAAAATCCCTTGTGTTTAGTTGCCCGGTTTGCCAGGAAGAAGTATTGATCCAGAACATTAAATTGCAAGAGGAAGATATGCACCTGCTGCTTAAAGGCAATAGCAAAACACCTGAAAGAAAAAGATCAACAAGCAGCCTTTAAGGTGCAAAAGCGTCAGAACCGTTTTTTTACCTTTAAGCAGCAGTTGTACAGGTCTTTTAACTTAGATTGTACCAGCTTCTTTCACAGGTTTTGGTGTGATTGCTGCTTTTGAGCGAGGTTTCCTGCTTGCGGTTTGAGCTCCTTTTGGAGAGGAGATACTTGGCTTGCTAACATTTGCAGGCTTTTGAAGTACGGATGCCTGAGGTCCTTTCAGCTCCTTGCCGACTTCAAAAGAGAGTGATTGACTAATCTTTAATTCCTTTGAAAGTTTTTTTGCCAGCTTCTTTGAGCCTTTTTCAATTTCTTTCTCCAACTTTTTAGAGCCTTGCTCCATATCAGCTGCTACTTCTTTCAGTTTAGTGATTAAGCTTAGCTGTATATCTTTTCTGATGGTTTTTCTAACTAATTTAAGTGATTTCCGTTTGTCGTTTTTCATATCTATTTAATAATCTTTACAAATGTAGGTTATCAAATAGTTAAATCAATATTATTATTATGTTAAGTTTTCTGATTCTATTGTAGAATTAATAGAATAAAATTTAAAGCATACCAGCATTTAAATATTGCAAATACTAAAGTGTAGCCATATCTATCACAAAACGGTAGCGTACATCTCCTTTAAGCATACGGTCAAAAGCAGGGTGAATGTCTTTAATGTCGATCAACTCAATGTCTGAAACAATATTATGTTCGGCACAAAAATCAAGCATTTCCTGGGTTTCAGAAAGACCGCCCGCTCCGGATCCTGTTACGGTTTTATTTCCCGCAGTTATAGAAAATGAAGGCACTACAAGAGGGTCTATAGGCAGGCCGACGGTGATAAAGGTGCCGTTTGTGCGTAACAAAGGCAGATAAAGATTAATATCGTGTTTGGCTGTTACGGTGTCTAATATAAAATCAAATTCCCCTTTAACAGCAGCCACCTCATCCGGGTTTGTTGTTACTACAAAATGATGGGCCCCCAAAGCTTTTGCATCTTCCCGTTTAGGTTCTGAGGTACTTAGAACCGTAACTTCTGCGCCAAAAGCAACGCCAAACTTTACGCCCATGTGCCCCAATCCGCCTAAACCTACCACGGCAAGCTTATGGCCCTTGCCAACCTTCCACTTACGAAGAGGGGAATAGGTAGTAATGCCCGCACAAAGCAAAGGTGCCACGGCCGCAAGGTTTAATTTCCCTGAAATATGATGGGCAAAGTCCTCATTCACCACATTGTTATTGCTGTACCCTCCGTAAACCGGCAGGCCGTCTTTGCCAACACTGTTATAGGTTTGAACAGGGCTTACCTGGCAAAACTGTTCCTGGCCGTTATTGCAATCATCACAATGGCGGCAGGAATCAACCATTACGCCTACACCCGCAAGATCACCTACTTTAAACTTTGTTACTTTTGCCCCAATACTTACTATCCTGCCCACGATTTCGTGACCGGGAACCATTGGAAACGTTCCGGGGAACCAGTCGTTTTTAATGAGGTGGAGGTCGGTATGGCAAACGCCGCAGTATGCTATTTCTATTTTTACATCATGCGGTCCTAATTCCCTTCGTTCAAAGCCCCAGGGAGTTAAGTCTGTTTCGGCACTTTGGGCGGCGTATCCTTTTGATTGAGTCATAAAATTTATTTTAATTTATTTGCTTCCTGCACTACAAAAATAACTATTTTTACTTTCGGATTTATAGCACTATCCATATAGAAAGCACTTTCCATCTGGATAGTATACTGGTAACATGGAAACACAACAAACTAAACCACTGAAAAACCTAAAGGGCCATCTGTCCTCGGAATGTGCCGAATGGATAACACCCGTTAGGGACGCCCTTGAAACATTGTATGGGCGCTGGAAACTACCGATCATTATTTCTTTGTCCTTTGGTGACAAACGGTTCAAACAGATGGTAAATGAAATCCCCGGGATAACCGATAAAAGCTTATCAAAGGAATTAAAAGATTTAGAAGCCAACCAACTGATCAAACGAACGGTATTTGATACTTTTCCGCCAAGGGTGGAGTACAGTATAACCGAACATGGCAAATCGCTTGAAAAAGTGGTGAATGAATTAAGGAATTGGGGCAACGAACACCGGAAGAAAATTATAGGCAGATAGACCCACGGCCTGAATTTAAAGTCGTTTAGTTTATTTCAGAAAATTGACAATGCTTCTTTTACCCATATAAAATTTGTTTGACTATTGGCAATCACCAACTTCATGTTTTTTAGGTGATAAAAGAAGCATCTAAAATAAACTCACAAAAATTTAAACAAGCATGCCCTAAGCAAACCAGTTTTTTATTTCGATGCTTCTTAACCCATCTTTTTAAACACTATAATCGCATTATGGCCGCCAAATCCAAATGTGTTGTTCATGGCTATATCAACTTTTTTTTCTAAAGCTTTATCATAAACAATATTCAGATCAACCGGCAAAGCAGGATCAGGGTTGCTAACATTGATAGTTGGCGGGATCAATGCGTTTTTGATCGATAAAATACTGGCAATCGCTTCTATTGCCCCGGCTGCCCCAAGCAAATGCCCGGTCATGGATTTGGTAGCGCTGATATGCAATTTTGAATAATTGCCTTCCATCAATCGGGTAATCGCTTTTATTTCGCTTAAATCCCCAACTGATGTGGATGTTGCATGTGCATTCAGATAATCCACGTCCCCAGGTGTTAAACCCGCATCTTGTAAAGCCAGTTGCATAGCTTTGAGTGCGCCGCTTCCTTCCGGATGTGTAGAAGTCATGTGATATGCATCGGCTGTCATCGCTGCCCCGGCAACTTCCGCATAAATAATGGCATTTCTGGCCATTGCGTGTCCGTATTCTTCCAAAATCAGTGCACCGGCCCCTTCAGCCATTAAAAAACCGTCGCGGTTGGCATCAAACGGACGACAGGCAGTTTCAGGGCTTTCATTCCGGGTGGTCATCGCTTTCATTGCTGCAAAACCTCCGACAGAAGCTTCAGTGATCGGTGCTTCCGAACCGCCTGTTACCATCACTTTGGCTTTTCCCCAGCGGATATAATTAAACGCATCCATTAATGCGGTGTTAGACGTGGCACAAGCGGAAACCGTTGTATAGTTAATCCCCCTCAAACCATATTTAATAGAGATCAGGCCAGAAGCCATATTAGCTATCAGTTTCGGAACGAAAAACGGACTGAAACGAGGTTTAAAACCGTTTAGTGCATATTCTCTCACCTGCTCCTCAAAAGTCAGCATCCCGCCCTGTCCCGTTCCCCAGATCACGCCAATATCATAAGGGTCCATTGCAGCAATGTCCAGTTTGGAATCTTTTATTGCTTCGTCGGCTGCTGTCATTGCGTATTGTGTAAAAGGGTCGGTGCGCTTAATTTCAGCTTTATCCAAAACTATGGCAGGATCAAAACCTTTTAGTTCGGCGGCAATTTGTGTCCGAAACAAAGAAGGATCAAATTTGGTGATCCTCCCGGCACCGCTTTTCCCTGCAATAAGGCTGTTCCAAAAAGTACTTACATCGTTACCAATGGGCGTGAGCGCACCTAAACCTGTTACAACAACTCTTTTCATGCTTTTTTTATCACTTGTTTTTTATAAACGGTTGCAAATATATTTAAAACCACTTTATATTTGCAAGTAGTTAAATTATAAAAGATGCGATCTGGCTGCCCGCTCAATTTCGGATTGGAGATTTTTGGTGACAAATGGACTTTGCTGATCATCCGCGACCTGATGTTTTTCGGCAAGCGATATTACAATGAATTTCTTTCTTCTGCTGAAGGTATTTCTACCAATATCCTGGCAGACAGATTAGCACTGCTGGAAAAAGAAAGTTTCATCATAAAAAGTAGGGACGAAGCGCATAAGCAAAAAGTCATTTACAGCTTAACCGAAAAAGGGATCGATCTTTTACCCGTTATTCTGGAAATTGGCTTGTGGTCTGATAAATATGCGAGTCCGTTATTAAACAAAAACAAGGACATTATTTTAGGGGAAGTTAAAAAAAACCGGGTAAAAGGCGTATCGGCGATAAAAGAAAGACTTTATCAAGCTCATATTAAAGAATAAACTATAGGGCGTATTCTTCAAATACCAAAGTTTAATTATGAATACCTTACGGTTTAAAAGCAGTAAACTAATACTTATTTTTGTGCGGTAAAAGAAGCATTGTATAGATCAAATGTAACCAACTACCATATTTTCTTTATTTTTGAAGTAACACATGTTCGCTGAATTCGAAAGTTATATTAAAGAGCAAGCAAAGCTGTCTGATGAGGATCTCAAACTGATCCGCTCGATGGCTGTGGAAAGGACGGTGCGCAGAAAACAGTTTCTGTTGCACCAGGGCCAGGTATGCCGCTACAAGATATTTGTTTCCAAGGGCTTATTGCGGACTTACCGCACCCGGGAAGATGGCAGCGAACACGTGATCGTATTCTCACCTGAAAACTGGTGGACCACCGACCCGGAGAGTTATGAAAATCTTACACCGGCCCTTTATAACATTGATGCGCTGGAAGACAGCGAGGTCATCCTGTGGACAAAAAATGATTTCGTTGACCTATTTGCCCGCATTCCCGGCTTGAAAGCTTATTCAGAAAAACTGATTTCCCAAAATTTCATTTCCAGTCGGCAACGCATCTTTAGCGCCATAAGTTCAACAGCCGAAGAAAAGTACGATGAGTTTATAGAAACCTATCCCGACATCTTCGCACGTGTGCCACTGCACATGGTGGCTTCTTACCTCGGGGTTTCGCGCAAAACCCTTAGTCGCATCCGCTACGCCCAACTCAAGGGATAAATAAAAATGGAGACAAATGTCCCCGTTTTCCGCGTAGGCTTGTACTAACTTTGTTTTGTTGAACAAATGTTGTTAATCAAAAAGCCTAAAACACGCATGTATTTGTCACCGGCGCTAATGGCTTTATCGGCTCTACTATTGTTCAGGAATTAATTAAAGAGAGCCACTAGATATTTAATAATTAATGTAGGGAAAAATGGGAAAATTAGAAAACAAAGTAGCAGTAATCACCGGCGCAACATCAGGTATGGGCCTGGCAACCGCCCAATTGTTTGTAGAAGAAGGTGCTTATGTATTTATCACCGGCCGCAGGCAAAAAGAACTGGATGAAGCGGTAAAAACAATTGGACGAAATGTTACCGGAGTCCGGTGTGACTCTGGCAACCTTACTGATCTGGACAATTTATTTGATATTGTAAAGGCGGAAAAGGGATACATCGATGTGCTGTACGCAAGCGCGGGAGCTGTGGATGCCGCACCGATCGGTCAAATTACGGAAGAGCATTTTGACATGCAATTTAATGTAAATGCCAAAGGCACGCTGTTTACAGTGCAGAAGGCACTGCTGTTGTTTAACGATCATGGTTCAATTATAATGACCGGCACGGTTGCCGCACTAAAAGGTTACTCCAATTTAAGTGTGTACAGCTCCAGTAAAGCTACGCTTGATGTTTTTGCGAAATGTTGGACATCAGACCTGAAATCGAGAGGTATTCGCGTTAATGTGATTCATCCGGGCCCGATTGACACTGCTTTATTCGCCTTGTTAACCGACGAGCAGAAAGCTGCTTATATCAGCCAGGTTCCGTTAGGCAGAGTCGGACAACCCCATGAAATCGCCACCACAGCACTATTCCTCGCTTCGGATGATTCCAGTTTTATTACCGGCATCTCTATATCCGTGGATGGGGGTGGCGCCCAGGTTTAGTCTACTATTATATTACCTCAGCAGGCTGTTGCAGTCTTTGCCTGTTACTGTAGGTTGTATTTAGCATAACCCTTTTAAAAAGAAGGTATTGCAGATAAAATGGTTGGTGATTTATTGGGTTTTTATTGTTAAATATGCTTCATTAACCTGAGAGGAAAACAGGTTTTGGTGGAGGTCAGCTTGTCAACTATAAGGTTGATGCCTGTACGAAAAAAGGGGTTGAACATCTGATTGTTCAACCCTTACTTTTTTTTGGTAAGCCTTATAGCTAAGAAAAATTATTTGTGGCTGGACAAAGGATAAATGAAAATGGAGACAAATGTCCCCGCTTTCCAAATACGCCTTTATTAATTTTGTGTTGTTTAAATTTTGTGTTGTTTAAAACAAAATATTAACCAATAAGACTAAAAAATATGCGTGTATTTGTAACTGGGGCTACGGGCTTCATCGGCTCTGCCATTGTGAAGGAATTAATCGGTGCGGGCCATAAGGTGCTCGGTCTCGCCCGCTCAGATGAGTCAGCCAAGTCGCTTGTCGCCGCTGGTGCTGAAGTGCATCGTGGCGACCTGAAGGATACGGACAGCCTCGCCGCAGGCGCCAAGTCCTGCGACGGCGTAATCCACACCGGGTTCATCCACAACTTCGGGGATATTGCGGTCGCTGCTGAGACCGACAGACGGGCGATCGAAGCGATGGGCCAGGCACTCGCAGGTTCAGGCCGGCCATTCGTAGGCACGACCGGAACCATGCTGCTCACGCCCGGACGGCTGGGGACCGAAGACGATGCTGCCGATCTAAACTCTGCTGCGTCGTTCCGCGTTCCCAACGAAGAACTTGCGCTGTCCCTTGCGTCGCAGGGTATTCGCGCCTCCGTGGTACGCCCGGCGCCAACAGTGCATGGGGAGGGTGATAAAGGCTTCATTCCAATCCTGATCGGCGTGGCACGGGACAAGGGCGTTTCGGCCTACGTAGGTAACGGGCTCAACCGCTGGCCCGCAGTGCACCGGCTCGACACTGCCCACCTGTTCAGGCTGGCACTGGAGAACGGCACCGCCGGAGCCAGGTATCACGCCGTTGCCGACGAGGGGGTGCCGTTCCAGGAGATAGCTGAGGTGATCGGGCAGCAGTTGAACGTGCCGGTCATTGCCAAGTCTCCAGAGGAGGCAACCGACCATTTTGGCTGGCTATCCTTTGTCGTTGCCACCGACAATCCAACGTCGAACAAGCTAACTCAGGAAAGGCTGGGTTGGCACCCAAGCCAGCTGGGGCTAATTGCGGATCTCGAAATGGGGCATTATTTTAAATCCTGAAAAAAAGCATAGTTGCCGTAAGAGTGCTGCTTGTGGTAGTATCTTGAATGAAAATAAAAATGCCATCCTTACCCAAGAATGGCATTTTTATTTGTTTAGTGGACCCGGAGAGATTCGAACTCTCGTCCAAACATGGTACAAGGTAAGCCTTCTACATGCTTAGCTACTGTTTATTTGTCGGGAAGGGGAAGGTCAGTCGCTTACCTGTACCATCTTCCGTAGGTGCTTTATCTCGTTCGCTTATCACACCCTAAGCAAACCAGTTTCTTATTTCGACGCTCCTGGTGATGATCCTAAGAAACCGCAAACCATCGGAGCGAAAGCTATGCTAATTCTAAATTAGGCAGCTAAGGCGTAGTTATTTTCGCCATTTGAAAGTTTGAGCGTTCAGATTAAAGCGCTAATTCACCCAACGCGCTGCATGCTTACTTACTTATCTCCATCCTGTCAATTCCGGTCGGGCCCTTTTTGTTAGGGTAAAGGATATTTTAAAGTAGGTGCAAATATAATATTTTTATTGGAAAAAAAGAAGAAGGTTTTTAGGTGTTAGCCATCAGCAATCAGGTGTCGGCTTTCAACGGTAAACCATAAGTGATTGCCAAGAGCCTGTTTAATTTTGATCTGTCTAATTCTTGATGCTTCTTTTATACTATAAAAATTCTTTCTTTGCCATTCATAAAAACACAGTTCAAACACAGGATTTTTAGTGCTAAAAGAAGCATTGTTGGTTTCAGCTATAAATTCAACAAGCTTTGAAAGTGTATACCTCAAACCCTATCGCTCAAACCCGCCTCCCCGGATATACTTTCAAGCCTTCTTCCAAACAAACCATTGCTTTTGTTAAATCTTCCGTGTTTAAAACATAAGCCAGACGTACTTCATTCACTCCTGCGCCTACTGTACTGTAAAACCCGGTTGCAGGAGCCATCATCAAAGTTTGGTTTTCGTAGCTGAAGGTTTCCAGCATCCATTGACAAAAGGTATCCGCATCATCAATCGGGAATTTGGCAACAACATAAAACGCACCTCCCGGGTTTGGACAAAAAACACCTTCTATCTTATTTAAAGCTTGTACTAGGATATCCCGGCGTTTGGTATATTCGGTTTTTACGTTGATAAAATAAGCATCGGGCGTATCTACTGCAGCCGTCCCGGCAATTTGCTCTACCATGCCCGGACTTAAACGTGCCTGTGCAAATTTTAAAGCTGCTGCCCTTACCGCTTTGTTTTTGGTGATGATGCAGCCTAAACGCGCACCGCAAGCACTGTACCTTTTAGAAACCGTGTCCAGCACAATTACATTTTCATCCAAACCTTGCAGGTGCATGGGCGAAATAAATTTCCGGCCATCGTAGCAAAACTCACGGTAAGCTTCATCCGAAAACAGGTAAAGGTCATACTTCAAAGCCAACTCTTTCAGCGCTTCCATTTCTGCTGCGGAATATAGATAACCGGTCGGGTTATTGGGGTTGCAGATCATGATCGCTTTTGTTTTTTCGGTGATCAATTTTTCAAAATCACTAATTGGCGGCAGCGCAAAACCATTTTCAATATAAGAAAGTATCGGTTTTACTACCACATCACACTGGTGTGCAAAACCGTTATAGTTGGCGTAAAATGGTTCCGGGAAAATTACTTCATCTCCTGCGTCTAAGCAAGCCATCATTGCAATCGTGATCGCTTCTGATCCGCCGGTGGTAACCAGGATATGTTCCGGTTTGATATCGTAACCTAACTTATTGTAATATTGAGTGAGTTTGGTTCGATAAGAAAGCGTGCCTTCGGAAGCGGTATAAGCCCAAACTTTAAAATCGATATTTTTAACGGCATCCAACATCCCTTCCGGCGTTTCAATATCCGGCTGGCCGATGTTTAGGTGGTACACTTTTTTGCCGTCCAGCTTGGCCTGATCGGCAAAAGGCGTTAGTTTTCTGATGGGGGAAGCCGGCATAAGCTGGCCTTTAATTGATATTTTCGGCATAAAGCAAAAGTAGAAAAATTTGCCGGTGGAAGGTCGCCGGTTGCCGGTTCCGGTGCAATCAAAAAAAGGTTTACAGATGCTTCTTTTATCCATAAAAAAACTTCGCCCTGTTTTTACAAGACGAAGTTTTTTAGGTGATAAAAACAGTATGTTTTACCGTGTTGGTGCAGTGGCTTTTACCACTTCGCCCACAATCACTAAATATTTTGTCGGTGTTTTGGCATTGGAAGTTACCACAATGGTTTTGTTAAAAGGCGCTTCAACAGCAGCGTTGTAAGTAATTTTGATAATGCCTTTATCGCCGTGTTTTACCGGTGTTTTGGTATAATCGGCAATGGTACAGCCACAAGTTGGTTTTACTTCCGTTAAAATCAGTGGTTCTGTGCCAATGTTGGTAAAAGTAAACTCTGTTGTAACAGGCTTCCCTTGCGGTACTTTGCCAAAATCGTGTTTTTCTTCTGCAAACTTAAACTCGGCCTTGTTGTCGGTTTGTGCCGATGCGGTAATGGTAAACCCTACAACCATTGCGCAAATCATCATTAATTTTTTCATAGCTTTTTATCAGACTGTTAAAACAAATATAAGTCAATTTAATTCAATAAAAATATTGATACGTTAAATTCATTGGCAGGTTGGCCTTTTCTAAAAAAAACATTCGGAAGTAAATACTATTTTTGTTGTTACACAAACCCTAAATGCAAGAATTAGAACTTACCAATGCCTTTGATCAGCTGGATAAACCTGAACTAAGTTTTGATGATTTTAAGCAGATTGTGCTTCGCGATTACCAAATTGCGGTTGAAAGCAGGCAAGCCAGTATTTTAGGCCGTAAAGAAGCCCTAACCGGCCGGGCCAACTTTGGTATTTTTGGCGATGGAAAAGAAGTAGCGCAACTGGCAATGGCCAAGGCATTTAAAAAAGGCGATTGGCGCGCCGGTTACTACCGGGACCAGACTTTTGCTTTTGCAACGGGCATTTCTACCATAACCAAATTCTTTGCACAACTTTACGCGCATCCTGATATTAAACATGAGCCTTCATCTGGCGGCAGGCAAATGAACAGCCATTTTGCCACACGTTCCATGAATGATGACGGCAGTTGGAAAAACCTGGTGGAAATGAAAAATTCTTCTGCGGATATTTCTACCACAGGCGGGCAAATGGCGCGGTTGATCGGCTTGGCCTGGGCATCCAAATTGTACCGGGAAAATAAGGAACTGGCCGGGATGGATAAATTCTCTGTTAATGGCAACGAAGTGGCATTTGGTACAATCGGCAATGGTTCTACTTCCGAAGGCATCTTTTTCGAGGTGATCAACGCAGCAGGTGTAATGCAGGTGCCAATGGCAGTCTCAGTTTGGGACGATGGTTATGCCATATCTGTCCCGTCCAAGTACCAAACCACAAAAGAAGACATTTCCGAAATCTTAAAAGGCTTTCAGCGTGATGAAACCGGGGAAGGTTTTGAAATATTTAAAGTGCCCGGCTGGGATTATCCGGGCCTGTGCGAAACCTATGAAAAAGCAACCAGCTTTTGCCGAACAGAACATGTGCCGGTGCTTATTCACGTTACCGAATTGACGCAGCCACTTGGGCATTCTACTTCCGGTTCCCACGAACGTTATAAAACCAAAGAAAGGCTGCAATGGGAGCTGGAGCACGATTGCCTGGCTAAAATGCGCTCCTGGATGATTGATTCGGACATTGCAAAACCCGAGGAGCTCGATGTGCTGGAAGAGGAGGCCAAAAAGCATGTGCGCAATTGCCAGCGTGAAGCCTGGAACAATTTACAGGAGGAAATTAAAGCCGAAAAAAACGAAACGGTAAAACTAATTCAGGATTTGGCCCAGGTGTCGGCAACAGGTAAACAAGTGGAAGAACTGGTTCAGCGGTTAAATAAAACGGTTGATCCGGGAAGGAAAGATTTAATTTCTGCGGTGCGGAAATCACTTTTGCTCACAACCCGCGAAAATACACCTGAACGTGCCTTGTTAATGGACTCGTATCAGCAGGAAAGCGAAAAAAATGATGAACGTTATCATTCTAGGTTGTTTGGCCAAATGCCGGAATTCGCAGCGGTGCCTCCGGTATATGCTGAAAATGCCAGAATGATAGATGGCCGCGAAATCCTGAATGCTTGTTTTGAAGCCAATTTTATTAGAGACCCGCGCATTATTGCTTTTGGTGAAGATGTTGGCGCCATTGGCGATGTGAACCAGGGTTTTGCCGGTTTGCAGGAGAAGTTTGGTGCACTGCGCATAACAGATACGGGCATCCGCGAAAGTACAATTGTGGGCCAGGGAATTGGTTTGGCTTTAAGAGGGTTAAGGCCGATTGCAGAAATTCAATACATTGATTATTTGCCTTATGCCATGAACGTACTGATGGACGATTTGACCACGATGAGCTACCGTACTTTTGGCGGACAGATTGCCCCGGTTATTGTTCGTACCCGCGGGCATCGTTTGGAAGGGATCTGGCATTCCGGCTCTCCAATGGGAACGATTGTGAATGCCCTGCGCGGAATGTATATCTGCGTTCCAAGAAACATGACACAGGCTGCCGGAATGTACAATACTTTGCTGCGCGGGGAGGAGCCTGCTTTAATGATCGAATGTTTGAATGGTTACCGGATCAAAGAAAAACTGCCGGCAAATGTTGGAGAGTTTACCGTTGCGTTAGGAAAAGCAGAAGTGGTAAAAGAGGGTACTGACATCACCATTATTTCTTATGGTTCTACTTTACGCCTGGTACAGGAAGCGGCAACAGAACTGGAAAAAATGGGAATTTCCGCAGAAATTGTTGATCCGCAAACATTGTATCCTTTTGATTTGGATCAGCTTTGTTCGGCTTCCGTTAAAAAAACAAATAAATTATTGGTGGTGGATGAGGATGTTCCCGGCGGCGCTTCTGCTTATATTTTGCAGCAGGTGGTGGAAAAGCAAAATGCTTATTATTATTTGGATAGCCAGCCGAGAACTTTAACGGCTAAAGATCATCGTCCGCCTTACGGTTCTGATGGTGATTACTTTAGCAAACCATCCATTGATGACATGATCGAGATCGTTTATGAGATGATGGGAGAGAGCAAACCGGACATGTTTCCGAAGATCTATTAAGCTAATGCTTCTTTTATCGCCCAAAAATTAGTATCGTAAATACTTTCTATTTAAATAGAAAGTATTTACCTTTGGGTATGAAAGAAGCGAAAAAATATGAGTTGCCCGGAAATGATTATGGCGTACTCACAGAACCAACACTACAGGCTTTAAAGATCATCAAGCCTTATGAAAAGTTTTTTACTTCTTCTAAGGCAAAACTGGCTGCCATTAAACAAGGCCTGGAACCAAAAGCGATCCAGGATTTAATAGCCATAACAGGTGCCACACAATCAGACGCAGCGCATATCCTGGATTTAACCGAACCAACTTTAAGAAAATACATCAAAACCGGAAAAGAGTTAAACAGCGGGCTAAGCGAGCACATCATCCAGCTTTTTGAACTGTTTGACAAAGGCATGGATACTTTTGGTTCTTTGGAGGAATTTAAAAACTGGCTGCCCCATCTTAATATCGGTATCAATGCCGTTCCGATGGATTTGTTGGATACGCTTACCGGCATCAACATCATCAAAAGTGAGCTGATCCGCATTGATTACGGCGTAACTGCTTAACTCCGTTCGATGTTTGTTTACCGGATCAGCCAAACCAAACACGCCAATAGTTTAACCGCTTCCGGGATTGACGGCAGATGGAACCCGCTGAATCAAAAAATGATTTATGCTGCCGGTTCTGTTGCTTTGGCTTGTTTGGAAAACCTGGCGCACAAAAGCGGAACTTCTTTAGCTGCCGGAAATTTTTCTTTGGCTATTATTGAAGTTGAAGATGGTTTGAAGATCGAGGAGGTGAAGATCGGGGATTTGACAAGTGTTAATCCCAATTGGCATTTAGTTGACAACTATAACTTCACACAGAAACTTGGAAATGACTGGTTAAATGCCGGAAGTTCTGCAATTTTAAAAGTACCTTCTGCAATTATTGATTTGGAGTATAATTATCTGATCAATCCAAACCATGCTTCTTTTACCGATATAAAAATAGTATCGGTTGATCGGTTTACTTTTGATGTGAGGTTGAAAGGGAATGCTTAATTTGAAATTGTTTTTTAATGGTTATTAGCTTTTGTGATACTTCTATATTATGCCGAAATCAGCAATCACAGAAAGAATTTAGAAATTCAATTAAGATATGGTTGATAGCTCATCATCTGAATACAGCGCATTTAAATGAGGAAACTGGCTACTTATTCCTTATAAGCAACACATTTATCGATAAAGCAACTTCAAAGTTCGGCGATGTTAAAGCACATGCTTTGGCAAATCTTCTTTCAGTTATTAAAAATGCAGTTTTTACAAATAGTGAAGCAGATAATAAAGGCAGACCAGATATTTTAAGGTATTTAAAATTTGAAAGCCTAATAGATGTTGATGGAAAAAAGTATGTTGTCTGGCTTTATGTGCGACAAACGAAAAATGAATATCAGCTATACTCTCTAAATATTAAAGCATAAAAAACGCTTTAAAGCTGATAATGTGGTACGTCTTAAATATAGATTTAAGTTGCGTATTCGCACGATTGGACACAGCCTTAAAGCGTGTAACAAAGATGGTTATTTTAAATTAAAAATCAAATGCTTCTTTTATCACCTAATTTTTACCTGATAAAAGAAGCATCAACTTTACAACTTCGCGCCTAAATTTCGCAACCACAAATCCGCTAAAACCAGTGCCGCCATTGCCTCCACAATCGGCACGGCACGAGGCACCACGCAAGGATCGTGACGGCCTTTGCCTTTTATTTCAGCGGCATTTCCTTCGCTATCAATCGTTTCCTGGTTTTGCATAATCGTGGCCACCGGTTTAAAAGCCACTTTAAATTCTATGGGCATGCCGTTGCTGATGCCACCCTGGATGCCGCCGGAATTGTTCGTCAATGTTTGCACATTTCCGGTTGCATCTTTTCGGAAAATATCGTTGTGCTCGGAACCGAGCATTTCACTTCCGGCGAAGCCAGAACCATATTCAAAACCATGAACCGCATTGATGGAAAGCATCGCTTTGCCCAGATCGGCATGAAGTTTATCAAAAACAGGTTCGCCTAAACCAACCGGGCAATTCAGGATCGTACAACTGATCTTTCCGCCAACAGTATCGCCTTTTTTGCGGACATCATCAATGTAATCGATCATTTTTACCGCCGTTTCCGGGTCGGCACAGCGAACGATGTTTTCTTCCCGGATCCGTAAAAAGTCTTTTGGACTTTCAATTTTTACTTCCGGCGCGTTCATTTTTCCAACGCTGGTTACGTGAGCCAGAATTTCAATTCCTTGTGCCTGAAGCAATAACTTTGCTATGGCCCCGGCTGCAACACGCGCCGCGGTTTCCCGTGCGGAAGAACGGCCGCCGCCACGATGATCGCGGATGCCATACTTCGTTTGATAGGTAAAATCTGCATGAGAAGGACGGAAGGTATTTTCGTTGTGCGCGTAATCTTTCGACCGCTGGTCTTCGTTCGGGATCAGCATCGCAATTGGTGTTCCGGTTGATCTTCCTTCAAAAACACCGGATAAAACTTGCACCGTATCGCTTTCTTTCCGTTGTGTGGTAATTTTGGACTGGCCAGGTTTGCGCTTGTCTAATTCACTTTGGATAAATTCCAAATCAATCTCCAAACCAGCCGGACAACCATCAATGATAACACCGATAGCCATGCCATGTGATTCGCCGAAAGTGGTGATACGGAACGCTTGTCCGAAAGTATTGCCTGCCATATTCTTGTTTTTCTGTCATCCCGACGATAGGAGGGATCTTCATCAAAGCGATAAAACTTCTTCGATAAAGATTTCTCCCTGCGGTCGGAAATGACAATACGGTTAATAATTTATTGTAAACCCTGCTTTCTCCAGATCCGTCCAAAATCCCGGATATGATTTTTCAACCACTTTAAAATCTTCTATCTCAAGTTCAGGAACGATCAGCGCCAGCGGTGCAAAAGCCATGGCCATGCGGTGATCTTCGTAAGTATGGATGAAAACTTTTTCGGGGATGCTTCTTTTAGCACAGTTTAATTTGTAAACCTGGCCTTTTTCAATCAGTTCCACACCAATTTTTGCCAGTTCGTTTTGCAGTGCTTTGATACGGTCGGTTTCTTTGATCTTTAACGTTTCTAAGCCCGTAAAAGAAGCATTGTGGCCTAAAGCTGCACAAACCACGATGACGGTTTGCGCCAGATCAGGGCAGGTTTTAAAATCAAAAATCTTGCGGACAACCGCTTTCGGCTCTTTCTTTAGCCAAACGCCGCCATCTTTAAACTGAGAAGTGATGCCGAAATTGGCCATGATCTCCGTAATCGTGCTATCGCCCTGCAAACTATAAGCCGTTAATCCCGGCAGAAAAATCTCTGCTTCTTTGCTGATGGCGGCGATGGCGTACCAGTAAGAGGCCGCGCTCCAATCCGGTTCCACGTAAAGTATTGCCGGTTGAAAAGGCTGATTTTTTATGCTGATAACATTTCCGTTCCATTGATGCAGGATACCGCATTGCTGCAACATGGACAATGTCATTTCTACATAAGGCCGGGAAGTCAGTTCACCTTCAATTTGCAAATTTAAGCCCAGCGGTAAAGCCGGAGCGATCAGCAATAAAGCCGTAATGTACTGGCTACTGATATCGCCTTTGATGTTGATCCCAGCTGTTTGCTGCTCAAATCCTCCGGTTATTTTGATTGGCGGGAAACCTTCTTTTTCTTCATATACAATCTCAGCTCCCAAGCTTCGCAAAGCATCAACCAAAGTACCAATTGGCCGCTGTTTCATCCGCTCTGTTCCGGTTAAAACCACCTGATGCTGTTTTTGCAGGGTAAAAAATGCCGTTAAAAAACGCATGGCCGTACCGGCGGGACCGATGTTTATTTCGGTTGCCGGTTGTAAGTTGCCAGTTGTAAGTTCTAGGTTTTCAACTTTCAACCCTTCACCTTTCACCTTTCTGCCTTTCACCTCTTCCAAGATCCCCGCCAACGTAACCGTATCTGCTGCTTCTGATAAATTTTCAACCTTAACTTTTCCTGCACTTAAAGCTGCAATAACCAAAGCACGGTTACATTCGCTTTTAGAACCGGTCAACCTGATGGTTACATTTACAACCTTATCTGGTTTGCGCAGTATTAAATTTCCGGCTTCCATTAAGCTTCAACAACGGTGGTGTTGTTCATGATTTCGGTTTGCTTGCGGATAGATTCATGGTGGATCAGTTCCAGCAATTTCTCCGTAAAATCTGTACTTAATCTTAATGCTTTTGCGTATGCCGTGCGTTTATGCAAAATCTCGTCCCAGCGGTTCACCTGCAGAATGGTAACGTTGTTGTCTCTTTTATAGGTTCCGATCTTCTCTACAACAGCCATTCTTTCAGCCATTTTAGAAATGATCTGGTCATCGATCTTGTCGATTTCCTTACGCAGTTCGGCCATTTTATCTATCACCGCTTTGTCTTTCAGTTCTGGTTTACGTAAGGTTAAATGATCCATCAGATCACTTAAAGCAGCAGGCGTTAATTGTTGTTTCGCATCCGTCCAGGCTACAGAAGGATCTAAATGCGATTCGATCATCAGCCCTTGCATATCCATGTCCAAAGCTTTTTGTGCAATGTATGGGATCAGCTCGCGGTTACCGCAAATATGGCTTGGATCGTTGATAATAGGCAATTCAGGGGCTAAAGTTTTTAAGCTAATGGCGAGGTCCCAATGCGGTTCATTGCGGAAAGCGGTTTTTTCAAAAGAGGAAAAACCGCGATGGATGGCAGCCAGTTTCGTAATTCCGGCATGATTGATCCGTTCTAAAGCACCAATCCACAAAGAAAGGTCAGGGTTTACCGGATTTTTCACCATCACCGGCACGTCAACGCCTTTTAAAGCATCCGCAATTTCCTGTACGGTAAAAGGGTTAACGGTTGAGCGTGCACCGATCCATAAAATATCAACACCTGCATTTAATGCTTCTTCCACGTGTTTTGCATTGGCTACTTCTACCGCAGTTGGCAAACCGGTTTCTGCTTTGGCGCGTTTTAGCCATTCTAAACCAATGCTGCCGATGCCTTCAAACTCGCCCGGACGTGTACGCGGTTTCCAGATGCCTGCGCGTAAAACGCTTGCTTTTCCTGTTTTAGCAATTAAATGGGCGGTTGCAACCAATTGTTCTTCGGTTTCGGCACTGCAGGGGCCGGCAATCAGCAAGGGTTCGTGGTTGATCTTCATCCAGGAACTGAGCGGTTGTATTTTAAGATCGAGTTTCATAATGTGGGGATTTTTATGTTGATGTAGATTTTTATGTGCTAAAAGAAGTATTTAAATTTTGTCGTTTTTGCGGTACTCGCCCAAGATATTGAAGTTACGTGTATGTTTCAATACTTTTTTGATGGCCGAATCATATTGCTTCGCTTCCTGCCATTCCACATCGGCATAAAAATTATATTCGTTGGGTTTGCCCAGAACCGGCATGGATTGGATCTTGCTGAGGTTCACTTCATGTTCTGCAAAAACATTGAGCACTTTAGCGAGCGAACCAACTTCATTTCCGGCCTGAAAACAAAGTGAAGCTTTGTTAGGATTGGCAACCACACCGTTTTTTTTATCAGCCATAATTAAAAAGCGGGTAAAATTCTTTTTATTGGATTCGATGCGTTTTTCAAGTGGATTCAGTTCGTACAATTCTGCCGCCATCGTGTTGGCAATGGCAACGGTATCCGTAAGCTTTTCATCATGCACGCGTTTGGCGCAAGCGGCTGTATCCGTACTTTCAATTATTTTGATCTGCGGATATTCTTCCATAAAATCCACACATTGCCGTAACGCAATCGGATGAGAGATGGCAAACTTAACATCTTCAAACTTTACGCCCGGATAAGCCAAAAGATGCAGTTGAATGCGTAAAGATACTTCACCCACAACCGGGAAATTGTAGTTCATCATCAGCGAATAGTTGGGCAGTAAACTTCCGGCAATACTGTTTTCGATCGCCATCACTACGTAATCCGCTTCTTTGCGGTTCAACGCCTCAAAAGTTTGCTTAAAAGAAGTACATTCCACCAGATCAATGTCTTCTCCAAAAAACTTAACGGCGGCTTCCTGGTGGAAAGAAGCTTTGATCCCTTGTATGGCAATACGTGGTTTGTTCATGCTGTTTTTAAATGCAAAAAGTCCCGGCCTTTTGAGCCGGGACTTTTTGATATTTTATTTCTTTATTTAAAAATTTAACACGTCAGTCCCGGTTACCGCTAAAGTAAAAATAAAAGAAACCGAAAAAGAAAGTGTTGTTGCTAATCATTGTTGTATTTGCGTTTTCAAATGTACAGGGAAAAATGAGATTGTCAAGAGGGAAATTTAAATAAATTCTGTTAACTTGTTCAACAGAATGATAAATTGAGTTTTTAGCGGTGGAATACTATTTTGAATAATATCCCAGATTGTAAAATGATCAATACCAAAATATTCATGAACCAAAATATTTCTCAAACCAATTAATTGCTTCCAGGGAATATCAGGAAAAGTATTTTTTGTTGGCTGAGAAATGTGATTTGATGCTTCTCCAATTATTTCCAATAACTTTATGCAAGCTAATTGATAAGTAGTTTCTGATAAAAAATCTTGAAATAATTTATTTTTCTGAAAATCGAATAATCAGTTCAATTGCATCGAGAATATGGTTTATCCTGATTTTATCTTTATGATAAGCGCTCATAAACCAAACGTTTATCTTTTTCTATAAAAGGTTTGATATAAGGAGAAGCACTATTGGTGGTAACTATATCAACTTCCAAGTTCAAGAGTTCTTTTAATTGTTCGAACCAACCATAAAAAGCCAGACCAGTGTTTTTCTGATAATCCAGTTCCAGGTACAAATCAATATCGCTACCCGCTTGTGCTTCTCCGCGTGCAAAAGAACCAAAAAGGTAAACCTTTTTTACAGGTTTATCTTTAAAAAAAGAATTGATTTTTTGTATGATCTGTGAATCAGTTTCCATAATCAAACTTACAGAAATTATACTGTTTGATACTTCTTTTACAGGTTAAAAATTTATGTTTGCTGCCCCAACTCCGCATAATATTCCCGCTGCATTACTTTGGCAACCTGCGTGCTCCCATCGTGGCTCCAGCCAGGGGGCATGAGAAAATATTTAACTTTAGCTGTAAATGTTGGTGCTTTTTTTACATCGGTAATTAATGCTTTCCATTCATGGAAGATCACGTTGACCGCGCCCATGTCTTCCGGTTGGGTAGTTAAGCCGTACTTGATCGGTTCGGGCAGATCTTCCTGGAAAGTTCCAAACATACGATCCCAAATGATCAGCATCATCCCCATGTTTTTATCCAAATAAGGAATGTTGGAAGCATGATGGATGCGGTGATGTGCCGGCGTTACAAAAATAAAACTGTACCATTTCGGAAAGTTAATGGTTGCCTGCGTGTGCACCAAGTTGCCGTAAAGTTGCGTCAATAAATAAGCATACAGGATATCGATGGCCGAAAAACCCATCAGTGCCAGCGGCAAATAAAAGAAAACGCGGTAAAAAGGTTCAAAAACGGTAGAACGGAAACCGGTGGTCAGATTAAAATGTTCGGAGGAATGGTGGGTAACGTGCATGGCCCAGAACAGGCGGCAATAATGGCCAACGTAATGCAAGACCCAGTATAAAAAATCCTGCGATACCACCAGTACCAGCCAGTAAAGCAGCACGTTTTTGATTTCGAAAAAGCGGAATTGGTAGAAATAATCAAGGATAAAAAAAGTAGCGCCTTTTACAACCAGGTTGATCAAAAAAGTTAAAGTAGTGAGGTAAATGTTGGTCCAGGTATCGCGTTTCTCGTAGTATTTACGGTCTTCGCGGTAGCTGAAATACATTTCTACCAGCGTGAGGATGATCAGCAGGGCGAACAATCCGGCAGCGGCTCCATTTTTATAGTCTAAACCAAACATCTCAACAATTAAGGTAGAAAAGTAAACCGGCGCAAAGTTCATCTTCCGTGCAGAAATTATCAATAGTGCATTGTCCAATCTGCGTCAATAACGAGCAGTTGATCTTCCCGGAAGCGTTCTTCTTGTCGCCCTTCATTAATTCAATGATCGCCGGAAACGATGCTTCTTTTATCGTATATTTTTCATAGGACCTGTTAAAAGTTTTTACAATTTCTTCCAGTTCAGCTGGAGGTAAACCTGTTTTTCGGGCAGATAAAAATGCTTCGCAAATCATGCCGATGGCAATCGCTTCGCCATGCAGCAGTGCGTTTTTATTATTTTTTAAAGAAAAGGTTTCTACCGCATGGCCAATGGTATGGCCGAAATTGAGGATCTTGCGCAAGCTTTTTTCTTCCGGATCCTGCAGCACGATGTTGTTTTTTATTTCAACGGAACAATGGATCAGCTCGGGGTTTATTCTTTCCGGCGATGCTTCTTTTAGCAGGTTAAAATAGGCGCGGTCGGCAATCAAACCATGTTTCAGCATTTCCGCAAAACCAGAAACCAATTGCCTTTGCGGCAAGGTTTTTAAAAAATTTGTATCGATAAAAACAGCTTTCGGCTGGGCAAACGTACCGATGATATTTTTCAGATGGTCCATATCGATGCCTGTTTTGCCGCCGACAGAAGCATCCACTTGGGAAAGCAAAGTGGTTGGCACCTGCACAAAATCAATCCCTCGTTTAAAAGTTGAAGCGGCAAAACCGCCCATATCGGTAAGCACGCCGCCGCCAACGTTAATAAGCAAGCTTTTGCGGTCGGCATCAAAATCAATTAGCGTTCGCCAAATCCCAATGCAAAAATCGATGTTCTTGTTCTCCTCGCCGGAAGTAACTTCGATCAAATCATACTGAGCTATTTGCAACTGATCGATCAATAAAGGCAAACAATGTTTCCCGGTATGTTCATCCACCAAAAAAAATACTTTGCTGTAATTTCCATCCTGCAAAAACCGGTTTAAAGCGGCAAAACCATCATTAAAAACAATGGGGCAAGAAATACTTTCTATCGTTTCCATGCTTATTTTACCTGTATTTTTTTGCCGTCAAATTCTATCATATCACCGGCTTTTACTTTTAGCCTCTTGCGCAAATCCACTTCGCCGTTGTATTTAACCAAACCTTCCGAAACCACCATTTGTGCTTCACCGCCAGTCTGTACTAAGTTTGTTGCTTTTAGCAATTGGATCAGCGGAATAAACCCGCCTTCTAATTTAAATTCAATCATCGGTTTGCAAAAGTATAAAATTGGAATTAGCGGACGTTATTCTACCGTTCAATAGTTAGTTTTGTAAAATGGAAATCAGCGAGCCGAAAAAAACATTCCTTAAAAGTACGCCTTTATCTTTTGAAAACACAGAAATTGCTTTTCGCCATGCCAATAACGCCGACCTGAAACGTGCTCACTGGCTGTTTAAAATCATCAACCTTAACTTTCTGGTTAAAATTGGCCCGCCGCTAACCAACTTTGCTTTTAAAATTGGTTTGCCCATCAAACCTTTGGTAAAAGCCACTATTTTTAAGCAGTTCTGCGGAGGTGAAACCATTGCCGAATGCGAGCCGACAATACGCAACCTGCAATCAGGAAACGTAGGCACGATACTGGACTACTCGGTAGAAGGCGAAAATGAAGAAATGGTTTTTGACGATACGCGCGATCAGGTCATTGCCACGATAAAAAGGGCAAAAGGCGACGTGGCCATTCCCTTAACGGTTTTTAAAGTAACGGGCGTAGGCAGTTTTGAGCTGCTGGAGAAAGCAGATGCCGGTTTAAAGTTTTCTGCGGAAGAAGAGATGGCCTGGCAAAAAGTTTTCGACCGCGTAGATCTGATCTGCCATACCGCTTTTGAACTGGAGGTGCCGGTGATGATTGATGCGGAAGAAACCTGGATTCAGCGCACGATCGACCTGCTGGCGCTGAACATGATGCGGCATTACAATCAAAAAAAAGTGATCGTTTACAACACTTATCAGTTTTACCGGCACGATAAGCTGGCTTCTTTAAAAGCAGATGATAAGCTGGCTGTTGAAAAAGGTTTTTTACTTGGCGCCAAACTGGTTCGCGGCGCTTACATGGAAAAGGAGAACCGCCGGGCAGCAGAAAAAGGTTATCCAACCTTGATTCAGCCTAATAAAACAGCAACCGATCGTGATTATGATCTGGCTATTCGGTTTTGTGTGGATCATTTGGACCGGATGGCTTTTGTTGCCGGAACACATAACGAGCAAAGCTGCAAATTGCTGGCAGATTTATTAAATGAGCAGCAGATCAGCCACAACCATCCGCATGTTTACTTTTCGCAGTTGCTGGGCATGAGCGATAACCTGAGTTTCAATCTGGCCAATGCAGGTTACAACGTGGCTAAGTATGTTCCTTTTGGACCGGTAAAAGCAGTATTGCCTTACTTATTCCGGCGGGCACAGGAAAATACCGCAATTGCCGGACAGACAAGCCGCGAGCTGGGCTTAATCAGCAAAGAGCGGAACAGACGGAGGATTTAAGCCGAAGATTGCATGCTGTTTTTACCGGCAAAAAATCTATGTCTTAAATAATTATCTTTGGCCATGCGCATTCCACAAGTTAAATGAAGGATTTTATTACTGAAAAAAAAACTTCATCGGATAAAAGCATACTGTATTTTCTGTTCGTTTGGAGCCTGCTCAATCTCCTGCAAAGCTATTTTACAGAACTTCACCCGGACGAAGCATATTATTGGATGTACTCGCGCTTTTTGGATTGGGGCTATTTCGACCATCCGCCAATGGTTGCCTTGTTTATCCGCGCAGGCGATTCTTTGTTTCATAACGAACTGGGTTTACGCCTGCTTACTGTTTTTACCAGTTCTTTTTCATGGTGGATCTTGTGGCAGGTCCTGAAAAAATATCAGGTGGAGGCCAAATGGTTTATCCTCGTCGTCAGTTCTGTTTCCATCTTTCACATCTTTGGTTTTACCACCACGCCGGATGCACCGCTGTTCTTTTTCAGTGCCTTGTTCTACTTTTTTTATCAGCAATATTTACAAAAGGACACGCCCGGAGTTGCTTTCCTGCTGAGTTTATCGCTGGCCGGTGCGCTTTACAGTAAATACCACGCCGTTTTGCTGGTTGTTTTTACGCTGCTGGCCAACCCTAAACTGCTTCGGCGAAAATCTTTCTGGCTGGTTGCCGTGCTTACGCTGATGCTGTTTTTACCGCATGTTTTTTGGCAGATACATCATGGTTTCCCTTCGATAAAATATCATTTGTTCGAACGCTCGGCCAGCCATTACGGGCCACAGTTCACCTATCTTTTTTTAATCGGGCAATTGTTTATGGCCGGGCCTTTGGTAAGTTGGTTCTGGTATAAACAAATTGTACAAATACGCACAACTGATATTTTTACCCGTACACTGCTGTTTAATTTTGCAGGTACGCTGTTGTTTTTTTTACTTAATACTTTAAAGGTAGCTGTACAACCGCATTGGACTTTGATCGGTTTTTTGCCGCTGGTGATGCTGGTACTCATTCAGATTCACAATAAACCTAAACCAAAATGGCTGCAACCGCTTTTATACATTAATATTTTACTTTTACTGCTGATGCGTTTGGGCTTGATGGTTAAAAACCCAATCAGTATGAAAATCGGTGTGGTGAAAAGTTATTTTGGCAATCCTAAATGGACGGAGCAGATCAAACAAAAGGCAGGAAATGCAAATGTGGTTTTTCCGGATAATTTCCAAAACCCTTCCTGGTATAATTATTACACCAACTCTCTAAAAGGTTTTTCTTATGATTCGCGCTTTTACCGCCGCACACAGTTTGATATATGGCCTTTGGAAGATAGTTTACAGCAAAAACGCGTTTATTATGTAACGGATAAACCTGTAAAAAAGATCACTGTAGATACTTTGAAAACAGCAAAAGGTGTTTTTTATGGCGGATGGATCAATCAATTGCGTACTTATCAGAAAATGCAAGTGGAAATAGGTTCAGTATCCATCCATACTTCGCCCGGTAAAACTGTCCGTCTCAACTTAAAAATCAATAATCCTTATACAAAAGCAGTTGATTTCAGCAATAAAAATCAGCAGCATCTTGTAGTTTTAAGGGCTTATACAGCGCAGGAAGATTCAGTCCTCGGCAACCAGATTGCTTCGCCGGCATTTAACCAGCTTCAGTTTAAACCCGGCGAAAGCAAGCTATTTCCTTTTGATTTAAAAGCACCGGTGCAAAAGGGAAATTACACACTTTTGTTTTCCATTAAAACAGCTCCCTTTGCCGGTCCGCGCAGCAGCCCGGTCATTAATCTGAACATTCAATAATTTTTATATGAAACTTCCCTTACGCACTTGTTGCTTTTTTGTCCTGATGCTTCTTTTATGCGTTAAAAATTGCATTGCACAAAACCTCGACATTCATTTTAACGGTTACGGTTTTATGGACAACCGCGAGTACCGTGCCTTTGTAGAGCGCTCCCGAACCTATTCCGGGGCACGTGCCGAGTTGGATTTGGGTGTAAATTTAGATTCGGTGAACCATTTTCGTTTTGGGGTAAATGGGATCCATGAGTTTGGCGCCAATCCGTTTTTCCTGAAAGCCGACCCTGTTATCTACTACAATTTTACCAGTAAAAAAGGCTGGACGTTTGATATCGGCGCTTTTCCGCGTAAAGATCTGATCACAGATTACCCGATTGCTTTGTTAAATGATACCCTAAATTATTACCGGCCAAACATTCAGGGTTTATTGACCAGTTACCAGAGCCCCTGGGGAAAAGAAACGATCTGGATTGATTGGGTAAGCAGGCAAACCGCAACAGACCGGGAGCAGTTTATTTTTGGCGCATCGGGCAAATACCTGCCCAATCCTTACGGGCCGTTCTTTTTATCACACTATTTCTTGTTGTTACATGATGCCGGTGCAGCGGTCTTAGTTCCGAATGATTACATCCGCGATAACGGCGGCGGCCAATTGCGTGTTGGTTTGGATTTCAGCCATAAAACTTTTTTAGATTCGCTCACCATTGAAGTCGGCGGGATGATTTCGCTGGAACGTGAACGGGGTTTAACCGGTTTACAAACACCAAAAGGTTTTGTGGCCGAGATCAACATTAACCACAAACATTTTGGATTGAGGGATAATTTCTATGCAGGCCAGGGCCATCATATTACTTATGGCGACTCTTTTTACACAAAGAAAATGTATAACCGGCTGGATTTGATCTACACACCTTTTATTTATAACAATATCAGAGGCCGGTTTATCCTGAGTTTCCATCAATCGCCCGGGAATTTGGGCGACAGCCAGCAGGCTTTTCAGTTGACGTTTGATTTGGGTAGGAAGAAGCTGGTTGACTTTAAGGATTAGGAGAGTGGTTTTTTCCTAATTCGATTTTATAATGAGGAATAAGCGTTGTATTGTTTAATCATATTAATATGATCAAGATATTTCTATTACGTTTTCCAAATTTCCTTTTTCCAGTCTTTTAAACAATTTTGGAATAAGTAATTGCAAAGTCTCTCTTCTGTTATTTCGGGCACAAAGTACAAAAATGGTTATGGGAAGTCGTTTAAGGTTTTGTTGGTAAGGAAGATTCCGATCAACAGTTACAAACAGATCAAACTTATCATCCGTCATTAATTTGAGCAACTCTCCGTTCTTTTTCCCCAACCATGCTTTTTCCCGAACGGTGTAAACTTCGTGTGCTGTACCAAAGTCATTGCGAAGTTTGCGAGGCAAGCTTTCATCAAGCAAAATTCTCATCAAGCATTTTCTTTGTTGTTAGTGATCTTTTTGCCATTTCTAAAACAGCTAAAGCTGCTTCTTTCGAGACAGAAGGAAAATCGTCTAAAAATTCTGAAAGATCATCGCCTCCTTCAATATAATCAAATAAATTTTGAATAGGCACACGTGTTCCCGTAAAAACGGCTGCACCATGCATTACTTCAGGGTCAATACTTACTTGTCCGTACAACATAGTTTGAATTTCTTAAGTCGAAGTTACCAATTTTTGTTGTTCAGTTTAGGATAGGGAGTTAAGAATTGTTTAAGTTTATCAAAACTAACTAAGCTAATAATTATATTTGCCGCCATCATAAACAAAACTTGTGGTTAATGAAAAATAAACTTGTTTTTACTACAGCTGTTATTTTACAGCTTTTGACATTTAAAATAGCCTCAGCACAAACCAATGAGTTTACGGGTTGGGGCGCATGGTTTCATACACAAAAGTTTTCTAAACACTGGGGCGCTTTATTTGATGCCCAGTTTCGTTCGGCCAATCACTTTGGTTATTTGCGTAATCCGTTAATTAGGCCTGCCGTAACTTATTATTTTGATAAAAATAAATTCGCCTCTGTTGGGTATTTGTTTACCGGCACACACCGGAAAACAGAAATTGCAAATACGTTCAGAGTGGAGCAGCGTGTTTTTGAGCAATTTATTCTCATGCAAAAAATTACGTACAATACAGCTTTGCAGCATCGTTTTAGGCTGGAGCAGCGTTTTGTAAACAGCCAGGGCAATCAGGATCAGTTCTTCGCGCAGCGGTTAAGGTATTTTGCCAGAAGTGTTGTCCCTTTTAAAAAAGATTCTGTTTTTGCAAAAGGCCCCTTTATCGGTTTGCAAAATGAGGTTTTTGTAAACGTACAAAATAAGGCACGGTTAAACGGCCAGTTTTTCGACCAGAACCGGGCTTATGCCGCGATCGGTTATCGCTTAAATAAAATGATAGACCTGGAAACAGGTTACCTTAACCAATACATTAACCAGGCAGAGGGCTATACTGTCAACCATGTTTTACAACTGGTTTTATACACCAGGTTTGGCAAATAAGCTAAGCTGTAAAAAACAAAAAGCGATGACCGGATGAGCATCGCTTTTTTTATGCGGTAAAAGAAGTATTGGTTAAGAACCGGAAATTTCGCCGGAGCCATGCGTAATTTTAGAAACACTTTTAGCGCCGCCTTTGTAATGAACATTACCGGAACCGGAAACAGAAGCATCGATTTTTTCGCTGGCATAAATAGAAGCATCACCAGAACCAGCTACTTTTATCGCGGTTGATCTGGTGATCAGGCTATTGCCCTCAAAATTGCCGGAACCGGCAATGGAAACGGTTGATTCATCTGCCTTGCCGGAAATTTTAAAATCCCCGGAACCGGAAACAGATGCTTCTAATGTTTTTACGTTTACTTTTCCTGTAAAACCGCCTGACCCGCTTAACCTCAACTGTAAGCTATTCGTGTTGAACTCGTTTTCCATTTTCAGATCGCCTGATCCGCTCAGGGAAATGCTGTTCAGATCTTTTGCAACCACATAAATGGTGATCGTCCGGTTATTCCAGAAGTTTCCCCAGTTATGGGTGTTTTTGGAATGGATCATCAGCACGCCGTTTCTAACTTCGGTAACAATCTCGTTGATCACATCTGCATCTGCTTTTACCCTAACCGATTCGGTATTGCCCTGGTTCAACACGACATCAAAAGAGCCGGATGAGGCAACGGCGTGAAAGCCGGAAATTTTGCGGTCCTGTGTTTCTATACTGCTTGCAACAGAAAACCTAACTGACGCTGCAAAAGTAAAGTTGCGTGTAGCTGAAAGCAAAAGAGCCAGGACGAAGAGTTTTAGGGTTGATTTCATGGGTTTTAATTTTTAGGTAAGATGCAATTGGATGATAAAAGGTTACAGCCGAAATCAAATTTAATCAATCAAAACACCAATGTAATAATTAAAAGTATCGGCATCAGGATGAGCCGGAGTTACAGTGGCTAATTTTATGGCGCTAAAAAAAGTATTTAAGATACTTACAGAAAACGACAGTGCAGTTAAGTTAAATAATTACAATTTAAAAGCTGATTTTTATGAAAAAACAATGCTTCTTTTAGACTATAAAAATTCGGACTTGTATCTTTAAAAAAAGATATAAAACCCTGATATTTTTATGTGCTAAAAGAAGCATGAACAACAGGCCGATAAGAATTTAAATCAGCCCGTTGTAATAAATTCCGAAACCTTTTCTCAGAACTAACTAAGTCATTGATGTTACGACTTAATAACCCGGGTTTTGAACAAGCGCCGGATTAAGGGTTACCTGCCTGTTCGGGATTGGCAGCAACTCTTTGTTTTTATCATTTGTTGGTACATGGTCCCACCACTTGGTAGTAACAAATTTATTAAAACGGATCAGGTCCTGCCGGCGGAAGCCTTCAAATATAAATTCTCTTCCTCTTTCCATCAGAAGTTCATCCATGGTTAATTTTCCTACTGTGTAAGCTTCTGCAGGCCAGTCAGCAGCAGAAAATGACCTTCTTTTACAAGTATTTATCAGATCAACCGCTGCCTGCGTAGCCACTCCGCCGTTTTTTCTCATCAAAGCTTCTGCTTCAGCAAAATAAATCCAGGTTAAGCGGTACAGCGACCAGTCAACCGCCTGGTAATTTGCAACATCGGTAGTTACGCCTATTTTATATTTATTGAACCGTACACCACTGTTCTCTTCACCCTGGGTCATGTCGGACGGAAGCGAATTTGGGTCCTGGCCAGGCTGTAAAGAAATGTTTTTTCGCACATTGTCAACAAATACCAAAGGCCTGCCTCTGTATTCCCGGCTGTCGTCGCCGGTAACAGGCGTTCCAATACCCGTTATTGGGTCGATAGTGCCGTACATATATTGAGATCCTATCAGAAACCATTCTTTTTTCCTCAGGTCATTGTTTTTGTAGAAACCATCATAAACCCCGGGAATAACAATCACGCCGTTGTTTCCGGTACGGGTAGAGCCATTAATAAATCTTTGTTTGAAGTGATAAAAATCGCCTGGCCATTGTGGTGCAGAACTTCCTTTAGGCGGATCATACGTAATCGACAAAAGGATTTCCTTGGAAAGTGTGTTGTTTCTCGGACTAAAGGTAGTAGTGATGTTTGGATCTAATGCAGGAGTAGTTCCGGATTGTCCTCCTGCCTGTCCGGAAATAATCACGTTGGCTGCTGCTATACAATCGTCCCAGCGTGCGGTGCCTGTCCATTTCTCGGCGTTTAGGTACAATTCAACCAGCATGGCGTAAGCACCCGCCTTGTTCATCCGGCCATTCATGGCAGGAGAAAGGACGGGAATGCTATTAATGTTATCCTTGATATCTTTCTCCAGGAAATTAAATACTTCAACCCTTGATTTTGTAGGGATATTAAGTTCTCCAACCTGGGTGGCAATAGGTACATTGCCCCAAAGGTCCATTATTTTAAGCAGCGTAAAATCTCTGAAAAGTTTTAATTCGGATACGTAGGCATCTTTTTCTGCCTGGGTTATCCCCATTTGGGCAATGCTTCGCTTTTCCAGGTTTTCAATCGGCTGGTTGCATAAGCCAAGTCCCCACCACATCAGGCTCCATGGCCCCCAAACAGCATCATCATCATTCGTCCATTGGTGGTAGTGGTCCCTGATCCAATTACCGCCGTCCTGTCCATCCCTTCCTTTTACCGGCCAGGCTAATTGATCTGCAGATAGTTCGCTAACACGCCAAAAACCGTTTTGCCCAGGGGTTGACCAGGCATTGGCATGGGTATAAGGCCTTAACACTGCAGATAAAACTTCACTTTTACTATTATAATAATTTTCGGCTACATATCTGCTGTAAACCTTTTCATCTAATTTGGTGCAGGCACTGATTGCCAGCAGCGGCAGGATCAGTAGAAGATATTTTAGTATGTTATTTGATTTTTTCATGTATTTGATTTTTAAAATCCGATTCTAAGGCCAATTAAGAATGAACGGGTTCTTGGATAAGGGCCACGGCTGTCTATACCCGGCGCTTGAGTTTGGTTATTTGAAAAAACATCACTGATGTAATCCGGATCATTACCGGAATACTTGGTAATTGTTCCTAAGTTCTGGCCGGTGGCATAAATGTTAAGGTTCCGGATGTAGGAGGTCTTCAGATTGAAATTGTAGGACAAGGTTACTTCATCTAATTTCACGTAGTCTCCTCTTTCAATATAATAATCTGAATACTGATAGGTATCCCTTAACTGTGAATTTTTTCCGAAAGTGCTTTTTAACACATTGTTTGGTAATGCCGTTCTGGTACCATATCCCAATTCGTTAACATTAAGAATATTGTAATCAAATTTCCCTCTTAGAAAGATCCTGAGTCCAAAATTCTTGTAACGGAAATTGTTGGTAAATGATGCATAATATTTTGGTATTCCGTTGCCGATAACAGCAAGATCAGTTACGTTCGGATCATTTGAAGTATTGATATTTTGGAAAGGTACTTGTGTGCCATCACGTTTGTAAAAAAGCCAGCTCCCATTGCTTGCAAAACCGGCAAACCGCTTTCCGTAAAAATTACCTAATACATCCCCTTCAGCAGTTCGCACTGCCCTTCCGAGTGCACCGGCACCCGGAATATCACCAAATGTTTGCGGACTACCCCGGAACCCGGTTGCATTAAATTTTGTAAGCTTACTGCTTGCCGTACTGGCGGTAAAGTCCATATTCCACGTAAAATCCCCATGTTTAACAGCAACAGCGCTAAGGGTAAGTTCTATACCATTGTTTGCAATAGTGCCTACATTGGCAAAAACCGTTGATCTTACAAAAGCAGGAAGCTGTGTATCAAAAGTACCCAAAAGATCTACCGTATTACGGCGATAAACGTCTATCGCCCCGGTAAGCCGGTTACCTAACAAGGCAAAATCAACACCTATATTCAACTCCTTTTTCTTTTCCCATTTCAAGTCTGGATTAGGGTTCCTGTCAGGCCCGTAAGTTTGGCGCCATACGCCGTCCGGATATAAGTAAGTGTTGCCTGTACTTAAGGTTGTAAGTGATGAATAGTTTGCAAAACCTTGGTTGCCTGTAATTCCGTATCCCACCCTAAACTTTAAATCATTAACAAATTTTATATTTTCCATAAAACCTTCGCGGCCGATATTCCAGCCTATAGAAGCACCCGGAAAACTTCCCCATTTGTTATTGGCACCAAACCTGGAAGAACCTTCGCGCCGAATGTTAAAAGTAGCAAGGTATTTTTCTTTAAAAGCGTAGGTTGCTCTTCCAAACAAAGCAATTAGTGTGTTGTCTTGTTTCTCACTACCCAATCCTGCACGGGTTATGGCTGTACCATTTAGCCCTGTTCCAGAACCAATATTATTATCTTGGAAGATGTCATTCAGGAATCCATTGTTTGAAGCATTAAAATTTTCCCAAACAGTATACTGATAACTGTAACCAACAAGTGCTGTTACAGAATGATCTTTGGCAAATGTTCTTGTATAGTTTAATGTAGGTTCTAAGGCGTAATTGTTTTCCAGATAAGAGCCTTTATAGGCATATCCGCCTCCCTGGTAACCAAGAATAGATGATCTTGATGCAAGGGAGCGGTACTGGTCGTCTATATAACTGTTGCGCTGTAAAGAGCCAAATAAAGATGCACTTAATCCTTTATAAATATCAAGTGTCGTTTTAGCGTCCAGCGAACTTGTCTGTTGGATCCTCTTACTTGTTTCCTGGTTTAAGCGTGCCACTTGGTTAGCCGTAGTGGCATCTTCTAAATAGCTGCCATCCGAATTATAAATAGGTTGGGTAGGGTTCCGCGTAAGGGCTGCTTCCCAGTTAATACCGGGAGCTGTACTACCGTTAACACCATCGTTGCCGTCGGCCATCAAATTTGCGTTATTAAAATTGGTGGCAAGATCTATCTGGGTAGATAAACGATCGTGAAGGCCTTTCTGGTTTATACTTAACCTGGTGCCATAATTTTTACGTTCGCTATGTTTGGCAATCCCTTCTAAGCCTTGGTAGAACACGCTGGCCCTGTAATTGGTATTGCCGCTGCCGCCGGATAATGCAAAGTTATGATATTGCGTGAAGTTGTTATGATTTAACAAAGCTTCATACATATCATCAGAAGAACCCTGGTCATAAATCTTATTAATTTCGCCTTCTGCTATTTTGGCTCTGTATTCTGCAGCGGTAAGAAAATTAGGCCTGGAGGAAAGATATTCTTTTCGGAAATAAGTTGAATAATCATATCTTGGCGGCCCGGCCTTGCCTTTTTTAGTAGTTACCAAAATTACACCGCCGTTAGCCCTGGTTCCATAAATAGAGGCTGCAGACCCATCTTTAAGTACATCTATGGAAGCAATATCATCCTGTTGTATAAGGTCAAGATTGCCTCCGGGTATGCCATCAATTACAATAAGCGGAGAATTGCTGCCCTGAAGGGAAGTGGCTCCTCGCAGGATAATTGAAACACCGGAATTCGGGCTGTTGCTTGTTCTTGTAATGGTAAGCCCTGCCACTTTTCCCTGGATCACATCCAGGGCATTACGGGCGCCTCCCTGCCTGAAATCATCAGGTTTAACCGTTGCAGTGGCAGAAGTTACTTCTCCTTTCTTCTGGGTTCCGTATCCCACCACCACTACTTCCTGTAACGAATTAGATTGAGGGACCAGGGTAACATTTACCTGATTGAATGCGCCTATTGCAGCCTCTTTTTGCTGATACCCTACAAAGGAAAAGACCAGTGTTTTTGCCGAAGCAGGGACTTGCAAGGTAAAACTTCCTTCGGTATTGGTTTGGGTGCCGGTGGAAGCTTGGCCTTTTATTTGCACAGAAACACCCGGAAGCGGGCCGGTTTCGGCGCCGCCATCTGTTACCTTACCTGTTATTGTTCTTGTTTGAGCAAAAACAGGCATGGAAAGGAGTAGTAAAACCAGGCATGGCCATAGGGTATGCCTGAACAATAAGTAGTTTTTTTTCATACTGTAGTTGAAGTTTTAAGTATTTATTTTGATACAAAGTGCTAAATTAGTTTTTTTTACGTTTGATTGCTTTTTAATTTTAATTATTTTTCCACTCCTGTTTTTCTAAACAGTTTATGTAAAAATGTTTCTTTAATGTTATTTCAACACTTTGATAAATATGCTCGATGCTCTGCTGTTTTGTTGCAGCAGCATGTATTGTTTAATGGTAAGGACACTAATTTTTATGGGGTAAAAGAAGCATCTCCTACCTGTAGGGAATATGCTATAGCCGGAGATAACTTTAGGAAGGATTTTAACGATTCCTTTAATTACTACACAATCAAAATTTAATCAATCAGCACACCAATATAGTAATTAAAAGTATCCACCTCAATATTGTCTTTTGTTGCTGTGGATAAATTTATAGGGGTAAAAGAAGTACCTAAATTAAAGAACTGATATTCGCCGCCTTTTACCCTGATCCTTACCGGCATGGTAAAACCGTTTACATCGGCTATCCATCTGCCCAAAAGTTGTTTGTCCTGAAAGCGAAACTCTAAAGTAGGAATGTTTTTATAACGAAGATATTGATCAAAAACCGGAGTTAAATTTAGGCCGGATTGTTTGTTGATGTAACCCACAATATCCTCGGTAGTAACTGTTTGGTGGTAAAAGGTTTTGTTTAAACCACGTAAAATATCCCGCCATTTTTCATCATTGTTGATGATGGTACGGATCATGTTCAGCAGGTTGCCGCCTTTGTAATACATATCGCCCGAACCTTCTTTGTTTACATTGTAAGGACCGATAATGGGTTCATCATTTTGAATAGCGCGGCGCGTACCATGCACGTATTCCTGACCGGCCTGCTTGCCAAACTGCTGTTCTACAAATAGCGATTCGGAGTAATTGGTAAAACTTTCGTGGATCCACATATCTGCGGCATCTTTCATCGTAATGTTGTTGCCAAACCATTCGTGCCCGCTTTCGTGCACCACAATAAAATCCCATTTTAATCCCCAACCCGTACCGGAAAGGTCGCGGTCGAGGTAGCCATTCTGGTAATGGTTTCCGTAAGCCACGCCGCTCTGGTGTTCCATGCCGAGGTAGGGCGTTTCGATCAGTTTGTAACCATCTTCATAAAAAGGGTAGGGGCCAAACCAGTGCTCAAAAGCAGTAAGCATGGGTTTAACATTTTCGCTAAACTGTTTTTTGGCCTTGTCGAGGTTTTGGGGGAGAACCCAATAATCTAAACTGAGCTTTCCTTTTTCCCCGTTAAAAACATCATCAAAATGAACATAATTACCGATGTTGGCTTCCACATCATAATTGTTGATCGGGTTTACAACGACCCAGTCGAAACGCGTAAAACCATCATTCAGTTCCGTTACTTTGCGCAGCCTCCCGTTGGAAACATCTTTTAAACCTTTTGGCACACTGATACTGATGAGCATGCTGTCCACTTCGTCTGATAAATGGTCTTTGTTCGGCCACCAAACGCTGGCGCCCAAGCCTTCGCAGGCGGTAGCGACCCAGGGTTTGCCTTCGGTATCTTTGGTAAAAACAAAGCCGCCGTCCCAGGGAGCGCGTTTGGCCACAACCGGGTTGCCGGAATAATAAATTGTGAATGCTTCTTTTATGCCTCTTTTTATGGTGTTGGGGAAGGAGAGGAAAACAGCGTTTGCTTCACGGGTGTAGGTTAGCTTCTTCCCATGGAAGATTACTTTTTCTATTTTTAAATTGGCAAACAGATCAAACTGTAATCTTTTAAAATCCTGGGTCGCTGTAAAACTAAACTCATTGCTGCCGCTGATAAACTTCTGGTCGATATCAACTTTCACATCCAAATGATAATAATTGATGTCGTAGCAAGTGCGCAGCGGCGTTAACATGCCGCGTAAAGTATCGGCGCGGGTAAATGCTGGTTTGGGTTGAAGGAGTTGTGCCGATGCCAAGCCAAAACAACAAAAAAATGCCGGTAAAAGAAGTATCAGTTTTTTGGGGAACATCCTTTTATTTCAAAACCTCCACATCAATAAAACTATCGTTAAAAACAGTTTCCGTTGCTTTGATGTAATCGCTTGCCGCTGCTTTATACGGGTTCTCCACAAATTTCTGCGGGTTTCGGGCAAACAGCGGGAAACAAGTGCTTTGCACCTGGACCATCAAACGATGGCCTTTTTTAAACGTGTGCAGCACGTCCTGCAAGCGCACGTTTACATCGGTTTTTTGATTGGCAACCAAGGCTTCCGGTTTTTCAAAACTGTTGCGGAAACGTGCCGGCATCACTTCCGAACGCACCATCTCCCAATAGTTGCTCATCAGAATGTTCTTGTTTGGATTGTATTGATTGTTGGGTTCGTCCGGCGGGAACACATCGATCAGTTTCACAATAAAATCAGCATCAGTTCCGGTAGTTGCAATTTTTAAGTGAGAGAGGATTTCTCCGCCTAAAGTCAGATCCTCCTGCAAAACATCGGTTTGATAAACCAAAACATCCGGACGGCGGCCGGCAAAACGCTGGTCTTCGCTCATGTAATTGTGCGGCGTAAAACCCATCGTCGTCGTGTTGTCTTCGGTGTAAGGAACCGGTTTTGCCGGATCGCTGAGGTAAGACATGGAACCGGTTGAAGCAGGGGCACTCATGCTGATCTTGCCATCCGCGTTCAGATATAATTTTTGATGGGTTGCGTTTGGAGCAGGCCATTGTGTAAAAGTTTCCCACTCTTTTTTGCCGGTATTGTACATGTAAGCTTCGGGCAAACCGGAGTTTTTATCGCCGTTGCCTTTTAAAAAGTGGTTGAAAAATTTGGCTTCAATATTTTTCTGGTAGAAAGTAGCAATGCTGTCTCCAAAATAAACATTGCTGTGCTGGGTGTGGCCGGTTTCGCGCGACCAGCGGCCATGGCCGAACGGCCCCATCACAATCGTATTGTAAGCGCTTGGATCGGTTTTATGGATCTTTTTAAACATATCCAGCGGCCCGGAAAGGTCTTCTGCATCAAACCAGCCGCCTACAAACATCACCGCAGGTTTTACTTTATTAAAATGGCGCGGCAAACTGCTTTTCTGCCAGAAATCATCATAATTAGGATGGTTGATGGTTTCCTGCCAAAAGAAATTGTCCTTGTAATATTTATCGGCATTGCTTAATGGGCCCATATCCAACAAAAACTGGTAACCGTCGCGCGTGCCGGGATTGAACATTTGGTTTACGTACCAGGCTTTGCTGGTGGTATCCGTTTTTTGCACGCCAAAAACAGGGTAAGTAAAAAAGTAAGATTCCAACAAAGAACCGTTGTGGTGGAAATCGTCAAAAAAGAAATCGGAAATAGGTGCCTGCGGGGAAGAAGCTTTTAGCGCCGGATGATTGCTTAAAATACCGGCAGCCGTATAAAAACCCGGATAAGAAATGCCCCATTGTCCAACTTTACCATTGTTATTGGCAACGTTTTTTACTAACCAGTCAATCGTGTCGTAAGTATCTGATGCTTCATCTACATCTTTTTTGCTCTTTTTCTGGTCGATGATCGGTGTCATGTTTGTCCAACTGCCTTCGCTTTTGTAACGGCCGCGTACATCCTGATAAACCACAATGTAACCTTCCTTCATCATCAATTCCGACGGCCCTAAAATCCTTGGGAATTTATCTGCCCCATAAGGTGCCACGCTGTAACAAGTGCGCTGCATAATCATCGGATATTTTTTTTGCGGGGAAGCATTTTTTGGTGTATAAATGGAAGTAAAAAGCTTAATGCCATCGCGCATCGTAATGTACACATCTTTTTTGTTGTAATTTTCTTTGGCATAATCGCTTTGTGCAGATGCAGAACCACAAAACAAACCGGCCAGCAGCAGGAAAAGGTATATTTTTTTCATCAAACAAGAATTAAAACTGCTAATTTAAAAAAATAAGGCTGTTAGCAAAGTAATCTGCTTGTTACTTGCCCTATTTTTGGATTAAAAAGGTTTTTGGAAATGATTACACCAATTTTATAGTGGTAAAAGAAGCATAAAATGTTTTCCTATTCAACAATATCCAGATTGTATTTTTCTAACAAACCCTGCAACCCCATTACCGAAAATTTTGCCTTTTTTATTTTGTTGTTCTCCGGATCGATGGAGAAATTATAGGCAGAAGTAAAATCAACTTCATTCAAAATTGTATTGTTGAATAAAGTTCGGGTCAGGTCACAATCCGCAAAAACACTTCCTGTCAAATCACTTTCTTCGAGGTTGGCTTCTTGCATCCGGCATTTTTTGAAAAGTGTATTCCTTAATTTTTTGCCGATAAAAGAAGTATAATCCAAAATACAATTATCAAAGGTTACCGAAAAAGAGAAATTACGGACTTTGTTAAAATCCAAACCCAGCAACTTGCAGTTTTTAAATTTTACGTCGCTTAAACCGGTATTGATCAATTGTGCCAAACTTAGATTACAATCTTCCAATACACAATCCGAAAAAATGCAATTTTGGATTTTGCAATTGCTGAAATCAACTTGCCGAAAAACACATTGTTCAAATTCCCTTCCCGATAATCCTTTTTCAGCAAAATCAATAGCCGAAAAGGTTTTGTTTTGATGATAGGTTTCATTTGCCATTTTAGCTTCTTTTACTTGTTAAACTTTGTCATGGTCAATTCCGTTCCAACCGTTGCAAAACTTTTGATCATCTCGATAGAGCGGTCAATCAAAGCAGGCAGTTCTAATTGTTCGTCTTTGTCAAATCCGCTTAAAACATAATCTACCTGCCGGCCTTTGGGGAAGTGGTCGCTGATGCCGAAACGTAAACGCGCATAATTGCTGTTGCCCAAAGTCAGTTCGATGTGTTTTAAACCATTGTGCCCGGCTGCACTGCCTTTTGGTTTCAGGCGCAACGTACCGAGCGGCAAAGCCAGGTCATCTACAATCACCAGCACGTTTTCTACCAGGATTTTTAGTTCCTTCATCCAATAACTCAAAGCTTTTCCGCTTAGGTTCATGTAAGTGGTTGGTTTGATGAGATGCAAGGTGCGTGCTTTGTAATTAACTTCTGTGTAATATGCTAAACGCATGTTAAAGAACTGTGCCGATTCCTGCCGGGCCAATTCATCCAACACCATAAAACCTATATTGTGCCGCGTATCTTTATACTCCGGTCCGATGTTGCCCAAGCCAACAATTAAATATTTCATTTCTTCAAAGATAATACTGTTTTTATAGGCATAAAAAAAGCCTTTAGTTTTTATGCTAAAGGCTTTTCGGATGAGAAAGAAGATTTATTTTTTACCTGGTGTTGCTGTTTCCTGCTCTGCCTGGCGCAATGCACGGGAAGTAGTTACCGATACGATGGTATCTTCAAGTGCATTGGTGATGGTTAAGTTGGGCAATTTAATTTCGCCCACTTTAACCGATTTACCAACTTCCAGCGTTTCGATACTTACATCGATAGTATCCAAGTGATCTTTTGGCAAACCTTTTACACGCAGTTTGCGCAGTTTTTGTACTAATTTACCACCTGTTTTTACACCTGGTGAAGTTCCGGTCAGCAGGATGGGGATTTCCATCGTGATGGGTTTGGTTTCATCCAGCAGTAAAAAGTCGATGTGCAGTAACTGGTCGGTTACCGGGTGGAACTGTGTGGCCTGGATGATTGCCTGGCTTTTTACGCCTGCCACTTCCAAGTCGATGAAACGAACCTCTGGTGTGTAAATCACCGGTTTCAAATCAGCTGCAGACACTGCAAAATGGGTTTGTGCCGGCCCACCATAAAGAACTGCGGGCACTTTGCCTTCATAACGCAACTCTTTAGCGTCTCTTTTCCCTACGTTCTCTCTTGGAGAACCGCTAATAGCAATTGATTTCATTTTTGTTGTTTGTTTATTGTTTGTATTTGTTTGTTCTTTTTGGTGTCAGCCGTCAGCTTTCGGCAATCAGCTAATGCAAGGAGCCGAAAGCTGAGGGCTGAATGCTGATAGCTTTTCTACCCTACACTAAATAGCTGACTGATAGAACCATGTTCGTTTACATTGGCAATGGCGCTGGCAAATAAATTTGCTGCCGAAAGTATGCGTATTTTGCTGCTTTGCTGTTTTAAAGGAATGGTGTCGGTAACGATCAGTTCGGTTAAAGCAGAATTTTCAATGGTATTATAAGCATCACCGGATAAAATAGGATGTGTACAAACTGCCCGTACACTTAGCGCGCCACGGTCCATGATCAGTCCGGCTGCTTTGGCTAAAGTACGCGCGGTATCGCACATATCGTCAATCAAGACAATATGCTGGTCTGTTACATCGCCAATAACGGTCATTGATTCTATTTCGTTGGCCCGTTTGCGTTGTTTATCACAAATTACCACTTCGGCGTTAAAAAACTTGGCAAAACTACGTGCCCGGTAAGAGCCGCCCATATCCGGGGAAGCGATAGTAATGTTAGGCAGATTCAAACTTTTGATATAAGGAACGAAAATAACAGAAGCATCCAGGTGATCTACCGGGATATCAAAAAAGCCCTGGATCTGTGCCGCATGCAAGTCCATCGTCATGATACGGTTGATACCGGCAGCAGTAAGCAGATTAGCGACCAGTTTGGCACCAATGGCCACACGGGGTTTATCTTTCCTGTCCTGGCGGGCCAAGCCAAAATAAGGGATTACTGCGGTAACATAATGTGCAGAGGCGCGTCGGGCTGCATCGATCATCATCAGCAATTCCATTAAATTATCCGTTGGCGGATTGGTGGACTGGATGAGAAAAACATCCGAACCGCGGACCGATTCATTAAAATAGGGTTGAAATTCACCGTCGCTAAATCGTGATAAGATCACTTCCCCCAAATCCTTTCCGTAAGATTCTGCGATCTTTCCGGAAAGTTCCAGCGTTCCTGAACCTGAAAATAATTTAATGGGATTGAACTGTAACGGCATGGTGAGTAAAAGTGTTAAACAGTCTTTAATGTAAAAAGCAGACAGCCATTACTCAAGCCTATCTGCTTTTTTAAAGTTGCCCGACCAGGATTCGAACCTAGACAAACGGTACCAAAAACCGTCGTACTACCTTTATACTATCGGGCAATCTAACCTTCTTTGATTTTAAATCTGAAAAGGAATGCAAATATAGGACGATAAATTAAAATTCAAACGCATTTTTTTATATTTTTTATCCTGCTAAAAGAAGCATACTGCTTTATAAAGTGTTAAAACCTGTTAAAGTAAATTTCATACTGCTTTAAACTTCATTATAGTTTATTAATTTCGGCACCAGAAAAATATGCCTGAAACCCTACCTTCCATGAAGTATCAAAAGATCAATAATTTGTTTGGCTGGCTGGCCTTTTTAATTGCAGCACTTACCTATATTTTAACGCTGGAACCTTATGGCAGTTTCTGGGATTGTGGCGAATTTATAGCCTGCGCGTACCGTTTGCAGGTGGCCCATCAGCCTGGCGCACCGCTCTTTACCATGATCGGTAAATTGTTTTCTTTGCTTGCTGCAAACAGAAAGCAAGTGGCTTACTGTATTAATCTTAGTTCTGCGCTGGCCAGTGCGGCAACGATCATGTTTTTATTCTGGACGATCACAGCACTCGCCAAAAAAATACTGGTAAAAAGAGCATTGGAGTTTGATAGGGCCACCACTACGCTGATCATCGGGGCGGGTTTGGTTGGTGCACTGGCATACGCCTGGTCTGATACTTTCTGGTTTTCTGCGGTAGAAGCAGAGGTTTATGCCCTGTCGTCTTTGTGTACGGCGATTGTTTTTTGGGCGATCATGAAATGGGATGCCCACGCCGATGAGCCCGGAGCCGATAAATGGATCATTTTTATTGCTTATGTAATGGGTTTGTCTATCGGTATCCACCTGTTAAATTTGCTGGCTATTCCGGCAATTGCTTGTGTTTATTACTTCCGCCGGACACCAAAAACAACCGCAAAAGGCACTATTGCCGCCCTTTTTATAGGTGTAATTATTGTAGCTGCGGTTTTATGGGGAATTATCCAATATGTGGTTAAAGGGGCCGCTTATGCCGACCTGCTTTTTGTAAATACCTTTAATCTCGGTTTTTGGAGCGGCGCAACGGTGTTTTTTATCCTCATTGTCATCACCATGACGGCAGGTATCATTTATACCATCAAACCGGTAAAACAAACCATTTTAATTTCGGCCATTGCTTTTATTTTGGTGCTTGGTATCAGCGGCGGCATTTTTGGGGCTATTGTAGGCATTGCGATAGTTGCCTTTTTAGAATATGTAGTTAAGATCAGGGAGAAAAGGGCTGCCCTCAACATGATCCTTACCTGTACCGTGTTCATCCTTTTTGGCTACAGTTCTTTTGCCATGCTGATCATCCGTGCAAAAGCACATACCAATTTAAACAACAGCCAGCCAGACAATGCTTTTGCTTTGCTCAGCTACCTAAATCGGGACCAATATGGTGATACGCCTTTATTATATGGACAGTATTATGATTCTAAAGCAGTAGATCAAAAAGAAGGCGCAACCATTTACCGTAAGGGAAAAGAAAAATATGAAGTTGCCGGAAAGAAGCAAAACCTGATTTACGACAGAAATACGCTGTTCCCGAGAATGTTTAGCGATAAAGCTGAACACGTTGGTTTTTATAAAGACTGGATGCACATTGGCGAAGGACAAAGCCCGACTTTTGCCGATGACCTGGGCTTCTTTTTTAGTTGGCAGGTGAACCAGATGTACACACGTTACTTACTGTGGAACTTTGTGGGAAGGCAGAATGATGCCGACGGACAGAATAATAATGCTACGGACGGCAACTGGATCAGCGGGATCAAACCGATTGATGCCATGCGTTTGGGAAACCAGAGTGCCCTGCCACCTTCAATAACGGCAGACAAAGCGTACAACCGTATGTTTTTCCTGCCGCTGATCCTGGGTTTGATCGGCGCTTTTTACCACTTCAAAAGAAACCAGAAAGATGCAGGTGTAGTCGGCTTGCTGTTCTTTTTTACCGGTTTTGCCATTTTGCTGTACCTTAACCAGGATCCGTTGCAGCCGCGGGAACGGGATTATGCTTATGCCGGTTCGTTCTATGCGTTTGCCATCTGGATCGGGATCGGGACTTTGTTTATAGCCGAAAAATTGCGAAAAATTACTTCGGCACAAATTGCTTCTGTTGGCGCAACCGTGCTTTGCCTGCTTTGCGTGCCGGTGCTCATGGCTTTCCAGGAATGGGACGACCATGACCGTTCGACCAAAACCACACCACCAGATATGGCTTTTAACTACCTCAATTCTTGCGCGCCAAACGCAATTTTGTTTACTTATGGAGATAACGACACGTACCCGCTTTGGTATTTGCAGGAAGTTGAAAACGTTCGACCGGATGTTCGTATCGTTAATTTAAGTTTGCTGGGGACGGACTGGTACATCCGCCAGATGAAACAGAAAATGAACGAATCTGCACCGCTGCCGATCACCATGCCGAACGAGAAGTTTGAAGCAGGTGTACGCGATGTTACTTATTATAATGACTCCAAACTGCCGGGAAATGTAGAACTAAAAGATGTTTTTGATTTTATCACTTCGGATGATGCCCGCGCAAAAGTAGAATATGAGAATGGGCAAAGCATGAATTATCTTCCAACAAAAAACCTGAAATTAACGGTCAATGCAGATGCCGTTATCCACTCAGGAACGGCTACGGAAGCAGACAAAGGCCGGATCTTGCCGGAGATCGATTGGAAATATCCGGGCAATTATGTAACCAAAGATAACCTGGCCATGATGGATATCCTGACGCACAACAACTGGAAGCGGCCGGTTTATTTTGCCATTACCGTTGGCAACGATAACATGATGGGCCTGGATAAATACATGTACAATGAAGGTTTTGCTTATCGTTTGGAGCCTTTTAAACCGGATACAACGGCAGGGGCAGGCGGTGCCACCGAAAGGAGCAATACCATGAAGATGTACAACAACGTGATGAAAAAGTTTAAGTGGGGAAACATGAAAAATGCCCGTTACCTGGATCATGAATCAAGGACGATGTTTTACCCGGTGATCTTAAGGACGTTTTTAACCCTGGCGGAAAACTTGTATAAAGAGGGGCACCCTGACCTGGCCAGGAATGTTTTGGACCGTTATGAAGCGGTAATGCCGGACCTTAATCCTTATACCGATGTGGCCATCCGCAAATTTTATCTTGCGGATTTGGCCTATCAAATAAACGACAAGCCAATAGGGGAAAAGACAGTAAATCAGATCATGGGCTACGTTTCTGATCAGTTGAATTATTATGCTTCTATGGATGACAACAACCGTCGTATGCAGTCGCGGGACATACAGCTGTGCATTTCGGTATTAAATGAGCTGATCAAACTTACGGAGGACAATAAAGAGGCAGCGTTGAACAAGAAAGTCTCTGCTTTAATAAACGAATATCAGCTGAAATTCAGCAGCATGTTTCAACCTTTGCCACAACGGGCCGCTCCGCAACCAAACGAGAATCAGCTTAAGGTAGGCACCTCGCAACAACAACCGCAATGATTTTGCCCCGCTAAAAGAAGCATCAGAAAAAAGTCCTGGAATACTTCCGGGACCTTTTATTAAATTATAATTTTAGTTTTCTTTTGACGCTTCCGGCAGTCGGAATTCACTTTCATCAATAACCACGCCCATCGAACAGAATTTGTCGATCCGTTCGCTTACTAATTCGTCAATGTTTTTAGCTTTCAGTTCTTCCAGGTCTTGCAGTAATACTTCTTTTACCGTAGCAATCATAGTGTCCGGGTCTTGATGTGCGCCTCCAAGCGGTTCTTTGATAATGCCGTCAATCAGCTTGTTTTTATACATTTCTGTAGAAGTTAGTTTTAGTACTTCAGCAGCTTTTTCTTTATTGTCCCATGTTCTCCATAAAATAGAAGAACAGGATTCAGGCGAAATAACCGAATACCAGGTATGTTCCAGCATATAAACGCGGTCGCCGATGCCAATGCCCAGTGCACCGCCGGAAGCACCTTCGCCAATAATCACACAAATAATAGGCACTCTTAAAACCGACATTTCCATCAGGTTGCGCGCAATCGCTTCGCCTTGTCCGCGTTCTTCAGCTTCTAAGCCCGGGTAAGCGCCCGGCGTGTCGATAAATGTAATTACCGGTTTGTTAAATTTCTCTGCCAGTTTCATCAGGCGGAGCGCTTTACGGTAACCTTCGGGGTTGGCCATGCCGAAATTACGGTACTGGCGCATTTTAGTGTTGCTGCCCTTTTGATGCCCGATAAACATTACAGTTTGCCCGTTGATCAAACCAAAACCACCAATAATTGCTTTGTCGTCGCCCATATTTCGGTCGCCGTGCAGCTCGGTAAAATCAGTACTGATAGATTCAATGTACTGCAAAGTATAAGGACGTTCAGTATGCCGCGAGATCTGGACATTTTGCCAGCCGTTCAAATTACCGTAGATTTCTTCTTTTTTTAGCTGAAGGCTTTCACGTAGTTCTGTCAATGTGGGCGACATGTCAACCTTTGTTTTTTCTTCTACCTGCTCCACTTTTTCAATCTGCTGCTGTAGTTCCCCTAAAGGCTTCTCAAAATCAAATGTAATCTTCATGTTCAGTTAATCGGCTGCAAAGGTATCAAATCGCATTTGTAATTGACGCTACTAATCCTGCAACAAAGCATCATATTTTCTGATCTGTGTTACAGTTAGTTCAGCTTCTGTTTTTATGCAAGCTTGCAGCAATGCGTTCCTCAGCTCGCCCTGGTATAGGCCATAGCGGTTGGTATAAAAAATCAGCATGCCATTATTTACTTTTTTATACTTGAAAAGGCTGTCTATTGCCTTTTCATTAGTAATTAAAAAGCCATTCATTTCTTTAACTTTTCTTTGCAATCCGGTATTGATCTGGCCTATTGCCACTTTTTGCCTGTCGCTTAATTGCAATTGTTTTTGCCAGGTTAAAACTTTTTCCGGCAAAGGGTAATGGTTGTGGTCGGCTACTGCAACCAGGCCTGAAATGTTTTTGCCCGCTTTATATTCTTCATATTTACTTTGGAACAAATCTTGGCTGTCTGCCTTTTTTTGCCTTTCGATGCTGTCGGTCTGTGCTTTAGTTTGATCAAAAATTAATGCAAGAAGCAAACAAATGATCGTAGATTTTATTAAAAAACGCATATTGAATTTTATCCCCATAAAAGAAGCATTTGTATAAAAGCCAGGTTTTAATTTTGGTACAATAAGATTAACCCGGCATTAAAGCACCAACAAAGTAATTTGAATGGAGTTTTACAGCAGCGCATTCCGTAAAAATTTATTTTTTAATATTTTTTAGATTTACCATTTTACTTCTATCTTCGCCTTCCCAAAATAAAAGGTAATTGGCCCGTTCGTCTAGGGGTTAGGACGTTAGATTTTCATTCTAGAAACAGGGGTTCGATTCCCCTACGGGCTACAAAAATCGATGTCAAATCATTCAAAAAGCTGTAAATTCTTGATTTACAGCTTT
>JAABUT010000218.1_pt1 | contig 107333 bp, 99 predicted proteins | sample 5559281 | NCBI WGS metagenome assembly JAABUT01 (sample SAMN10711880, study PRJNA513359) | rock metagenome | isolation source: Antarctica rocks | place: Antarctica: Victoria Land, Ricker Hills nord | collected 2016-01-04 | reverse complement strand
TTGCTGAGACGCGAAAACTTGTGGAGATGTACCCAAACGGCCTAGAGTAACTTGCACCTTGTACTGCCACCTATGCGGAGCGTCGAATTCTTTCAAGAATGGGGAGCAACTGTACCGCAGTATCGAAGGATCGCATAAGGAGCTTGGAAAGAAAGGCTTTGACCCCAGGAAGGTTGTTGAGGCATTATAAGAGGAGGTGATACCGCGACCTCCAGTTCTAACCGTTCGAGCCTTCTGTATTTGTCCTGGCTGCATGACCCACGTTTACGTTTGGTTGAGACTCTGTCGGTTGCGAAATGTATAGTTCAAGCATCCTACGAGATGCTCGTATAATAAATTCTGACATCCTTCTAAATCTTGAATCTAGTAGTGGGAGGTCTCTGATACCCAACTTTTGACTGTTTGACTTCTTCGCCTGACAGTCTACTCGAGTGCGTCTGTAAACATGGGTAAAAGGTAGTCTAGCCTCTCTCCTAGATAGCTTTTCATATGAAGTAGGGGTAGTTGTGAAATCGAAGTTGGTGGCGACATTCTAACGCCTTGCAAAGGCTTTCCTTTCAGTCCAGGTGTATTCAGTCCTCTCTCGAGAAATTGGATTCGTGGCTTGGAACGGTTTGCAACGACAGACCGCATTCCGATATGTTTGTGAATCGAGATGTCCAGATCCTAAAATCCAAAACCTCGTCTAACCCTTGGCTCCTGTCCTTATAAGGGCGCTTAATGTACGGTAGCGAAAACATTCTCACCGGTTTCAGGTAGGTGACATGCAAGTACGCTGTAACGGTAGCGAATCTGATGGGAGAACTTGTCAGATTCTTGTTCACGGTCAGAAGCATCCCCATGGCTTCATCTACTAGTGTTCCCACAATCCCGCCATGGCAAAGGTTGGGATAGCCGTTGACGCGATAGCCCAGGCTAACGAGCATAATAAGTTCGCTGATCTGTCCAATACCTGAAGGATCAGGCCTTTTGTAGAGAGATGAACACGCGCGTATTGTGTCGCTGGTCTTGAGTGTTTCAGCGAATAGGGCGTCCTCGGTGCTCTCTTTGTACTGACGAGAGAAGGTGGGGGTGGGAATGAACCCGGGATCTTGTAGGAGCTCTAAGCACCAAGGAATTGATTCAAAGTATGCTCGATCTGTGTCTCTGTCTACCGTCATCCTGTAGTCAAAGTGTAGTAAATTTTACACGGTTTACGACGGAATGTAATGGCTCGCTTTTTTAAAACCGAGATACTTAGCGCAGAAGCTACCCGACTTGGTCAGCAATTCAGCAAAATAACCCTACCTATGGTCACATGATGTGTGCTTAGATAGATATGAACACTACGAGTACGCTTTCTGAATTAAATCTTGGTCAATCAGATTTCTCAAATCGCAAAATCGATTCAGCAAATGTTTCTTATCTTTGGGGCCACCTGCAGTATTTTGAGTGGCACCCACAGCAGCGACTGCAGCAGCACGGTCAGTTGCTTCAACAGTAGCGACAAAACTGAGGCCGTGAAAGTAGAAGCAACTGGCATGACTGAATTGTCGTTCAAGATACGAGCGATCGTCACCGAGAGTTAAGCGATGGTGAAGTATGTTGCCGGGACATCGAATAGTAATACCTAGCTAACGCGATGGTAATATCTATGACGATACCAGCAGCGAAACCCTCAAGATAGTGTATTGAGAATAATCTGTCAGACTCCAAATCAACATTACAAAAGAGATATACCTTAGCATCGGCACGAACAAACGCTCAACTGCTAATAGGCTAAGAAAGGATAAAATCAACGGAAGCTCATCTAAAAAACATTATTTGAGTATGGCCATAGCAATCTACCTTGAAAAGCTAACTTCAATAGGAATTTTCTCGTCTTCCAGTAGAGTCAGCTTCACCTTCGTGATTGGCATAAGTCTATTCAGCGTTGCTGATAACCTAACTCATAAGCACAGCTCCCTTCACTTAGACCAATTGATCATCGTAGGCTGATTCCTGATGTCTTTTTCTCCTCACTGCTCTATCCGGGCCGCACGCTAGTCGTTTCCATAGAGTAACACACGAGTTGTCGCTTCGAGATCTAGGTCTAGGTCCATTGGAGATAAAGGCCGATCTTGGACGGTACCAAAACCTTGGAGGCAGAATTTGCTCACCAAACCTGCTGTCTGCGGTGTAGAATAGTCATTGCTTATACCAAAATCCGCTTGGCTTTCGGCGGGAAAAGTCGTCGGATTGGATCCCGTAGAGCCGGTTGTGATGGCCACATGGTCAAGCCAGGAGGTTTCGCTGGCGCGAAATGCATATCGAGCTATGTCATTTGGTTGAGCGGTCATTAAACCGAGCCATGACGACTGCGCGGCTTGCTGGATTGGAAGCAATTCAGTAGCTGGAGCTTCAAGATTTTCGGAAGTAGCTGACAATACTGGGCGCATTCTCGGACCACATAGTGGAGGTATGCCTAAAGGAGCTTCTGCCCCCAGATAGGATTCCATCGTGGCTATCTCTCCAAATCGACCACTTGAAGATTGTGGCCAGCCGGACTCTGTAACACCATTTTCGGTCTTTGGGGTCAAGTTTCCATATTGTTCGAAGCTGTACGGGCCGCTGCTCCGCCGCTGGGGACCTTGCAACAGCCCTTGGTTTATCCGGGATTCCCTGTGACTCTGAAAATAGTCCGACTGAGTAAAAGCGTGCATTGCCAGAGCTATTCCATCTTCCTTGCCCCGCAGGCCCAGCTCTAACCTAGATATCAAACTCTTCGTTGGGGTTTTGTCCCATCGAAGATCATGCTTGCGACCAGGAAACTGCAGCTTCATCCGCTCTTCCCATACGTCATGCAACTTTGGTTGTTGAAGCAACCCAAGTATAACGTTCGTTGCATCCCATTTGCTGAGATCTTCCCCACGTTCGTAATGCTGCGTAGCTATGTGATGGAAACGTTCCGTAGATTTAGCGAAGTAAGCAACGCAGAAGCCACAAGCCCAAGCTTGGTTTTTATAGTCGCGTCGCCATTCTTTAGCAACGGTAGATCCTTTGGGTACTCCGTGACTTTCAAGATGTTTTTCCAATTGATACTTTCTGTTGTATGTCCTAGCGGTCAGTGCTTTCTCGAGACATGGGAGAACGTGGTGTTCTTCATTGTGACGTTCGTCCGGATTTATGTCTCCACACAATGCACAAATCAAACCATGCTCTTTATGCACTACGGGACCATCTGGCATGCAAATGTACACGGTTTCCTCATGGGCCTCTTTCTCATGCTTTGTCCAGCCACCATAGGTCGTGAAAAGCCGTGGTTTTTTGCAAATGGTACACCAGTAGCTGCACTGGGGTGCACTTGTCGGAAGACGTGCCTCTCCGTCCCGCTGGGGATTAAGAAGAGACTGCTGCTGCCCGGGTAGGCTACTCCGGGCATTGTCCCTGAGGTGTTTCTGATTGAGGGGGTGTGATTCGACGGTGGACCAGGAGGATCTGGTATTGGAGCTTAGGGATGTGGTTCTGCTACTGCGGCGGGTAGAACTAGAGGTAGAGGCGTCGGAGAACCTTATCAATGATTGAAGGCTACCTCGGGATGCTTGTCGGTCTTTTCGATTAGCTAGTTGAATAATCAGCGCAAGTAACGAACTAGACACACAGCATATCAATACCGGGAGACCAAAGAAAGTGCCTCAAAGCCTGTATAGCGGCGAATTCTCCATCCGAAAGATCAAGAAAGGACCGAATCTCTGCATGGGTGCGCCCATTGAGAGCCGCAAAGGTCGGCTCCTTCTCGATGATACTACCGAGCTCTGTATCGCTGCTGACGTTCCAAGGTCGGTTTTGCTTGCTGGGAACGAGAGTGTTTGAGTGTCGCACTTCTGATTCCGCTAAGGAGCGGGCGCCTCGGCAACGAAACGCCGGATCCGCCGCGTTTGCAGCAATCATCCCTTAAACTCGGGGAACAACTGAACTCGTTCTTCTGGCTCGGGTACCTTGACGGTCATGGAAGGCTTTATGGAAGTTGGAACAGGAGTAAGGCAGAACACAATCACCCGTATATTGTTGCCGAGGGCCACTCAGGGGCAGACGTGTTTCAAGGATTGGCTTCCGTTCCTACAGTACGCCTGGTTGGCAGGGCCATAACACAGAAAGCCAGTACTTTTCCAGAGTTGCAAACCACCTCCTGCAAGGCTGCTGCTTCATGTGACCCTCTGCTCGGTGCTCATTCGACTTTCTACGTCCCCATACATATTTCTTTCTTAATTTGCGTCCAGTTGTATGAGAAGAAGGAGGACGCTTATTGTGACTTTATTATCTCTGGGCGGCTGGTTATGTGGTTAACTTGAGCAAGTCAGGTCACCCGAATGCTGAGATCGGATTGCATTTCAGCCTGAGGATGTAACCATCCCCTGCGCTAAGCGGAAACAAGTTTCACAAGTAAAACCACTCCGCCGCCCCTTAGCCCATGGCCTTGGCCATCCAACGAGGCCTTTGGCTACTCCTCCATTTCTGTGATGAGCACCATCTGTGGCATCTTCCATCTCGTTTCACTTGCAATTGTAGCTTATCTTCCGACTTCTCGGAACAAAAGACTTGAATCTTTGGCCTTTGCAGGAACCAGCAACGAAACGTGTGCTATCTTCAACGCCAACAATGGCACTCTGATGGCAGTTCGAAGATGGCCATCATGCCACTGGCCACTGAACGAAAATCCACTCTAGAGTGTTCACGGCTAAGTAAGTCAGTCTCAAGGACTTCTTTTATTAGGCGTCGTTCTCTCACGCTTTCTGGCTCAAGAGAAGTACCTTTCGATTTGGGTGAAATTCCTACGTCTACTCAAGATTGTACATTACAGATCAACCATCCCAAGATGAGGTTCCTGTCGACCTTGCTCCTCTTTGTAGCACCGATAGCATGTCTCCATACTCGGCCATCCTCGTCCATCACCGCCTTCGGGCTTCCCAACACAGCAGCTCCTTTGTGTCCCGGAGTGATTCCCACATCCCTTCAGCCTGGCTTGCCATCAACATCGAGTATTCCAATGAACCAAACGCGTTTCTCGTCTCGGGTAAACGAGACCCATGTCCAAACATTTATCTGTCCGCCGTCAAATACCAATACGTGGAACCCCAGCATTGATACTCTGATCGCCATTTTCTTTGGGATTGTCGCTGCCATATTACAGTTAAATCATATACATGTAGCTCGGCGTATTTTTTCACGTAAGCTTCCAAGCTCTTGAGCAAGGGATAAGAAGAGTGTTACTGATTCAGACGAGATTAGAACAACGCAATCTGTGTACAAGCTGTCATCAAACGAAGGTCCAGCGTGTATTTGCAAAGAGATCGTCATATCTTGAAAGCTTGGAGAGAGTTTGAAGTACTTGAGTTATCTTTTCGGTTTGGTGAACATGTGATGATCGTAAGCTACTGAATAGAGAAGTCTTTCTCCGTCACTGTTCCATTATTTTTCTTCATAGCATAAAATATTATCTTACTTTAGCTTTGCCCTCACTTTCCCATAAATTCGTGCTGATGCTCTGTCTCAGACTTGACGTATTACAATCAGAGCATCAAGTTACCAGCTGATCATCTCGCTATCATCTCGTTGCTCTACATACCTTCTCGAAACTAAAAACAATCTGAAAATAATGACAGTTAATCACACGCGATAAGGACAGAAAAGGTACACACAAACACATGTTGATTCGAAAGATAATAGATTGATATACGCCTCATAATTCATGAGCATATCATTTAATCCATGGATAAGAGCACCACCGGTGGATGAAGGGCGAGATATGTATCCTATTCATGGATGGATTGGTTCATCAATGGCACCTATTAATGATTATCATCTCGATCATGAAAATATGTGTTTTGGCCACGAATCGAGTTTTAGGGGGAACTGAGGGGTAGGAAGGTTGGAGGACGGTTGTGAGGTTGGAGGACGGTTGTGAGGGTTGGTTTGGGATGGTGAGGTTGTGAGTGGTGGTTTGGGTGGGGTTTGTGGGATTTTGATGGTGGTGGTGCGGATGCATGACTTATTTACTGTGTGTATATTAAGGGGGGGTGGGGGGTAAGTAGGGGGGAATTTGGATGTGTTATGATGGAATTATACAATTCATGAGCAGCAGCGAGCAATATCGATGGTTGGAATTAATATCAACTACTCCCCAAAATTCAACCAATCATGATACGATGATCAAGTTAATGTCAAGAATATGCGGTCAAAGTCTCCATGTAATATATATAATTGACTAAACAAACATCCCAGCGACCAAGGATATATGTTGCCCGACCGGCCTGAACCCGGTCGTCTGCCTTAGACGCTAGCAAGTCCGAATAACAAACATGGATTGTGTGTGTATACAACAACAAAAGGAAGGGAATGCTACAGACTGGCCAAGTCCGCAACAAAAGGGTGAGACTCAATCGCTAGAGTTGACGAGTTTCCAGTGCGCCGGTATGCTTGAGTTACAACTGAACGCCCAACTGGAACTCCTCCGCACTGCCATGGCTAGATAGGTATCGCCACAGAAAGGCGCGAAATGCGGAGAGTTTGTAGAAGGAATCTACAAAACGATGAGGCTGGGGCAGACGTTGCCGACGTTGACAAGGCCGTTCTATGGTGATGTTAGGAGGGAAATGCTGGAACGGATGGAAATGGGTATTACCTGCGCGCCACTTGAGCAGCAGGCCAAGCTTTGCTGTTGAGAGCACTGGGAGGTGATGGGTGCGACACTGAGAACTAAGGCGCAAGAATATCAGCAAATGCATCATGGATCACTCGAAATCATGGCTCACCATTAATGGTGGTGCAGTCAATTCCGACGTTAACGGGGATGAGGTTGATGGTCTGCTTGACGATCTGGTTGCAGCAGGACGCAGTCTGGCCTTGGGAGCATTGGTTCTGGGCTTTTTGGCCTGGGGTCTCTTTCTTGCCCTTGTTGCGCTCCTCAAGATTCTCCGACGGGAGGGCGGTTACCGTGAGGGCGAAGGAAAGGAGGGCGATGATGTTGGAGAGCTGCATATTGGATTGAGGAGGTGCTGAAGATTGGATTGAAAGGTAGTTTGAGTGCGTTTGTTGTTTATTGAAGCTTTATTGGAAGATTGAGTGGCTGATGGGGATGGAAGATGAGGGAGGAAGAGTCCTGTTAAATAGATCTCTTGAGGAGACGAAGAAGGACCATCATCGTCACCACCACACCGTATCTCCCATCTTCCAAGTTTTCCAAGCTCCAACTTTTGGCGCTGTAGGGTCGCCAATGTTGCTACGATCCCTCCCCTACTCGTCAGATCCATCTTGGTTGTCTCGCTCAATGGAAGATGCCGTCTACAGATCGACAATGTATTGCCCGAATTGAGGCAACTGTGAGAACCGCACTGCAACGCCGTGTATCAGCTACCAATGATCTCAGCAACGGAGGTAAAATCTCTCATCCCCCCCTGGGGTGTAGAAGCACGATGATGAACATCAGACCCAAAAGTAGCCCAAGGTTTCAGCGTGGAGCGAGAGACGGCTATGGTTCCGCCCAGCTCACCGGGCAGTAAGAGGATGCTTGCAGCCACCAAGGCGATAGGTTTCGCTTGACATCTCCGCAAATCGTTGAATTAGCTCAATAGTTTGCGCCTATGCAATATTTTGACCACAAGCCACCAGACGACCAGACGCCCATCGGCGGTACGTGTTATAGGAAGCTGAAGACGTTACCGCCTGCGACGGCTCAAGGGTATGACTGTGGTATGTGCAGCCAGCGCTCTCTCGATGCGGAGCTCTGTTGTCGCCCCCCTTTGCTGCTAATGCAAGCCCGTTTCCCCCTGCTTCAGGCAGAATTTGCGCTCTTGGGATCGGTCGAGTCGGCGTCCAATGACTGTGGTCCGCATAGCACATTGGTTCAATCACCCACGAACATTAACCTGCTGTCCTCGGACGCACTGATCCCACAGCGTTTTCGGGCTGTTTGAAGTTGGGCAATGCCGCTAATGACCAGGGGAGAACGTTCTCGGTACTTACCAGGTGCCTTGGTTAACGGGGGAGGTTAGGTGGATCTACCTCCACCGGGCAGCGAATGCAATGGACTCGGGGGTGCTCAGGGATCCAAGAATAGATGAAAACAAATGAACAGAAATGAAGAGAATCCGACATGGGCGATCTGACCGATTCGATCTGGTTCGAGCGTCGTCCAGCCACACGCTCTCCGGATCGACTTCGGCACAAGCCATCCGACACGACCCGACCCGACACCGTTATGACCTTCACTCGTCTCGTGCCGTTGCTGTCGAGTGTCGAGTGTCAAGTCCGTCGGAGTGTCAAGCCACACTCGGTCATTGGCAATTGCCGTTCTGCTTGGGGACATGGCGCAAAGGTCAAAGGACGAGTTTGGCCGTACGGAATAGTCCATCCACAGTCCCCCAAGGCACATTCTGCACCAATCCCCACCCTGGCGCTCGTCGCATCTGATGAGAACGATGACACATGTTAACCCCACAAACAACAATACAGGCGTAGTGTAGTAAGCAAGGTAACCAAGCAAAAAGCCTGTTCCACTTAAGCTTTTCGGGTCGCTTGCAGATGCCGAATCTGACTGGTCCAACCAGCTTGACGCTAATCTCAGATGAGATTAGCCCTCCCGCCATTAGCGCATACCACTGTGGACCCCTCGTACCTAGTAAGGTACAAGCATGTCCTGACTGTCGTAGATGCCGATGCCGACGTCACGTCCAAACTCAAACCCAATACCCCGGACTTACTCTTTCCCCACCAGACACATACACAGACACAGACACAGACAACAGACACATACACGGCACGCGTGGGTGGGCTTGGTGACGATGTGGAGACGGTGATTTCGTAGTCGAACAAGTGGTGATGTGCCCGCTTCACGAATCAGGTTTTGCTTGGCTTTGACTTTGGTGGCTGAGTGCGCGCATTCTTTAGTGTGTTGATCCTGTGTGAGCTGGGAGCTGGGAGCTGGAAGCAGGAAGCAGTGGAAGTCAGCCCTGGCCAAACTCCACATGACTCTCTGGTACCCAGTACCTAGATGGGGAGAGCGCCTTGTATGGATCCGTGATGCTGCAAATCTTGTTCACGAGAAGCCACAATATCGAGACATCGTTCTTCACCGAATCATGAAACCCAAGGGAGATCCATCAAAGCATCAAGCTACCGCTCAATTTGCGTGTGCAAGGACTGCACTGTTTTGAGTAAGGTAGGGTGGTAGGGTAAGGTACTGTAGCGGTCAATCGATTAGCGATGACCCAGGACCGGCGCGAACCGGAGAAACGAACAACCGGGAGTAAAGACACTAACCGGTTGTGGCTGGCACCAGCCTAAAACACTGCAGCACGTTGGCAACATTCGGACAAATCATGTTGGGTGGCGTGAACACGTGCGCCCGTCACTCTGTTCCTGGCCATTATTGTGGCAACGGGCGCGAAAGCCGTAAGCCCCCCCGTGACTCCAATCAATCCCCTACCGTCTGTTCCCAAGCAATCTCCTACATGCGGTCCAAGGATTCCCGCATTCATCAGGGGCCGACCACCCCTCATCCGCGCAGCTCGGGCCTTTCCTAAATAGGCTTGCCCGGAACACCTCGAGTTCTCCTTCGTATGGGCGTCGTTGATCGTTCATGCATGCAGGCAGGGTCCTGCCAAGTTGGCAATCGTCGGGCAAGTCGTAGCTTGTTGATGTTAACCGCTCCCATAATGTGTCGGTCTGACATCTGGACTCCTCCCTGGCTCCTGCCACTCGTCCATCACGGTGCTGAGTTGGCCATCTTGGATGACGGATGTGGGCATACGGCGTCGTCAGTGGAGTGAGTCTGTAGAATAGATTCCAATCGACCCAGAAACGGGAGTCTAGGACGTCCCATCTGGACTTCATCTCTTGAGGAGGCGTCGGGAGGTGGATTGATTGGGTCAAGCCACCGAATGGTGTCATTAGATGCCACTGTAACCTCATGCTCTAGAGCTCCCACTGGTTTTAGGGGAGTAATGGTCTGGTAGAACAAACGCTGGGCGAACATCTTCCATCGAGTGGTCAAGGTGTCGACATGTCACCGTACAAATCCCGGACCACTTGATTGCCTCCGTGCAATTCGAAGAGAAGTACAACCGGGGCTCTTCTTCGCTTGTGTCTGGTTCTCTGATGCTGATGTCTAATTCTTACGGGGACGTGGACAGTGAAGTACTGATCCTCGAAGAGACCGATTAGCCGTCATCCAGGCTTTGGTGGGAGCCATCGTGGCAAGGACAACAATGGAGCCACAGTCTCGGTCTTTCCTCTAGTACTCCGGGTACTACTCATACTCCCTCAAGCCGAATGCCCGATATGTGAAAGAGTGAAACAACGGAACAAAGACTGTACCGAAATGAACTCCAAGGAGGCGTCGACACAGATTGAGATACCCGATTACGGGAGCGAAATACAAGACTTTAGAAAAGGGTAATGATCGGGCTTTCAAGAGCTGTCATGCCTAAGATGTTACTGATGTGCTTTGAGAAAGATATTCGAAGACAATGTTGCTAGGAGGAACCTTGTTATTCCCACTTGAGAAGGGATAACGTTGGTGAATGTTCGGCTCACGGAGGCCATTGAAATTTCCGTGAGCTATGTCGGAAAGACCATAGGGCAGCGATGGTTGAAAAGGCCAACGAATGCAACAGTGGAGTACAGAAGCAATCAATGAGGTTCTAGGAGAAACAATGCAGAAAAATGGGGTCGCCACATCTAAATATCAACTTCAAAATCAGATGGTCGGATTTGCTCGGACATGAGAATACCCTTCGACACACCAATCCGGTGGCAGTCATGCACCTGCAAACACTCTGCATACGAAACGAGCCATTAACTTTGAGTTGTGTCTGACGTTTTTGATAAGCGTTGCTGGCAAAGCCAATGGCTTTACCGAACGAGCCGGGGAGGTTCCTTTTTAGGCTCCTACCTACAACGAGCCATGCTGTCGGAAGATCACTCATAGTCATGATGCTGCAACAACGCGCAACGACGCGCAATCGGCAACTGTTCTTCTCGCATGTGACTTGTCCATATTAATTAAGATCATCATCGTTCGTCTGATCAAACAGACGTGCAACAGCTGTTATTGTCGTTACCTACGCTGAAGGGCTAAATCACATCGCGCGGCAGAGAGACTTGTTTCAGACCTTGGAGCATTCGCCGAGCTTCTTCAAAGGGAATCGCATCGCAGTTTCGATGCTACTTTACGTTTGTTGTTTATCTTCCGGATGGCAGGGTCTCCTCTTTAGGCAATCGACATGGTTAGATGGCCAAATCCGTTGCGCATGCATGCTTGCTGTTACCGTTTTCCGTCCTTTAGCGTTGCATCTTCGTTGCGTTTGGCTCTTCTGACCTCTAGACTTGCTGCCTCTCGGCGTACACACACAGTTACTAAAGCATTAGCATACGTAATGAGCGAAGCAGAAGTTCATCTCATGGGACGAAGTAGATCGTAAGGACTTACTGTCAATGTTACCTCGAAGTCCAAATGCAAAAGTGCCTGTCTTAACTCATCTCGCTTTCTCTTACGTACTAAGATCTTCTCCCAGCTCCTTTTCGACAGTCTCACAACAAGCGCTTGCTTGTCATGCTATGTCCATCTATGTTTGACTCTGCTGCTGGCCAACTCAGTCCAACTGCGGATGTGCGGGCTCTCTTTTATCATCGCCCGAAGACCTCCGGTAGCTTTCTGTGTGCAGCGGATAGTTTGGAATATCTATGACGATCATATCACGTTTCTGACACCGTCATTGGTTTAGAGTCGTCAAACATAGTCCGAGTATTGATACTGCCAGTCGTACCAAGCGGTTGTTCAGCATCGCGTCGCCCTCAGGAATCGACCAATCGATCTATCGCTAAGATGTAATAGCATATTAGGACAGTATCGCAATTCTTTGAAGATTGTTGTCCTGGCTGCGGTACACTGAGAGTGGCGTTGGAAGTTGGTCTTCTTGGTCCAAACTGCTGAAGCGGTAAGTCTCATCTAAGGGACACTTTAGGATTTCTCCAACCAGCTGTTCGACGCTAAAGCTGTTTAAAGTCGGGACCAATTTCAGGCCAATAACGCTGCCGATACGAATACTGAGTGCACAGCCATGGACTACCGCAATGGTATACAGCTTGCATCATCTCAAAGACCCATACGGGATTCGAGCTGATATAGTAGGCCTCGGATCCCCTGGTATTATCCCCTATCGCATACACCAAAACATCGGGACCACAGGAAGAGAAACTGCCATATCAGGTTTATAGCCGGCAAGCGGGACGGTATTCAAGCGACCGGGTTAGTTCCATAATTCCATCAGTTGAAGTGCAAGAGAAGATAGGCCTGGTAACAGTAAAACTCGCACTGTGGATGTGGAAACGGCGGCGTCATCTCACCGGAGAACAAATACCCAGATACACGTATACTGAGGTACTTCCATTGGCAGATGTCGTCTGCAAGACTTCATGGTGACTCCTATGTTCTCACCGATACGGAAGACGCCGAATGTTCCTGCCGATTGAGTTGTTACGCCGAAACCGTTCGTCATTTAGCGACCTATGTCAACGCCTTTGCTCTCGAATCGACTTGAGGTCTCTACATACATCCAGTATTCTATGATTGCCATCGACTTCCTTCAATCGCCAGACCTCTCATGATGGAGGCAGCAAGGTCGCCTTTCCTGAAATGTTTGTCATACTTGCTCGAAGTACGGCACATGATGGCTCTGCTTGGTTCCTTCAGTTTCAAAATCTGCCACTGGATGTTGTAAGCCTTCGGTGTGGCAGCGACAGCCCACAGATTGGGGCATTGTTGCATGCTGGTGAGGGATGGAAAGAATAGGGTTGTCGAAGTGTTCTCTCGAGCATGTGGCAATCTCTATAGGATCCTTTGCCAGTTTTCAAAGACCGGCTACCGGGATCCCAATCAACTCCCTAAAAACATAACATGAGAATACCCGAACGTTTTATAGAACTTGGGCCCGAGGCAGTTCAATTCTGCCGTTATGGTGTAAGAGCAGAGACTTTCGAGGGCATTGAAGATAGGGGCGAAAGAAAGTCTTGTACGAAACATGAACATCGAAAGTCCCTGATAACACTGCCAAAGATAAGAAGATCTCTCGATCGACAGCCCTTTCAGCGCAGGACGATAAGGTAGTCCGCAAGATACAATCCATGATAGGATCGTCTGCAGGGCCAATGGCAGCACTGCAGGTGCAGGAGAGGACTAGGTACCTAGATAAGGTCCTTGAGGTACAGTACGGAGTACGGAATACCTTATCACTTATCATCACTTCTGGACCACACGTGACACCAGCGATGTTTGAAAACGCTCGGGCCCTCACAACACCCTATTCTAAGCGTTGGTGATGTCGGTGAGTCGGCGATTCGGCTCGGCCCATCTGCACGCGATGCTTTATTATTCTTCAGTCTTCACAAATCGTGCAACGCGTAACAGTACTCGCACAATCATACGGGTTTTTCATACTCTTACAGGTCATTGATATCCCGTATAACCATATTTCTTAAAGTATACGACGCGTGAGAGACTGCCCTGCAACAGAAGGACCAGAGCTCTGCTGATTCTGCCAGCATTACTAGCTTCAGGCCTTCCCTCGGCTCTTCACCCTCGTGTACCCGCAGCCGGATACATTATACTTAGCCTGGCCATCATTCACGATTTGCCCAGAAGCTTTGTTTACTTTGCTCACCAATTACCATGTCAAACGCGAGCCCTACCCGTCGAATACTCAGCAACCTAGACGTAAACACCTCCGGAACGCCCTCTTTGACCGTGAGGTCCATGGGGAAAGACACAACAAGCCTGAAGAGAGGGATCAATGCCGTGGAAGACCCCGAGATTTCACCGGCACCTTTACGCGTTCGCTCCGAGCTTCGTTTGACGCAGACGAAGCTGTCCGCCCAGAATAGTAGCAAATTTAACATGCCAGGAGTGGGCTTTCCTCTCCAACAGGCCATTCACAGTTAGCTAACGTGATATCAAGAGTCCTTCGGGCGACCCAGCGGCTATGATGCCTTCGGAGATACCAGATATAGCACAAGAGATGAGCGACAGCAGTTCCCAGCATAGCAACAAAGATTTCACCACTTCACCCATGGATTCCGACGTCGAGGGTGACACACTGGTTTCTCAACTGACGGCAGCGACGGAAATGACCTTGCCCTTGCAGTCGGCAGCAGCCTTGGTAAGTCTCCTTCCAATGCTGTGTCGGAGTACCCACTGACGGTATTATTCAGCGGGCTGAAAATCTTCGTCTTCGTTTACGCGTTGCACTGTTCAAAGTCCAAACGAATCAGACCAGCATACCAATGTCACAACTCCAGATAACCTCCCCACGCAACCGTGTTCAGACTTCGCCCCTTCGATCTTCGTCGCAGATCTTACAATCTGTATCCCCAGAAACACGAGAGAAAGCCCCGCATCCCAAGCTGCTTCCAGCACCGGTGTTGAAACCCACTGCCTACTCGGCCCGCACCATTACACAGCCACATATTCCATCCTCGCCACCCTATTCGACGAATAGCAGCCCGGAGTTTGCAGTCGGCGACGAGGTCTTTAGGACACCTGCATTGCCTCGATCCAAGATTTACGAAACCACGCAGATGAGTAGCCCGCCTGGGAGCGAGGGGAGAGATGTGGTTCAAGTAGGAAGGAAGCAGGAGAGCTTAACTAGCAGCGCCATTCGAGGCAAAGCAGCGATCGGTCTTTTGGGGTTGAGGGAGGCCGGGCACTAGGAATGAAATTGAGCGTCGTGCTGTCTTTTTATCGCTCAATACCGATGCTCATAAGGGAGCTTTGCAAGAAGAATTCTGTAGCTCATCGGTTCCATCGCTTTCAAATCACATTGCTTTTGTCGTTGGTCAACGTTAGGAATGGAAGTCGCAGGGGGTCAAACCACTGCTTACTACGTCGTAGTAGTCAGCCCGGAAGTTGCCGCAGCAAGGAATCTCATGATCATCGTGATCCATATCATATGAGCATACAAGCCTACCTAGTTGTAAACCACATACACCCATGGACTTCCTGCCTCTTCGTCTCTTACTCCCTGATTTTCTTGTAGTGTAGGAGCTGTTCTTCCAATCCGAGACCTCTCAACCTGCGCGCCCGCTATAGGCAACCATGGCGAGCAAGGTGGTAGTACCGTTCCTTGTGGCCATGATGCTGCTGACCGGCGTCTGCAATACCCTCCTGTCAAAGTATCAGGCGAGTTCGTCTGTCTTTGTACTGCTATCAACGATCCTGACAGATCTTCCTCTAGGACCTTCAATGTGTTCGGAATTGCGACTCGAAGGACCCCAAAAAATATGTGTTGTTCTCCCAACCAGTAATACAAACGTATGTACAGAAAAGCCTTCTTGACTCACACTGACAGGTATTTAGGGCCCAGATGTTCATTGGTGAAACGGGCTGCTGGCTAGTCGTCGGAGGCTTCTACATCTATAAGCGCTACTTTTTACAAGACGCACCCCTGCTGCAGGGCGGATACCACCACATCGATGGCCATGATCATACTGTTGAATCTGAAGATGAGGATGCAGAGCTTGATCGCTCATTCTCCGCGCAAGAAGCCGCCGGACCTGCCACGAAGGCGCTGGTACCGAATGCTGATGATCGGAAACCGCTTGTGGGATGGCGAATTATACTGCTGGCATTGCCTGCTTGCTGTGACATTGCCGGGACTACTCTCATGAACGTTGGGTTGCTGTTCGTTGCCGCCAGTATATACCAGATGACGCGAGGAGCTCTAGTGCTATTCGTTGGCCTCTTCAGTGTTATATTCCTACGCCGTAAATTGTACCTTTACCAATGGTGCTCACTCTTTATCGTTGTCTTGGGTGTTGCAATAGTCGGTCTGGCAGGTGCTATCGCCCCGAATCCACAGGCAAAGCCGAAGCCACAGTCCCTAGTCGAAACAAGTGCGCTCGTTTTGAGAGCCGCTATGGACTACGTCAAGACTATGGGCCAGAAAGAGGAGGCCTTGCAAACCGTAGTTGGGGTCCTTATGATTGCAGGCGCTCAAATTTTTACTGCTACACAATTCGTGCTCGAAGAATTCATTCTCGAGAAGTACGCACTGGAGCCTCTAAAAGTGGTTGGCTGGGAAGGAATTTTTGGATTCTTGGTCACGGTCATCGGCATGATCATTCTGCACCTCGCTGTCGGAAGAACAGAGCAAGGACGTTACGGCTACTTCGATGTCATAGAGGGCTGGAGGGAGGTCTCTCACTACAAAGCTGTCGCAATCTCTTCGGTTCTCATCATGATTAGCATCGGAGGTTTCAACTTCTTCGGCCTGTCCGTCACCAGAACTGTCAGCGCCACTGCGCGGTCCACTATTGACACTTGCCGTACGCTCTTTATCTGGATCGTGTCGCTGGGGCTGGGATGGGAGACCTTCAAGTGGCTACAAATCCTCGGATTCGCTCTTCTGGTTTATGGAACCTTTTTATTCAATGACATTGTTCAGCCACCGCTGCAAACCTGCATCCGAAAGCAGAAACGTGGCGAATTACTCCCTGAGGAACCAATCGAACATATGTAACACGATTCAGCCCATAGACTTGGTGTGATCATCACCATGGCCGGTTCTCATCGACGGGTATCATCATGGATTCGATAAACGTGCGGCGTTTGTTCTCTATCGTACGCTTTAGCAGCATTACCAATACCATATCCATCATTCTTCCATCCCGAGATTTGGCATTAGTAGGTGTCCTAGGCAAAGCCCATTATATCGTCATGATGGTCTTGCAACGTCCCAGCCAAATACCGAATCACAACCCATCACCTAATCACTCTCCGAACCTCGCAAGGGCCAAAATCATCCTACCCAAGGTATAAATCCTTGAGTTGGAGTACGCGGCTCTGGTTCCACTCACACGAAATTGGCACGACACGGGCATCTTGTCTCAGAATCTCTCAGAAAGATGAATCGGCCTAGGCAAACACTATCCACGGCGGGTAGGGTATTGGTATGTGAGAACGATATGAATCAGCTACGGAGCAAGTATCAGTGCCATGTACTACAGTAAGACTTCGCCGTGTACAATTTCTTTCACCAATGGGAAGGGCGAATACGAAAGAGCTAGTATAGAGCAAATCTTAGAGGAATATACCCAGACAAGAACATAGCTTTCCGAACTCGCTTGGGGGTTTGTCATGTGAGAACGATATAAGTAGGGTACGGACCAAGGTATCAATCCTACAATAGACACGTAGACGTGCAAGACGTGCTTCACCACCGTGAGGGGGAATCACGAGGCAACTGATATTGATCAAACCTTGGAAAAACATATCAAGATAGGTAAGATCTCAGCTGTCTAGATTGAGTGGGAAGCAAAAGCTCGAGAAAGTTGTGTACCTTTGCCCTTTCGCGGGTGGCGTGTTTGCTTCAAGATACTGTTCGATAATTCTTACGAATCGGAATACTCGAAAGATTGCGCTCTTCACGTTTGGAAGGGGAAAAAAACATGTTCAACATCCATCATTGTAATGTACGATATCAAGCAGTTATGGCTTTGAATTATCAAGAAGGTCACTTTCACAACGAGAGATGGTTTTCCCTGACGTTAGACCTATTACTTACTCTACCGGGTCATTCTATCGATGAACTCGAGATGTGAAATTTTTCCTGACAGCGGAGTAACATCCAGTATCTTAAGAGTGAGAAGAAGATAACAAATTTTCAAACACCTTGGGCATATCCCCCGCCCCCTAACCAACTAGCTACCGTGGTGTCATAATGCCAAAAGCCCATGGTGTATTCCGATATCGCCAATGTCCATCCTCATAATGCTAGCATCGTCTTTAAAACGCCATATCAAGCCATGCGCCAACCCCTTCACAACTTATCCGGCGCCCAAACCTTCAACCACTCCGGACTCGGCGCCAACTCATCCCTCCTCTCCTTTCCCTTCCCTGCCTTGCCATTCTCCACAGCTGGCACGTCATCAAAGCCCCAATCCATACCTTCGAGCTCTTGGTCCATGTTCAGCGCCTCCATGCCACCCATACCATCCATGAACCATTCGCTTGGCATCCAGTTCGTGTCATCAACATTGATACTGATGTTGACGGCGTCATTCTCGCTAATGTCGCTCGGGCGCGGGCTGTTCTTCTCAGTATCGCCGCTCGAGAGCGTCGAGTCTGGAGTGAGCGTGTTTTGGATCTTGGACCATGGACTGAGGGATTGGAGGTCCGAAAGGCCAGAGAACGCGGAGGTGATCACGGATGCGGGGATGTCGCTGCCGGCCCAAAGATCTTGAGTGGCCAGGGTTGGTGTCTTGGGTGCAGCCTGGGAGGCTTTGGGATCAGCGGCCTTACTGTCCTTGAGTACTACTTTGACGTCGGAGGCGGGAGTCTTCACGTTGGAGGTTTGCGGTGTCTTCAGCAGATTCGAAGCAGGTGATGGACCGGTTTGGGTGGGAACCCTTGTCATCGGTGTCGCAGCCTCTTGCTTTATCTTAGCCTGGCCTTGTGTCGACGCGGATTTTTGGATTGGCGCGGTTTCCGCAGCATTGCCAGCATCAACCTTTGCCACTTCCGGCCGTATTTTGCTCTTACCGTTCTCGTCCAGGTTCAAGCCCATACGAATGGACTCGAGGCAAAACTCGAGGGGGTCGTTGAAGTTGGGATGAATTCGCTTTAGGTGCGCGTCCAGATTGGCTCGTGTCATGAATTCTTCGGTGCTCATTGCGCAATCAGGGTCAGGACACCTCAATACGACAGACGCAGGAGGCGGGCGTTGAGCTCCTGGAGACTCAAGCTTTGTTACCTGTGGTGATGACTTGACCGCGGGAGTTCCTTGAGCTAAGGTAGGCGTTGAGCTCGCGCTAGGAGCTTGGTTGCCCTTTCTTCTTTTGGCAGACGGAATCTGAAGCTTGTCCTGAGTCAATTCGTTAGGTCTATCCCCATAGGCTTGAGGGACTCCGTGGGGAGGTTGGCCTCCAAACGAAAACGGTGGTTGCGTAGAAGTAGGGGCGGCAGGAGTTCGACTGCTGTTGTTACTGGGATTTTTCTGCATTGCTACACTGGCGTTGCTATGGTTTCTCTGGAGGTTTGCTGCTCTGGCATGCTGCAGTGCGAGTTGCTGCTGCTGAAGGTTTGCAGCATTTAATGCTGGCATCGGCTCCTTAGGTGGCTGCTGCTGTGGCTGCTGTGGCTGCTGATTCCGCGCTTGGTTCTGTGGCTGGCCTGGCACTTGCGCGACTTGAGTGCCCTTTCGAGACTGTATCTGGTCCATGAGCCAATTGAACAACTTGCTGAGCTTTTTCGTCGAAGCGTCAAGCACTTCAAGTGAGATGGTAAAATGATCAACGGGATGTTCATACTTCTTGTCGCGATATTGATGCGCAACAAGTATATGCTAGTGACTATCAGCGTCGATGAAGTCTGCAGCAGGAACGATGGTACTTACTGTTCGAATCAAATCTCTAAACATTTGTTCATTGGCGATCAAACCGTAGAAAATGGGCAATGCACTTGGTATGCGGCTTAGGATCTTGGTGGTCTCATTCAGTAACTGAAGCATTCTTGCTCTTGTTTGCGGAGTCATTGGAACGGGGCTGCCCTTTGGCGTGCTTTGTGCTACCTCTATACAAATTCGTTGTAGCTGAGCCTCTTTTCGACTTTGTGCATCGGTACGCTGCGGTCCAGTGTCCAGTTGTCCATTAGGCTTGGTGCCTTGAGTGTGAGGCTGACCTGGACCTGGACCCAACGGCTGTGGTGCCATCTGAGCGTTAACTTGTGCTTTTTGACCCTGTACTTCGGTGTTCTGTGGCATTCCAGCCCTAAGTTGTTGAGACGCTTGAATCAGTTTGGATGGCTGACCTCTTGTAGCTGGCGTTGCCGAATTGGGATTCGGCACTTCGATGACATCATCGTTACTGTTACGCTTGATACCTTTCTGGTTGGGTTGCCCTGGTTTAGGAATTGCTGGCCCAACCCGAGCTCCTTGGGGCTGTTTTGCTACAGGATCTTTCGGGTCTTTTGGTGGAGCGCCTGCTCTGGGGCTCGGTTGCGGTTGCTTTCGCTGGGCCATCACTTGCGACTGCGCAGGCCGCGTTTTTTGATTGATGGGTGGTTGAAGTTGATTCGGTTGAGCTTGTTGCTGCTGAGCTCTTTGTAACTGATTGATTTGAGCCTGCTGTTGTGGGTTCATCCCCGGACGGCCTTGTGTAATTTTCAGCATATCATGTTGCCTTTGCTGTAGTATTAGAGCTCGAATTTGCTCGTCCGTATATCCCTTCAAATGATCAGGCAGTCGGGCTCTACTAGCCTGTATCTCCTGTACCGTCGGTTGCGGTAGCGAATGCGTCATATTGGGGGTTGACATACGCGGAGTATTCGATCCTGCAAGAGGCGTCTGGTTGTTTGGAGGCGCGACCATCTGCGCTGGTGGGGCCTGCCCCTGAGCTTGCCCAGATGGATTTGGTCCCAGGCGCATCCTGGCTCTCTGCTGACCAACCAAATTTTGGTAGTGAAGACCCTGAAGTCCTTTCAATTTGTCTAAAGTACCTGGAGGTAAGTTGGCTTGATTTTGGGCGACCCAAATTTTCAGTTCACTCCAGGTCTTGACCTCCGGCGGCATCGTTGACAACGCACCATTCATGTTCAAAATGGCAGCTGGAAATTTCTGGTCATCCATTTGCCGAGTCTGGTCGTCGGTTAAAGCATTGCCAGCCATTTGTGCGGCTCTTTGTTGGTTCTGTAGGTTCTGTCTCTGTAGCTGCTGCTGTCTTTGCTGTACCATACTCTGTTGCCCTGTAGGCGGCGGTTGTACCATCGCAGGCTGTTGGAGCCCATTGCCATTTTGCATGATAGCTGGTTGACCATTCATCATTTGACCAGGTTGCGCTCCCGTAATATGGGGTCCGGGCTTGCCTGCTTGGTCTTGTACTAGTGTGGAGTCTGGCACACCTTGACCTCTTGCCTGCATCGCATGCTGGTGCAGCATTTGTTGTCGCTGCCTATGCAATTGGGCAATGAATTTGTTTTGCTGCTCTTCGTTCATCTTTGCCAATTCTTGCTGCATTGCAGGAGGCAGGTTCAGCATTGTTGGCCGCGGGCGCTGCTGACCGGCATCTGAATGTTCAGGCTGGCCCATTGGTTGCATGCCTTGTTGGGGATTCATCTGGTTCTGATCCTTTTGCTGATTTGGTTGAGCCCGCTGTTGAGGCCGCATGTTTCCTGCTTGAGCCTGTTGATTTGGGGATCCAAATGCCCTGTTAAGATTCGGCATATTGGTATTCTGTTGCGGTGTACGCCCGGAAGTGTTGAGACCATTAAGCTGTCCCTGCAGATTATGTTGGGGGGCTTGATGGGGTGTGTTCCCAAAATTGACTGCCTGAGGTTGCATTGACACGTTAGAGACTTGTGTGTTTGGCTGCGACGGATAGTACGGCTGCGTGGGTTTTTGCATTGGCTGAGCCCCATTGACTTGTCCATTTGATTGTTGTCCAGTTCCCCGGCCATTGCCTCTTTGCTGTTCAACCATTGCCTGACTATTGCTCGCTGGAACGACCACCTGCCCAGCTTCCTGCGACCGTAGCCCGTTTTGCTGTTGCACAAGGATCTGAGAGGAGTCGAAAATTTGTGGAGGAGGAGCTCCGGCAGCTTGAGCTACCGAGTTCTGAGGCGTAGTTCGGGGCTGTTGAGGTAATAATCCGATGCTCGGTGCTCCGTGTATTTGGTTTCGCTGGGTGGGGTGCTGAGGTTTCTGGGCCACGTATCTGCTGGCCGCCTGGCTACGAAAGTAGTATGTTAATGGCTCAATATTTTGCATTGCTAGATTCTGTCGCACTTCCGGGGCGATATTCCGAAGCCTGTTCTGAATGAGGTCCAGCTGCTCCTTCGACGTGTTCTGCGCCAGCATGTGCGCCATCCGATTGATTTGCTGTTGATCCTCAGCAGTGAAAACTGTCTGTGCATTTTGTTGGGTGATATGCGATTGCGGTGGATGTTGACTTGGTGCCAACTGCAAGCTTGACTGTGGGTTCATAACCTGCGGCTGTAGCTGCTGTGATAGTTGTTGTTGCATCTGCATCCCAGCAGGCTGCATCGCTTGGTGCAATTGAGCGTTTTGAAATCCCGGTTGGAACTGGCCTTGATTTTGGGTTTGAACCATACCTTGCATCTGCATTTGTTGTGGTACCGTATTCATTTGTGGCTGTTGTGGGTTTTGAAACTGTTGCTGTATGCTGTTTGCCTGCTTTGTTCGGGTTTCGGTGATATCTTGCAACTTTCTGTGACATGCTTGCTCATAAGACGCCTTTGTGAGTTAGTATGACCTCTGCTGCTTGGTTTTAGATGATAAGGACATGGCGCTCACGTGATCGGGATTATCCTCGAATGTCTTCTGCTCAAACGTGAGAGCTACGTTAATGGACTGATGATAATCCATATCGGGCTTGATCAAGCGCAGTGACGAGACTCTGTGTCGGGCTTTGTAAGCGAATCAAAGGTCGTAGAAGTTCGACTTAACCATCAGGGACTGGCCAACTTACATTTGCCATACGACCATCGTACGCTGTTGCAGAGGGACAGCTGTTTGCCATCCTTGGGGGGGTTGCTGTTGCTGAAGCAATCGAAAGATATGCTGTTGCACTTTCATGTTCTGCTGCGGTCCCGCTTGTTGTTGATTGCCCTGCGGGCCAGGCGGAGGCCCCGCCATGCTATGGAAGTTGGCCGGGTTCATAGCCTCACGGCCAGACAAGAGCCCCTGTGACTCGGACGAGTCTGCAGTTGACTAAAGCGTCCTATTGGGCGACCGTGTGTGAAAGCTATTGTAATGTACGAACGTGTGTGGGCACTGACGACAACAGACCTTTCTACTCGAGCTTTGGCTCGGCGAAAATAGTGGGGTGGCACGGGCAGGTGAAGACGCTTGGTCAGAGAATGCGGCTATGTTGGGGCGTGGGAGGTTCGTCCGTAATTTGGCTCTGGGTTGACGGAGTCGATGGGTTCCGGGTAGGGCAAGTCGTCGTTTGTGTAGGGGCAATATTGCTGAACGTCTGAGAAGGGATAGTGTGGCGGTAGGGGATATTCAGAAGGGTAGCTGAATTGTGAGGCGAGCACCTTGTTGACCGGGCTGGGGTGAATGACTGACAGTGGATCAGCGCCCCGCGCCCGACAGGCTTGCAGTGCAGCACCGAGCAAAACCCTGCGTTCCCGGATTGTCGTCAGCCCTTTGCCCGCATGGAAGGCTCTCACGCCGTGGGAGGCAGTATGGGGAACTTGGAGTGTCCGGCGGGAGTGTTCAGTATCCGGGTCTCGCAGTCCAGTAGCACGGATCGGGAAGAGGAAACATAAACCGAGAGGCTAGCGACTTAGTCGTACACAATACAGTCGAAAGAGCGAGAATCAACCATCACTACTATTGATGATGTTGAAGGAAAAGTAGAAGAGAATGTGCAGGCCGAGGGATTTAGAAGAAGAAGAAGAGAAAAGGATGCAGGGCAAGGCTCAGATCGAGGCTGTAATAGTATGATGAGTGATGTGCTGGTTGTTGAGTTGTGTGACCAGTGAGCGAGAATGAGAACGAGAAAGCGACATGGAAGAGTCATCACGTGATCAGACAGGGTGGCCTTTTGTGACGCATCCCCGTTTAGTAGTAGTAGTACTCCGTAGTGTAGTACAGTACGGAATACGGAGGTACATCAGTAGGTATCGTAGGTATCCCTCCACCTCCCACAGTCCAATAGCAGACCTAGCGAGCCTTATCCGATATGATATCTTTGATATGGTGGTGTTCTAATGTGATACTACTTTAGCCACCATAGGGCTTGCTCTACTTCCGTACCTTATGAGTCTAAGGTACTTCTCTATCCGAACTACGGAATTTCCTCATATGATGATTGATAGGAGCGTATTCAGACACCGTCACACCTGTAAACCCCCCCTTTCATCCGCCTAAGTGATTCGTCTATTCTATTTACGAATGCTAAGCCCATATTCCGTACAAAGGATACAATGACTTTCTATTCTCGGAAATTACTCAGGTACGAGTAATGGAAGTGTCAAACCCACCAACCCGCCTCTTACAAAGCTGAGTACGGTGGCCGGCTATGCTTTTGACGAATGACCCTTATCGTCATCCTCAGCCGTTCTACTCCGTACGGAGTAACGTATCAGAATCATAATACACAGCCGTTCTCGGTGTGGTTGTGCTTGGATACAAGCTATTATCAAGCCAGGAATGGCGACTTCGATCCGATCCGATGTCTTTGCCTTCTTAGCCATACCTACCATATCCCTCGCCGTTCTCCTCCTGCTGCGACATTTCCTCCCCCTCAGAACGACGCCTGCCTACCTGCTGCTTCCCATCTTCCTTGCCCTAGCCCTCCCTGTCAGCATCATCCTCTTGGTACCCATAGACCTCGCTTCAAGCTTGAGGGCTACCGATGAGGCTTCGAGAGGAATATGGCTGCCTGACCGCGTCATACTGGTCGCATGGCGTCTCACCTACTGGCTTACGTTTGCCCTAACCTGGTAACTAAGCGATCTTCCAAGTCTATGTACGATACCCTTCATGGGACGCTGATTGACATCGTCTAGGTTCATTCTGCCTTTATTGGGAGAGTATGTAGACTCGGGTTACCGAACGCCCAAGGACCGCATCTTGTACTCCCTAAGATCGAATGGCCGGTATCAGCTCACCGTTCTCGCGTGTGGTGTTGCCGGGCTTGGATACGTGCTTTGGCAGAATGGGTTTGAAGCAACATCCGTCAAAGCCTTGGTTATGGCATTGGCCTACTGCTGGGGTTTGATTCTTGCAATATATCTCATGGGTCACGGATTGGTCGCCGTACCTAGACGGCTGTATCACAACGCCAAGATAAGTGGAAGATTGCGAAGGATACAGTCTCAAGCGCCAAGGGTCAATGATAGACTTGCAGACGCGACCTCGGATCTGGAAGATTTGGAAGCCCAGGTCGCCAAATTGGTACAGCGAAAGAATGGGATCTCGCGCGACCATCAAGAATGGATCGATGAGCTGTCGGAGATTTCGAACATATCTGGCTCCCGCCTATCATCCGCTGGGCCTCGCGCGAACGTTGCAGCAATACCGGCTGTAATCACTGATCGGTACCTTGCTGAATTAGCGAGGAAACTGAATCGTGCCCGTCATAAGCGTGTCCGTTATATCGATGCCTGGGATCGCCTCATCCAAGAGGCCGCTGATATGCAGGCTATACTCGATGCGTCTGCATCCCAGCATCTCGAATTCGGAAGAGTCTCTCCGCATGCCTCATGGCTTGAAAGAGCAATGATACTGACGCCTTATACTCGCTATTTGATCCATTCGAAAGCGATACCCGCAGCGAGGCTAGCTCTTGCGGCTGTGCTCTCCTTGGCTTCAGTCTGTATTGTATGGTCCGAGCTTGTCAAATTCCCCGCCCCAAAGCTCTCAGTTATCAGCTTAACCGTTGTATCCCATATAGGTAGTGGCGGAGAGGAAGTGGGATTTGTGGGCCAAGTCATTGCCTCACTGTGGCTTCTCTATATGTGTCTGGCTGCGCTCGCAAGTTTTGACGAGGTCAAGATATGGGGAAATCGTGCACTTGTCCGAAGAAACACTTACGGCGAGAGTGCCACATGGTACTCGGGACAGATCGCCAAACTTACAGTTCCGTTGGCCTATAATTTTGTGACATTTCTTCCTCGGAATGTTCATGAAGAGACAACTTTCTACAACTTTCTGGGTCGCCTTATAAATCTAACTCCATTAGGGAAGGGGTTTGACTACTTCTTTCCGATTCTCATATTAATACCTATCTGTGCTACGTTCTTCAACTTGTATGGTCGTGTTAAAAGAATCTTTGGGTTTGGCATCGTTGAAGACGACGAGGAGGGTAATTTTTCAGCTTTTGATGGTGGAGGATGGAGAGAAGGTCGTGAGTTGATCGAACGAGAATTGAATGGCACGTCTCGTCTCGGACTCTCATCTCGAGCAGGCGGAACGTCGTTGTCTTCACCTTCCGGATATCATAGCCCCGCTGATGCAAGCGGCCAATTACGCCACGCGCCTACTGTTTCTCGTGGCTCCTTGGCGGTACCAAGCTCGCGCGACATTACATCGGGAAACACGAAGACGGCGAGGAGGCAAGCTCAAAGACTTGCTGATGCTACCCAAGCAGCGGAAGAGGATGAGAACTTCTTCCAAGGCTTTGCACACCGTGTTCGAAATACGTTCGACACCATGGACAGGCCGGAATGGCTGTCTGATCTAGGGAAGCGGCCCAAATGGATGGGAGGAGTAGATGGCAACCGTGAAAGCAATGGCAGGGCCGACTCCGGGCGGGGACTGGGAAGGTGGTTTGGTGGCAGGCCGGCGGACGGACATGTAAGGCTATGAGTGAACGATTAAGACTTGCTGCATAGCGATGGAGTTGATCTTAAAGGACTGCAGTACTAGAAGGAATCACATTGTAAACACCTGGACGCAACAGAGAATGATTGAATTGCATTGAGCAGATTGCATCACCTATACTCCGGACTCCGTATAATATCACTGTTGAACGCCATCTTGTCAGCACCCCGATTTCCACAAGTCAAGTACCACTGAGTACATATGTACTCCGTAAGATAACATGAGATGATCTTCCACTAGGAAGGAGAGGCTGGGAGTGGCAGTGGTGGCTGGTAAGAGCACATAATGTTTAGCTTGAGCCCGGCGACGGCGAGCCAATTGTCCGACCCCTCAACGCCAGCAAGAGAGTCTATAGAAGAACCTAAGCCATCGTCTTGACAGGAGAAGTTGTAAGACCTGGTTGCCGCCACCACCAACCACCTGTACATATCTGAACAAACGTCTGTGTCAACATGCCGTGCTAAAGACCGTGCGAGCTCCAGAGTCATCGTGACAATATCCAGGTCCCTGCGCAGAACCTCCTAAAAGCCCTGTTAGACGACCATCTGCCGCACCCAAGAACGCTGCTTGCAAACGCATCTATCTATAGGGCTTAGCTGTCTTGACAAACAACTGATCTCCATAGGTTTTCACGGCTCTCCATATCTAGCATCAAAGTGGGAACAACATCTGCTGCTAGAATCCGTATCAAACATACCCCACTGGCCCCTGGGTTTGTTTGCTGACGCCAGTGAGAAGGGTCGTAAATGTATATAGGCCACTGGTCCAACACATAGTTGAAGGTCATCGCGCGATGGCTGCGATATCTACATTACCCAATGGACGGGCTCTTGACTCTCAACGAAGTTCTGAGAAAGAACACAACTCTTGGGAGTTTATCAGACCGGTTAGTCAAGATGTAGGTTCCTATAGGCCTAATATAGACCTGCTCGTCTTTCGGATGCGTTTGTGGTCTCCGCACAAGTCCTTTCCTGCAACTTCACATTCATTGCGCCTCTGCTAATGTCTTACCTCTTCGATAGCATACCGGCACATCCTTCTCGAAACCATTCTCCTCAGTCAACAAGTCATTCCCCCGCCGGACAAACGATGCACAAATACACCAAACTAATGGGACCTCTCAGAGCTACAGTAATCCAACACACTCAGACACAGTGGATCGGGGCGGCTCGATTGAATCGTCTAATCAGCCGAGAGCTATAACCAACAGTGAACCTTCCTATCTAACACCGTACCCAAACGGTGGGCTTAGACCACCTCTGAATCTCAGCAGAAGTGGTAGCGAGGCAGACAGTCTGCTAGATCTATACGGTCGGCCAAGGAGCGGCGTTGAGAGCATGGATAAAGTGGAACGGCCGCTTGCTATGGAAGATGTTCATATAGAAGATGAGGACCCTGAGCGCTCAAGATGGATACACAGGGACAAACTGCTAGTAATTGAGAGTCAGGAAATGCAAGAAGCTGGGATCAAGCTTCCGCCACCTGGGAGGTCGAATAGCAAACCCCAAAGCAAGCGGGAACATAACCGGACTCAATATAGCAATGGCTTACGCCACAACGAACCGGGTAGCACGAACGGTAGGGAAGTGCAAAGCCAGAGGTTCGAGGAGCCACTGCAGCAGCAAGAGCAAATTGAAGAAGACCCAAGCAACTACGATCTCAGAACACCAGAAGAAATTGCCGCCGACCCCCATCCTGGGTTTAGCCCACAAATGTATCGCCAACCAGGACTGAGATCCAGTTCCTCGCGCATCCCTTTGCCAAGGCATAGTCCTTTACCCATCCCGCAAGAGCATATAGAAAGAAACACACCGATACCACGGAAGCGGGGTGCCAGCGCGAATTGGAGTTCAGGAGATGAGCATGTAATCGCATACGGCAAAGTGAGAAGACGGAGTCAAAGTGTTGGTAGCCTGGTCCTATTGGACGACGGGGATTATTTACATAGTAGCCCTACACCAGCGGCCACATATTCGGGTAGCCCCAACAGCGTCTCGACATCCCCTACCAAACCGCGAGTGGTGAGCAAAGCAGGCTTGTCATCAGGTTCCCGCAGGACATCAAATTCACAAGGCAACATTGTCGACGCACAAAACCCTCGATCTCCATCGAAACCTCGAATAACCTCAGGGCAACGACCGAAATCACGCTCCGGGCTTGAACCCAGGCCGGCGACTGCCATCAACCGACCAGAAGGCGATCCGCCATGGCTAGCAACGATGTTCAAGCCCGACCCTCGCTTACCACCCGAGCAGCAACTGTTACCCACGCACGCCAAAAAGCTCCAGGAAGAGCAGCAGAACCGCGAAAAGGAATGCAGGTCCGAGTCGGACGCCCGGAGAGGGTTCACGCCTTTGGCCGTACACACGCAACGCGGACTGCAGCCTCCTTCCCCAGCCAGAAGTCTCCAAGACGAAGGCGAAAAAGGCAAAGAGAAGGAACCTGGGTGGCCGTTGCAAGTGATGTCGAAACCCGCCAAGAGCAACGGTAGCCCTGCGAGTGCTAGCCTCAGCCCGAACGCTGGGTATAGCACCATACCGCGGATGCAGGGCACGCCGCAAATGTCCAGGGCGCCGAGTCCGAAACCTATGCCGCAGGCTATGGAGGTGAAGCAGGCGCCGAAGGAGAAGACTTGCGGGTGTTGTGTCGTCATGTAGCTCACCGGCTATAGCCTACAATTTTTTCCATTTGCAAGGTCGTTTGGAGTTAAGCCGGCCGCTCAGGGAAGATGCGGCGTTTCCTCCCTTCTTGGAGCGCACTACCATACCATAGCCTTGCTATTTTTCGAGCGACGGAGTCGGGCTCTCGTTCTCGTCCTTCTGTCCATAACGCCCATCTGGCCTTTTCTTTCCATCGAGATACCTTAGTCTTGGGCACTGCAGCATCCGTTATCACCTCAATGTTCATCGCTTGGTTCGTACATATTCGTGTGCTAGAAAGGGTGGAGGATTTACTCTGCTGGGAGTTGATGGAGTGGTGTTGTTGGGGTTGAGGTTGGGAGGGCGGGTGAGGACGATGGGGGTGTGGGAGCAGAGGTTTAGGAGGTGGGGATCCACATGGTTGAAAGGTTTTTGTGACTATTTAGACCGATGAGAAGTTTGCAGTGCAGACATTTTGTGGTATCTGGCATCAGCACACGAACAGTGCTGACATCTTCACCTGGTTTTGTGCCAGCTCGAATCCGTAGTTCCTCATACGGAGATTTCCCAGCACCTCCATCTACTCCGCACCACCCACTTCCCCCAGCCCCTCTCTCTACCAAAATCCCCAACGCCCCCTCCCCCTCCCTGCCCCCAAAGCCAGACCCATAATATCGAACTTCCCTCTCTTCATCACCAACACCCCCGAATCCCATTTCACACAACCTCCCTGAGCCCCTCCAAAACACACCCGTGTCCCCGTCCCCACTCCTACCCCTCATTTCCATCGCCCCGTTCCTCCACGCAAAGCGTCCGAGCGGGTTAGGGAAGCGGGGGTTAGGAGTTGTGCGATTGCGTGAGGAATTCTTGCTGGGAAGGGAGAGTTTGCTACCTCGATGGGTTGGACGTGGGAGGGTGGGGGTGGTGGGGATGGGGATGGGATGGGGATGGAGATGGAGATGGAGATGGAGATGGAGATGGAGATGGAGATGGAGATGGAGCGAAGGGGATTGGATTACTGAATTGGAGGCTATGGATGGATAGTGGACGAGTTGAGAGGAAGAGACCGAAAGACGGAGATTTCAAGTACAAGAGGGATGGATGGTGTGGTGAAAGATGGCGAGATGTCGTTTGCGCTCTGTTCCATTTTGTCGTCGTCAAGACCTTCACTATTCAAACCACGCGAGTTGCGATAACTCAATAGAAGAAGAAGGCTGTTGACAAGATCAGGGATAGAAGGGAGAGCAGTGCAGCTGTTATTGTTGTCGCCGCCATTCCCAGCTATTGGCGGTTCAGATTATTTTTTATTCCTAATTTTGGTATATCCCTTAAACCGTCGTTATGACTGCCATACCAGGATTAACTAAGCTAAGCCTATTTAGACACTCCACCAGAATATTTGCATTCACCTCAGCTTTTGTTAGGGGCCAGCATAGAGCGAGTCAATATGGGTGTCATTTAACTAGAAGATAAATGCTAAGGAAGAAAGGTAGCTACAGGAAAGAAGCTGGCTACATATGTGTGTTCCTCAGCCGACGCTAGGCCCAATAGGGACTAGTCAAGGTGACGGAGCGAGAATAGACCTGGCAAGGCTAGAAGGCTGAGCCTGGCAAGGCTAGGATCGTGACATTACCCCCCTCCCTTCGACGATTCATGTTCGCATGAATGTATTTCCTGCCCGACTCGATTGATTGCCCAATCATGATTTCACAGGCTCAGACTCATTAAATTCTGATTGACTGAATAGTTGAAAGCGCTTCTAGCGCAGTTTGTTCGAATATCAAATATGAAAATCGTCAACTATCTTCTGAGCGTTCATAAATTCGTCGTCATCAGCGTTGTATCAATTGAGATCATTGTCATAGTCATTTCATTTGACTCTATACTGAAGTCATCTTCGATATCGACGAAAATTCAATATATCGTCGATTTTTTATTCATCTTCATCATTTATCACTATTGATTCAAGAGACTCATTCTTTTGATCAGGCAAGAGATCATTGACAACAAGACAAAGCAGATCAGAGTAAAATACATCATGAACATGCATAGTCTTTGATAATTTCAGCTTATATGACGAGTCGACAAGATTTAGATTGATGAAGAAATCAAGCATTTTGTCATTTAGCTTCTTGAAAGATTTCGCTGTAACAATGTTTCTTTCATTCAAAAACATCTTTGATTCAATCTTATAATCAACTTCTTTTCTATGCTTATTGATTTGTTTCATCATTTGTTCTCGTGTTTTGACTAGCGACTCGCAAGCAAACTTCAGTGTTTTGTTTATATGTTCAGATATATTCTTGACTTTAGTCATCTGCAAGCGTTCACGAAAACTTTCATATTCAATGACATTGAATTCAAAGTTCATATGAGAATGAAAGTCTTTGTTTAAAAAGAAAGAAGTTGTTAGAGATCTGTTTAAAGTGAGTCAGATAAAGATGTCATTTAACTAGAAGATAAATGCTAAGAAAGAAAAATAGCTACTGTCATGATTCTAGTCTTGTCAGACTCAGTCTTCTAGTCTTGTCAGATTTATTCTCACTTCATCATCTTGACTAGTTTCTATTGAGTTTAGCGTCAACTGAGAAACACATATATGTAGTCAGCTTCTTTTCTGTAACTATCTTTCTTTCTTAGCATTTATCTTCTAGTTAAATGACATCTTTATCTGACTCACTCTAGACAGATTTCTAACATTAAATAAATGCTCATCATTTACTACTCTGCTATCGACAAATAGACGATATGAAACAATTTATTCAGTAAGAAAAATTTGCAAGAGATTCTTCAAATTTGCATCATCATCATTTTAGATCGCAAGAAATTCTTCGATTCTACACTCATTTTCATCATTCTATTTGCAAAAGATTCTTCAAATAAAGCACTCAATTATTATCTGAAATTCACAAGAAATTCTTTGAATTTTCACTCATCAAAAAACATCAATTCAAAAAACATCAATCTCTTATTTACTCTTATCTCAACAACTTCTATCTTCTCTCATCATGACATGCAATGTCGAGTCAGTTGAGTCTTGAACAACTTATCTGCTTAGAAGCACTGTCAATAAAAGAGTTTCACTTCTACTCATTGATGCTTCAGTCGAAGTTGAGAAAGCTGTCATTGCATGAAACATAAACATCAAAGAACAACTGTTTTATTGAGTCAGCAATCAACTCAACGAAGTCATCAATATGCTGAACGAGCTTCGAAGTCAGTGTGACTTGACTCTACAACTCAATGAACACTGACTTCTTGTACAAGAAGATCACAAAAAGAGAGCAAAACAACTAAAAGTCGCTTTTGATAAGAATGATGAGCTAGAGAAAAAGATCAGTCAGCTACAAGATGAGCGATTGAACTTCAGAGCAAAACAACGTCAAGTCGATCGATCTATGCCTCGTCAAGATACTCAGTCAGTCGAGCATTGAGTCAATCAGAAAGAGACTTCATTGATTTCTGAAGTCGATCAACGTCTTCGAAGCTCACGAGAATCATTCACTTTATTTGAAAACGAAAATAATCATCACAAGTTCATCAAGCTTTTGAATTCACTCATCTTCATCGAAACAGATGATTCTATCTGAAAGACATGAAACATCAAAATAGCTGACAAGCTCGATGTCAACGCAAATCATTATTCTACTGAAAAGATTTATATTGTCTATGTGATTTTCAGACTAGAAGATGATGCTGATCAGCAAATTTATGCAAAGCATCATGTTGATGCTTTCTCATTCTATCAGTCACTATCAGAGTTACTGAAACATCTGAAAGAAATTTATGAAGATCAGAATCTGATTTGAAAGTGTCGTTGCAAGTACGTTGCTCTGAAGCAGCTCAACAAGTCTTTCAGCTCTTTCTATTCAGAATTCACTAGAATATTCAGCTTTCTGAACTACGACGATATCATTCTGATGAACGACATTCAGAATAAAATCAACAATCGTCTTCAGAACGCGTTGTCAGTTTGTCTCATAAAGTTTAGCTCACTTGATAAGCTCAAGATTTTTCTTCAAGATGTGAATAACAAACAATGAGTCAATTATCAGCTACGTGATGAGCAATGAACAGTCAAATTGATAGCAGCTTCGAAAAAACGTTTTGTTTCTTCATCAACATCAGCTTCGACTACTAGCTATGTTCAACTCGCTACTTTTTTCATTCTTGAATCTGAATGATCAAGAATGTCAATTATCTGCTTCAACTGCAAAGTATTGAATCATCTTTTGAAGAACTGCTCTCAGCTGAAGACTAGTACTTCAACATCTCGTGCATTCACTTCTTGTCTCAATGAGATCATCATGTCGAAAGAAAAGAAGAAATTATTTACAGAGAAATCGAAGAATGAGACAAAAAACTAGTGACTTTCATTAAAGACGTGATGAAAGATGTGTTAATTTCTTCAACAATGAGCAGCTCAGATAATTTCTTTGCTTCAAAATCTTTGACTACTGAATGTGTACTATCTAGCAATGAAATTAGTTACTCATTAAAGTCATTGATTGACATTGAAGCAGCTGACTATTCATTCATTGATGAATTAATCACGCAGAATGTTTGTGATCATTTGCAAATTGAATCTTTATCTTTAATCAAGCTCAAATCAATAAGAGAATTCTGTTACGATTCTAGCTACGCATCTTCGTTGATAGCTATGTTGATGACTATGTTGATGATTATGTTGATGACTATTTTGAGAGTTATCGTCGATCGCTTGTCGCTAGAGCATAAACTTGTTTCAAAGTCAACTCTATTCAGAATTAGCTTATGTTCTTCTGAGTCATATAAATAGTCGATTCTTCTCTTCTAGATACTTTTCTTTCTTAGCATTTATATACTCGTTACATTACACTCATATGACTCGCTCTATGCTGATCTCTAACAAATTTGATGATCATTATGCAAAGAAGCTCATTACTCATGCGATTTATTTGAATCTGACTGTTCAAGATCATATCATTGACACAGCTTCTATGTTGATCATTCAATTAGATAAACATCAAATGATTCTTGAAAAAACATGAATGAACAAAATCAATCTAGTAATTGATATGCAAATCAATTTTCTTCGATTTTCGAATCTCATTTCTAGTCAGAAATCGATTGTTCTATTCTCAAGCAATAAAACAATCACGAAACAGAAGAGCTTGACTTCTACTCAAATATTAAAGAGATCTCTCTCTTCTGTTGTCACTCGACTCAGCGAGAAGTCAGCTTCATTCAGTAAAATTGTGAAATCATCTAATTCAGTCAACTTCGCTTCGTCTATTGATTCAATGAACATAGCAATGATAGAGACTGCAGCATATAAATCACTAGTCAAACGATTGAATGTGACTACTTTCATGATCATCATTATCAAAATCGATCGACTTCTAAAAACAGCTAGAAATAAATCAGAAGACGTAAATCTACAAGAGCTTTCACATGAAGAGATCTTGAAAGAAGTCAAAGCTAAGCTTTCTTTGAAATATCATGACTATCTAGACGTGTTTGATCGAGCGATGACTGATCAGCTACTCTCTCATCGCTTCTATGATCATAAAATAGAGTTGATCGACGAGAAAACATCTTCTCAAAGTTGTCTCTATCATATGTCTGACTACAAGCTTCAAAAGATGAAGAATTATCTGATCAAGCATCTGAATAAAGACTTTATATCTTCTAGCTTGATCTTATACGCTTCGCTCATACTATTCATCGAAAAGAAAGACGATAGTCTGCGTTTCTGCGTTGATTATAGAAAGCTCAAGACTTGATTAAACGAAATCGCTATCTTCTACTCTTAATAGACGAAACTCTCGCTCATATTCAAGATAGCAAGTATCTGACTCGATTGAATATAATAGTCGTCTTCAACAAACTACACATGCATTCAAGCAGCAAAGATTTGACTATCTTTATCATCTCTTTTGATTTCTACAAATATCACGTGATGTCTTTTGAATTAATCAACGACTTGACTTTCTATCAACACTATATGAACGACGTGCTGTTTGATTATTTACATCAGTTTTGTCAGATCTATCTAGATGACATTATCATTTACAGCAAAACACTGAAGAAACATAAGAAACATGTTCAACTAGTTCTACATAGACTATGAGAGATCGATCTACAGATGAATATAAACAAATGCAAGTTTCACGTTCAAGAGATCAGCTTTTTAGAACTATTGCTATTCATCAAGAAACTGAAGATGAATTTTCGAAAGATACAAGCAGTTGTCGAATGATCTACTTCTACAAATCTCACTCAGATGCAATTTATCGTTGACTTCTGCAACTTCTATCAACGTTTTATAAAGAACTTTTCAAAGATTGTTTGTTTTCTGATTCAACTAACTCAAAAAGAGATGATATTTGAATGAGATCAAGCTTGTTAAATAATCTTTGATCATATGAAGAAATGAATAACTGAAGCTTCTATTCTTCGTCATTTTGATCAGAATAAGAAGACTATTCTTGAAACAGACTCATTCAACTACGTCAACAATGACATACTTTCTCAGTATGATGACGAAGAAACATTGCATTCAATGATCTACTACAGCAAGAATCTGAGTCTCGCTGAGTGCAATTACAAGATCTATGACAAGAAACTACTAGCAATTATTCGTGTCTTCAAGCATTGATGATCTGAGCTGAAATTTACTGAGCTACTCATCAAGATGTTCACTGATCATCAAGCTTTAACGTTATTAATGAAAGATAAAGAGCTAAGTAGACATCAAATGCGCTAAATACAAAAGCTCGTTGACTTCAACTTCAAAATCATGTATCGTTCAGATAAACAAAACATCAAAGTCAATGCATTGACTCGTCAAGTCAATTCAGTTTCTAGAAGTCTTGAGAATGAATGATGTTGCTATCAGTGAACTACAATTCTCACGTTGAATTGAATGAAAATTGTTGATCTAAAGAAGAACATCGAGAAATCAATCTATAAACAGATTCTTGAGATTAATGAAATCAACGAGAATTGTACGCTACTTCGCGAAGCAACAGCAAGAGACGAGACACAATATGAAGATATCAAATTGAAGAATTGTTGAACTCAGAATGAAATCTTGTATCATGATAGTCAGCTATGAATTTCGTTCAACGAGCTTCTACAAATGAATCTGATTCGTGAGATACATGATCAGTCATCAGTTGATCATTCTGATATTCTTAGAACTGTGAAGATCATAAAGCGAAACTACTATTGATCATTCATGCGAAAAACGATAGATCAATATATTCAAAACTGCTATATCTGTTAACGCTCAAAGACATCTAGAAATAAATCAAATGACTTGCTTCAATCTCTATCGATATCTGAACAGCGATGACAAGACATAGCAATGAACTTCATTATCAATCTATCTGATTCAAGCGAGTACAACGTTATTCTGATGATCATCTGCAGATTGTTAAAAGAAAGACATTATATTTCTTGCATCACTGATGATGAAGATATCACTGTCAAAAAGACAGCTGAAATGCTGATTCAATGAGTATATTGAATTCATGAACTATCAAGCTTCATAGTATCTGATCGAGATTCACAATTCATCTCTATACTATGAAAGTTTCTTTGCAAACGACTGAACATTTTTCTTTGATTGTCTATCATTTATCACTCTCAGACTGACGATCAAAGCGAACGAGTCAATCAGAATGTCAAGCGATATCTTTGATTCTTCTGTTCATATATGCAGAACGACTGATTTAAGTGACTACTCATGATTGAGTTTGTCAACAATAACATCTTGTTCTCAGTCATCTTCTTGATTTTTTTCTTCATGAACAAGAGCTTTCATTCTTGTATGAGCTTTAACTCTGACATCATCAAATATGAAAGCACTCGCGAACGCTTGCAGATTGATCGAGTCAAGAATATATCTGAGCAAATGAACAAGACATTGATCTTTGCTCGTGAAGCTCTGATCAAAACACAAGAACAAATGATGAATCAAGCTAACAAGCATAGAAAGAAGATCAATTATGAGATTGAATCAAAGATGTTTCTGAATGAAAGAAACATTATTACAGCGAGATTTTTCAAGAAGCTAGATGACAAAATGCTCAATTCTTTCATCAATTTAGATTTCATTGACTCTTCATATAAACTGAAATTATCAAAGTCTATGCATGTTCATGATGTATTTCATTCTGATCTGCTTCACTCGATCGTCGACAACTTCTTGTCTGATCAAAAGAATAAACTCTCAGATTCAATAGTGATAAACGACGAAGACGAATGAGAAATCAATGATATATTGAATTTTCGTCAATATTGAAGACGACTTCAGTATAGAGTCAAATGAAATGACTATGACAATGATCTCAATTGATACAACGCTGATGACAACAAATTTATAAATGCTCAGAAAATAGTTGATGATTTTCATATTTGATATTCAAACAAATCGCGCTAGAAGCGTTTTCAACTATTCAGTCAATCAGAATTTAATGAGTCTGAATCTGTAAAATCATGATTGAGCAATCAATTGAATCAAGCAGAAAATACATTCATGTGAACATGAATCATCAAAGAGAAGAAGTAATGTCATGATTCTAGTCTTGTCAGACTCAGTCTTCTAGTCTTATCAGATCTATTTTCACTTTGTCATCTTGACTAGTCTCTATTGAGTCTAGCGTCAACTGAGAAACACATATATGTAGTCAGCTTCTTTTCTGTAACTATCTTTCTTTCTTAGCATTTATCTTCTAGTTAAATGACACTTTTATCTGACTCGCTCTAGACAGATTTCTAACAGCTACAGAAAAGAAGCTGACTACATATATGTGTTTCTCAGTCAACGCTAAACTCAATAGAAACTAGTCAAGATGACAAAGCGAGAATAAATCTGACAAGATTAGAAGACTGAGTCTGACAAGACTAAAATCATGACATTACTTCTTCTCTTTGATGATTCATGTTTGCATGAATGTATTTTCTGCTCAACTTAATTGATTGCTCAATTATGATTGATTGAGATTAACACAGTTTGTTTAAATATTGAATATGAAAATCATCAATGATCTTCTGAATGTTTATAAATTCGTCGTCATCAGCGTTGTATCAATTGAGATCATTATCATAATCATTTCATTTGACTCTATACTGAAGTTGTCTTTGTGTTATGATTCTAGCTACGCATCTTCATTGATAGCTATGTTGATGACTATTCTGAAAGCTATCGTCGATCGCTTGTCGCTAGAACATAGACTTGTTTTGAAGTCAACTCTATTCAGAGTTAGCTTATGTTCTTCTGAATCATATAGATAGTTGATTCTTCTCTTCTAGATACTTTTCTTTCTTAGCATTTATATACTCATTATCTTACACTTATATGACTCGCTCTATGCTGATTTTTAACATTATATAAATGCTTCTTCGTTACAGACGAAGTGAAATAATCTGCATTGACTTGCTCTGCTTGATTCACACGACTATTGACTTTGATCTAGTCGACTTGCGATTGTGCAAACACTCATTCTTCTTTCTTGTAAGCTGATTCAGCAAGAATAAACAAAAGATTCAAACTCATGTGCTGATCAGTGAGTATAAACAAACGATTGAAATCATTCAACTAGGTCAAAGATCAGCGAATTAATCATTCATTCAGATTTGCAAGAGATTCTTTGAATTTGTTGAATAATCAAAGAGATCAGTCTAGAACTGCGTGAAGTCTCTATCTCAAGAAGCAAATCTCAGTGAGTCTGCTTCAACGACATTCTCAATGCAATGATCTACTCACTCTCATTGCTCTACTCATCAATGAATCAATTCTTCTACTCGTTCACATGCAAGTAGTGAGTCTGCTACAATGACAAGTCAACGATCAATTTTTGCAATGAGCAAGTCGACTAGTGAGTCTGCTTCAATGACATGATCATCTTTGATAATAAGCAAATTCATGAGCTTGTTTCTATATTGAAACCTTACAGTGAGTCTGCTTCAATGATACTTCTTCGTCAATGCAATGATCTATCTACTCACATCGTTCTACTCATCAGTGAATTGAACTACTATGTTCACATGCAACTAGTGAGTCTGCTTCAATGACATCTATTCTCAATGCAATGATTTATCTTCTCATCATTTTATTCATCAGTGAATCTGATCATACATTCACGTGCAACTAGTGAGTCTGCTACAATGACATCTTTCATCAATGCAATGATCTATCTACTCACATTGCTCTATCTATCAGTGAATTGATTTGTCGACTCGTTCGCATGCAACTAGTGAGTCTGCTTCAATGACACTTCTACCTTGCATAGTGAGTCTGCTACAATAGACATTTCGATTCTACACAAGACTAAGAAAATACATTCATGCAAATATGAATCGTTGAAGAAGAGAAGTAATGTTACGATTTTAGCTACGCATCTTCGTTGATAGCTATGTTGATGACTATTCTGAGAGCTATCGTTGATCGCTCGTCGCTAGAACATAGACTTGTTTCGAAGTCAACTCTATTCAGAATTAGCTTATGTTCTTCTGAGTCATATAGATAGTTGATTCTTTTCTTCTAAATACTTTTCTTTCTTAACATTTATATACTCGTTATCTTACATTCATATGACTCGCTCTATGCTGATCTCTAACACTTTGATATCAATGAAAATTCAATATATCATCAATTTTTCACTTATCTTCGTTGTTTATCACTATTAAATCTGAGAATTCATTCTTTTGATCAAACAAGAGATCATCGATAATGAGATGAAGCAGATCAGAGTGAAATACATTATGAACATGCATAGTCTTTGATAATTTCAACTTATATGACGAGTTAATGAGATCTAGATTGATAAAGAAATCGAGCATTTTATCGTCTAGCTTCTTGAAAGATTTCGCTGTAACGATGTTTCTTTCATTCAAAAACATCTTTGATTCAATCTCATAATCAACTTCTTTTCTATGCTTATTGATTTATTTCATCATTTGTTTTCATATTTTGACTAGCGACTTGCAAGCAAACTTCAATGTTTTGTTCATATGTTCAGATATATTCTCGACTTTAGTCATCTGCAAACGTTCACAAGAACTTTTATATTTGATGACATTGAGTTCAAAGCTCATACAAGAATGAAAGTCTTTGTTTAAAAAGAAAGAGATTGAGAAGATGATTGAGAACAGAGCATTATTATTGATAAACTTGATCATAAGTAGTAGCTTAGCTCAGTCATTCTGTATGTATGAACAGAAGAATTAAAAATATCTTTTCATGTTTTGATTGATTCATTTACTTTGATCATTGATCTGAGAATGATAAACTGTGAAGAGTTGAAGATTAATGTTTAGTCTTTTGCAAAGTGACTTTCATAAAATGAAGATAAATTGAGAGTCTTGATCTGAAACAATGAAATCAAGTAAATCATGTATTTGATATATTTACTGAAGCATTAGCTCAGCTGTTTTTTCTGCTGTGATCTTCTCATCATCAATGAAGCAAGAAATATAATGTCATTTCTTTGTTAATTTACATATCACTGTTAGTATGATGTTTTTGCCTTTTGAAAAAGATAAGTCAATGATGAAGTTTATAACTATGTTTTTTCATCACTGTTCAAGTATGAATAAAGAATGTAGTAGTTCATTGAATTTATCTTGAGAAGTCTTTGATTGTTGACAAATGTAGCAGTTCTGAATATATCAACTTATTGTCTTTCACATTGAAGATTAATAGTAGTATCTTCTTATGATCTTCATCATTCTGAGAATTTCAAGATGATCAATAAAAGATTGATCATGAACTTTTTGAATTAACTTCATTTGAAGATGCTCATCAAAGAAAACTCATAGAAGATCATCTCAATATAGTATTTCGTTCTGAACTCAATAATCTTTTAATTTGATATCTTTATATTGTGTCTCATCTCTTGCTATTGCTTCGCGAAGTAGTGTACAATTCTCGTCGATCTCATTAATCTCAAGAATCTGTTTATAAATTGATTCACTGATGTTTTTCTTTAAATCAGCAATTTTCATTCAATTCAAAGTCAGAATAATGATTCATTGATAGCAAATGCACTTATCTTCTGAACTTCTAGAAACTGAATCAACTCAACGAGTCAATGCATCAACTTTGATGTTTTATTTGTCTGAGTGATACATGATTTTAAAGTTGAAGTCAACAAGCTTTTGTACTCAGCGTATTTAACATTTACTTAACTCTTTATCTTTCATTAATGATGTTAAAGCTTGATGATCAGTGAACATCTTTATGAATAGCTCAGTTAATTTCAGCTCCGATCATCAATGCTTGAAGACATGAATGATTGTTAGTAGTTTCTTGTCATAGATTTTGTAATTGCACTCAGCGAGACTCAGATTCTTGCTGTAGTAAATCATTGAATGCAATGTTTCTTCATCATTATACTGAGAAAGTATGTCATTGTTGACGTAGTTGAATGAGTCTGTTTCAAGAATAGTCTTTTTATTCTGATCAAAATGACGAAGAATAAAGACTTCAGTCATTCATTTCTTCATATGATCAAAGATCATTTAACAAGCTTGATTTCATTCAAATATCATCTCTTTTTGAGTTAGTTGAATCAGAGAATGAACAATCTTTGAAAAGTTCTTTATAAAACGTCAATAGAAATTGCAGAAGTCAACGAAGAACTGCATCTGAATGAGATTTGTAAAAGTAGATCATTCAACTACTGTTTATACTTTTCTGAGATTCATCTTTAATTCTTCAATGAATAGTAATAGTCTCAGAAAAAAGATCTTCTGAATATGAAACTTGTATTTGTTTATATTCATCTGAAGATCAATCTCTTGTAGTCTATGTAGAACTAATCATACGTGTCACTTATGTTTCTTCAGTGTTTTACTGTAGATGATAATGTCATCTAAATAAATCTGACAAAACTGATGAAGATAGTTAAATAGCACGTTGTTCATATAATGTTGATAGAAAGTCGAGTCGTTGATTAATTTGAAAGACATCACATAATATTTGTAGAAATCAAAAGAAGTGATAAAGATAGTTAAATCTTTGCTATCTGAGTGCATGCGTAGTTTGTTGAACATGACAATGATGTTCAATCGAGTCAGATACTTGCTTTCTTGTATACAAGCGAGAGTCTCGTCTATTAATGACAAAGAGTAGCAATCTCGTTTGATCAAAGCATTGAGCTTTCTGTAATCAATGCAGAAATGCAAGCTATCATCTTTCTTTTTAATGAATAGTATGAGCGAAGCATATGAAGCTGAGCTAAAAGATATAAAGTCTTTATTCAGATGCTTAATCAGATAATTCTTCATCTTTTGAAGCTTGTAGTCAAACATATGATAAAGACGACTTCAAGAAGATGTTTTCTCATCAATCAACTCAATTTTATGATCATAAAGATGATGAGAGAGTAGTTGATCAGTCATTGCTCGATCAAACACGTCTAAATAGTCATGATATTTCAAAGAAAGCTTAGCTTTGACTTCTTTCAAGATTTCTTCATGTGAAAGCTTTTGTAGATTTACGTCTTCTGATTTATTTCTGTTATGAGCGTATCAAGATCAATAAGACTGAACAAGACTGAAGCTTTAATCAATTCACAATGCATGCTAGCAAGTACTCTGTGTAATGATTAAAGCTAGTCAACAATCTAGTCGAGATCTGATCTAGATCTGACTCAGATTTGACTCAGATATGACTCAACACTCTTTTTCTTTCTTAACACTCTTTTCTTTCATCAACATCTTGTTCATCTACATCATCTTCTTTTAATGTCACAAACACATTTCTTTCAAGTTTAGCATAATCTCTGAACATTACATAAATAGAAGCTTTTGTATCAATCTTCTTCTGTATTCTTAATATTCAGTTATAGCTATCTTTAAAGATCAAGCACTATCAACTCTGATCTTCATTGATTGTATCATCTAGACATGATTCTGACATTATATTAAGAATTCGTTAATCACATGATACTGATCTCATTATTCATTCAATCAACTTGTACAGATGAATTGAGTTTAAAGAAATTTGTTTATCTGATGATTTAATCTTGAAAGACAAGAACAACATCAGAAAATTCATAGAATCAACGAAAATATATGATCATTGAATTGCTAGAAGATTTATCGCTCATTCAGTATGCATTCATTCAAAATCGATTAATAGAATTTATGATAAAGAATCTTCGTGAATTGCTAGAGAATTAAATCAATCAAGAGAATTATGATAAAGAATTTTCGTGAATTGCTTCAAGATTAATCACTCTCAGAAACATTTTCTTTGTTGAACAAACATACGTCTTTCTTTTTCAATCATTGAGCATCGTCATTCATTCAATTCTCTTTCAAACAACTCTCATCTTCTTTACTATGACATTTAAGAACACATCTGATAAAGATAAAGCTTTCGTTGATGTTAGAGATCAGCATAGAGCGAGTCATATGAGTGTAATGTAATGAGTATATAAATGCTAAGAAAGAAAAGTATCTAGACGAGAAGAGTCAACTATCTATATGACTCAAAGAAACATAAGCTAATTCTGAATAGAATTGACTTTGAAACAATTCGATAGTCTAGTGACGAGCGATCAACGATAGTCATGAACATAGTCATCAACATAGCTATCAACATAGATGCGTAGCTAGAATCGTAACAGTATTTTCTTTCTTCAATGATTCATGTTTGCATGAATGTATTTTCTTAGTCTTGTGTAAAATCGAAATGTCTATTGTAGCAGACTCACTATGCAAGGTAGAAGTATCATTGAAGCAGACTCACTAGTTGCACACGAACGAGTCAACAGATCAATTCACTGATAGATAGAATGATGAGAGTGAGTAGATCATTGCATTGAGAATAGATGTCATTGAAGCAGACTTACTAGTTGCATGTGAACTGATAAACGAATCGATTCACTGATAGATAGAATGATGTGAGTAGATAGATCATTGCATTGACGAAAGATGTCATTGTAGCAGACTCACTAGTTGCATGTGAATGTATGATTAGATTCACTGATGAATAAAACGATGAGAAGATAGATCATTGCATTGACGAAGTGTCATTGTAGCAGACTCACTAGTTGCACATGAACGAGTAGATGAATCGATTCACTGATGAATAGAATGATGAGAAGATAAATCATTGCATTGACAATGTCATTAAAGCAGACTCACTGATTGACTTGCTCATTGAAGAGATCGACTTTGAGCTCATCATTGTAGCAGACTCACTAGTTGCATGTGAACTGATAGACGAATCGATTCACTGATAGATAGAGTGATGAGAAGATCATTGCATTGATGATGAATGTCATTGTAGCAGACACACTATGAGATTTGCTCATTAAAATAGAGACTTCACGCAGTTCTAGACTGATCTCTTTGATTGCTCTTTGAGATAGAGACTTCATGCAGTCATAGACTGATCTCGTTTGATTATTCAACAAATTCGAAGAATTTCTTGCAAATCTGAATGAATGATTAATTCGCTGATCTTCTGATCTAGTTGAATGATTTCGATCGTTTGTTTATACTTGCTGATCAGCGCATGAGTTTGAATCTTTTGTTTATTCTCGCTGAGTCAGCTCACGAGAAAGAAGAATGAGTGTCTGCATGATCGCGAGTTGACTAAATCAAAGTCAATAGTCATGTGAATCGAGCAGAGCAAGTCAATGCAGATTATTTCTCTTCGTCTGTAACGAAGAAGCATTTATATAATGTTAGAGATCAGCATAAAGCGAGTCATATGAGTGTAATGTAACAAGTATATAAATGCTAAGAAAGAAAAGCATCTAGAAGAAAAGAGTTGACTATCTATATGACTCAGAAGAACATAAGCTAACTCTGAATAGAGTTGACTTCGAAACAATTCAATAGTCTAGTGATGAGCGATCAACGATAGTCATGAACATAGTCATCAACATAGCTATCAACATAGATGCGTAGCTAAAATCATAACAGTTGATTTCTTGCAATAAACACGTTTACAAGCTTTCTCTTCTATCATTGACTCACAACACACTTCTTCATTCATTGCTTTCAATGAATCAAACATTGAAATCATCATACTTGATGATATGAAAGTATAAAAGAAATGTATCTATGCTTTTAATAAAGAAACAGATCATCTCATCAAAATGAAACAACAAGATAAGAGTGAAATTCAACAGTTGAAAGCAAAACTACAAGCTTTCACTGCTATCACAGTCAATGTAATCATCACTGCTCTTTCGATTGTCATCTACTTTGAATGATTTAAATATCACAAAATACTTGATTTTTCAATGTTCACTGATGAAAAGAACTCTACTTGAAAGAACTGATTTCTTAACATACAAGAGAAGTTAGCAATTAACATCAACATCTTCTCAAATGAACTTTACAAGCTGAGTTATATAAACTCTTGACTAGCAGATAATATTGTTGAAATCACTCAAGTCGAATGTGATTTCAACTGTGATAATTTCTATCTGACTGTCAATGAACTTTTAAAGAAACTAGCTCAATCATTTCATAACTCTGATAAGAAAGATAACTATCATAGAAAATATATTAATTTGATTCAAGAATCAAAGAAATTCAACGATTTCTTTAATCAATTTCAACAACTATACATTTATCTAAAGTATCAGAAGAACGTACTAGTTGTTGATCTAAAGAATAAAATAAACTCTCGTCTTCAAATCTTTTGAACAACTCAGATGAAGTCACTCATCAAGCTATCAGATATTTGAAACTATTTGATTCGCTTAAATAATGAATATTGTCAGAATCATGTTTAAATGATGCAATCAATGAAGATCAGAGCTGATAGTGCTTGATCTTTAGAAATAGCTATAACTGAATATTTGTTGAGATTGTGCCTAGATCATTCAATCAAAGAGACTCAGAGCTGATATGTATATGTTACGATTCTAGCTACGCATCTATGTTGATAGCTATGTTGATAGCTATGTTGATGACTATGTTGATGACTATGTTTCTGACTATCGTCGATCGCTCGTCACTAGACTATCGAATTGTTTCGAAGTCAACTCTATTCAGAGTTAGCTTATGTTTCTCTGAGTCATATAGATAGTCGACTCTTTTCTTCTAGATACTTTTCTTTCTTAGCATTTATATACTCGTTACATTACACTCATATGACTCGCTCTATGCTGACTTCTAACATTATATAAATGCTTCTTCGTTACAGGCGAAGTGAAATAATCTGCATCGATTTCTTCGAGTGCTTCTGCTAGTAGTTCTTCAACTCTCTATCAACTTTGATCTAGTGACTTACGTTCATGCAGCAGCACTCATCTTTCTTCTCTTGTAAGCTGATTCAGCGAGAATAAACAAAAGATTCGAACTCGTGCGCTGATCAGCGAGTATAAACAAACGATTGAAATCATTCAACTAGGTCAAAGATCAGCGAATTAATCGTTCATTCAGATTCGCAAGAAATTCTTCGAATTTGTTGAACAATCAAACGAGATCAGTCATAGAACTGCGTGAAGTCTCTATCTCAAGAAGCAAATTCTCAGTGAGTCTGCTTCAATGACATCGTCAATGCAATGATCTTCTCATCGCTCTATCTATCAGTGAATCGATTCGTCTATCAGTTCACGTGCAACTAGTGAGTCTGCTTCAAAGACATCGTCAATGCGATGATCTTCTCATCATTCTACTCATCAGTGAATCGATTTGTCTATCAGTTCACGTGCAACTAGTGAGTCTGCTTCAATGATATCTATTCTCAATGCAATGATCTTCTCATCATTCTACCTATCAGCGAATCGATCTACCTCGTGTTTCTGTGTCAACTAGTGAGTCTGTTACAATGACATGATAATGTCTTCAACAACAAGCAAATCTTTGAGCTTGTTTCTATATTGAAATCTCAGTGAGTCTGCTTCAACGACATTCTCAATGCAATGATCTACTCATTCTCATCGCTCTATCTATCAGTGAATCTGACTCGTCATCGAGTTCACATGCAACTAGTGAGTCTGCTTCAATAACATCTTTCGTCAATGCAATGATTCATCTACTCACATCGCTCTATTTATCAGTGAATCGATCTGTCGACTCGTTCACGTGCAACTAGTGAGTCTGCTACAAAGGCGCGTTCGATATTGATCTCATCATCGAGTCAGTCACTCGATAGTTAGTCTGCTTGAACGATACTCAAAGTGAGTTTGCTACAAAGATGAACAATGATTGATCTCTTGATTGAGTCAATCAACGAATGAAACAAGCTCTACTATGTAGTAGATCTGAATCAGCAGTGAGTCTGCTTCAATGACATGATCACAATCAATCTCTTCGATGAGCTAGTCGATTCTCTTTCAGTGAGTCTGCTTCAATGACATCAGTCAATAGTCGATCTCTTCGCTGAGCAAGTCGATTTCTTTCTACATAGCTAGTCTGCTACAATAGACATTTCGATTCTACACAAGGCTAAGAAAATACATTCATGTGAACATGAATCATTGAAGAGAGAGAATACTGTTACGATTCTAGCTACGCATCTATGTTGATAGCTATGTTGATAGCTATGTTAATGACTATGTTGATGACTATGTTTCTGACTATCGTCGATCGCTTGTCACTAGACTATCGAATTGTTTCGAAGTCAACTCTATTCAGAGTTAGCTTATGTTTCTCTGAGTCATATAAATAGTCGACTCTTTTCTTCTAGATACTTTTCTTTCTTAGCATTTATATACTCGTTACATTACACTCATATGACTCGCTCTATGCTGATCTCTAACAGTATGTATTGTTCTTTAAAGATAACTATAACAAGACATTAAGAATACAGAAGAGAAAGAGTGCAAGCTCTTCTATAAATAATGGCTTGAGACTGCGCTAGACTCGATACAGATGTGATGTAATATGTCAGATGTGTTTGTCTAAAAGAATGATGAAAGAGATGAATGAAGAAAGTGTTGAACAACAAGAGAAAGTGCTGAGAATGACTTGAAGAGATGCGCTAGATTCAAACTAGACATAGCGTCATAACTGACTTTAATCAAATTGATTAGAGTTAGATCTGAATTCTGATTGATTCAGACATGTTCATAACATTATCTTCTTCTTCGAACATTCATGTTCGCATGAATAGAAAAGAAATAAAAGCAAAAAAAAAAAAAAAAAATTCATCGTGTTTTCAATTTAGTGCGACTTATTTGAATATAGCTTGTGAAATTCGTTCAGAACTTTCTTCGAGTCATTGAATTTTTCTTTATCAACATAGTATCATTCGTCGTCACGATTTATCTCGATTCATTTGACCTTGTATTGTAGTCTTTCTCTATATCGTCTGAAGTTCAATATATTGTCTACTTTTCAGTGCTCTTCATTCTCTTCAATGATCATCAATCTAGAGAACTCAGAATGTTGTTTCAATAGAGAATTGTTGAGTGAAGATCGTAGATACTTTGAGCTGAACATTGAATGTATATGCTTCATGCTTCTAGATAGCTGAAAACGATAGAAGATCTCAACTTTGACTGTGATTGAATAGAGATTGAGCTGCTTGTCTTTCAAATCTTTGCATGATCTAATGATTTTGATGTTTTCAAAGACTAATCAAACTTGATCATCTACTTCATAGATGACGTCTCGTCTATGCTTGTTCATCTGAGCTTCGATGATCTGCTTGATCTTTTTCAATTGTTGATGATTAAAGATAAGAAGTTTGCTCATTCAAGTGACAATGTCATTGATCTTTCTAGTCTCAATACGTTGATGAATCATTTCGTAATCAGTCGTATCTGAATCGAAACTCATTCGAGAATGAAAGTCTTTATTAAAGTAGAAAAAGATTATCAAGATAGTCGAGAATGTATTGAAATTGTCACTGAATTTCATCATTGAAAGTCATTTAGCTCAGTCATTCTGCATGTAATTGCAGTAGATTCAAAGTTCGCATTCAACATCTTGATTAGCTTGTTTCGACTGATCATCGATCTCTGAATGATAGACTGTTGATAGATTGACTTTGATCTTCAGTCGTTTACAAAAACTTTGTCACATGATCGATATGAACTGAGAGTCTCTATTTGAAATGATAGAACTGAGTAGATCATGAAGTCGATAGACATTTCATAGCATGATTCATACTGTTTCTTCGATTGAGATGTCATCGTCTTCTCAATGACAGAGAACATAGTGATGTTCTTTGAAGAGATGACATATGATTGTGCAAATGACATTATAGTTTTTCGATAGAAATAGCTCAGTGATGAAGTTCATAGCTATATCTTGTCAACGCTGCTGAGAAATCAATAGAGACTGAAGCAAATCATTTGTATCATCTCAAGATGCTTTGCTTCGCTGACAGACATGAAAGTTTCGAATGTATTGTCGAATAGTTGCTCGATGATCTGATCAATAGTAGAAGCATTGAACTAGATCAATCATTCGTCTAATGTCAGAGTGCGAGATTGATGATTGATCATGAATCTCTCGAAGCAATTTCGTATGCATTTGTTTTGACATTCATAGTAGATTCTTTTTGAATAGAACGTTATCAATGATTTGACAGTTTTTTAGCTTTGTGTCATGAAGCTTCAGTTCATCTTTGTTCATAGCTTGTCGATACTCATTGCATAGTTCATTCTTCTAATTGACTAGATGTACGCGTTGATAGAGATTAGTCTTGTATTCAGATTCGATTTCGAAGTCAATCGATAGAACGTCTATTCAATTCGAAATCAGTATAGTCTGAAAATGATCATTCATGTCTTTAGCTGATTCAGAACTATCAATCATCGACATTCTAGTTAAAGCATCGACTTTGATGTTTATTTTGTCTGATCAAAAGATAATCTGAAAGTTAAACTTTGATAGAATATTCAGGTAGTTCGCTTGTCATCGAGTCAGCTGTTTATTTTTCATAAAGATCTTCAAAGTCTGATGATCAGTAAACATCTGAACAGATAGCTCAGTATCTTCTAGTTTGAATCATCAGTGTTTGAAGCATCGAATGATAGCTAGCAATTTCTTGTCATAGATGTGATAATTGCATTCAGCTGAAATCATGCTCTTGCTATAGAAGACTATCGAGTGAAGCACATTCTCGTCATCGTACTGAGATAGTATGTCGTCTTTTACATAGTTGAATGCATCGATTTTCAAAATAGCTTGACGTTTGACATCGAAATGACGTAGAACTGAAGTCGAGCTGATCTGCTTCTTTAGATTGTCAAAGACTTCGACGCAGACTTCGTTTCAAACAAAAGACGTGTCTTTTCAAGTCAGCTGAGTGAATGACTTGACTAGTTTTGAAAAGTTCTTGATGAAGCGTCGATAGAAATTGACGAAGTCGACGAAGTCTTGTATCTCTTTTAGATTAGTAGATGTAGCTCAATTGACTATAGCTTTCACTTTGATAGAATTCATGCAAAGATCTTGTTCTGATACTATGACTTTTAAGAAGACTGTTTCTTCTACGTTGAATTTGCACTTTCGAATATCTATTTGCAGATCAGCGTCTCATAGACGATCTAGTATCATCTTGACATGTTGTCTATGCTTCTTTTGAGTCTTGCTGTATATGAGAATGTCGTCTAAATAAGCTTGGCAGAAGTCATTTAGAAAGTCTCATAGAACATCGTTCATATATTGCTGAAACGAGATCGAATCATTTGTTAATTCGAATGATAGAATCTTTGATTTGTACGCTTCTAGAGCGATAATGAAGATCGTATAGTTCTCACTATCGAGATGCATACGAAGTTTGTTGAAAGCGAAAATTATATTCAGTCGAATCAGATGCTTGCAGTCAACGATTTTGTCAATCATCTCATCTATGAGCGATAGAGAGTAGCGATTTCTTTTGATAATGACATTGAGCTTTCAATAGTCGACGCAGAAGCGAAGATCGTCATTGATCTTCAGAGCGAATAGAACGAATGAGAAATATGAGATCTTGCTAGAAGTAATAAAATTCTTTGACAGATTTTCGTTCAGATATTCTTTGATCTTCTGAAGCTTGTAGAGTGACATTCAATAAGCTCGACATCTAGAAGAAGTGACATCGTTAGTGAGCTCTATCTTATGATCATATGAACGATGAGATGATAGCATATCGACTTGAGCTCGATCAAACACGTCGAGAAAATTCTGATATTTCGAAGATAGCTTGACTTTGATGTCTTCTAGATTTTGAGCTGATGCATCGATGAAAGCGACGTCTAGAACGTTCAGTTCGCATTGAGTGTTGTAGACTATTTCCCTATCAATATCTTCGATCGACATGACGAAAATCTCGATGCGATTCTTCTTTGATCGTTTAATCAGTGCATGAAAAGATGCAGCTCTCACACTGAACATAGAAAAGTTCTTTTTCGAAGCAGTAGAAGTGAGTCGTTGAAGCACTTTGAAGACTGAACGAATAGAAGAATTTGATGATCGTGATCATTTTGAGTGTGAAGCTCTGACTGACATCGAAAAAACAGAAATGAAAGCTTCTAATTGATTCGAAAAAACGATGACATCGTTTCGCATATCTAGTAGTATTTCATTTTTGTTCATTCAGAGCTTTTCTAATATGACGTCATGATGATCTATATCAGCTATTAACATTGAAACAGTCAATTTCTTATGACTTTCGACTGTGAGATTGAGTAGAATTTTATGAATAATGATCTTCTTCGTCAGCTTTTCATCATATTCTCTTATTAACTTCTCTTTAGCTAGTCGTATGAGTTGAATTTCAAGCTTCTAACATATTTGATCAACTAGCTTTGTATGAATCAAGATGTAGATCGTTGAGTCACTATCTATCAGAGATCATAGCTTGAAGAATTCGTCTTGTGAGAATAGAGTGACATTGACTAGAAATGACTTTTCGAAGTAGTTCTCTTCAATAGATGAAATTTCGTCGATTAGATTGCACAAAGAAATAATCTCTATCTCTTCGATGACTCTGAAAGAAATGACTAGTTTTTTGAATCAGACTCTGAATCAAAGTTCAAAGAATGATCAAACTCGTCATCTAATGTGTTAATTCTGAAAGATCTATTCAAGCACTCTTTAGAAGTATGATCAGACTTATGACAAAGAAAGCAGTTTTCGATTAGTAAGTCATTTTCTTTGACGTTAGTCAAAACAGCGTCGCGTGATTTTGACTGATCAGTCATCTTCGTTTCTATGATTCTACGAGTAGCTTTGACTGATTCTTCAGCGAAGATGATCTGTTTAGTTGTTTGAGCTTTGATCATTGCTTCTCTATTCTTGATCTCTCGAATAGCTCGTTGATCGTTATTCAATCGAATGAGGTAGAAACGAATTTCTTTCAGAGTACTGAGTTGAATCAATTGAGTTACTCAAGCGAATCGAAGTCGAGAATTTATTTTATTCTTTAGATCGACGATCAGCTGTTTTTCTTGATAGTCTAGATAGAAGAATAGTCGTTGAAATTGAGTATAAAACTCGCTGAATTTCTTCTGTTCTTGAATCAAGTTGTAGTAGTTTCTACGAAAGTTGACTTCTTTATCTGAGTCATCGAACAACTGAGCTAGCTCTTTCAAAAGCTCATCGACGATCTTGTATGAGTTGAAACAGTCACGTTCACGTCTTGACTGAGTGATCTCAGCTGCATCATCAAATAATCTGAAATGTACATAGCTCAGCTTGACTCGTTCACTTGAAAAGAGATTGACGTTGATTTTCAGCTTGTTCTGAACTTTTTCATATCAGTTCTTTCAGATAGAATTCTTTTCATCAGTGAACAACGAAGAATTGAGTATTTTCTAAGATCTAGAACGCTCAGAGTAGATTGACGATGACGAAGTAATCTCTCTAGCTTGTAGCTTAGCTTTCAGCTCTTCGCATCGTTTCTTCAAAGCTTTCATAGTCATAGAAGATGTTATGATTTCAGCGAATGAGTCGTTATCTTCGACAATGAAGAATGAAGCTTCGAAACGCTCTTTGAAGAGACGAGACATGATGAGAGAGAAAGAAGAGATTGAATTGAACGAGTGTTTTAAAAAGAAGGGATCGAGCGAATAGCGATGCTTGACAATAGAAGATGAAGTCATTTTTGTTGTTTGATTTGAAGATTGATTGATTCTCTTGATCGATTTGATTCTCTAGCAATCAACGAAGATTCTTTATCGCTGATTCTATTAATCAAGATGAACGATGCGTACTTAATGAGCTGTAAGTCATCTAGCAATTCAATCAGCCTCGCTGTTGATTCTATAGATTTTCTAGTGTTGTTCTGTCTTTCGATTGCGTCGATCATCAGGTAAACGAATTTCTTTAGACTCGATCTGCCTGAACGAGTATATTGAACGAGTAATGAGTATCTGTATCATATGATAAACGAAATTCTTAATGTAATGTTGAGATCATGCCTAGATCATTCAATCAAAGAGACTCAGAGCTGATATGTATGTATTGTTCTTTAAAGATAACTATAACAAGACATTAAGAATACAGAAGAGAAAGAGTGCGAGCTCTTTTATAAATAATGGCTTGAGACTGCGCTAGACTCGATACAGATGTGATGTAATATATCAGATGTGTTTGTTTAAAAGAATGATGAAAGAAATGAATGAAGAAAGTGCTGAACAACGAGAAGAAGTGCTGAGAATGACTCGAAGAAGTGCGCTAGATTCAAACTAGGCATAGCGTCATGACTGACTCTAATCAAATTGATTAGAATTAGATCTGAATTCTGATCGATTCAGACATATTCGTAACAATATTAAAAATACAGAAGAAGATTGATACAAAAACTTCTATTTATGTAATGTTCAGAGACTGTGCTAGACTTGAAAGAGATATGTTTGTGACATGAAAAGAAAATGATGTAGATGAACAAGATGTTGATGAAAGAAAAGAGTGTTAAGAAAGAAAAAGAGTATTGAGAAAGAAAAAGAGTGTTGAGTCATATTTGAGTCAAATTTGATTCAGATCTAGATCAGATCTCGACTAAATCATTGACTAGTTCTAATCATTACACAAAGTACTCACTAGTGTGCATTGTGAATTAATTAAAGCTTCAATCTTGTTCAGTCTTATTGATCTTGATACACTTGTAACATTACTTCTTTCTTTGAAAATTCATATTTGCATGAATGTAGTTCATTTGCTCACTTTTGTTGATAGTTATTTTGATATTTAGCGCAATTTGTTTGAATATAACTTATGAAATTCATTCAAAACTTTCTTTGAATCATTGAATTTTTCTTTATTGACATAGTATCATTTGTCATTTCTATTTAAATCTTTTTATTTGACTTTGTACTGTATTTGATCTTGATAGCATCTGAAGTTCAATATATTGTTTATCTTTCAATGTTCATCATTTTCAATAGTGATTAATCTGAATGATTCTGAATGTTGTTCTGATAAAAAGTCTTCTGAATATGATTGTAGTAGCTTTGAGCTGAACATTGAGTGTATATGCTTCATGCTTGTAGATAAATGAAGATGATAGAAAGTTTCAACTTTGACAATGATTGAGTAGAAATTTAGCTGTTTATCTTTCAAATTCTTGCATGATCTTGTGATTTTGACATTTCTGAAAGATAGTCAGATTTGATCATCTACTTCATATGTGACGTCTCATTTATGTTTATTGATCTGAACTTTAATGATCAGCTTCGTCTTTTTTAATTGTTGATGATCAAAGCTCAGTAGCTCTTTCATTTGAATGATAATATTGTCTGTCTTTCTAGCTTCAAGTCATTCATGAGTCATTTTGTAGTTAGTTGTATCTGAATTAAAACTCATTCAAGAGTGAAATTCTTTATTGAAGTAGAAAGAAATCATTGAGATGATCAAGAAGATATTAAAATTGTCGCTGAATTTCATCATAGATATTCATTTAGCTCAGTTGTTCTGCATGTAATTGCAGTAAATTCTAAGTTTGCATTCAATGTCTTGATTGACTCATTCCGATTGATTATCAATCTCAAAATGATAGACTGTGAATAAATTAGTTGTGATTCTCAGTTGTTTGCAAAGACTCTTTGACATAGTTGATATGAATTGAGAGTCTCTGTTTGAAACAATAGAACTGAGTAAATCATGCAGTTGATAAACGTTTCATAGCATGATTCAAATTGTTTCTTTGACTGAAATGTCATTATTTTCTCAATGACAAAGAACATAGTGACATTCTTTGATGAAATGACATATGATTGTGCAAATGACGTTATAATCTTCTGACAGAGATAGTTCAGTAATGAAGTTCATAATTATATCTTTTCAACGTTTCTGTGAAATTAAAAGAGAATGATGAAGTTCATTGATGTTATCTTTAGAGACTTTGCTTTGCTGACAAGCATGATAGTTTTGAATGTATCATCAAATAGTAGCTTGATGATTTGATCAATAGTAGAAACGCTGAACTAGATCAATGATTCATTTATTGTCGAAGTGAAAGATTAAAGATTGATTATGCACTTTTTGTAGTAATTTCGTGTGCATGTTCTCAGAGACTCACAGTAAATCTTTTTTAAATAGAACGTTGTCAATGATTTCACAGTTTTCTAGTTTAGTAATATGAAATTTGAGCTTGTTATTGTTCATAGCTTGTTTATATTTGCTGCAGAACTCATTCATTTAATTGACTAATTGTACTCTCTGATAAAGATTGACTTCTGATTTTGAATTTGCGCTTAATTTCAAGTCAATAAATAAAATATTAACTTTATCAAAGATAAAAATAGTCTGAAAGTGATCTTCAAGTCTTTGAGCTGATTCAAAGACGTTCGCTAAAGACATTCTGATTAGCACATTGACTTTAGTATTCATTTTGCCTGATTTAAAGATGATTTGAAAATTGAACTTTGATAAAATGTTCAGATAGTTAACTTGATGTTGACTCAGTTTTTTATTTTTCATGAAGATCTTCAAAGCTTGATGATCAATGAACATCTAAATGAGTAGTTCAGTGCATTTCAGCTCAAGTCATTAATGTTCAAAGCATTGAATAATGATTAGCAATTTCTTGTCATAAATGTGATAATTGATTTCAGTAAAGATCATGCTTTTGCTGTAGAAAGTCATTGAATGAAGAACTTTCTCATCATTGTACTGAGATAGTATTTCATCTTTTACATAGTTTGAAGCGTCAATCTTCAGAATAGCTTGTCATTTGAGATCGAAGTGATGAAGTACTTAGATCAAGCTGATTTGTTTCTTTAGATTGTCAAAGACTTGAACACAGATCTCATTTCAAACAAAAGACGTGTCTTTTCTAGTCAGTTGAGTGAACAATTTGACTAGCTTCGAGAAGTTCTTAATGAAATGATGATAAAAGTTAACAAATTTCACAAAGCTTTGAATTTTCTTTAGATTGATTGAGATGATTCAGCTGACTATGATTGTCACTTTGCTGAGATTCATACGAAGATTTAATTCTGATACAATGACTTCTAGAAAAACAGTCTCTTCTACATTGAATTTGCACTTTCGAATATTCATCTGCAGTTCAGCTTCACGTAGTTGATTCAATACTAGTTTGACGTAATCTTTATATTTCTTTCTTGTTTTGCTATAGATGAGAATGTCATTTAGATAAACTTGACAAAAGTCATTCAGAAAGTTTCATAAAACATCATTCATATATTGCTGAAAGAAGATCAATTCATTAATCAGTTTGAATGATAACATCTTGTATTTATATGCTTTTAAAGCAGTGATAAAAATGATGTAATTCTCATTATTAAGATGCATTCAAAGTTTGTTGAACATTGATATGATGTTCAATCTAGTCAGATGCTTACAACTCACTATTTTATCAATGATTTTCTCTATCAACAATAGAGAATATTTATTTCTTTTAAAAATGACATTTAGCTTTTGATAGTTCACGCAGAATCAAAGATCTTCATTTGCTTTGAGAATGAATAAAACAGAAGAGAAATAGAGAGTCTGACTAGAAGTTATGAATTTCTTTGACAGATTCTCGTTCAAATACTTCTTTACTTTCAGAAGTTTGACAAAAAACATTTGATAGACTCAACAGCAAGAAAACGTTGAATCATTGATGAGTTTGATTTTATGATTGTAGAAGTAATGAGAAGATAGTTTATTCAATTGAGCTTGATCAAAAACATTTAAAAACTCATGATACTTCAATGATAGCTTTGCTTTAATATCTTTCAAAGTCTAAGCAGTTTCATTGATTGAAGAGACGTTTAAAGCATTCAAATTGCACTGAGTATTGTACGTGATTTCTTTATTGATGTTCATCATGAATAAAGCAAAAACTTCAATCTTGTTTTTCTTTGAATGATTCAACAGTGTTTTGAACGAAGTGACATTTATGCTTCAAATTGAGAATGACTCTTTCTGAATCATAGTTGAAACAGATCATTTAAGCATTCTAGAAATCTTTGACTGAGAGATAAAAGTAAACAAAGTTGATCATGATCAACTTGAATGCTTTGAATTGAAAAAGATCAAAAAAATCGAAATGAGAGTATTTAATTGATTCAAAAAAACAATGATGTTAATTTGCATATTCAGTAATATTTCATTTTTATTCATTCATGATTTTTCTAATATGACTTCGTGATGATCAATGTCAATTATCAATATAGAAACAGTCAATTTCTTATGACTTTCAATGATGAGATTCAATAGAATTTTATGAATGATAGTTTTTTTAAATATCTTTTCATCATATTCTTTTATTAACTTTTCTTTTGTCAGTGATATAAATTGAATTCTCAGCTCTTTACATACTCTGTTGACTAGATTGATATGTATGATCATATAGATGATTGAATCACTGTCTATCAAAGAGCGAAGACTGAATGATTTGTTCTGCAAAATGAGAAGAGCATCGACTAGAAATAACTTATCAAAGTAATTTTCTTTCGATAGAATTTTGTCTAGATTGCACAAAGATATAATCTTTACTTCAGTGATTGTTGAAAAGATAACTAGTTTTTTGACTTAAACTCTGATTCAGTATTAAGTTTGAAATGATCATAGTTCTCGTCAACTGCATTGACTTTGATAGATTGATTTAAACATTCTTTGAAACTATGATCTGATTTGTGACATATGAAACAGATTTCAACTAGAACATCTGTATTCTTGATGTTAATCAAAACTGCGCTGCGCAACTTTGATCAGTTAAACTTTGAAGTTGAAGACTGAACAGTAATAGTTGCTTTAGAAATGATGATTTTTGAATCATCATATTTGAGTAGTTTGTTCTTGATCTCTTGAACTGCTTTATGTTCATTGTTCAAGCAAATCAGATAGTTTTGAATATTTGATAGCTTGATGAGTGACTTCATCTGAGCTGTTCAAAAGATTTGAAGACAAGAGTTTATTTTATTCTTTAAATCAACGACTAGTACGTTCTTCTGATACTTCAAATAGATGTATAGTCATTGAAACTGATTAAACAAATCGCTGAATTTCTTTGATTCTTGAATCAAATTAATATATTTTCTATGATAGTTATCTTTCTTATCAAAGTCATGAAATGATTAAGCTAGTTTCTTGAGAAGTTCATTGACAATCAGATAGAGATTGTCACAGTTGAAATTACGTCTGACTTGAGTGACTTCAACAACATCATCTGCTAGTTGAGAGTGAATGTAGCTCAGCTTGTAAAGTTCATTTGAAAAGATGTTAATGTTTATTGCTAACTTTTCTCATATGTCAAGAGATCAGTTCTTTCAAGTAGAGTTCTTTTCATTAATAAACATTGAAAAGTCGAGTATTTTATGATATTTAGATTGTTCAAAGTAAATGATAATCAAGAAAGCAGTGATGATTACATTGACTGTGATAGCAGTGAAAGTTTATAGTTTTGCTTTCAACTGTTGAATTTCGCTCTTGTCTCATTGTTTCATCTCAACGAGACAATCTGTTTCTCTATTAAGAGCATAAATATGTTTCTTTCATACTTTCATATTATTGTGTATAATGATTTCAGCATTTGATTTGTTGAAAGCAATGAATGAAGAAGCATGTTGTGAGTCAACGATAAAAGAGAAAGCTTATGAACATGTTTATTGCAAGAGATCAACAAGAGCTTTATCTTTATCAGATGTGTTCTTAAATGTCATAGTAAAGAAGATGAGAATTGTTTGAAAGAAGATTGAATAAATGATGATGCTTAATGATTGAAAAAGAAAGATGTATGTTTATTCAACAAAGAAGATGTTTTTGAAAGTGATTAATCTTGAAGCAATTCACGAAGATTTTTTATCATAATTCTCTTGATCAATTTGATTCTCTAGCAATTCACGAAAATTCTTTATCATAGATTCTATTAATCGATTTTGAATGAATGCATACTGAATGAGCGATAAATTTTCTAGCAATTCAATGATTGTATATTTTCGTTGATTCTATGAATCTTCTGATGTTGTTCTTGTCTTTCAAGATTGAATTATCAGGTAAACAAATTTCTTTAAACTTGATTCATCTGTACAAGTTGATTGAATGAATAATGAAATCAGTATCATGTAATTAACAAATTCTTAATATAATGTCAGAATCATGTTTAAATGATGCAATCAATGAAGATCAGAGTTGATAGTGCTTGATCTTTAAAGATAGCTATAATTAAATATTAAGAATACAGAAAAAGATTGATACAAAAGCTTTTATTTATGTAATGTTCAAAGACTGCGCTAGACTTGAAAGAAATGTGTTTGTGACATGAAAAGAAAATGATGTAAATGAACAAAATGTTGATGAAAGAAAAGAATGTTAAGAAAGAAAAAGAATGTTGAGAAAGAAAAAGAGTGTTAAATCATATCTGAGTCAAATCTGAGTCAGATTTAAATCAGATTTCAACTAGATTGTTGACTAGTTCTAATCATTACACAGAGTACTCGCTAGCATGCATTGCGAATTGATTAGATCTTCAGTCTTGTTCAGTCTTATTGATCTTGATATGCTCATAATAAACATAGAGCAGTTCAAGAGATCAAGAACAAACTACTCAAATGTAATGATTCAAAGATCATCATTTCTAGAGCAATTATTGCTGTTCAGTCTTCGACTTTAAAATCTGACTGATCAAAGTCGCGCAGCGCAGTTTTGACTAGCGTCAAGAATGCAGATGTTCTAGTTGAAATCTGTTTTGTATATCACAAATCAGATCATAGTTTCAGAGAATGCTTGAATCAATCTATCAAAGTTAATGCAGTTGATGAGAACTATGATCATTTCAAACTTAATACTGAATCAGAGTTCAAGTTAAAAAACTAATCATCTTTTTAATAATCATTGAAGTGAAGATTATATCTTTGTGCAATTTAGACGAAATTCTATCAAAAGAAAATTACTTTGATAAGTTATTTCTAGTCGATGCTCTTCTCATTTTGCAGAACAAATCATTCAGTCTTCGCTCTTTGATAGACAGTGATTCAATCATCTATATGATCATACATATCAATCTAGTCAACAGAGTATGTAAAGAGCTGAGAATTCAATTTATATCACTGACAAAAGAAAAGTTAATAAAAGAATATGATGAAAAGATATTTAAAAAAACTATCATTCATAAAATTCTATTGAATCTCATCATTGAAAGTCATAAGAAATTGACTGTTTCTATATTGATAATTGACATTGATCATCACGAAGTCATATTAGAAAAATCATGAATGAATAAAAATGAAATATTATTGAATATGCAAATCAACATCATTGTTTTTTCGAATTAATTAAATACTCTCATTTCGATTTTTTTGATCTCTTTCAATTCAAAGCATTTAAGTTGATCGCGATCAACTTTGTTTACTTTTATCTCTCAGTCAAAGATTTCTAGAATGCTCAAATGATCTGTTTCAACTATGATTCAGAAAGAGTCATTCTCAATTTGAAGCATAAATGTCACTTCGTTCAAAACACTGTTAAATCATTCAAAGAAAAACAAGATTGAAGTTTTTGCTTTATTCATGATGAACATCAATAAAGAAATCACGTACAATACTCAGTGCAATTTGAACGTTTTAAACGTCTCTTCAATCAATGAAACTGCTCAGAATTTGAAAGATATTAAAGCGAAGCTGTCATTGAAATATCATGAGTTTCTAAATGTTTTTGATTGAACTCAATTGAATAAACTATCTTTTCATCGCTTCTATGATCATAAAATTGAACTCATCAATGATTCAATGTTTTCTCACTGTTGAGTTTATCAAATGTTCTCTGTCAAACTTCTGAAAGTAAAGAAGTACTTAAATGAGAACTTGTCAAAAAGATTCATCACTTTCAATCAGACTCTCTATTTCTTTCTTGTTCTATTCGCTCTCAAAGCAAATGAAGATCTTTGATTCTGCGTGAACTATCAAAAGCTAAATGTCATTTTCAAAAGAAATAAATATTCTCTATCATTGATAAATGAAATCATTGATAAAATAGTGAATTGCAAGCATTTGACTAAATTGAACATCATATCAGCATTCAACAAACTGTAAATGCATCTTGATAATGAGAATTACATCACTTTTATCACTGCTTTAAAAGCATATAAATACAAGATGTTATCATTTGAATTGATGAATGAATTGATCTTCTTTCAACAATATATGAATGACATTTTATGAGACTTTCTGAATGACTTTTGTCAAGTTTATCTAGATGACATTCTCATCTATAGCAAAACAAGAAAGAAACATAGAGATCACGTCAAACTAGTATTGAGATGATTACGCGATGTTCAATCTGCAGATGACAGTCAGAATAGCGTTGTAATCGTATGAATCAAATAGATTGATAATGAAGTTCATTGCTATGTCTTGTTATCGCTGTTCAGATATAGATAGAGATTGAAGCAAGTCATTTGATTTATTTCTTAATGTCTTTGAACGTTGACATACGTAGCAGTTTCAAATATATTGATCTATCGTTTTTTGCATAGAAGATCAATAGTAATTTCGCTTTATGATCTTCACTGTTCTAAGAATTTCAGAATAATCAATCGACGATTGATCATGTATCTTACGAATCAGATTCATTTGTAGAAGCTCGTTGAATGAGACTCATAACTGACTATCATGATACAAGATTTCATTCTGAATTCAACAATTCTTCAATTTGATATCTTCATATTGTGTCTCGTCTCTTGCTATTGCTTCGCGAAGTAGCGTACAATTCTCATCGATCTCATTAATCTCAAGAATCTGTTTATAGATTGATTGATCATTATTCTTCTTTAGATCAGCGATCTTCATTTAATTTGATGTCAAAATAGTAGTTCTTTGATATCAAACGCGTTCATCATCGAAATTTTTAGACATGAAGTCAGCTTGACAAATTAATGCATCGATCTTAATGTTCTGTTTGTCAGATCAATACATTATTTTGAAGTTGAAGTCAGCTAGCTTCTGAATTCAACGCATCTGATGTCTGCTCAGCTCTTCATCTTTCATCAATGAGATGAGCGTTTGATGATCGATGAACATCTTGATAGAAATGTCAGTTAGCTTTAGTTTAAGTCGTCAGTGTTCAAATGCTCAAATGATGATCAGAAGTTCTTTATCATATATTTCGTAGTTGCATTCAGCAGAAGACATGTTCTTGCTATAAAAGACAATTGAATGTAAAACATCTTCATCATTATATTGAGACAGAACTTCATCGTTGACGTAGTCAAATGAGTCAATTTCAAGAATAGTTTCATGAGTTTAATCAAAGTGACGTAGTATAAAAGTCTCGATTATACATTTCTTCATATGATTGAAGATGATCTGATAAACTTCATTTCATTCAAATATGATCTTCTTTTGAATGAGTTGAATTATTGAACGAACAATCTTCGAAAAGTTCTTGATGAAGCATTGATAGAAGTTGCAGAAGTTAATGAAGAACTGCATCTGAGTGAGATTACTGAGTGTAGATCAATCAACGACTGCTTGCATCTTTCGTGAATTCATCTTAAGTTTCTCGATTGACATCAAAAGTTCTAAAAAGATGATTTTCTGAACATGAAACTTGCATTTATTAATGTTTATCTGTAGATCAGCTTCTCGTAATCTATTCAGAATCAATCATACATGTCGCTTGTGTTTCTTCAAGATCTTGCTGTAGATGATAATGTCATTTAGATAGATCTGACAAAACTGATGTAGATATTCAAACAACACATCATTCATATAGTGTTGATAGAACGTTGATTCATTGATTAATTCAAAGAGCATTACATGATATTTGTATGAGTTGAAGAAGATAATGAAGATAGTCAAATCTTCGCTATCTGAGTGCATGCATAGCTTGTTGAACGCGACAATGATGTTCAATTGAGTCAGATACTTGCTTTCTTGTATACGAGCGAAAGTCTCGTCTATCAATGACAAAAAGTAGTGATCTCGTTTAATCAAAGCATTGAGCTTTCTGTAATCAATGCAGAAACGCAGACTTTCGTCTTTCTTTTCAGTAAACAAAATGAGCGAGATGTATGATGCAAAGCTGAAGAAAATGAACTCTTTGTTCAGATGTTTGATCAGATACTTCTTTATCTTTTGAAGCTTGTGATTGAACATCTGATATAGTTTGCTTCGCAAAAACATTTCTTCATCGATCAACTTAATTTTGTGATCATAGAAACGATGCAATGATAGCTGATCAATCATTGCTCGATCGAAGACATCTAGATAGTCGTGATATTCAGAGAAAAGCTTGATCTTGACTTGCTCAAGAACTTCAGCATAAGAAAGCTCATGCAGATTCACTTCTTTAAACTTGTTTTCAACTGTAGTTATGAGTCAATCGATTTTCAAGACAATAACAGCAAAGATCTTGATATCTGATCGTTTGACTAACATTCTATATGCAGCTGTCTCTATCATGAATATGTTGATTGAACTGAAAGCTGATTTCAGACTGAACGTTGATTTAGAGTTGACGCTAGACGAAACTGCTTCAAGCGATTTTGACTGTTTAATTATTTTAATAAACTTCTCTTTTGATTGATCAAAAGAAAGTGATTTCTGACTGAGTTGAAAGATAACGAAAGTGAAGAATCTTCTCAGTATATGAGTAAAAGTCAAGCTCTTCTGTTTCGTGATTGTTCTATGACTTGAGAGTAGAACAATTGATTTCTGACTAGAAGTGAAGTTCAAAAATCGAAGAAAATCGATTTGCATATTTATTACTAGATTGATTTTGTTCATTCATGTTTTTTCAAGAATCATTTGATGTTGATTTAATCAAGTGATCAACATAGAAGCTGTGTCAATTGTATGATCTTGAACAGTCAGATTCAAATAGATGACATGAGTAATGAGTTTCTTAGCATAATGATCATCAAATTCTCGAATTGACTTCGCTTTGATCAAAGTCAGAGACTTGATTTGCAACTGATCATAAACAATCTGCGCGATCACTTCATTAATGAACGAATACTCAGCAGCTTTGATGTCTATCAATGACTTCAATGAGTAACTAATTTCATTGCTAGAAAGTACACATTTGATAGTCAAAGATTCAGAAGCAAAAGAATCATCTGACATGCTTGTCATTGAAGAAATTAACACATCTTTCATTGCATCTTTGATGAAAGTCTCTAGTTTTTTGCCTCGCTATCTTCGAAAGAAGACATTTTCTCATTCTTTTTATTCTTCGAAATGATAATTTCATGTAGACGAGAAATGAAAGCTTGAAAAGCAGAAGTGTTGACTTTGTTCTGAGAACAGTTCTTTGACAAGTGATTCAAGATCTTGCAGATATAGCAAACGATAGACAATCTGACTGACTCAGATGTAGAAAAGATAGTCGACTTGATATATTCAATTATCGAAGTCGTCACTGCTGACAGAAAAGTAGCGCGCTTTTCAGATGCAACGATGACTTTGACAATGATTGTGCAACGTTTGCTTCGAAGCTGATAATTGACTTGCTGTTTATTATTCACACTCTGAAGAAAGCTCTTGAGACGATGTAGAGTGATAAAATCTTTCGAGCAAATTGATAGAACATTCTGCAAGCGATTGTTGATTTTATTCTGAAGATTGTTCATCAGAGTGCAATCGTCGTATTCTAGATAGCTGAATAACTTCATAAAGTTGAAGTAGAAGACATTGAAAGACTTTTCTGCTTGTCTCAGAGCGTTGTACTTACGATGACACTTTCGATTCTTATTCTGATCATCGTATATTTCTTTCAGATGCTCAAATAGCTCGTAGATCGAGATGTAAGAATGCAAAGCATCATGACGACATTAAGCGAAGATATGCTCAGCAGCATCATCTTCTAGTCTAAATATCACATAGACAATACAGATATTCTCATTATCAAAGTGATTGACATTTGTCTGAAGCTTGTTGTTCATCTTGATTCTTCAGCTATCTCATGTTGATTCATCTTCGTCAATGAATACAGATGAGTTCAAAAACTTGAAAGACTTGTGATGATCATTATTGAATAGAGTGAATGACTTACGTCAAGTATGATTCTCGATAGATTGACGAGATTGAGACTAATTCGTTGAATGTGATACTTCTTTGAGTTTATTCTTGAGATTCAACATCTTCTTTTGATAGCATTTGTTTGTCTCTTCTAGAGTGTCTATGATCATCTGTTTGATCTCTAGTTGATTCAATCTCTTGTCATATTCAACTTGAACAACAATTCACTGCTCATTCAGTTTCAAAGTCATGTTTCATTGATCTTTTAACTCAATCAACATCTTGATGATTTCGTTCAACTGATCATGAACTCATTGACGAAGTTGTTGACTTGTGTTGATGTTTCATGAGATAGTGACATTCTGAGATTCAGCTGAGACATTGAAAGAAATAATGAAAACGTGTCTGTTAGTAGTGCTTTTAAGCAGATGAGCTGTTCGTGACTCGACTGATTTGAAGTCGCGTGTCAATGTGAGAAAGATAAATAAATAGATTTGATTGAGTGATTAATTTGATAAATTTGAGTAAATTTGAATGTGTGTTTTGATGAAAGTAATTCAAAGAATTTCTTGCGAATTTTCTGAATAGAAGTAGGTTATTTCATATCATCTACACGTCGATAGCAGAGTAGTTGCTTAGCATTTATCTACTGTTAGAGATTAATCTAAAGCGAGTCATAAAAGTGTCATTTAACTAATAGATAAATGCTAAGAAAGAAAAGTATCTACAGAAAAGAACTTGATTCTTATATGTGTGTTTCTCAGCTCTGTGCTAGACTCGATTGAGTTGACGTCTTACACATATGATGCAGAGTCTCAATGATATCATCTCTAGATCAGGTTTTCGCTAAACTTGATTAGAATGAAATCAGACGAAGACTAAACGAAGAATAGACGAAGAATAAACGAAGACTAGAATCGTAACAGATTCTTCTATTCATACATGCAGAATGACTGAGCTAAGTTACTACTCATGATTGAGTTCATTGACAATAATGCTTTGTTCTCAGTCATCTTCTCAACTTCTGTCATTATTCTAGCCTTGTCAGACTCAGTCTTCTAGTCTTGTCAGATTTATTCTCGCTTCGTCATCTTGACTAGTCTCTATTGAGTCTAGCGTCGACTGAGAAACATATATATATAGTCAGCTTCTTTTCTGTAGCTATCTTTCTTTCTTAGCATTTATCTTCTAGTTAAATGACATCTCTATCTGACTCGCTTTAGACAGATCTCTAACATTAAATAAATGCTCATCATTTACTTTGCTATCAATGAATAGATAATACAAAACAATCTATTCAGTAAGAAAAATTTGCAAGAAATTCTTCAAATTTGCATCATCATTTTAAATTGCAAGAAATTCTTCGATTTTACACTCATTTTCATCATTCTATTCGCAAGAAATTCTTTGAATAAAGCACTCAATTATTACCTGAAATTCACAAGAGATTCTTTGAATTTTTGTTACAAGCATATCAAGATTGATAAGACTGAACAAGGCTGAAGCTTTAATTAATTCGCAATGCATGCTAGCGAGTACTTTGCATAATGATTAGAGCTAGTCAATGATCTGATCGAGATCTGACTCAGGTTTGACTCAGATATGACTCAACATTTTTTTTCTTTCTCAACATTCTTTCCTTTCATCAACATTTTGTTCATTTACATCATTTTCTTTTCATGTCATAAACACATTTCTTTCAAGTCTAGCACAGTCTTTGAATATTACATAAATAGAAGCTTTTGTATCAATCTTCTTCTGTATTCTTAATATTCAGTTATAGCTATTTCTAAAGATCAAGCACTATCAATTCTGATCTTCATTGATTGTATCATTTAAACATGATTCTGACATTATATTAAGAATTCGTTAATCACATGATACTGATTTCATTACTCATTCAACATACTTGTACAGATAGAACGAGTTTAAAGAAGTTCATTTATCTGATGATTGATGCAATTGAAAGACTGAACAACATTAGAGAGTTTGATAGAATCAACAACAAGACTGTTTGAATTGCTAGACAACTTATCACTCACTAAGTATGCACAGTTCAAATCGATCAAGAGAATCAACTAATTCTCATGAAACAGACGAGTGAAAATAAGCTGTTCAACTCAATTAAGAGAATCAACGATAAAAAATCTTCGTGAATTGCTCAAGAATCAAATAAATTAACAAACAAATTTCATCTTCTTTGTTGAAGATTAAACATCACTCTATACATCTTTCTTCTTCAATCATCAAGCATCATCATTCATTCAATTCTTCTTTCAAACAAATCTCATCATGTTTAGTCATTCATCTACTGAAGAGCATTCTGAGAAATTTCAAAATCATTTCTCTTAAATCTCTGATGCTGATTCATCGAAATCACGAACGAAATCATCAAGTGCTGCATCATTCATTCATGAAGATGATGAATCATTCGCTGAAATGATAATACTTCTCATGTTCTACGAAATCTGAAAAGCTTGAAGTCTAGCTCTTGATAAAGAAATAGATTGACTCTACAAGTTAGATAAATAACAAGAAGATGAAATCAAAGAGTTGAAGATAAAACTTCAAACTAAAGAAAATACTTCTTCTAATTTCATCTACTCTGAGCGTTCTAGATCTTAAAAAATATCTGATTCTTCGCTGTTTACTGATGAAAAGAATTTTACTTGAAAGAACTAATACGAAAAAATTCAGAATAAACTAGAGATCAACGTTGATCTCTTTTCTAATGAACGAGTCAAATTGAGCTATGTACATTCTAGATTATTCAATGACGCAGCAGAGATCACTCAAGTCAGATGCGAACGTGATTGTGTTAATTTCTATAGAATCGTCGAAGATCTTTTGAAAGAGTTAACTCAGTTGTTCAATGATTCAAATAAGAAAGTTGACTTTCGTAGAGAATACTACAACTTGATTCAAGAATTCAAGAAATTCAATGAATTTTATACTCAGTTTCAACGTTTATCTTTCTATTTAAACTATCACGAAAAGCAACTGATCGTTGATCTGAAAGATAAAATCAATTCTCATCTTTGATTTGTTTGAATAAATCAACTAGTTCAATCTGATTTTCTAAAAGAAATTCATTTCTATCTGATTTATTTGAATAATGATCAGTGAGTCATTCAAGAGATTAAGAACAAGCTCAAATGCATTGATGATATTTCAAAGACTATCTTTCATAAAGTGACTATTGTCACTCAATTAGTTGATCATTTGAAGTTTGATCATTTAAAGTTACGTGACGCAATTTTAACTAACGTCAAAGAAGCAGACATTCTAGTTGAAAGCTGTTTCATATGACATAAATCAGATCATAGCTTTAAGAAGTGTCTTGATCAATCTACTAGAATCAATGCAGTGAACAAAAAATACGATTGATTCAATTTCGATTCAAATTTCGATTCAAAAAACTAGTCATCTTTTCAAAAGTCATTGAAGAGATAAAGATTATATCTTTGTGCAAACTAAATGAAATTCTATCGAAAGAGAATTACTTTGAAAAGTTGTTTTTAATTGATGCTCATCTCATCTCTCAGAAATGATCTTTCAGCCTTCGTCTTCTAATAGACAGTGATTCAATCATCTACATGATCATACATTTCAATCTAGTCAATAAAGTATGCAAGAAACTGAAAATTTAATCTATATCACTGACAAAAGAGAAGCTAATAAAATATTATGATGAGAATATATTTAAGAAAATCATCACTCATAAAATTCTACTCAATCTCATCATCGAAAGTCATAAGAAATTGACTGTATCAATGTTGATAGTTGATATTGATCATCATGAAGTCATTTTGAGTAAGCTTTGAATGAATAAAAACGAAATACTACTGAATATGCAAAACGACGTCATTGTTTTTTCAAATCAATTGAATACTTCTATTTCAGTTTTTTCAATTCTTCTTAATTCAAAGCACTCAAGTTGATTGCAATCAACTTCGCTCTCTTCAATCACTCAAACTAAGATCTTTACAATGCTCAAATGATTCATTTCAATCATTGCTCAGAAAGAGTCATTCTCAATTCAAAGCATAAACATTGCTTCATTCAAAACATTGTTGAATTGTTCAAAGAAGAACAAGATTGAAGTCTTTGCTTTATTCATGATGAACATCAATAGAAAAATCGCGTACAATACTCAGTGCAATTTGAACGTTCTAAACATTTCTTCAATCAATGAAACGACTCAGAATTTAAAAGACATTAAAGCAAAGCTGCTCTTGAAATATCATGAGTTTCTAAATGTTTTTGATTGAACTCAATCAAATAAACTACTCTTTCATCACTTTTACAATCATAAAATTGAGCTCACTAGTGATTTAACGTTCTTTTGCTATCAAGCATATCAAATGTTCTCTGTCAAACTTCTGAAAGTAAAGAAGTATCTGAACGAGAATTTGTCAAAGAAATTCATCACTTTTAGTCAGATTCTTTATTTCTCATCGATTCTATTCACTTTCAAAGCAAATAAAGATCTTTGATTCTGCATGAACTATTGAAAGCTAAATGTCATTTTCAAAAGAAATAAATATTCTCTATCGTTGATAAACGAGATCATTGATAAAATAGTGAGTTGCAAGCATTTGACTAGATTAAACATCATATCAGCATTTAACAAACTTCAAATGCACTTTGATAATGAGAATTACATCACTTTTATCACTGCTTTAGAAGCATATAAATACAAGATGTTATCATTCAAACTGACTAATGAATCAATCTTCTTTCAGCAATATATGAATGACATTTTATGAGACTTTCTGAACGACTTTTGTCAAGTTTATCTAAATGACATTCTCATCTATAGCAAAACAAGAAAGAAACATAAAAATCACGTCAAACTAGTATTGAAACGACTACGCAAAGCTGAACTGCAGATAAATATTCGAAAGTGCAAATTCAATGTAGAAGAGACTGTTTTTCTAGAAGTCATCGTATTGAACTAGATCTTCGTATGAATTTCAGCAAGATGACAGTCATAGTCAGCTGAATCACTTTGATCAATCTAAAAGAAATTTAGAGCTTCATGAAATTTGTTAACTTCTATTGTTGTTTTATTAAGAACTTCTTGAAGCTAGTCAAATCATTCACTCAGTTGACTAGAAAGAATACGTCTTTTGTATAAAATGAGATCTGTGTTCAAGTCTTTGACAATCTAAAGAAACAAGTCAGCTTAATCTCAGTACTTTGTCACTTTGATCTCAAATGATAAGCTATTCTGAAGATCAACGCTTTGAACTATGTAAAAGATGAAATACTATCTCAGTATGATGACAAGAAAGTTCTTCATTCAATCATCTTCTACAGCAAAAGCATGATTCTTGCTGAAATCAATTATCACATCTATGACAAGAAATTGCTAGTCATTATTTGATGTTTCAAACACTGACGACTCAAGCTGAAATGCATTGAACTACTCATTCAGATGTTCATCGATCATCAGACTTTAAAGATCTTCATGAAAAATAAACAGTTGAGTCGATGACAAGTCAACTATCTGAATATTCTATTGAAGTTCAACTTTCAGATCATCTTTAGATCAGATAAAATGAACACTAAGATTGATGCTTTAATCAGAATGCTTTTAATGAACATTTTTGAATCAGCTCAGTGTCTTGAAAATCATTTTCAGACTATTCTGATTTCTGATAAAGTTGATGTTTTATCTGTTGAATTGAAAGCAAATCTCTATCAATGAGTATGTATGATCAATCAAACAGATAAGCTTTGCAGCAAATATAGACAAGTTATGAACAACAACAAGCTCAAATTTCATATCACTAAACTGAAGAACTGCGAAATCATTGATGATGTTCTATTTAGAAAAGATCTACTGTGAGTTTCTAAGAACATGCACACGAAATTACTACAAGAAGTGCATGATCAATCTTCAATCTTTCACTTTGACAATAAATGAATCATTGATCTAGTTCAGCGTTTCTACTATTGATCAAATTATCAAGCTACTATTTGATGATACATTCAAAACTATCATGCTTGTCAGCGAAGCAAAGTCTCTAGAAATAGCATCAATGAACTTCATCATTCTCTCTCAATTTCTCAGAAACGTTGAAAAGATATAATTATGAACTTCATTACTGAACTATCTCTGTCAGAAGATTATAACGTCATTTGCACAATCATATGTCATTTCATCAAAGAATGTCACTATGTTCTCTGTCATTGAAAAGATGATGACATCTCAGTTAAAGAAATGATTTGAATCATGCTATGAAACGTCTATTGACTGCATGATTTATTCAGTTCTATTGTTTCAAACAGAAACTCTTAATTCATATCAACTATGTGAAAAAGTCTTTGCAAGCGACTGAGAATCACAGCTAGTTTATTCACAGTTTATCATTCTGAGATCAACGATCAATTGAAATGAGTTAATCAGAATGTTGAATGCGAACTTAGAATCTACTGCAATTACATGCAGAATGACTGAATCAAATGAATATCTATGATAGAATTCAATGACAATTTCAATATCTCATTGATCACTTCAATGATTTTCTTCTACTTCAATAAAGAATTTCACTCTTGAATGAGTTTCAATTCAGATACTACTGATTACAAAACAACTTGTGAATGACTTGAAGCTAGAAAGACAGATGATATTATCATTCAAATGAAAAAGTTACTGAGCTTTGATTATCAACAATTGAAAAAGATGAAGCTGATCATTGAAGTTCAGATCAATAAACATATATGAGACGTCACATATGAAGTAAATGACTGAGTTTAACTATCTTTCAGAAACATCAAGACAACGAGACTCTGCAAAGATTTGAAAGATAAACAGCTAGATCTTTCTCAAATCACTGCTAAAGTGAATATCTTCTATCATCTTCATTTATTAATCAGCATGAAGCATCTGCATTCAATGTTCAGCTCAAAGTTACTATGATCATATTCAGAAGACTTTTTATCAGAACAACATTCAGAATCACTCAGATCAATCACTATCAAAAATGATGAACATTGAAAGATAGATGATATATTGAACTTCAGACACTATCAAGATCAAATACAGTACAAAGTTAAATGAAAAGATTTAGATAGAAACGATGAATGATACTATGTTGATAAAAAAGAATTCAATGACTCAGAGAAAGTTTTGAATGAATTTTATAAGCTATATTCAAGCAAATCGCGCTAAATATCAAAATAACTATTAACAAAAGTGAGCAAAGAAACTATATTCATATGAACATGAATTTTCAAAGAGAAGAATAATGTTACAAATGTATCAAGATTGATAAGACTGAACAAGACTGAAGTTCTAATCAATTCACAATGCATGCTAACAACTACTTTGTATAATGATTAGAACTAGTCAATGATCTGATCGAGATCTGACTCAGATTTGACTCAGATATTGTTAGAGATCAGCATAGAGTGAGTCAATATGAGTGTCATTTAACTAGAAGATAAATGCTAAGAAAGAAAGATAGCTACAGAAAAGAAGCTGACTACATATATGTGTTTCTCAATCAACGCTAGACTCAATAGAAACTAGTCAAGATGACGAAGCGAGAATAAATCTGACAAGACTAGAAGATTGAGTCTGACAAGACTAAAATCGTGACATTACTTCTTCTCTTCAACAATTCATGTTCACATGAATGTATTTTCTGCTCGACTCGATTGATTGCTCAATCATGATTTCACAGACTCAGATCTGTTAAATCGTGATTGATTGAATTGTTGATTAGCACAATTTGTTCAAGTATTAAATATGAAAATCATCAATGATCTTCTGAGCATTCATAAATTCATCGTCATCAGCGTTGTATCAATTGAGATCATTGTCATAGTCATTTCATTTGACTTTATACTGAAGTCATCTTCGATATCAACGAAAATTCAATATATTATCAATTTTTCACTCGTCTTCATCGTTTATCACTATTGAATCTGAGAATTTGTTCTTTTGATCAGACAAGATATCATCGATGACAGAGCGAAGCAGATCAGAATGAAATACATCATGAACATGCATAAACTCTGATAATTTCAGTTTATATGAAGAGTCGATGAAATCTAGATTAATGAAAAAATCAAGCATTTTGTCATCTAGCTTCTTGAAAGATCTCGCTGTAATGACGTTTCTTTCATTCAGAAACATCTTTGATTTGATCTTGTAATCAACTTTTTTTCTATACTTATTGACTTGTTTCATCATTTGTTCTCATGTTTTGACTAGTGACTCGCGAGCAAACTTCAGTGTTTTGTTCATATGTTCAGATATATTCTTGACTTTAGTCATCTGCAAGCGTTCACGAGAACTTTCATATTTGATGACATCGAGTTCAAAGCTCATACAAGAATGAAAGTCTTTATTTGAAAAGAAAGAGATTGAGAAGATGACTGAGAACAAAGCATTATTGTTGATGAACTTAATCATGAATAGTAACTTAACTCAGTCATTCTGCATGTATAAACAGAAGAATCAAAGATATCTTTCAACGTTCTGATTGACTCATTCACTTTGATCGTTGATCTGAGAGTGATAGACTGTGAAGAGTTGAAGATTAATGTTTAGTCTTTTGCAAAGCGACTTTCATAGAATGAAGATAAATTGAGAGTCTCGATTTGAAACAATGAAATCGAGTAAATCATGTATTTGATATATTCACTGAAGCATTAACTCAGCTGTTTTTTCTGCTGTGATTCTCTCGTCATCAGTGAAGCAAGAAATATAATGTCGTTTCTTTATCAGTCTACATATCACTGTTAGTATAATGTTTTTACCTTTCGAAAAAGATAAGTCGATGATGAAATTCATGACTATGTTCTTTCATTGCTGTTCAAGTATGAATAGAGAATGTAGTAGTTCATTGAATTTATCTCAAGAAGTCTTTGATTGCTGACAAATGTAGCAGTTTCAAATATATTGACTTATTGTCTTTTGCATTGAAGATCAATAGTAGTATCTTCTTATGATCTTCATCGTTCTGAGAATTTCGAAATGATCAATAGAAGATTGATCATGAACTTCTCGAATTAACTTCATTTGAAGATGCTCATCAAAGAAAACTCATAGTAAATCATCTCGATATAGTATTTCGTTCTGAACTTGACAATCTCTTAATTTAATATCTTCGTATTGAGCTTCATCTTTTAATACAACTTCACGAAGTAGCGTACAATTCTCGTCAATCTCATTAGCTTCAAGAATCTGTTTATAGATTGATTTCTTGATGTTCTTCTCTAGATCAGCAATTTTCATTTGATTTGAAGTCAGAATAGTGATTCATTGATAGCAAATGCACTCATCTTCTGAGCTTCTAGAAACTGAATCAACTCGACAAGTCAATGCATCAACTTTGATGTTTTGTTTGTCTGAATGATACATGATTTTGAAGTTGAAGTCAACAAGCTTTTGTACTCAGCGTATTTGACGTTTACTTAACTCTTTATCTTTCATTAATGACGTTAAAGCTTGATGATCAGTGAACATCTTGATGAATAGCTCAGTCAATTTCAGCTCAGATCATCAATGCTTGAAGACACGAATGATTGCTGATAGTTTCTTGTCATAGATCTTGTAATTGCACTCAGCGAAGCTCAGATTCTTGCTGTAGTAGATCATTGAATGCAATGTTTCTTCATCGTTGTATTGAGAAAGTATGTCATCGTTGACGTAGTTGAATGAGTCTGTTTCAAGAATAGTCTCTTTATTCTGATCAAAATGACGAAGAATAGAGACTTCAGTTATTCATTTCTTCATATGATCAAAGATTATTTGACAAGCTTGATTTCATTCAAATATCATTTCTTTTTGAGTTGATTGAATCAGAAGATAAACAATCTTCGAAAAGTTCTTTATAAAGCGTCGATAAAAGTTGCAGAAGTTGACGAAGAACTGCATCTGAGTGAGGTTTGTAGAAGTAGATCATTCGACTACTGCTTGTACTTTTCTGAGATTCATCTTTAGTTCTTCAATGAATAGTAATAGTTTCAGAAAGAAGATCTTCTGAACATGAAACTTGCATTTGTTTATATTCATCTGTAGATCGATCTCTCGTAGTCTATGTAGAATTAGTCGTACGTGATTCTTATGTTTCTTCAGTGTTTTGCTGTAAATGATAATGTCATCTAGATAGATCTGACAAAACTAATGTAGATAATCAAACAGCACGTCGTTCATATAGTGTTGATAGAAAGTTGAATCATTGATTAATTCAAAAGACATCACGTGATATTTGTAGAAGTCAAAAGAGATAATAAAGATAGTCAAATCTTTGCTACTTGAATGCATGCGTAGTTTGTTGAAGACGACTATTATATTTAATTGAGTCAGATACTTGCTATCTTGAATACGAGCGAGAGTTTCGTCTATTAAGAATAGAGAATAGCAATTTCATTTGATCAAAGCATTGAGCTTTTTATAATCAATGCAGAAACGCAGACTATCGTCTTTCTTTTCAATGAATAGTATGAGCGAAGCGTATGAGATCGAGCTGAAAGATATAAAGCTCTTATTCAGATGTTCAATCAGATAATTCTTCATCTTTTGAAGCTTGTAGTCAAACATATGATAGAGATGACTTCGAGAAGATGTTTTCTTGTCTGTCAACTCGATTTTGTGATTGTAGAAGCGATGAGAAGGTAGTTAATTAGTCATAGCTCGATCAAACACATCTAAATAATCATGATATTTTGAAAAAAGCTTAGCTTTGACTTCTTTCAAGATCTTTTCATGTGAAAGCTCTTGTAGATTTACATCTTCAAGTTTATTTCTAGCTGTTTTTAGAAGTCAATCGATTTTCGTGATGATGATCGCGAAAGTAGTCACATTTGATCATTTGACTAGTGATCTATATGCTGCAGTCTCTATCATTGCTATGTTCATTGAATTGAAAGACGAAGCGAAGTTGACTGAATTAAATGATTTCACGATTTTACTGAATGAAGATGACTTCTCGCTGAGTTGAATGATGACAGAAGAAATAGATCTCTTTAGTATTTAAATAGAAATCGAACTTTTCTGTTCTATTGCGATTTTCTTGATGACAGAAAGAGAGATCAAGCTAGCATCAATATGAGTCTTTGAATCAGAAAATTGAAGATGATTGTTTCTCATATCAATCGTTATCTCAATCTTATTTATTCATGTTTTTTCAAGAATCATCTGATGTTGACTCAATCGAGTAATCAGCATAAAGACGAAACGTTTCATATGATCTTGAACAGTCAGATTCAAATAAATCGCATGAGTAATGAGCTTTTTTGCATAATGATCATCGAATTCTCTTATTGACTTGAGCTTGATTAAAGATAATGATTCAATTTGCAAATGATCACAAACATTCTGCGCGATTAATTCATCAATGAACGAATAGTCAGCTGCTTCAGTGTCAATCAATGACTTTAATGAGTAACTAATTTCATTGCTAGATAGTACACATTCAGTAGTCAAAGATTTTGAAGCAAAAAGATCATTTGAGCTGCTCGTTGTTGAAGAAATTAACACATCTTTCATCGCGTCTTTGATGAAAGTCACTAGTTTTTTGTCTCATTCTTCGATTTCTCTGTAAATAATTTCTTCTCTTCTTTCGACATGATGATCTCATTGAGACGAGAGATGAATGCACAAGATGTCGAAGTACTAGTCTTCAGCTGAGAACAGTTCTTTGAAAGATGATTCGATACTTTGCAGTTGAAGCAGATGATTGACATTCTTGATCATTCAGATTCGAGAATGAAAAAAGTAGCGAGTCAAACATAGCTAGTAGTTGAGGCTGAAGCTGATGTCGATGAAGAAACAAAACATTTTTTCGAAGCTGCTATCGATTTGACTGTTTATTGCTCATCACGTAGCTGATAATTGACTTGTTGTTTGTTATTCACATCTTGAAGAAAGATCTTGAGCTTGTCAAGCGAGCTAAACTCTATGAGGCAAACTGACAACACATTCTGAAGACAATTGTTGATTTTATTCTGAATGTCGTTCATCAGAGTGATATCATCGTAGTTCAGAAAGCTGAATATTCTAGTAAATTCTGAATAGAAAGAGCTGAAAGACTTGTTTAGCTGCTTCAGAACGACGTATTTGCAACGACACTTTCGAATAAGATTCTGATCTTCGTAAATTTCTTTCAGATGTTTCAGTAGCTCTGATAGTGACTGATAGAGTGAGAAAGCATCAACACAACGCTTTGCATAGATTTGCTGATCAGCATCGTCTTCTAGTCTGAAAATCACATAGACAATACAAATCTTTTCAGTAGAATAATGATTCGCGTTGACATCGAGCTTGTCAGCTATTTTGATGTTTCATGTCTTTCAGATAGAATCATTTGTTTCGATGAAGATGAGTGAATTCAAAAGCTTGATGAACTTGTGATGATCATTTTCGTTTTCAGATAGAGTAGAAGACTCTCGTTGAGAGTGAGCTTCAAAAGTTGAGCTTCGTTCAACTTTCTGATTGACTTGTTGCTCAGCTGACTGAGTATCTTGACGAGACATAAATCGATCGACTTGACGTTGTTTCGCTCTGAAGTTTAATCGCTCGCCTTGTAGCTGACTGATCTTTTTCTCTAGCTCATCGTTTTTATTAAAAGCGACTTCTAGTTGTTTCGCTTTCTTTTTGTGATTATCTTGTATGAAAAGTCAATGTTCATTGAGTTGTAGAGTCAAGTCTCGTTGACTTCGAAGCTCGTTCAGCATATTGATGACTTTGTTGAGTTGATTGCTGACTCAATGAAACAGTTGTTCTTCGATGTTTATGTTTCATGCAATGACAGCTTTCTCAGCTTCGACTGAAGCATTGATGAGTAGAAGTAAAACTCTTCTACTGACAGTGCTTCTAAGCAGATGAGTTGTTCGAAGCTCAACTGACTTGACGTCGCGTGTCATGATGAAAGAAGATAAAAGTTGTTGAAGTAAGAATAGATGAGAGATTGATGTTTTGAATTGATGTTTTTTGATGAGTGAAAATTCAAAGAATTTCTTGTGAATTTCAGGTAATAACTGAGTGCTTTATTCGAAGAATTTCTTGCAAATAGAATGATGAAAAATGAGTGTAGAATCGAAGAATCTTTTGCAATCTAAAATGATGATGCAAATTTGAAGAATCTCTTGCAAATTTTTCTTACTGAATAGATTGTTTCATATCATCTATTTGTTGAAAACAGAAAACAGTACTGTTATTTCTGTGGTTAGAAATCTTCGCATTGATTTGACGAAGCAATCTTCGCATTAATTCGACGCTAGTGAATGAGTATTTACCCTTCGCTCACTTCTTTTCTTCATTCTTCATCTCGTATGTTCAATCTACTAGATAGTTCAATATATATTTACATGTCTATCTGCTCTCTTGTTCTTGTATATCAAGAGATTATGAGCTCGAATTAGCGCTATTATCACTATCGCAAAAAATAACAAAGAGCAGAAGCATCGAACTCACTGTCATCAAAATCGATGAATATTTTCTCTATTGATCTTCATCTTCTTCATACCTCAATCATCATACAACAATGAAAGATTCGAATAATTATTGATTTTCTAAGCTAAAGAAGAGCGAGAATTACGAGTTATGAAAGATAGATATAATCAGTACTCTGAAAGTCAAAGATCTCTGATGAGTCATCTTGAAAAAGCTGAAGAAATCGATAATCTTGAATTCTGAATTCAAGACAGCAGTCAAAAAGAAGTACGTCAGTACTATTCTTAATTGAAAAGACAAGAACGACAGAGTCTGCGATGTGATTATCTTCAGCATCGAACAGAAATTCAGAGTACATATAGTCAAAATAGAAGACATCATCAAGATGTGATTTATTCTGAAGACTCAATATGAGCAGTCGAACTTGATCACTCTATATCTGACGATCAAAGAACTCACTCAATCGAAGCAATTGAATTTCAATTTCATACAAAACTATGCTGACTCACTCAAGCGAGCTGTCATCAGATGTTCAGACATCGATAATGCAGTAGCACTCTGAATGCTTAGCAATCTTTTTCTTCTAGATCTCAACGAAAATCTAGAATCGTACATCTTCGACTTGATACAGAGCATCAAGATCAACAAAATCAACTTATTCATAGAGAATATGATTATCGCTCTAGTCGATCACGATAAGAGATCAAACGATGAGAAGAGTTTCAGTTTCAAGAGCATGATAGCTCAGTTTGATGACAAGAAGTCAAAATTCAAGAACTCTTGAAAAAGCTCAAATAAACAATGTTTTCATTGCGAGCAATCGAGTCACAGGCAAGAGAATTGCTGATATCTATATTCTAAGCTTCGTTCAGAAGAATGAAAGTCTAGTCAGAAAAAGAAGAATCTGATCATCGACTTTGAAGTCAGAATAGTCAGAACTATGAAGATCTTCTTCGTCTGTCGAGCAGACAGTCGTATCAACGTCTGATGAATAGACATCGAAGCTGAGAATCATGTCTGCTACAACGAGAACTTGTTCGATAAACAGTCATATTGAAAGATCATCGATAACAGCATTGTTACTGCAAATAATGAAGCAGTAGTCATTGTTGAAAAAGATTCGATTATGATCGACATTTTGCTGAACAATCAATCAATCAAAATTCGGCTGATTGATGTTTATCACTGTTCAGAACTACACTATAATTTGATGTCAGTCGATCAGATGAAAGTCAAAGAATATACGTGTAGTATAAAGAACGACAGATTTCGATTTATGAATTCAAAGAGTGTCGTCGTTCTCACTGACTTGAGAAATGAAGGAAAAGTCTATTTCGTGAATACATCATTTATTTTCTCAAAATCAGTCATTCTGACAAGCAGTTCAGAATCAGTCAAGACGTCATGACGTCAATGACATAAACGATTAGCTCATCTGAATATGACAGACGTCAAACGTCTGATCAACATGAGCATCGACATCGATGTGAATTCGACAAATAGTCTAGAAAACAAGAAATTCTCAGAAATGATATGTGAAGTCTGTGTCATAGGCAAGCAACATAGAACGTCAAGTCGAAAACCTCACATCAGAGTCATCAAAGTAGATGAGCTAGTACATACGAATCTCGTTGACGATGATAAAATATCTAAGATCGATGAAGAATTTAAATATGTGACTACTATGATTGATGACTACAGCGAACATACGATCATTTATCTACTAGAACGAAAATTCGAACTAAAAGACGTACTTCAAAATTACCTGAAATTGATGAAGACTCGAGACACTTCGATTCATCAACTGCGTTCAGATAATGAAGATGAGTATGCTGATCATCAAATCATTGAATTGCTCAAAGAGCATGAGATCAAATGAAAGTCAACGACATCATATAACTCGAGTCAAAATGAGGTTGCAGAGCGATGTTTTCGCACTCTTTTTGAACGAACTCGCGCTATACTGACTAGCGTCAAATTGTCGATAAGACTATGAGAAGAGACAATAATGACTGTCATCTATCTGAAGAACAGAAGTTCTATCACTGCGTTGAACAATATAACTCTCTATGAGGCATGACATGACAAGAAGTCTGATCTTAGCTATCTACATACGTTTGAATGCATAGTCTATCATCATGTGAAGAGAGCTTGTCGAAAGCTCGATAACAAGAGCTTAAAATGTCAGTTTTTGAGCTACGAGAAAGTCAATCAGTTTCGCTTGTGAAACGATAAGAAGATACTAATATCTAGTCATATTCAATGAAACGAGATAGTCATCGAAGTCGAAAAGTATGATGAAGATCTTTCGATACTATTCTTCGATGATCAAATCGAAGATGAATCTTTCTCGTCAAAACCTTCTTCGATAATAAGCACTGAAAATGCGAAGATCGCGAAAATTCTCGACGATTATTCAGCAAGAACTTCATCTGCTACTTCAAAATGTACAATTGTATCTGAAACATCAGTCGCTTCGCAGAAAGCTAGAAGCAGATCATCAGAACTAGAATCAAGCAAGTCAGATAACTCAAGCGATTCTGATGCTTCAAGCGAACATCTCAAACGAACTATCGCTGAATCTGTTGATTACAGAGCTCTCAACGATCTCTAAGTCAAAGATCATAATCGAAGCTTTGTTAGTAGAGCAAATCGAGTTCAAATTGAATCGAATACTTCACAAACAGTGAAACATGCTAAAGCTAGTTTCGATTGAGAACAATGAAAGCTTGCATTCAGAAGTGAGCTTGACGCTCACATCAAAAGTGACATCTTTACTCTGAGAACATCTTCGTCGAATCGACGAATACTGTCGACGCGCTGAGTAACTATCATTAAGCGAGGGCTCAAAGAGAAGATGATCAAATACAAAGCTAAATGAATGTGTAAGAAATTTCGTCAGAAGCAGAGAATTGACTATGACGAGATCTTTGCTTCGATGATCAGAGTCACGATCATCAAAATGCTTCTAGCATTGACGATCAAATATGATTACGAAGTTGAACAAATAAACGTCATCATCGCTTTTCTAGAAGCACATCTAAAGAAAGAGATCTGAGTGCAGCAATCTTTGAAATTTGAGCAAAAAGAATCAAATGAAATCTTTTTGATCTGTCATCTAAACAAGACTCTATATGAACTAAAACAGATGTCTCGAAAATGATATGCAACTCTGAAAGTTTATCTCATCTTCATCGACTATCAAAGGGTAGAAATTGATCATTCAGTGTTCATTCATGATAATGACATCATTATCGCTATCTATGTAGACGATTTACTCATTCTAGAATCGAACATATTTGATATCGAAGCACTGAAGCTGCAATTTGCAGAGCGCTTTCAAATGAAAGATCTTGACTCAATCAAGTGATATCTAGAAATGCACATAACTCGTGATAGAGCTGAACGAACTCTTTGAATCAATCAAAGCATTTATATCAAGCGAGTCATCGAGCTTCTGAGCATGAGCGACTGCAGTTCAACTAAAACATCGATGCATTACAGATGTCAGCTCAAAAAGAACGTCTATTGAAAGTTCAAGAAGTGAGTCGAGTATCAAGCTATCTCTGAAGAAATAGAAGATTATCAATCAATCATTGAAACACTGATGTGAGTAGTCTGTCAAACACGATCAGACATAGTCTATGCAGTGAGCAAATGCAGCAGATATTCGATGAATTCTACTCTCGATCATGATCTAGCTGTCAAACAAATCATTCGTTATCTAGTTGAAACTGCTCAGCTGAAGCTTTGATATGAATCTTTCAAAGTGAAGAGAGTTGAGAAAGTTGAATTCTTTGAATATATCGATTCAGCTCATGCGAATTGCTTGAATTCTCGAAGATTCACCTTCGACTATATGTTTTTTCTATGAAATGAATCAATTAGCTGAAGCTTCAAACGTCAGCAATGTGTTAGCACGTCATCTGCTGAAGCTGAATACGTTGACGAATGTAATGCAGTCAAGAAATTGACCTTTCTGATTCAAGCATTGAAAGAGATGAAATATGATGATTCGAATACGAATTCAACTATCATTTTAGCTGACAATCAAGCGGCTATAAAAATGAGTAGCAATCTCGTCAATCACTTTCGAGTCAAGCACATTGATACGTCGTATCACTATGTTCGAAACAAGGTAGAAGAGAGAGCAATTAGATTGAAATACATACTCATCGATCAAATGATGATTGATGATCTCATCAAGTTTCTGAAGTCAGGCAAATTCCTGAGATTCAGATCAGTCATGAGACTAGCTTCAAGAAGTGAAGCTATTCTCATCGAGCATGACGTCGACGAGTAAAAGAGCATGAATATACAGTCAGTAGAGAGTCTGAATAGCTTCATATGAAGCTTCAATTTCTAAGAGAAAGTGTTGAAAACAGAAAACAGTACTGTTATCTCTGTGATTAGAAATCTTCGCATTGATTCGACGAAGCAATCTTCGCATTAATTCAACGCTAGTGAATGAGTATTTACCCTTCGCTCACTTCTTTTCTTCATTCTTCATTCCGTATGTTCAACCTACTAGATAGTTCAATATATATCTACATGTCTATCTGCTCTCTTATTCTCATATATCAAGACTATTCGTTGATAGCAGAGTAGTAGATGATGAGCATTTATCTAATGTTAGAGATCAGCATAGAGCGAGTCAATATGAGTGTCATTTAACTAGAAGATAAATGCTAAGAAAGAAAGATAGCTACAGAAAAGAAGCTGACTACATATGTGTGTTTCTCAGTTGACGCTAAACTCAATAGAAACTAGTCAAGATGACGAAGCTAGAATAAATCTGACAAGACTAGAAGATTGAGTCTGACAAGACTAGAATCATGACAAATCATTACAAGTTCATTAAGCTTTTGAATTCACTCATCTTCATTGAAACAGATGATTCTATCTGAGAGACATGAAACATCAAAATAGCTGACAAGCTCGATGTCAATGCAAATCATTACTTTACTGAAAAGATTTGTATTATTTATGTGATTTTCAGACTAGAAGATGATGCTGATCAGCAAATTTATGCAAAACATCATATTGATGCTTTCTCATTCTATCAATCACTATCAGAGTTACTGAAACATCTGAAAGAAATTTATGAAGATCAGAATCTGATTTGAAAGTGTTGTTGCAAATACATCATTCTGAAGCAGCTCAACAAGTTCTTCAGCTCTTTTTATTCAGAATTCACTAGAATATTCAGCTTTCTGAACTATGACAATATCATTCTGATGAACGACATTCAGAATAAAATCAACAATCATCTTCAGAACGTGTTGTCAGTTTATCTCATAGAATTTAGCTCACTTGATAAGCTCAAAATCTTTCTTCAAGATGTAAATAACAAATAACAAGTCAATTATCAGCTACGTGATGAGCAATGAACAGTCAAATCAATAGCAGCTTCAAAAAAACATTTTGTTTCTTCGTTGATATCAGCTTCAATCTTGACTACTAGCTATGTTCAACTCATTACTTTTTTCACTCTTGAATCTGAATGATCAAGAATGTCAATCATCTGCTTTAACTGCAAAGTATTGAGTCATATTTCAAAAAACTGCTTTCAGCTGAAGACTAGTACTTCAACATTTCATGCATTTATCTTTTGTCTCAATGAGATCATTATGTCAAAAGAAGAGAAGAAATTATTTACAAAGAAATCGAAGAATGAGACAAAAAACTAGTGACTTTTATCAAAGACGTGATGAAAGATGTGTTAATTTCTTCAACAATGTGTTGAAATCATGTCTAGAAACTAATCAGAATGCATGCATGACTAGAATGTTTGATCAATAAAGATAATTATAACTAAGACTTTAAGAATATAGAAGAAAGAAAATACAAAAAACAAGAAGAACATGCTTTATATAGTAGTTACTCAGATCAACGTTAGTCTCAAAGAAGACATGTTGAAACATAAGAAAGATGTTGATTTAAAAGATGTTTATGACACAAAGAAATGTGTTTGTCATAGAAATCTATTGATCAATCGTAACACAAAGAAGTGTGTTTATCTAGAAAATAATAGAAGCTGATTAGAAGATGCTAAAGAAGAAAAAAAATGCTGAGTCATATCTGAGTCAAGTTTGAGTCAGATTTAAATCAGATTTCAACTAAATTGTTGACTAGCTTTAATCAACTTTGACACATTCGTAACATTATTCTTTTCTTCAAAAATTCATGTTTGCATGAATAGAACAAATGAAACGCAAAATTTTTTCACTATTCTTCAATTTAATGTGACTTGTCTGAATAAAGCTTATAAAATTCAACTAGAACTTCTTTCAAGTTCTTGAATTCTTCTTTGTTGACATAGTATCATTCATCATCTCAATCTAGTCTCGTTCATTTGACTTTGTATTATATTCAATCTTGATAGCATCTAAAGTTCAAAATGTCATCTATCTTTCAATGCTCATCATCTTCAATAGTGAGAGATTTAAATGATTCTGAATGCTGTTCTGATAAAAAATTATCAAGACAAGAACGTAATAGCTTTGAACTGAATATCAAATGCAGCTGCTTCATGCTTATTGATAAATGAAGATGATAGAAGATCTCAACTTTGACAGTGATTTAATAAGATTCTAGCTGTTTGTCTTTTAAATTCTTACATGATCTAGTTGTCTTTATGTTTCTAGAGAATAATCAAATTCAGTCGTTTACTTCATAAATAACATCTTGTCTATGTTTATTGATCTGAGCTTCAATGATTTGCTTCATCTTTTTCAATTGCTGATAATCAAAGATAAGAAGTTCTTTCATTTGAATGACAATATCGTCGACTTTTCTAGCTTCAAAACGTTTGCAAGTTATCTCATAGTCAGTTGTATCTGAATTGAAACTCATTCAAGAGTGAAATTCTTTATCGAAGTAGAATGAAATCATTGAGATGATTGAGAAGATATTGAAATTTTCGCTGAATTTCATCATTGAAAGTCATTTTGCTCAGTCGTTCTGCATGTAGTTACAGTAGATTCTTAATTTGCATTCAACATCTTGATTAACTCATTTTGATTAATCATTGATCTTAAAATGATAAACTGTTGATAAACTAGTCGTGATTCTTAGTTGCTTGCAAAGACTTTGTCACATGATTAATATGAATTGAGAGTTTCTGTTTGAAACAATAGAACTAGATAAATCATGAAGTCAATAGATGTTTCATAGCATGATTCAAATCATTTCTTCGACTGAGATGTCATCATCTTTTCAATGACAGAGAACATAGTGATGTTTCTTGATGAGATGACATATGATTGTGCAAATGACATTATAATCTTTCGATAGAAGTAGCTCAATGATGAAGTTCATAGCTATATCTTTTCAGCGTTTCTGTGAAATCAAGAGAGAATGAAGAAGTTCATTAATGCTATTTCTAGATGTTTTGCTTTGTTGACAAACATGACAGTTTTGAATGTAATGTCTAATTGTTGCTTGATGATTTGATCAATAGTAGAAATGTTGAACTAGATCAATAGTTCTTTGATTGTCTGAGTAAAAGATGAAAGACTGATCATGAATTTTCTTTAGTAATTTCATATGCATTTTCTCAGAAACTCATAGTAGATCTTTTCTGAACAGAACGTCATCAACAATCTTGCAGTGCTTCAATTTAGTGCTATGTAGCTTGAGCTTGTTTTCTCTTATAGCTTGTCTATACTCATCGCAAAGCTCATTTGTCTTGTTGACATCTTTTACTTATTGATAGAGATCAACTTCAGATTCAATAGTTAGAATATCTACTTTATTGAATGTCAGAATGATCTGATAGCAATCTTTAGTACGCTGAGTTGATTCAGAGATGTTAATCAGAAACATTCTGATTAAAGCATTGACTTTAATGTTTATTTTGTCTGATTGAAATATAATCTGAAAGTTGAACTTGAATAAAATGTCTAGATAATTGACTTGACGTCGAGTCAACTGTTTATTTTTCATGAAGATCTTCAAAGTTTGATGATCAATGAATATCTGAATGAGTAGTTCAATGCATTCAAGCTCAAGTCTTCAATGTTCAAAACATTGAATAATAATTAGCAATTTCTTGTCATAGATATGATAATTGCATTCAGCGAAAATCATGCTCTTGCTGTAGAAAGCTATTGAGTGAAGAACTTTCTCATCATCATACTGTGATAGAATTTCATCTTTGACGTAGTCAGATGCATTGATTTTTAGAATAACTTGTCGTTTGAAATCAAAATGTCGTAGTACTGAAGTCAAGCTGACTTGTTTCTTTAGATCATTGAAAGCTTGAACACAGACTTCATTTCATACAAAAGACGTGTTTTTTCTAGTTAACTAAATGAACGATTTGACTAGCTTCAAGAAGTCTTTAATGAAACGACAATAGAAGTTAACAAATTTCACAAAGCTTTGAACTTCTTTTAGATTGATCAACGTAGCTCAGTTGACTATGACTTTCACTTTGATAAAATTCATGCAAAGACTCTGTTCTGAAACTATGACTTCTAAGAAGACAGTTTCTTCTACGTTGAATTTGCACTTTCAAATATCTATCTGTAAATCAGCTTCTCATAGACGATTTAATATCATTTTGACATGTTGTTGATGTTCTCATTGAGTTTTGCTGTAGATCAGAATGTCATTCAGATAGACTTGACAAAAGTCATTTAGAAAGTTTCAAAAAACGTCATTTATATACTGCTGAAACGAGACAGAATCATTGATAAGTTGAAAAGATAACATCTTTGATTTATATGCTTCTAACGCGATAATAAAGATAGTGTAGTTCTCATTATCAGAGTGCATTCGTAGTTTGTTGAACATCGAAATGATATTCAATCGAGTCAGATGTTTGCAATCAACTATTTTGTTAATTACTTCATTTATGAATGATAGAAAATAGCGATTTCTTTTGATAATAGCATTGAGTTTTCGATAGTCAACGCAGAATCATAGATCTTCATTTGCTTTCAAAATGAACAGAACGAGTGAGAAATACGAAGCTTTGCTAAAGATTATAAATTCTTTGAAAAGATTCTCGTTCAGATATTTCTTTACTTTCTGAAGCTTGTAAAAAGACATTCAATATGCTCGACAGCAAGATGATGTTATGTCACTAGTAAGCTCTATCTTATGATCATATGAACAATGAGACGATAGTTTGTCTGCTTGAGCTCAATCAAAGATGTCTAGAAAATTCTGATATTTCGATGATAGCTTGACTTTAATATCTTCTAAATTCTGAGTCATTTCATTGACTGAAAAGATGTTTATGACATTTAGTTTGCATTGAGTATTGTAGATAATTTCTCTATCAATGTCTTTGATGAACATAGCAAAAATCTCTGTCTGATTCTTCTTTTTTCATTTTACTAGTGCTTAAAAAGAGATGACGTCTATGTTTTGAATCGAGAATGACTCTTTCTGAAAGAATGAAACTGAGTGCTTAAACATCTTAAAGATCTTGCTGTGAGCTGCTGAAGAGATCAAAGTTGATCGCGATCAACTTGAGTGCTTTGTATTTGACGAAATCGAAAAAATCGAAATAGAAGTATCTAATTGATCAGAGAATACAATAGTATCATGTTTCATGTTCAATAATATTTCATTTTTATTCATTCAGAATTTGCTCAATATAGCTTCATGATGCTTGATATCAGCTATCAGCATTGACATAGTCAATTTCTTATGACTTTCGATCATGAGATTGACTAGAATCTTATGAGTAATAGTTTTTCTAGCTAGCTTTTCATCATAGTCTTGTATTAACTTCTCTTTTGCTAGTAATATAAATTGTATTTCAAGTTTCTGATATACTTTATCGACTAGCTTATCATGTATCAGCATGTAGATAACGAAATCACTATTTATCAAAGAGTGAAGACTGAAAGAATTGCTCTGAGAGATAAGAGAAGCTTTGATCAGAAATGACTTCTCAAAATAGTTTTCTTTCAATAAAACTTCGATTTGACTGCACAAAGATATGATCTCTATCTCTTTGATGACTTTAGAAGAGATAGCTAGTTTTTTGAATCAGAATTGAATTCAGAGTTCAATGTAAATTGATCAAACTCATCATCTTCTAATGCATTGACTTTTGATTGATCAGAGTACTCTCTAGAAGTATGATCTGATTTGTGACAGATGAAACAGATTTCAGCTTGTAGATCAATGTTTTTGACGTTAGTTAAAATCACGTCATGCAACTTTGAATGATTAACGAGTGTAGTGACTTTGATCTTTCTATAGAGATTCAATGAATCTCATTTCTCAGCAAAAATAACTTGCTTTCTAACTTTGATCAAGAATTTCTTTTCTTTGATGTCATTCATGACTTGATGCTCATTGTTCAAATGAATCAGATAACTATGAATTTCATTGAGAGATTCTGACTGAATCAGCTGACTACTTTAAGCTGCATGAAGATGATAAACTATCTTGTCTTGTAAATCAACAATCAATTGCTTTTCATGATACTTTAGATAGAAGAACAGACGTTGAAATATCAAATAAAAGTTGCTGAATTTGCTTTTTTCTTGAATGAAATTAGCATATTCTCTTTAAAAGTTTGTCTCTTTGTTAGAATCATCATAAAGCTGAGCAAGTTTATCTAGTAAATCATCGATCATTGAATAAGAATTCACTAATGAATCTCGCTGACGTTCAACTAGAGTGACTTTGACTGCGTCTTCGCTGATTCAAGAATGAATGTAGACTAGTATAGCTTTGTCATTGTCAAAATGATCGATGTTGATTTCTAACTTGTCACGAATCTTTTCTTGTCAATCATTTCAGATAGATTCTTTTTCATCAATAAACAAAGATGAATTCAAAAGCTTTTGAGATTGCTTGAATGAATTGAACATGATGAAAGAAGTAAAAGTATTTTCTTTAGTCAATTGCAGTCGATGTTGTAGTTTCATCAGTCAATCTTGAAGCTTTTTAAGATTTAGATTTGATCATTCTTTTACTCAATCAATTTTCTTGAAATGAATCTTTCATATCTGTTCGCTGAGTATTTTATCAAATAGCTTACAAGCTTCTACATCTAAATCTCATTGAGTTCAAAGATTGTTTAAATCTTCTAGAAAAACTTCTGAGTCTTGTTCAACTCAATGTTGTAGCTGCTTTACATTTTTGATATTTCAAAGAGTAAAAACTTTCAGAGATTCATTGAATGTCTGAGAATGAAATATGAATTGATGATGTTTTCATACGAAGTCAGTTCTAAGAAACTTCAATAGATGAGAAGATAACTTGAGATAAATGACTGAATCAAAACTTTAATTACTCTTGAAGAAATTGAGTTGAGTATTCACAAATGATTGAATCATGATGAAGATTTTGATGATTAAGCGAATGATGATGCTTAATAGTAAATAGTGAGATCATTTGTTAAAGTGTTTAGTCTTCAAAGAAGAGTGTTGCTGATTTGAGAGAATTTTTTTGTGATTCTTAAGCAATCAATGAAGATTCTTTATCGTTGATTCTATTAATCGATTTAAACTGATGCTACTGACTGAGCGATAGATTCTCTAGCAATCACATGATCATATGTTTTCATTAATTCTATTGATTTCTTGATGTTATTCTGTCTTTCGATGTTGTCAATCATCAGATACACAAATTTCTTTATACTTGTTTTGTTGTCAGTTGAGTGAATTTGAATGAGTATAGAAATCAGTATCATGTGATTAATGAATTTTTAAAGTAATGTTGAAATCATGTCTAGAAACTAATCAGAGTGCATGCATGACTAGAATGTTTGATCAATAAAGATAGTTATAACTAAGACTTTAAAAATACAGAAGAAAGAAAATACAAAAGACAAGAAGAACATGCTCTATATAATAGTTACTCAGATCAACGTTAGTCTTAAAGAAGACGTGTTGAAACATAAGAAAGATGTTGATTTGAAAAATGTTTGTGACACAAAGAAATGTGTTTATCATCGAAATCTGTTGATCAATCATAACACAAAGAAGTGTGTTTGTCTAGAAGACAATAGAAGCTGATTAGAAGATGCTAGAAAAGAAAAAAGATGCTGAATCATATCTGAGTCAAGTCTGAGTCAGATCTAAATCAGATCTCAACTAAATCATTGACTAGTTCTAATCAATTCTGACACATTCGTAACATAATGAACAGCTCAGATGATTTCTTTGCTTTGAAATCTTTGACTACTGAATGTGTATTATCTAGCAATGAAATTAGTTACTCATTAAAGTCATTAATTGTCAGAATCATGTTTAAATGATACAATCAATGAAGATCAGAGTTAATAGTGCTTGATTTTTAAAGATAGCTATAATTGAATATTAAGAATACAGAAGAAGATTGATACAAAAGCTTCTATTTATATAATGTTCAGAGACTGTGCTAGACTTGAAAGAAATGTGTTTGTAACATGAAAAGAAGATGATGTAAGATGAACAAGATGTTGATGAAAGAAAAGAATGTTGAGAAAGAAAAAAAGTGTTGAGTCATATCTGAATCAAATCTGAGTCAAATCTAGATCAGATCTCAACTAAATCATTGACTAGCTCTGTTCAATCTTATTGATCTTGATATGCTTGTAACATTACTTCTTTCTTTGAAAATTCATGTTTGCATGAATGTAGTTTCTTTGCTCACTTTTGTTGATAGTTATTTCGATATTTAGCGCGATTTGCTTGAATATAGCTTATAAAATTCATTCAAAACTTTCTCTGAATTATTGAATTCTTTTTTATCAACATAGTATCATTCATCGTTTCTATCTAAATCTTTTCATTTAACTTTGTACTGTATTTGATCTTGATAGTGTCTGAAGTTCAATATATCATTTATCTTTCAATGTTCATCATTTTTGATAGTGATTGATCTGAGTGATTCTGAATGTTGTTCTGATAAAGAGTCTTCTGAATATGATCATAGTAACTTTGAGCTGCACATTGAATGCAGATGCTTCATGCTGATTAATAAATGAAGATGATAGAAGATATTCACTTTAGCAGTGATTTGAGAAAGATCTAGCTGTTTATCTTTCAAATCTTTGCAGAGTTTCATTGTCTTGATGTTTCTGAAAGATAGTCAAACTCAGTCATCTACTTCATATGTGATGTTTCATCTATGTTTATTGATCTGAACTTCAATGATCAGCTTCGTCTTTTTCAATTATTGATGATCGAAGCTCAGTAGCTCTTTCATTCAAATGACAATATTGTTTATCTTTCTAGCTTCAAGTCATTCATAAGTTGTTTCATAATCAGTCATATCTGAATCAAAACTCATTCAAGAATGAAATTCTTTATTAAAGTAAAAGAAAATCATTGAAGTGATTAAGAAGATATTGAAATTGTTGCTGAATTTCATCATAGATATTTATTTGACTCAGTCATTCTGCATGTAATTGCAGTAGATTCTAAGTTTGCATTCAACATTCTGATTGACTCGTTTCGATTGATCATTAATTTCAGAATGATAGACTGTGAATAAACTAGCTGTAATTCTCAGTCGCTTGCAAAGACTTTTTCACATAGTCGATATGAATTGAAAGTCTCTGTTCAAAACAATAAAACTGAGTAGATCATGCAGTCGATAGACATTTCATAGCATGATTCAAATCATTTCTTTAACTGAGATGTCATCATCTTTTCAATGACAGAGAACATAGTGACATTCTTTGATGAAATGACATATGATTGTGCAAATGACGTTATAATCTTCTGACAGAGATAGTTCAGTAATGAAGTTCATAATTATATCTTTTCAGCGTTTCTGAGAAATTGAGAGAGAATGATGAAGTTCATTGATGCTATTTCTAGAGACTTTGCTTTGCTGACAAGCATGATAGTTTCAAATGTATCATCAAATAGTAGCTTGATAATCTGATCAATAGTAGAAACACTGAACTAGATCAATGATTCATTTATTGTCAAGATGAAAGATTGAAGATTGATCATGCACTTCTTGTAGTAATTTCATGTGCATGTTCTCAGAGACTCACAGTAGATCTTTTCTAAATAAAACATCGTCAATGATTTCACAGTTCTTCAGTTTAGTGATATGAAATTTGAGCTTGTTGTCATTCATAGCTTGTTTATATTCGCTGCAGAACTCATCTGTTTGATTGATTATATATATTCATTGATAGAGATTTGCTTTCAATTCAACAGATAAAACATTGACTCTATTAAAGATCAGAATAGTCTGAAAATAATTTTCAAGACACTGAGCTGATTCAGAGACGTTCACTAGAAACATTCTGATTAAAGCATTGACTTTAGTGTTTATTTTGCCTGATTTAAAGATGATCTGAAAGTTGAACTTTGATAGAATGTTCAGATAGTTAACTTGTCATCGACTCAACTGTTTGTTTTTCATGAAGATCTTCAAAGTCTAATGATCAATGAACATCTGAATGAGTAGTTTAATGCATTTTAGCTTGAGTCGTCAGTGTTCAAAGCATCAAATAATGACTAATAATTTCTTATCATAAATGTGATAATTGATTTCAGCGAGAATCATGCTTTTGCTGTAGAAAGTCATCAATTGAAGAACTTTCTTATCATTGTACTGAGATAGTATTTCATCTTTTACATAGTTCAAAGCATTAATCTTCAGAATAGCTTGTCATTTGAGATCAAAGTGATGAAGTACTGAGATTGAGCTAACTTGTTTCTTTAGATTGTCAAAAGCTTGAACACAAATTTCATTTCAAACAAAAGATGTATTCTTTCTAGTCAGTTGAGTGAATGATTTGACTAGCTTCAAGAAGTTCTTAATGAAACGACAATAAAAGTTAACAAATCTCACGAAGCTTTGAATTTCTTTTAGATTGATTGAAGTGATTCAGCTGACTATGACTGTCATTTTACTGAAATTCATATGAAGATCTAGTTCTGATACAATGATTTCTAGAAAGACAGTCTCTTCTACATTGAATTTGCACTTTTGAATATTCATTTGCAGTTCAGCTTCACGTAGTCAACTCAATACTAGTTTGATGTGATCTTTATGTTTCTTTCTTATTTTGCTATAGATGAGAATGTCATCTAGATAGACTTGACAAAAGTCGTTCAGAAAGTTTCATAAAACATCATTCATATATTGCTGAAAGAAGATTGATGTGTTAATCAGTTTGAATGATAGCATCTTGTATTTATATGCTTCTAAAGCAGTAATAAAGATGATGTAATTCTCACTATCAAAGTGCATTTGAAGTTTGTTGAATGCTGATATGATGTTCAATTTAGTCAGATGCTTGCAACTCACTATTTTATCAATGATCTCATTTATCAGCGATAGAGAATATCTATTTCTTTTGAAAATGACATTTAGCTTTCAATAGTTCATGCAGAATCAAAGATCTTCATATACTTTGAAAGCAAATAAAACAGAAGAGAAATAGAAAATCTGATTAGAAGTGATGAATTTCTTTGACAAATTCTCATTTAAATACTTCTTTACTTTCAGAAGTTTGACAGAAAACATTCAATAGACTTGACAGCAAGAAGGCGTGAAATCATTAATGAGCTCAATTTTATGATCATAAAAGCAATGAGAAAATAGTTTATTCAATTGAGCTTGATCAAAAACATCTAGAAACTCATAATATTTTGATGACAGTTTCGCTTTAATATCTTTCAAATTCTGAGTTATTTCATTGATTGAAGAGACATTTAAAATGTTCAAATTGCACTGAGTATTGTACGCGATTTTTCTATTGATGTTCATCATGAATAAAGCAAAGACTTTAATCTTGTTCTTCTTTGAATGATTTAACAATGTTTTGAATGAAGCAATGTTTATGCTTTGAATCAAGAATGACTCTTTCTGAGCAGTGATTGAAACAAGTCATTTGAGCATTGTAAAGATTTTAGTCTGAGTGATTGAAGAGAGTAAAGTTGATCATGATCAACTTAAGTGCTTTGAATTAAGTGAAATCGAAAAAATTAAAATAAAAGTATTCAATTGATTCAAAAAAACAATGACGTCATTTTGCATATTCAGTAATATTTCGTTTTTATTCATTCAGAGCTTACTTAATATGACTTTATGATGATTAATATCAACTATCAACATTGATACAGTCAATTTCTTATGACTTTCAATGATGAGATTGAATAGAATTTTATGAGTGATGATTTTCTTAAATATATTCTCATCATAATATTTTATTAGCTTCTCTTTTGTCAGTGATATAAATTGAATTTTCAGTTTCTCACATACTTTATTGACTAGATTAAAATGTATGATCATGTAAATGATTGAATCACTGTTTATTAAAGAATGAAGATTGAAAGATTGATTCTGAGAAATGAGATGAGCATCAATTAGAAATGACTTTTCAAAGTAATTCTTTTTTGATAGAATTTCATTTAGTTTGCACAAAGATATAATCTTTACTTCTTTAATGACTTTTGAAGAGATGACTAGTTTTTTGAATCGAAATCGAAATTGAAATCAAAATGATCATATTCTTTGTTCATTGCATTAATTCTAGTAGATCGATCAAGACACTTCTTAAAGCTATGATCTGATTTATAACATATGAAACAGCTTTCAAATAAAATGTCTGCTTCTTTGACGTTAGTTAAAATCGCGTCATGCGACTTTAGCTGATCAGACTTCGAGTGATCAACTGATTAAATGATAACAGTTGCTCTATGAAAGATAGTCTTTGAAAGATCATTGATGCATTTGAGCTTGTTCTTGATCTTTCAAATGACTCGCTGATCATTATTCAAACAAATGAGATAGAAACGAATTTCTTTTAGAAAATCAGATTGAACTAGTTGATTTACTCAAATGAATCGAAGACGAAGATTGATTTTATCTTTCAGATCAATGATCAGTTGCTTTTCGTGATAGTCTAGATAGAAAGATAGTCGTTGAAACTGAGTATAGAACTCGCTGAATTTCTTTGATTCTTGAATCAAGTTGTAGTATTCTTTATAAAAGTTGACTTTCTTATTCAAGTCATTGAACAACTGAGCTACATCAACAAAATCATGAGGCGAAAAAAGTCAATATTAGCTGATTTTTGTCGACTTTTTCTGAGTTAGCTGTTAATCTCATATGTCAGCTAACGATCAAAATTAGCTGACTCTCTCAGTTATTAGCTGACTATTAGCTGTCACTTAGCTGACTTAGCTGTGTGCTCAACTAATATTGATTTTATCTCTTTGATCAACTTCTTCAACATTTGCACATTTTGTTTATTAGCAATCAAATATTGAATTAATGATTGAATAATTATTGCGCTTGTATAATTGATTAATTAATAATTAATTTGACTAACTAAATAATAGCTATTTACACAGTTTAATATATGCGCTGAGAAAGTTAATGAGAAAGTCAATGAGAAAGTTAATGAGTAAACTAATGAGGTAGAAAGTCATGTAGAATGTTCAATAGAAAGTCATGTAGAATGTTTGATAAAGTTATATTTGATGCTCGATAGAAAACAAATTTGATTCTTGATTGCAAAGCAATTTGAAGCTTGGTGAGAAGTCATGTAAAGAGTCATGTAGAGAGTCATGTAGAAAGTCATGAAGAAAGTCATGAAGAATGTACAATAGAATCATGTTTGATGCTCAATAGAGAACAAATTTGATTCTTGAATGATGAGTAAAGTCATGAGTAGAATGATGAGTAGAATAATAAGTAGAATGATCAGTAAAGTGATCAGTAAAGTAATCAGTAGAATGATCAGTAAATAGCTCAGTAGAGTGATCAGTAAATAGCTCAGTAGAAAGATTGATAGAAAGATTGATAAAAAGATTGATCAAAAGCTCACTAGAAAGCTCAATCAAAAGCTCGATGAGAAGCTCAATGAAAAGCTTGATGAAAAGCTCAGTAGAAAGCTCAGTCGATAGCTCAGTAGATAGTTCAGTGAAAAGCTCAGTAGAAAGCATTGTTTAAAGCACTGTTTGACTCATGTTATGCACTTAATCAACGCATTTTATAAAGCGTTTGATAAAGTGTTTGATAGAAAATTTGATAAAGCGTTTGATAGAAAGATTGATAAAGTGAGTAGATGAAGTGAGTAGATGAGTGAGTAAATGAGCGAGTAAATGAGCGAGTAAATGAGCGAGTAAATGAGCGAGTAGATGAGCGAGTAAATGAAGTGAGTAGATGAGCGAGTAGATGAGTGAGTAGATGAGCGAGTAAATGAGCAAGTAGATGAGCGAGTAAATGAGTGAGTAGATGAGTGAGTAGATGAGCGAGTAAATGAAGCGAGTAAATGAGCGAGTAGAATGATGAGCATGTAGAGTGACAAGTAGAATGATGAGTATGTAGAGTGATGAGTAGAATGATGAGTATGTAGAATGATGAGTAGAATGATGAGTATGTAGAATGACGAGTAGAATGATGAGCATATAAAGTGATGAGTAGAATGATGAGTATGTAGAGTGATGAGTAGATAAGCGAGTAAATGAGCGAGTAAATGAGCGAGTAGATGAGCGAGTAAATGAGCGAGTAAATGAGCGAGTAGATGAGTGAGTAGATGAGCGAGTAAATGAAGCGAGTAAATGAGCGAGTAGAATGATGAGCATGTAGAATGACAAGTAGAATGATGAGTATGTAGAGTGATGAGTAGAGTGATGAGTATGTAGAATGATGAGTAGAATGATGAGTATATAGAATGACGAGTAGAATGATGAGCATGTAAAGTGATGAGTAGAATGATGAGTATATAGAGTGATGAGTAGATGAGCGAGTAGATGAGCGAGTAAATGAGCGAGTAAATGAGTGAGTAGATGAGCGAGTAAATGAGCAAGTAGATGAGCAAGTAGATGAGCGAGTAAATGAGCGAGTAAATGAGCGAGTAAATGAGCGAGTAAATGAGCGAGTAAATGAGCGAGTAAATGAGCGAGTAAATGAGCGAGTAGATGAGCGAGTAAATGAGCGAGTAGAATAATGAGCATGTAGATAAATATTTTAGCTGAATTAGCTGAATTAGCTGAGTTAGTCAAATTTAGCTGAAATTTAGCTGATTATTAGCTGAATCAAGTCAACTTTTTCAGATTCTGTCATTGCGCAAAAAGTTAGCTGTCAAACATTTTGTTGATGTAGCTCTTTCAAAAGATCTTCGATGATTTTATAAAGATTGACACAATCATGTTCACGTCTAGCTTGAATGATCTTTGCTGCATCATTGAATAATCTAGAATGTACATAGCTCAATTTGACTCATTCATTAGAAAAGAAGTTGACGTTGATCTCTAGTTTATTCTGAATTTTTTCGTATCAGTTCTTTCAAGTAAAATTCTTTTCATCAGTAAACAGCGAAGAATCAGGTATTTTTGAAATCTAGAACGCTTAAAGTAAATGAAATCAGAAGAAGTGTTTTCTTTATCTTGAAGTCTAGTCTTCAACTCTTTGATTTCGTCTTTTCGTTGTTTATTTAACTTATAGAGTTGATCTGTTTCTTTATCAAGAGCTAGACTTCAAGTCTTTCAAATTTCATAAAACATGAGAAATATTATCGTTTCAATGAATAATTCATCATTTTCATGAATGAATGATGCAGCACTTGATTGTTTTGATGAATCAACATCAGAGATTTGAAAGAAATAAGTTCAAAATTTCTCAGAATGCTCTTCAGTAAACGAATGACTAAACATGATGAGATTTGTTTGAAAGAGAATTGAACAAATGATGATGCTTGACAATTGAAGAAGAAAGATATATGAAGTGATGTTTAATCTTTAACAAAGAAGATGAGATTTGATTGATTCTCTAACAAACAACGAAGATTCTTCATCATTGAATCTATCGATCGATTTGATTCTTGAGCAATTTACGAAGATTCTTTATTGTGATTCTCATAATTGAGTGAACTTTGTGTACTTAATAAGTGATAAGTAGTCTAGCAATTCAAACAGTCTTGTTGTTGATTCTATTTAATCTTCTAGTGTTGTTCTGTCTTTTGATTGTTATCAATCATCAGATAAATGAATTTCTTTAAACTCGTTCTGTCTGTACGAGTATGTTGAATGAGTAATGAGATCAGTATCATGTGATTAACAAATTCTTAATATAATGTCAGAATCATGTTTAAATGATACAATTGATAAAGATCAGAATTGATAGTGCTTGATCTTTAGAAATAGCTATAACTGAATATTAAGAATACAGAAAAAGATTGATACAAAAGCTTTTATTTATGTAATGTTCAAAGACTGCGCTAGACTTGAAAGAAATGTGTTTGTGACATGAAAAGAAGATGATGTAAGATGAACAAGATGTTGATGAAAGAAAAGAGTATTAAGAAAGAAAAAGAGTGTTGAGTCATATCAAAGTCAAATCTGAGTCAGATTTAAATCAGATCTTGACTAAATTATTGACTAGCTTTGTTCAGTCTTATTGATTTTGATACACTTGTAACATTGATTGACATTGAAGCAACTGACTATTCATTCATTGATGAATTAATCGTGCAAAATGTTTATGATTATTTGCAAATTGAATCTTTATCTTTAATCAAGCTCAAATCAATAAGAAAATTCGATGATCATTATGCAAAGAAGCTTATTACTCATGCAATTTATTTGAATCTGACTGTTCAAAATCATACGATTAACACAGCTTTTATATTGATCATTTAATTAGATCAACATCAAATGATTCTTGAAAAAACATGAATGAACAAAATTAATCTAGTAATTGATATGCAAATCAATTCTCTTCGATTTTCGAATTTCATCTTTAGTCAGAAATTAATTGTTCTATTCTCAAGCAATAAAACAATCACGAAACAGAAGAGCTTGACTTCTACTCAAATATTAAAGAGATTTATCTCTTTTGTTGTCACTCAACTCAATGAGAAGTCATCTTCATTCAGTAGAATCATGAAATCATTTAGTTCAATCAACTTCGCTTCGTCTTTTGATTCAATGAACATAGCAATGATAAAGACTGCAGCATATAAATCACTAGTCAAATGATTGAATGTGACTACTTTCGTAATCATCATCACAAAAATCGATCGACTTCTAAAAACAGCTAGAAATTGTCAGAATCATGTTTAAATGATACAATTAATGAAGATCAGAATTGATAGTGCTTGATCTTTAAAAATAGCTATAACTGAATATTAAGAATACAGAAGAAGATTGATACAAAAGCTTCTATTTATGTAATGTTCAGAGACTGCGTTAGACTTGAAAGAAATGTGTTTGTGACATGAAAAGAAAATGATGTAAATGAACAAGATGTTGATGAAAGAAAAGAGTGTTAAGAAAGAAAAAAAGTGTTAAGTCATATCTGAGTCAAATCTGAGTCAGATCTAGATCAGATTTCAACTAGATTGTTAACTAGCTTTAATCATTATGCAGAATACTCGCTAGCATGCATTGCAAATTGATTAAAACTTCAGTTTTGTTCAGTCTTATTGATCTTGATACACTCGTAACATTACTTCTTTCTTTGAAAATTCATGTTTGCATGAATGTAGTTTCTTTGCTTGCTTTTGTTGATAGTTATTTCGATATTTAGCGCGATTTGCTTGAATATAGCTTATAAAATTCGTTCAAAACTTTCTTTAAATTATCGAATTTCTCTTTATCAACATAGTATTATTTGTCGTTTCTATCTAGATTTTTTCATTTGACTTTGTACTGTATTTAATCTTGATAGCATCTGAAGTTTAATATATCATCTATCTTTTAATGTTCATCATTTTCAATAATGATTAATCTGAGTGATTCTGAATGTTGTTCTAATAGAAAGTTTTCTGAATATGATTGTAGTAGCTTTGAGCTGAACATTGAGTGTATATGCTTCATGCTTGTAGATAAACGAAGATGATAAAAAGTCTTGACTTTATCAATGATTGAGTAGAGATTTAGCTGTTTGTCTTTCAAATTCTTGCATGATCTCATGATTTTGACGTTTCTGAAAGATAGTCAGATCTGATCATTTATCTTGTAGATGATGTCTCGTTTATGTTTATTAATCTGAGCTTTGATGATCAGCTTAGTTTTTTTCAATTGTTGATGATCAAAGTTCAGTAGTTCTTTCATTTAAATGATAATATCATCTGCTTTTCTGACTTCAATTTGTTCACAAGTGATTTCGTAGTCAGTTGTATCTGAATCAAAACTCATTCAAGAGTGAAATTCTTTATTGAAGTAGAAAAAAATCATTGAAATGATTAAGAACGTATTGACATTGTCACTGAACTCAATCATAGATATTCATTTAGCTCAATCATTCTGCATGTAATTACAGTAGATTCTGAGTTCGCATTCAATGTCTTGATTGACTCACTCTGTTTGATCATTGATTTCAGAATGATAAGCAGTGAATAAACTAGCAATAATTCATAGTCGCTTACAAAGACTCTTTTACATGATGAATACAAATTGAAAGTCTTTATTCAAAACAATAGAACTGAGTAGACTGTGCAGTCAATAAACGTTTCATAGCATAATTCAAACTGTTTCTTTGACTGAAATGTCATTGTCTTCTTAATGACAGAGAACATAGTGAAGTTTTTTAATGAGATAACATATGATTATGCAAATGATGTTATAGTCTTCTGACAAAGATAGTTCAGTAATGAAGTTCATAGCTATATCTTTTCAGCGTTTCTGTGAAATTGAGAAAGAATGATGAAGTTCATTGATGCTATTTCTAGAAACTTTGCTTTGCTGACAAGCATGACAGTTTTGAATGTATCATCAAATAGTAGCTTGATGATTTGATCAATAGTAGAAACGCTGAACTAAATCAATGATTCATTTATTGTTGAAGTGAAAGATTGAAGATTGATCATGCACTTCTTATAGTAATTTCGTGTGCATGTTCTCAGAAACTCACAGTAGATCTTTTTTAAATAGAATGTCATCAATGATTTTGCAGTTCTTCAGTTTAGTGATATGAAATTTGAGCTTATTGTCGTTTTTAGCTTATTTATATTTGCTACAAAACACATTCATTTGATTGACTAATCATACTTTCTGATAGAAATTGACTTCTGATTTTGAATTTACGCTCGATTTCAAGTCAATAGATAGAATATCAACTCTATCAAAGATAAAAATAGTTTAAAAGCGATCTTTAAATCGTTTAGCTGATTCAGAGACGTTTGCTAGAGACATTTGAATTAACGCATTGACTTTAGTGTTCATTTTGCCTGATTTAAAGATGATCTAAAAATTGAACTTTGATAAAATGTTTAAATAGTTGACTTGACATCGACTCAGCTGTTTGTTTTTCATGAAAATCTTCAGAGCTTGATGATCAATGAATATCTGAATGAGTAATTTAGTACATTTCAGCTTGAGTCATCAATGTTCAAAACAGCGAATAATGATCAGTAATTTCTTGTCATAGATATGATAGTTGATTTCAGCAAAAATCATGCTTTTGCTGTAGAAGATCATTGAATGAAGTACATTCTCATCATTGTACTGAGACAGTATTTTATCTTTTACATAGTTTAATGCATCAATTTTCAAAATAGTCTGATGTTTGAAATCAAAATGACAAAGAACTGAAGTGAAACTGATCTGTTTCTTCAGATTTCTGAAAGCTTGAATGCAGACTTCATTTTAAACAAAGAACGTGTCTTTTCTAGTCAATTGAGTGAACAATTTAACTAGTTTGAAGAAGTTTCTAATGAAACGACGATAAAAGTTCACAAATCTCATGAAGCTCTGAATTTCTTTCAAATTGATCAAAGTAGTTCAGTTGACTATGATGATCATCTTGCTTGAATTCATGCGAAGATCTTGTTCTGATACAATGACTTCTAGAAAAACAGTCTCTTCTACATTGAATTTGCACTTTCAAATATTCATTTGAAGAAAGATATTATATCTCTTGTATCATTGATGATGAAGATATCACAGCTGAAAAGACAGCTGAAATGCTGATTTAATGAGTATATTGAACTCATGATTTATCAAGCTTCATAGTATCTTGTTAGAAATCAATCTAAAGTGAGTCATAGAGATGTCATTTAACTAATAAATAAATGCTAAGAAAGAAAAGTATCTATAAAAAAGAACTCGATTCTTATATGTATGTTTCTCAGCTCTGTGCTAGATTCAATTGAGTTGACATCTTACACATATGATGCAGAGTTTCAATGATATCATCTCTAGATCAGATTTTCGCTAGACTCAATTAGAATGAAATCAGGCGAAGACTAGATAAAGAATAGACGAAGACTATAATTGTAACATTATCTCTCTTTCTTGACTATTCATGTTTGCATGAATGTTGTTTCTTAGTGCGCTTTTCTTGAATATTTGATATGAAAGTCATTAATCATCTCTTGAGCGTTCATAAATTCATTGTCGTCAGCGTTATATCAGTTGAGATCATTGTCATAGCTCTTTCATTTGACTTGATATTGAAGTCGTCTTCTATAGCGTTGAAAGTTCAGTATATCATCGATTTTTCATTCATCTTCATCGTTTATCACTATTGACTTTGAAGATTCATTCTTTTGATCAGATAAAGAATCATTGATGACAGAATGAAGAAGCTCTGAATGAAATACATCATGTATATGCATAGTTTCTGATAGTTTCAACTTATAGAATGAGTCAACAGATGCAATGATCTGAAATGAGTTGAGCATCTTGTTATTCAATTTTTTGAAAGATCTCGCTGTAATGATGTTTTATTCATTCAGAAACATCTTTGATTCAATCTTATAATTGATCTTCTTTCTATGCTTATTAGCTTGATTCATCATTTGTTTTCGTATTTTGATCAGAGCTTCACGAGCGAAAATCTGTTGAGATCGTGTCTAAATCATTCAATCAAAGAGACTCAGAGCTGATATGTATGTATTGTTCTTTAGAGATAACTATAACAAGACATTAAGAATACAGAAGAGAAAGAGTGCAAGCTCTTCTATAAATAATAACTTGAGACTGCGCTAGACTTGATATAGATGTGATGTAATATGTCAGATGTGTTTGTCTAAAAGAATGATGAAAGAGATGAATGAAGAAAGTGCTGAACAACGAGAAGAAGTACTGAGAATGATTCAAAGAAATGCGCTAGATTCAAACTAGGCATAGCATCATGACTTGCTTTAATCAAATTGATTAGAATTAGATCTGAACTCTGATCAATTCAGGCATGTTCATAACATTATTCTTTTCTTTGAACATTCATGTTTGCATGAATAGAAAAGAAATAAAAGCAAAAAATTCATCGTGTTTTCAATTTAGTGCGACTTATTTGAGTATAGCTTGTGAAATTTATTTAGAACTTTCTTCGAGTCATTGAATTTTTCTTTATCGACATAGTATCATTTGTCATCATGATTTATCTCGATTCATTTGACTTTGTATTGTAGTCTTTCTTTATATCGTCTAGAGTTCAATATATCGTCTACTTTTCAGTGCTCTTCATTCTCTTCAATGATCATTAATCTAGAGAACTCAGAATGTTGTTCTGATAGAGAATTGTTTGATGAAGATTGTAGATACTTCGAGCTGAACACTGAATGTATATGCTTCATGCTTTTAGATAGCTAAAGACGATAGAAGATCTCAACTTTGACTGTGATTGAATAGAGATTGAGCTGCTTGTCTTTTAAATCTTTGCATGATCTAGTGATTTTGATGTTTTCAAAGACTAATCAAACTTGATCATCTACTTCATAGATGACGTCTCGTCTATGCTTGTTCATCTGAGCTTCGATGATCTGCTTGATCTTTTTCAATTGTTGACGATTAAAGATAAGAAGTTTGCTTATTCAAGTGACAATGTCATTGATCTTTCTAGTCTCAATACGTTGACGAGTTGTTTCGTAATCAATCGTATCTGAATCAAAACTCATTCGAAAGTGAAAGTCTTTATTGAAGTAGAAAGAGATCATCAAGATAGTCAAGAATGTATTGAAATTGTCACTGAATTTCATCATTGAAAGTCATTTAGCTCAGTTATTCTGCATGTAATTGCAGTAGATTCGAAGTTCACGTTCAACATCTTGATTAGCTCGTTTCGACTGATCATCGATCTCTGAATGATAGACTGTTGATAGATTGACTTGAATCTTCAGTCGTTTACAAAGACTTTGTCACATGATCGATATGAACTGAGAGTCTCTATTCAAAACGATAGAACTGAGTAGATCATGAAGTCGATAGACGTTTCATAGCATGATTCATACTGTTTCTTCAATTGAGATGTCATCATCTCTTCAATGACAGAAAACATAGTGACGTTCTTTGAAGAGACGACATATGATCATGCAAATAATGTTATAGTTTTTTGATAGAAGTAGCTCAGTGATGAAGTTCATAGCTATATCTTGTCAACGCTGCTGAGAAATCAATAGAAGCTGAAGCAAATCATTTGTATCATCTCGAGATGCTTTGCTTTGCTGACAGACATGACAGTTTCGAATGTATTGTCGAATAGTTGCTCGATGATCTGATCAATAGTAGAAGCGTTGAACTAAATCAATCGTTCGTTTAATGTCAGAGTGCAAGATTGATGATTGATCGTGAATCTTTCAAAGCAATTTCGTATGCATTTGTTTCAACATTCATAGTAGATTCATTTTGAATAGAACGTTGTCAATGATTTGACAGTTCTTTAGCTTCATGTCATGAAGCTTCAGTTCATCTTTGTTCATAGCTTGTCGATACTCATTGCATAGTTCATTCTTCTGATTGACTAGACGTACGCGTTGATAGAGATTAGTCTCGTATTCAGATTCAATTTCGAACTCAATCGATAGAACGTTTATTCGATTCGAAGTCAGTATAGTTTGAAAACGATCATCTATTTCTTTAGCTAATTCAAAACTATCGATCATCGACATTCTAGTTAAAGCATCGACTTTGATGTTTATTTTATCTGATCGAAAGATAATCTGAAAGTTAAACTTCAATAGAATATTCAGGTAGTTCGCTTGTCATCGAGTCAGCTGTTTGTTTTTCATAAAGATCTTTAAAGTCTGATGATCAGTAAACATCTGAATAAATAGCTCAGTATCTTCTAGTTCGAATCGTCAGTGTTCGAAGCATTGAATGATAGTTAGCAATTTCTTGTCATAGATGTGATAATTGCATTCAGCTGAAATCATGCTCTTGCTATAGAAGACTATCGAATGAAGCACATTCTCGTCATCGTACTGAGATAGTATGTCGTCTTTTACATAGTTGAATGCATCAATTTTCAAAATAGCTTGACGTTTGATATCAAAATGACGCAGAACTGAGGTCGAGCTGATCTGCTTCTTTGAATTGTCAAAGACTTCGATGCAGACTTCGTTTCAAACAAAAGACGTGTCTTTTCAAGTCAGCTGAGTGAATAACTTGACTAGTTTCAAAAAGTTCTTGATGAAGCATCGATAGAAATTGACGAAGTCGACGAAGTCTTATACCTCTTTTAGATTGATAGATGTAGCTCAATTGACTATAGCTTTCACTTTGATAGAATTCATGCAAAGATCTTGTTTGAATACTATGATTTCTAAGAAGATTGTTTCTTCTACGTTGAATTCGCACTTTCGAATATCTATCTGCAGATCAGCGTCTCATAGACAATCTAGTATCATCTTGACATGTTGTTTATGCTTCTTTTGAATCTTGTTGTATATGAGAATGTTGTCTAAATAAGCTTGACAGAAATCATTTAGAAAGTCTCATAAAACATCGTTCATATATTGCTGAAACGAGATCGAATCGTTTGTTAATTCAAATGATAGAATCTTTGATTTGTACGCTTCTAGAGCGATAATGAAGATCGTATAGTTCTCACTATCGAAATGCATACGAAGTTTGTTGAAAGCGAAAATTATATTCAGTCGAATCAGATGCTTGCAATCAACGATTTTGTCAATCATCTCATCTATGAGCAATAGAGAGTAGCGATTTCTTTTGATAATGACATTGAGCTTTCGATAGTCAACGCAGAAGCGAAGATCGTCATTGATCTTCAGAGCGAATAGAACGAGTGATAAATATGAGATCTTGCTAGAAGTAATAAAATTCTTTGACAGATTTTCGTTCAGATATTCTTTGATCTTTTGAAGCTTGTAGAGTGACATTCAATAAGCTTGACATCTAGAAGAAGTGACATTGTTAGTGAGCTTTATCTTATGATCATATGAACGATGAGGTGATAGCTTATCGACTTGAGCTCGATCAAACACGTCGAGAAAATTCTGATATTTCGAAGATAGCTTGACTTTGATGTCTTCTAGATTTTGAGCTGATGCATCGATGAAAGCGACGTCTAGAACGTTCAGTTCGCATTGAGTGTTGTAGACTATTTCCCTATCAATATCTTCGATCGACATGACGAAAATCTCGATGCGATTCTTCTTTGATCGTTTAATCAGTGCATGAAAAGATGCAGCTCTCACACTGAACATAGAAAAGTTCTTTTTCGAAGCAGTAGAAGTGAGTCGTTGAAGCACTTTGAAGACTGAACGAATAGAAGAATTTGATGATCGTGATCATTTTGAGTGTGAAGCTCTGACTGACATCGAAAAAACAGAAATGAAAGCTTCTAATTGATTCGAAAAAACGATGACATCGTTTCGCATATCTAGTAGTATTTCATTTTTGTTCATTCAGAGCTTTTCTAATATGACGTCATGATGATCTATATCAGCTATTAACATTGAAACAGTCAATTTCTTATGACTTTCGACTGTGAGATTGAGTAG
>JAABUT010000217.1_pt1 | contig 107516 bp, 96 predicted proteins | sample 5559281 | NCBI WGS metagenome assembly JAABUT01 (sample SAMN10711880, study PRJNA513359) | rock metagenome | isolation source: Antarctica rocks | place: Antarctica: Victoria Land, Ricker Hills nord | collected 2016-01-04 | reverse complement strand
GATGATCAGTCGAAACGAGCTAATCAAGATGTTGAACGCGAACTTCGAATCTACTGCAATTACATGCAGAATGACTGAGCTAAATGACTTTCAATGATGAAATTCAGTGACAATTTCAATACATTCTCGACTATCTCGATGATTTCTTTCTACTTCAATAAAGACTTTCACCTTCGAATGAGTTTCGATTCAGATACGACTGATTACAAAACGACTCGTCAACGTATTGAGACTAGAAAGATCGATGACATTGTCACTTGAATGAGCGAACTTCTTATCTTCAATCATCAACAATTGAAAAAGATCAAGCAGATCATTGAAGCTCAGATGAACAAGCATAGACGAGACGTCATCTATGAAGTAGATGATCAAGTTTGATTAGTCTTCGAAAACATCAAAATCACTAAATCATGCAAAGATTTGAAAGACAAGCAGCTCAACTTCTATTCAATCACAGTCAAAGTTGAGATCTTCTATCGTCTTCAGCTATCTAGAAGCATGAAGCATATACATTCAATGTTCAGCTCGAAGTATCTACGAACTTCATCAAACGATTCTCTATCAGAACAACACTTTGAGATCTCTAGATCAATGATCATTGAAGAGAATGAAGAGCACTGAAAGATAGACGATATATTGAACTTCAGATGATATAGAGAAAGACTACAATACAAGATCAAATGAATCGAAGTAGATCATGATGACGAATGATACTATGTCGATAAAGAAAAATTCGATGACTCGAAGAAAGTTCTGAACGAATTTCACAAGCTATACTCGAATAAGTCGCACTAAATTGAAAACACGATGAATTTTTTGCTTTTATTTCTTTTCTATTCATGTGAACATGAATGTTCGAAGAAAAGAGTAATGTTACGAACATGTCTGAATCAATCAGAATTCAGATCTAATTCTAATCAATTTGATTAAAGCAAGTCATGATGCTATGTCTAGTTTGAATCTAGCGCACTTCTTTGAGCTATTCTCAGCACTTCTTCTCGTTGTTCAGCACTTTCTTCATTCATCTCTTTCATCATTCTTTTAGACAAACACATATGATCTATTACATCACATCTGTATCGAGTCTAGCGCAGCCTCAAGTCATTATTTATAGAAGAGCTTGCACTTTTTCTCTTCTGTATTCTTAATGTCTTGTTATAGCTATCTCTAAAGAACAATACATACATATCAGCTCTGAGTCTCTTTGATTGAATGATCTAGGCACGATTTCAACAATTTACAACTTTCATCATTGAATTCTGATTTTTATAAACAGAAACAGAGAAATTGATCAAAAGTGATTGTGATGAAGAAAATGCAACTGACAGACAAAGAATATGAGCAGCTGAGCATCATAATAAAGCAAACGATGAAAGTTGCAGATCTTCTGAGAAAAAATCTCAGCATTCAAGAGATTCAACTTCAGCTGCAGATGATACTGCAGAACATTAAGATAAATTGTATAAACTTTGATATATTATGACACTGATTTGAGCAAGCAATATTGAGCATGACACATTAAGTTAACTTCAATGTCAAGCATTTTAGTGCAAGAAAAGTATCAACAATACACTTATTAATTCTTGCGTCATAAGAAATCTTGATCAACATAGAAATCAATATATTAGAAGTGACTCATTCAAATTTCTTTGAAAGAAATACACTCTTTGTAATGAAATTGCAAAGCACAAGTAGCTCTTTCTGTTCAATCAGTGACATCATGAAAGAAAACAAGAATATAAACATAATTGAAGTCATGAATTTAAACTTTGATAAATGAAAGATGATTTTAAAGAAGAACATTGTTTATGATGATCTTCACGACGTTATTGTATACAACAGTGACAAAAACTCAATTGAGATAATCATTAAGCAATCATGAAGAGAGACATTTGTAGAAATGCATGCATGAGATCAAAGTCATTTTTGTTTCAACATTAAGAAATCAGATTCAGATGAGACAACAAAGATAATGATTCAGATATAAAACTTTATTAATATTTACTCATGCAAATTTCATCACTGTTTCATCAATGAATTCAATAAACATAATTTCATCATTTGCAGACTTGAATAAACAAGAAGATTTAAATCATACGAAAGTCATCATTGAAATCAAAAACAATATGATATTACTCATACAGCAAAAAAGATCACGACGAAATTGAAAATGTAAATGCAGCAATTCTGTGCTATCAAATGACAAGATTTATCAACAAGTGCAAAGCAAACATCATAAGTTTAATAAAAGCTGTTGTTCAACTACTCAACTACAGTAGAAATTCTAGAAACAGATCAATATTCTAAGAAAATAAACAAGTGTGATCAGAAAGAAGTCGAGAATCAGAGTCAGAGCAATCTCATTGAGCGAATGCATAATGTCATCAATCATGAGAAGTGATTGATTAAGAAGCGAAAGATTGAGAATAACAACTTTGTTAATAATGATGAGCATCAAGCATGCTTCATCATACAGAAAACTTGCAAAATCTGTAAAGAAGAAAGATCTTGAGAAGTATTTGAAAAAGAAACAAAAAGAAGAACAGAAGAACTTTATATCTATCAACGCTGTAGTAGATTTGACAGATGATAAATGTTTTCTAAAAAGTTGCAGAGTCTCATGTACTAAGAATATATTTAGATGATGATGATGACATCATGCTTGTCAATGACAGCACAGATACAGAAGTCTGTTATGAATGATTAAATCATGTTAAGATGCAGACTCATCTTGTTTTCAATTTGAGATTAAAGTTAACAAGATAATTACAAAGTTGAAAAACTCAGTGTCAACTCTTCTTGAAAGAAATGACTGATCTGCAATGAAGATCAAGCTACATTGTTTTTCTAAAAAGAACAATGTTATTCATGTGCTTGATTCAATCGAAAAGAACTTTGAAAACGTTGATGTACGAATTTTTCTGAGATTGACTCGCATTATGAACTCAAAGAATTTGAAATTTCGCATATTGCATCAGATGCTTCATTCTACTTCTCTATCATACTACATTTATCACGAAGATAACATAAATCAGAATATCAATCATCTGTCACAGTTTAATAATATTATTATGATTTACTTCATAAACTGCTGTTTGTAATGATTGACTATGATCATTGATATCATGAAGAAGAAAAATGAAAAGAGTATGACATGATCTGCAAGATTTGAAAGAAGAGACAGATAGTTTATGCTATTTTAACATCAAATCTTTACAATGTTCTGATGATCAAATGCTTCATTTAATGACAGAAAGTTAAACTAACTTAAACTAATTTACACTATCAACAATTGTGTTAAATTTGTTGAAATTGTAAAATGTTGAGAAGCAGATTTGCAAGATACAATAAATAAATTAACTTCAACTAACTCAGACTATCACAATCTGCATGATATGTTAAACTAACTTTAACTAACTCAGACTATCACAGTCTGCATGATATGTTAGATTAACATGATCTAGCGTCAAGTTAAACTAACTTCAACTAACTCAGACTATTGCAGTTTACACAATATGTTAGATTAACACAATTTAATACAATTCATCATGAAATCATGAAATTGACTTAACTAACTTAGTAATTTCAATTATAATCAATGATCATCGACTCTGATCACAACAAAGCATGAATTTACAATCTGCTATTATTCATTCATTGAATTCTACAAGCTTTCTTATGAACATTCTTTTTACATCACAGTAATGAATAAATCTGAAGAGATAAACTCAGAATGCTTCATAAATTATCAAGAAGCAGATAGAATGAGAAGCATACTAAAAATATTTTCACTCACAGTTCTCAACAAATACAAAGATGATAATTGTTAGAAGTTAGCATAGAGCGAGTTATATGAATGTCATTTAACTAATAGATAAATGCTAAGAAAGAAAAGTATCTACAGAAAAGAACTCGATTCTTATATGTATGTTTCTCAGCTCTGTGCTAAACTCGATTGAGTTGACGTCTTACACATATGATGCAGAAACTCAATGACATCATCTCTAGATCAGATTCTCGCTAGACTCAATTAGAATGAAATCAGGCGAAGACTAGTTGAAGAATAAACGAAGATTAGAATCGTAACATTACTTCTTTCTCTTGACTATTCATGTTCGCATGAATGTTGTTTCTTAGTGCGCTTTTCTTGAATATTTGATATGAAAGTCGTCAATCATCTCTTGAGCGTTCATAAATTCGTCGTCGTCAGCGTTATATCAGTTGAGATCGTTGTCATAGCTCTTTCATTTGACTCGATATTGAAGTCGTCTTCGATATCGTCGAAAGTTCAATATATCGTCGATTTTTCATTCGTCTTCATCGTTTATCACTATTGATCTCGAAGATTCATTCTTTTGATCAGACAGAGAATCATCGACGGCAGAACGAAGAAGCTCTGAATGAAATACGTCATGTATATGCATAGTCTCTGATAGTTTCAACTTATAGAATGAGTCAACAGACTCAGTGATCTGAAATGAGTCAAGCATCTTGTCATTCAATTTTTTGAAAGATCTCGCTGTAACGATGTTTTGTTCATTCAGAAACATCTTTGATTCAATCTCATAATTGATCTTCTTTGTATGTTTATTAGCTTGATTCATCATTTGCTCTCGTGTTTTGATCAGAGCTTCGCGAGCGAAGATCAGTGTATTATTCATGTGATCAAATATATCTTCAACTCAAGTGATCTGCAGACGTTCGCGAATGCTTTCATACTCGATGATGTCAGAATCGAAGCTCATACGAGAATGAAAGTTCTTGTTCATGAAGAAGAAGATCAAGAAGATGACTGAGAACAAGACGTTATTGTCAACAAACTCGATCATGAATAGTCAATTAGATCAGTCGTTCTGCATATATGAACAGAAAGAACAAAGATATCGCTCAACATTTTGATTGACTCGTTCGCTTTGATCGTTGATCTGAAAGTGATAGACAATAAACAATCGAAGAGAAATGTTCAGTCGTTTGCAAAGAAACTTTCAGAGAATGAAGATGAACTGAGAATCTCGATCAAATACAATGAAGCTTGATAAATCGTGAATTCAATATACTCATTGAAGCAACATTTCAGCTGTCTTTTCGACTGTAGTATCTTCATCATCAGTGATGCAAGAAATATAATGTCTTTCTTTCAACAATCTGCAGATGACAGTCAGAATAGCGTTGTAGTTGTACGAATCAGATAGATTGATAATGAAGTTCATGACTATGTTCTGTCATCGCTGTTCAGATATCGATAAAGATTGAAGCAAGTCATTTGATTTATCTCTAGATGTCTTTGATCGTTGACAAACATAGCAGTTTCAAATATATCGATCTACTGTCTTTTGCATGAATGATCAATAGTAGTTTCGTTTGATGATTTTCATCGTTCTAAGAATATTGAGATGATTTATTGAGGGTTGATCATGCATCTCACGAATCAGATTCATTTGCAGAAGTTCATTGAATGAGACTCATAGCTGACTGTCTTTGTATAAGATTTCATTCTGAACTTGACAATTCTTTAGCTTAATGTCTTTGCATTGTGCTTCATCTCTGATCTTTGCTTCACGAAGTAGAGTACAATTCTCGTCGATTTCATTCACGTCAAGAACTTGTTTATAAATTGACTCGCTGACGTTCTTCTTTAAATCAGCAATCTTCATTTGATTCAACATCAGAATAGTGATTCATTGATAGCGAACACATTCATCATCGAAATCTCTGAGCATGAAGTCAGCTCAACGAGTTAATGCATCGATCTTAATGTTCTATTTGTCAGATCAATACATTATCTTGAAGTTGAAGTCAGCTAGCTTCTGAACTCAGCGCATCTGACGTCTGCTCAGCTCTTTGTCTTTCATCAATGAGGTGAGTACTTGATGATCGATGAACATCTTGATAGAAATGTCGATCAGCTTCAGTTCGAGTCATCAGTGTTCAAAAGCTCAAATTATGATTAGTAGTTTCTTATCATATATTTCGTAGTTGCACTCAGCAGAAGACATGTTCTTGCTATAGAAAGCAATTGAATGTAGTACTTCTTCATCATCATATTGAGACAGAACTTCATCATTGACGTAGTTGAATAAGTCAATTTCAAGAATGAAATCGTAAGTTTGATCAAAGTGACGAAGTATAGAAGTCTCAGTCATACGTCTCTTCATGTGATTGAATGCAGTTTGACAGACTTCATTTCATTCAAATATAATCTTCTTTTGAGTGAGTTGAATCATTGAACGAACAATCTTCGAAAAGTTCTTGATGAAGTGTTGATAGAAATTGCAGAAGTCAATGAAGAACTGCATCTGAGTGAGATTATTGAGTGTAGATCAATCAACGACTGCTTGCATCTTTTGTGAATTCATCTTAAGTTTCTTGATTGACATTAAAAGTTCTAAAAAGATGATTTTCTGAACATGAAACTCGCATTTATCGATGTCTATCTGTAGATCAGCTTCTCGTAGTTTATTCAAGATCAATCATACATGTTGCTTGTGTTTCTTCAAGATCTTGCTGTAAATGATAATGTTATCTAGATAGATTTGACAAAACTGATGTAGATATTCAAACAACACGTCGTTCATATAGTGTTGATAGAACGTTGATTCATTGATTAATTCAAAGAGCATTACATGATATTTGTATGAGTCGAAGAAGATAATAAAGATAGTCAAATTTTCGCTACCTGAGTGCATGTGTAGTTTATTGAACGCGACAATGATGTTCAATCAAGTCAGATATTTGCTTTCTTGTATACGAGCGAGAGTCTCGTCTATCAATGACAAAGAATAGTGATTTCGTTTGATCAAAGCATTGAGCTTTCTGTAATTGACGCAGAAACGCAGACTATCATCTTTCTTTTCAATGAACAAGATGAGCGAGATGTATGATGCAAAGCTGAAGAAAATGAATTCTTTGTTCAGATGTTTGATCAGATACTTCTTTATCTTTTGAAGCTTGTGATTGAACATCTGATATAGTCTGCTTCGAAAGAATGTTTCTTCATCAATCAACTCAATTTTATGATCGTAGAAACGATGCAATGATAGCTGATCGATCATTGCTCGATCGAAGATATCTAGATAGTCATGATATTCAGAGAAGAGCTTGACTTTGACTTGCTTGAGAGCTTCAGCGTGAGAAAGCTCATGCAGATTCACTTCTTCAGACTTGTTTTCAACTGTAGTTATGAGTCGATCGATTTTCAAGATGATAACAGCAAAGATCTTGACATCTGATCATTTGACTAACATTCTATATGTCGCTGTCTCTATCATTGCTATGTTCATTGAACTGAAAGAGAATGAATTCAGACTGAACGTCAGTTTAGAATTTTTGACGTTAGTTAAAGTCGCGTCACGCGATTTTAACTGTTCAATTAGTTTAACTGACTTCTCATTGAACTGACTGAAAGAGAGTGATTTCAGATTGAATTGAAAGATAATGAAAGATCTCTTCAGTATATGAGTAGAAGTCAAACTTTTTTGCTTCATGATTGTCTTGTTGCTTGTGAATAGAACAATTGATTTCAAATTGAGAGTGAAATTCGAAAATCGAAGAAAATCGATTTGCATATCAATTACTAGATTGATTTTGTTCATTCATGTTTTTTCAAGAATCATTTGATGTTGATTTAATCAAGTGATTAACATAGAAGCTGTGTCAATTGTATGATCTTGAATAGTCAGGTTCAAATAAATGACATGAATAATGAGTTTTTTAGCATAATGATCGTCAAATTCTCGAATTGACTTCGCTTTGATCAAAGTCAGAGACTTGATTTGCAACTGATCATAAACAATCTGCGCGATCACTTCATTAATGAACGAATAGTCAGCAGCTTCGATGTCAATCAATGACTTCAATGAGTAATTAATTTCATTGCTAGAAAGTACATATTCAGTAGTCAAAGATTCAGAAGCAAAAGAGTCATCTGACATGCTTGTCGTTGAAGAAATTAACATCTCTTTCATCGCGTCTTTGATGAAAGTCACTAGTTTTTTGCCTCGCTATCTTCAAAAGAAGACATTTTCTCATTCTTCTTGTTCTTCAAAATGATGATCTCATGTAAATGAAGAATGAATGCACAAGATGCAGAAGTGTTGATCTTGTTCTGAGAACAATTCTTAAACAAATGACTCGAAGTCTTGCAAGTATAGCAAATGATAAATGATCTTGCTGACTCAGAGATAGAAGAGAGAGTAGACTTAACATAATTGATTATCAAAGTCGTCACTGATGATGAAGTAGCAGCGCATTTATCAGGTACGACAGTGACTTTGACGATGACAGTGCGAAGCTGACTGCGTAGCTGATAGTTGACTCGCTGTTTATTATTCACATTTTGAAGAAAGATTCTTAAGCGAGTGAGCAAAGTAAAATTCTCTGAACAGACTGATAAAGCGTTCTGCAAGCGATTATTGATTTTATTCTGAAGATCGTTCATCAGAGTGCGATCGTCGTATTCGAGATAGCTGAATAGCTTCATAAAGTTGAAGTAGAAGACATTGAAAGACTTTTCTGCTTGTCTCAGAGCGTTGTACTCACGATGACACTTTCGATTTCTATTCAGTTCATCGTATATTTCTTTCAGATGCTCAAATAGCTCGTTGATTGAAATGTATGAATGCAAAGCATCATGTTGATGTTGAGCGAAGATGTGCTCAGTAGCATCATCTTCTAGTCTAGATATCACATAAACAATACAAATATTCTCATTATCGAAGTGATCGACATTTGCCTGAAGCTTGTCATCTATCTTGACTCTTCAGCTGTCTCATGTTAATTCATCTTCATCAGTGAATATAGATGAGTTCGAAAACTTGAAGAACTTGTGATGATCATTGTCGAATAGAGTAGACGACTCTCGTCAAGTATAGTTCTCGATAGAAGCTTGAGATTTCGTAAACTGTTGAGATCAAGACTGATTCGCTGAACGCTGTTTCTTTTTTAGACTCAAGACTTTCTTTGATAGTTTGACGATAGTCTTTTCTTGAGTGTTTATTGTCATTTAATTGATCTTTAGCTCATCAAGTCTCTTGATGTGATCGACTTGAACATTGATTCATTGTTTGTTGAGTTTCAAAGTCATGTCTCGTTGATCTCTTAGCTCGATCAGCATCTTGATGATCTCGTCTGACTGATCAATAGCTCATTAACGAAGTTGTTGACTTATGTTGATGTCTCATGAGATAGCGACATTCTGAGATCTCGCTGAAGCATCGACAGAAATAAGAAAAACTCGTTTACTAGCAGTGCTTCTAAGCAGACGAGCTGTTCATGACTCGACTAATTCAGAGTCGTGTGTCATTGTGAGAAATTGAAGATAGATAAATTGTGATAAGATTGAGTGATTGATTTGATAATTTTGAGTAAATTTGAAGATGTGTTTTGATAAAAGTAATTCAAAGAATCTCTTGCAAATTTTCTGAATGAACGAAGTAGATTATTTTGTATTGTCTACACGTCGATAGCAGAATAGTTGATTAGCATTTATCTACTGTTAGAGATCAGCATAGAGCGAGTCATATGAATGTCATTTAACTAATAGATAAATGCTAAGAAAGAAAAGTATCTACAGAAAAGAACTCGATTCTTATATGTGTGTTTCTCAGCTCTGTGCTAGACTCGATTGAGTTGACGTCTTACACATATGATGCAGAGACTCAATGACATCATCTTTAGATCAGGTTTTTGCTAGACTCGATTGAATGAAATCAGGCGAAGACTAGTTGAAGAATAGACGAAGACTAAAATCATAACAATAATCTCAATGATTATTGATCTAGAAATTGATAGTACAGAGAGCATATACATTCATGCTTAATACATTCAAAGAAGAAGTTGAACTTATTTTGTTTGCTCAAAAGTGTATTTGCACTTCTGAAACAATTAAAGAAGATGATGATCTCATTTCATCAGTTCAAAAGTGAAATCAAGCATCATTCTTAAAAGATTCATTGAATTTTTCAAGTAAATTGAAACTCTTGATAAGTTGTTTCAAAACTCTGTTAATCTGACTTATTTTCAAGAGATCTGATCATAAGACATACATAAAACAACGCAAGAATGCTTAATGCATCGAGATCTTAAAAGAGTGAACATCTTAATCACATGTTGAATCATAGCTTTATTCAACATAAGAAAAAACATCATGCAATGATGAGTATATGCAAATCTAGCATCAGCAATGAATTTAAAGACATGAATGAAAATCTTTGTCTTGAAGCAGACGAAAATAATCACGATTGTTACACAAAGAGAAATATCAGAAAAGAAAACGCAAGAAACATTGAAGCAATTAAACTAGTATGAGATAATCTTTCTTGAGTCAACGTGCAAGATCATTTATCATCAGATAGTCATTAAATGATTATGATTATATGTATACTCATATTCAGAGTCGTGATGTTCTCAGAATTCTACATTATACTAGATTCAAGAAAGAATGATGTTGTCAGAGTTGACTCTTCATGATCTGAGATTCAAAAAATCATGCTCAGTGATCTTATTAAAGAAATTTGATGAATTTAATGTCATGTACTGAAAGAGATAAAATGAATTAAGCGCAAGTCTATCTTTTATTCGAAAGATTTTGAGAAACGCAAGATATTGTTGTATCAAATAAAGTTATATTTCTGATCATGCACTAATGTCATTTGAGAAGCAGATGTATGATTGTATTGAAAATACATGTCATCAGATAAATTTCAAGATTAAAGAACTTATCAACAATCATTATAAATTCATTAAAGCATTGAACATGCAAGACTATGTAGCAGATCTTTTGAACAAAGACAACTTTATTGCTTCAGATATCATCAGAATACATAACATTCATAATACAAGATATAACTAATTAATCATCAGTCAGAGAAACAGCGTTTTTGCATCAAAATCATATACACATCAATTGAACATTGTTATTTTGCTACAGAGAGTAGTTTAAATCATCATCATTTAACAAATACATACTTCAACTCATTGCAAATAAAGATAGTGATTTTTATTATCATCATGATATGACACTTGATTCAAGAATATGAGACAGAAGAGAAATTGAATTTACTAAAATTCAAAGAATCTTCTGTTACATGTACATTTTGCTTTCACTAAAATAAAAGAAGAATGTCTTTTGCATATCATTAATTTATCTTCTTTAAACGTCTTTTGCATATTATTAATCTATCTTCTTTAGACATCTATGAAAGATTTCTCAACGCGCTCAAAGTCAAGTACTTAAGTAAGAAAAGACAAATCTGAATTTTAACTTATCTTTGAAAGCAAGCTGAACAACAAGTGAGTTTCAAGAAATCAACAAATCAGAGCATAATGAAGTTGCATGTTAATTCATATCATCATAAATTAAATGACTTGATGAAACTTATGAGTGATGACGAGACTTCAAGTGTGTCAATGTCATTATCATTGAAAACAATCTTCAATTTCACATTGTTATCTCAGTCTTCTACGTTAAGTTCATTGATTAATTTATCTTTTACATTAAGTTCATTAATTGATCTGACTTTAAGAGCTTTGAGTTGCACGAAAAAGATAAGAAGTCTTACTTTCATGATGTTGATCATGATATGACATTAAGTAACACATAGAAATCAAGAGTTGTTAACAAAGAGAAATCATTTGATTTTTTGACAAATGTTTCGAAGTTTAGTTTATTTCTTGAAGAAGATCAATATATATTACATAAAGTAAACATTGATGAAAGCACTGTTTTTGATTACAAACTAAGTTATTCAGAGTTTCTTGAAGCATATAAGATGAGACATACAACTAATTTATGATATGATATAAAAAGCGTTGTGAAGAACAATATTCTGATTGATGAGAATGAATATTGAGTTATGCTGAAGTGTGTGCAACGAACGAAGTCAATGACAGTATCACAAGATGATTCTACTGAGTGACAGTCTTCACAGTAAGTAGTCACAATGCTTTTACATAAGAGTCAGCTTGACTGTAGACTATTAACAAGCGAAGAAAGAATCATGAAACAAGATAAAAGAAATCGTCATCTCAACTACAAATAAACATCAAACATGATGAGTAACAAAGAATAAATAGACGATTCTTTCTTCTGTTTTTCTCTTCATTTCTTTCTGTTTCTTCATTCATCTTCTGAGATTCAACTAGAAACTCGCTATCGTTTCACTCATTCACTTCATAAACACAGTCATTTAAATGAAGATAGTGTTTAACATCTTAAAGTGACTTTCAAAGCAATATTTAGCTTTAGAAATCATTGAAGAATATCAAGTTTGCTCAAACAAATATAATATCAATTATGATTCAAATCGAGTCAATGCTCAATAAAGTAATCATGATTTTTATAATCATGATTCAACTGTGATAAAATATTAAACAAGCAGATAATATGTTATCATAAGATGAAGTTTCACTTCTCAATGACTCATGAAACAGCATTGATTTAATTGCATCTAGAATTCATGAAGATATTAGCTACTATTGATAGAAGTTTCTTGAGCATGACTTAGTTGCATCTTCAGAATTCATGAGAATATAAACTATCATTCATAGAGATTTCTCAAGCAGAGTTATTGAGTTGCATCTTCAGAGTTCATGAGAACATTGACTATTATTGATAGAGATTTTTCAAGCATGACTCAGTTGCATCTTCAGAGTTCATGAGAATATTGACTATCATTTATAGAGATTTTTCAAAAGAAGTTTTCTTCTTCATCTTTTACTCATCTTTTCATCTCATTCATAGATGAAAACATTAACATAGAGACATATTTATTTATCTATTTATCTATTTATCTATTTATCTATCTAGTCATCTGTATTTAGTCTATCTTCTAGATTTATCTATTTACTAGATTTAACTATTTACTAGATTGATCGTTGCATGTGTTCATGCTTGCTCTGTTGATTTCAAAGCTCTTTATATCGCATTTGTACTTTATCTCTTGACAATGTAAAGAAATAAGATGACAAGTTTTAGAAAAGAAATGCATAATACATGATCTGCATCTACTTCAAAGACAGTGACAATCAGCTTGAATATATAACTGATAAACATAATGTTTAAAACATGAATGATATGTTACAAAACAACTCAATACAAGACATTTGACATAAAGATAGACTGTATAATAAAGATGAGCAAAATCAGATTTATTACTTAAACTACTGAACTGTGATAAACAATGTCAATGTGATAAACGATGTCAATGTGATAAATGATATCATTTAAGTGATTAAACATGCATTTGCAGCTAATCACGTCAAAGTGATCTTATAAGAAGAAAAGTCAATCAAAATGATAAATCATTTAATTTATAAACTAATTACATGATTAAACACTTGATGAAATTTCTCAATGTGAAGATGCAATTTTGCATTCTTAAAGCTGAAATGAATCACTGAATAATTTTTTACTTATCTAAATCATCAAAGACTTGTCTTAACAAGATAATTAATTACTTAATCATGATTAACTTGTCATGCTGAACAATCATATGTAATAACGCTTAAGCGACAGCGCTTCTTGATAAGCGACTGTATTCATACAGAAGATGAGACTTGAAGATTGAATAATAATTCATGTTCAACTTCAGCTTGCTGATCAGCTTGAAGATGAACTGATTTAATTTGTTTTCTCACTCTTTGATGTAAAGTTCTGAATTCAAATATTTCTTTGATTTAATATTGATTTTGCTTATGCTTTTGAGTTCTTGAATCATTTTTGACAAGATTTCATTATTGATCTGAGACTGTTTAAGTTCAATTTAAGTTTGCTCATGTTTTTGTTGACAAATTGAGACTCAGTTAATATACTGAGTGATGATGTCATTGAATCACATTGACAAAATCATAAGACGAAAAAAGTCAATATTAGCTGATTTTTATTGACTTTTTCTGAGTTAGCTGTTAATCTCATGTGTCAGCTAATGATTGAAATTAGCTGACTCTTTCAGTTATTAACTGACTATTAGCTGTTACTTAGCTGACTTAGTTGTGCGCTCAGCTAATATCAATTTTATCTCTTTTGTCAACTTCTTCAACATTTGCGCATTTTATTTATTAGTAATCAAATATTGAATTAATTATTGAATAATTATTGCGCTCATATAATTGATTAATTAATGATTAATTTGACTAACTAAATAATAGCTATTTACACAGTTTAATATATGCGCTGAGAAAGTCAATGAGAAAGTCAATGAAAAAGTCAATGAGAAAGTTAATGAATAAACTAATGAGATAGAAAGTCATGTAGAATGTTTGATAAAGAATCATGTAGAATGTTCAATAAAGTTATATTTGATGCTTAATAAAGAACAAATTTGATTCTTGATTGCAAAGCAATTTGAAGCTTGATGAAAAGTTATGTAGAAAGTCATGAAGAAAATCATGAAGAATATACGATAGAATCATGTTTGATGCTTAATAGAGAACAAATTTAATTCTTGAATGATGAATAAAGTGATGAGTAGAATGATGAGTAGAGTAATCAGTAGAGTAATCAATAGAATAATCAGTAAAATAATCAGTAGAATGATCAGTAGAATGATCAGTAGAATGATCAGTAGAATGATCAGTAAAATGATCAGTAAAATGATCAGTAAATAGCTTAGTAGAAAGATCAGTAGAAAGATCAATAAAGAGATTGATAGAAAAATCAGTAGAAAGCTTGATTGAAAAATCAATAGAAAGCTCAATCAATAACTTGATAAATAGCTCAGTAAATGACTCAATAAATAGCTCAGTAAATAGCTTAGTAAAAAGATTGATAGAAAGATCAATTGAAAGCTCAGTAAAGAGTTCACTAGTAGAAAGATCAATAGAAAGCTCAATTAATAACTCAGTAGATAACTTAGTAAATAGCTTGATAAAAAGATCAATAGAAAGATTAATAGAAAGATTGATTGAAAGCTCATTAGAAAGCTCAATTGAAAGCTTAATGAGAAGCTTAATGAGAAGTTCAGTTGAAAGCTTGATGAGAAGCTTGATGAAAAGCTTGATGAAAAGCTTGATGAGAAGCTCAGTAGAAAGCTCAGTCAATAACTCAGTAAATAGCTCAGTGAAAAGCTCAGTAGAAAGCATTGTTTGAAACACTGTTTGACTTATGTTATGCACTTAATCGACGCATTTGATAAAGCATTTGATAAAGCATTTGATAGAAAATTTGATAAAGTGTTTAATAGAAAGATTAATAAAGTGAGTAAATAAAGTGAGTAAATGAGCGAGTAAATGAGCGAGTAAATGAGCGAGTAGATGAGTGAGTAAAGTGATGAGCATGTAAAGTGATGAGTAAAGTGATGAGCATGTAAAGTGATGAGTAAAGTAATGAGTATGTAAAGTGATGAGTAAATGAGTGAGTAAATGAGTGAGTAAATGAGTGAGTAAATGAGTGAGTAGAATGAGCAAGTAAATGAGTGAGTAAATGAGCGAGTAAATGAGCAAGTAAAGTGAGCGAGTAAATGAGTAAGTAGAATGATGAGTATGTAGAATGATAAGTAGAATGATGAGCATGTAAAATGATGAGTAAAGTGATGAGTATGTAAAGTGATGAGTAAATGAGTGAGTAAATGAGCGAATAAATGAGCGAGTAAAATGAGTGAGTAAATGAGCGAGTAAATGAGCGAGTAAATAAATGAGTAGATGAATGAGTAAATGAGCGAGTAAATGAGCAAGTAAAGTGATGAGCATGTAAAGTGATGAGTAGAATGATGAGCATGTAAAATGATGAGTAGAATGATGAGTATGTAAAGTGATGAGTAAATGAGTGAGTAAATAAGCAAATAAATGAGCGAGTAGAATGAGTGAGTAAATGAGCGAGTAAATGAGCGAGTAAATGAGCAAGTAAATGAATGAGTAAATAAGCGAGTAAATGAGCAAGTAAATGAGTGAGTAGAATGATGAGCATGTAGAATGATGAGTAGAATGATGAGCATGTAAAATGATGAGTAAAATGATGAGTATGTAGAATGATGAGTAAAGTGATGAGTATGTAAAGTGATGAGTAAAGTGATGAGCATGTAGAATGATGAGTAGAATGATGAGTATGTAGAATGACGAGTAAAATGATGAGCATGTAAAATGACAAGTAAAATAATGAGTATGTAGAATGATGAGTAGAATGATGAGCATGTAAAGTGATGAGTAGAATGATGAGCATGTAAAGTGATGAGTAGAATGATGAGCATGTAGAATGATGAGTAGAATGATGAGCATGTAGAGTGACAAGTAGAATGATGAGCATGTAAAGTGATGAGTAGAATGATGAGTATGTAGAATGATGAGTAGATGAGTGAGTAAATGAGCGAGTAAATGAGCGAGTAAAGTGATGAGCATGTAGATAAATATTTTAGCTAAATTAGCTGAATTAGCTGAGTTAGTTGAATTTAGCTGAAATTTAGCTGATTAATCAGTTGTTAGCTGATTATTAGCTGAATCAAGTCAACTTTTTCAAATTTTATCATTAAGCAAAAAGTTAACTATTAAACATTTTGTCAATGTTGTTAAAAAATCAAGTGAAGAACTCAGATTTTGCGTGAATTATCAAGATCTGAACATCATGACAGTTAAGAATTAATATTTATTACTTCTCATTCAAGAAATTTTGAATTGACTGATTAAAATTAAGTATTACATCAAGTTAAATATCATTACAGTCTTTAATAAATTACAAATGACTTATGAGAATGAGTGAAAGATCACTTTTTGAACATGTTATGACTTATATGAGTACAACGTTTTGCTCTTTGAACTCACAAATGAATCATCATCATTTCAGAACTTCATTAATGACACTTTGCATGACTTCTTGAACATTTTCTGCATCATGTACATGAATGATATTTTAATCTATAGCAACAGCAAAAAAAAGCATACTCAACATGTTTATCAAATACTGAAGTAACTTAGAATCATTGAACTACAGATAAATATCAAGAAATGTAAATTTTCAGTTATCAAGATTAAGTATTTGAGTCTAATAATCATTATTCACGAAATCAAAATGAATTTTGAGAAGATTAATGTTATCATGAATTGAGCTGCATTTCAAGACATCAAAGATGTTTAAAGCTTTTTGAACTTTATCAACTTTTATAAATAATTTATTAAGAAGTTTTTCAAGCTGATTAATTCATTGACTGTTTTAATCAGAAAAGATTAGTCATTTAATTGAATTCAAAAGTATCAATTCATCTTCGATCAACTTAAATAAACATTCATCACTGTCTTTATCTTAATGCACTATAATTCAAATTTACTTGTGACTGTGAAAATCAATGTTTTCAACTATATTGTGATTGAAATCATGTCTCAACAAGATGATAATGAGCAGTTAAGATTTATGATTTATTTCTCTTTCAAAATGCTACTTGCAAAATGCAACTACGAAATTTATGATAAGAAACTTCTAGTTATAATCAGAGCTTTTGAGAAATGAAGATTCAAACTGAAAGATACATTAAACTTTGTTGAGATCATTTTCAATCACAAGAATTTAGAATATTTTATGTTAATTAAGTTACTTAGTTGAAAACAAGTTAAATGATCAAAATTTCTCTTTCAATTTAACTTTAAAATCATGTATCATTTAAGTGAATTGAACACTTGAATCAATGCATTTACATATTGATCAGAAGATTTTTTCTTGAATGAGAAGAATAATCATCAAGAACATCAGTGACAGATCATGTTAAAATTAAAAAATCTGAAAATTCAAGTCTTAATTAATGTTCTCAACAATAGTGATTTTGAAGCACTTGAATCAAGTGACTTAAAGAGTGAATCAATGATTTCTGAACAGTCTGAATCATTAGAGAAAATGTTTATGAATGAGCTAGAAGAATAACTCTTTGCAGTTTATTTCAATGATGAATGAATACAGATCATGATAACTGCATTAAAAGATGATCAACAAAAGTTTAAAGAATTTTCGTTAGTGAAATGTATGCTGCAAAATGATTGAGTTTACACTCAGTATCTACTTTTAGATGTTTGAACGTCTCAATTCAAGAGTCTTTGAAGTCGCTTTATGCTGTCAGAACATCGCGAGCAAAAGATTGATATCGACAAAACTATTGAGTTGAACTCGATTGAGAAACAAGAATCTGCTAGTCTCAGATGCTCTCTGCTCTCGCAGAGATTACGCTTTCTTGTGAATTGCACTTCATTTCTGACTTACAATCACAAAGATATTCTTTTCAATTTATCGTCGATCGAGTCTTGAGCAGTGAACATAAGTACAGAACATGACATCTCTCACTACGCTGTATCTACTCTTCTTCTTCGAATCTCTTCATTCTCTACTCTCAATCGCAGCGTCATGCAATCTCTTTTCGCTTTTCGTTCTTGTCTGTACAACACATCTTGTTCACTATCGTTCTTTTCTATGATTGCAAAATTGTCATCAGAGTTCACAGCTACTTTATCATGCTCTGTCTGTTCTTCGCAATAGCAGTCATTCATTATGCAAACACGACGAAAAACTGTCAGATTGCTCTTCAGCTTTTACACTCAACAGCGCAGAGAACTTGCAGAGCAGAGACAAACTTCTTCAAGATCTGTTGACAACACGAAGAAGAGTCTGACATCTGTGATAGTAAAGATTAAAAGATAGAATATTCTTAATCTTCTACGTGTCATGACTGTCGATACTAATGAAAACTCTAGACATTGTTACAAACTCGAGAAGCGTTCGAACATCTTTTTGAAAGAAGCAGAGTCGTCGAATCTCAAAGTCTTCTTGCTATGAATCATGAATAATTACAAGAGAATAGAGACAGTCTCAAGTCTGAAAAATTACTGACGAGTTCTATGAATGCACATTCTTGATAAGACTGATCGAGTCTTCAGCGAGAGCGACAAGAGAGACATTCGCAATGTAAGAAATGTTTTGAAATCAGAAGAAACTTTGACTGATCGCTCGATCTCGCGCAGTATATCAAACATCTCAAGATTCAGTTTCGTCTTCGTACACTTCTCATGAAAAAACCCGTCGCAGATTGCGATGATCTGTATCTTTGACTCTATACTCACTGAGTCATTGATGATTCGATATTTTCAAATGAGCGTCAGCGAATTCAGCATTTCGCAGAAATACTTATGAGCGAATTCTTCAATTGTAGACTGTGCTCTCTCTTTGATATCAGAGTCAAGCTTGATCTTCTCAATATCAACGATCTCAGTTTGAGCAATACTACAACGATTGAAGATCATCATATGAATAGCAATCGTGAAGAAAACACTTTGATGATTGTCGATTCTGACTGCGAAGTTGATAGCAAGCTCATCAGACATCATGATCATGACGATGAAGACTATAGCGATTCTAATATCGCTTATGACAGCGATAGCGACAACGACTCTAATACGACTTATGACGACGACGATGACAGCGACAGTGACTTGAGTTTGCGCAACAATGTTGATGAGAATTGCGACACAGATGATGAATGTACTGCAGAATTCGAAGAAACTCGATCGTTTTTGTATCGACATTTTACTATCTATATAGTTCTCAGCTTTATCTTCGAAAAATTCAACATGATCTTCACGAAAATCACATTGCTTCATACTAAAGACAAAGACAATCATTCTTGCATGTGAGTATACTCGAGTCATCTAGATATCATGTCTATAGCTGATGTGTGTGCATATAGAAAAACGTTGATCATCAATGAAGAGAACAATCATTCATTGTTTTATCTTCTCGATCATCTTCTATCTCTTGCGCTCATTGACAAGACTTTCGAAGCTGAGTCGATTCACGATATCAAAAATATATTTTGAGTGAAAATGTCATCAGGCAAGCAAAGTTTCATGCTGAAATGAAAACGCGAGATTTTAGATCTTTCTGTATTGCGTGAGCTCATGCGTGACTTCAAGAAATTCGAAACATCATCTATCAAATCTCTTCACGTCAACACATTTGCTCGCAATCTGAAGCGAACGAGACGAAAGACTGAGCTTCAAGACAATCTCGATCAGAAGTATCTCAGACGTGATCTTCTGAATGTTGTGAACAGTACATCTTTTCTTTCGTACCTGAACTCGAATTTTTTTTTTATCAAGAAATGCTAACCTTGAGAACTTGAACAGAAAAGACTTTCATCAGCGTACAAGATCAGCTATTCGATCATAAATTAGACGTGATTGAATACTATCTTGATCAAGACGTTCAAGTTGACACTAAAGTCTGCTTCTTGAAGCGTTTCTTCAATGAGATGATGCAAAAGATGATTCGACTCGTCAGTTTAACTGCTGATCTCAATGCTTTGACAGAATTACTGAAGAAGCAAAAAGCAGAGTTTCGTAATCATTCAAAGATCATTCATCTCAGCAACAGAAATAAGACTTTCACTGCTCAGCTGAAATTGCAGAGCTACAAACTCATCAGTACGACAAAAGAAACATCATTGTACAATCAAAAGATGAGAGCGCAAGCTCGATTGAATTCTTTCAAAGTTGAACTGCGACATTCTATGATTGAAAAGAGTCGAAAGCGACATTTTCGAAAGATCGATACAATCGTCTTTGACTTACAGTTCTCTGTCTCTTCGAATCAAAAGAACTCAATGTTTAATGAATCTGCGTAGCGTCGTAAATACAATATTTCTGAACGAGTCGAGATTGTGCGCTGAATATGTCAGTCAGCGATCGATCTCACAGATGAGAAAATATTAACTCGAAGAATTAGAGACATTGAAGCTCTGATGATCTTATGTCGTCGACAGAAAACTCAGCGTCGCGATCGATCAAAGCGAAGCGTCGAACAAGAAGAATTGAAAACGTCTGCAGATGATATGAAAGAGAATATCGTGAATTCATTTCTCACAAAGTGCAAGTCAAAGCAATGCATCTTTTGCCTGAACGACGATCGCAAGCTTTACAAGAAGCGAACTTTTGAGTATAGTAAAGTAAACAAGATGCTGAATGAGATTGAGAAGCACTTGAAGACTTTCACATCAGATGATAAAATCTCATGTTTGCATTCGTGATGCAAGACAGTCAAACTGATTCTGTCAAATGTCATGACTTTTAAGAATCATACTGCGAAAGTGCATAAGATAGTATTGCGTGAATAGACTCTACTTGCTCTTTCTATATTCTGTTTATTGTATTCGATCTCATCAATTTTGCATGTATTATCTGTGTACTGATGATTCAATGATTGATGAGTCATGCTTGATGAGATGAGACGATGAAACAATAACATCAGAGAAAGGAAAAACTGCGATGAGATGTCTTTGATTTACTCAACTCATAAGCTTCTAGACACTCTCACACTGACAGCACATGAGACTGAAGTATAAACAAGCTTGAGAAATTATCGATCAGAGTTATCATCGTGCTCTATGAATGATGAGAGACACATGCACAACAGCAAATTATAGTAGTCTGCATTTCACGCTCTGCAGATCTAAAAGTGAACTCAGAGTCAATCTGTTTTCGCGATTCTCATGAGAATATCAGTCTTTCATTTGTAACAAAAAATAATAGAGTTTTTTTTTGATATTGAGTACATTTTTATCTTGATGTTTTCTAGCAATCAAAAATAAAATGCAAGCAGCTCAATCAGCAGTGAAGCAATAGAAATAGAATGATTATTAACATATTAGAAGAAATATGTTAGTTCAAATTCAAGAAAAAGAAAATCATAAATCAATCATTTCTCAAGACACAAATATAGAGTGTTTTGAGAACTGCTTTTGAATGCTGAATATTCAGAACGTCAAGTTAGAAGTGAGAATAAATCAATAAACATCTTACTTCGTTGCAGAAGAGTTCTTAATTTATTGAGTAATATTTATGACATGATTAGAGCTGTTTCAATCAGTACAAATGTGATAAAATAGACAATTAATCTTCTGTTGTCTAAACATAAACGATCAAATCAAATTTCAGTCACAGTTGTTTCACTCGTTCTTATCTTTAGAACTGCACTGCTTTCAAATGATTAAGTTATTTTCACTCTCGTCAAAGAAAAATTGCGCAAATGCAATTCTATTCTTATCTTTATTCTTATTCGTGTCTTAACACTTGTTTATCATCTCATTTGCTGCGTTCAGAAGTGAATCATCTTCTGACGTCTTAATGATGATCACAACGTCTTGAGAATTCTAGTTTGACGTGACTCGATGAGAAAAATGAGAAAAGAAATCTAGAATTAAAGAAATGTGCAAGATGAAAAGAGTAAAGTATTTGAAGCATCTATCATATTGTTGTATTCTAGCGCGACTATCTCTTTGTGATCATTCAATGTTGTTGAGAGCGAAGAATCGAGACGAGACTTTTGTCTCTCGTCGATAGTTGCAATGCTGAGCGAGAGTCGATTCTTTCAATCATCGATTGCGACTTGAATCTGCGAGCGCGTAATCGACTTGATGATGAGATTTACAGAGTCGCAGATTATATCGCTGAGACGCTTAGAAAGTAGACTTTTGATGAACATCGCTGAGATCTAAATTGTGTCAGTGTTAATCAGCGATGAAGAGAATGATTCATATCTGATGACTGATGAATAGAACAATGAGAACGACAAGAGTGAATGAGAAGATCATTTCGATCAGCAGAAAATGAATGTAATATATAGACTTGAATTTTATTCACAGAAATGTAGATGATTGCAGAAATGAAGTAAGTAGAAGTTGCGAGTTTGTAAGAATGATAAAGCTCGTTCTCACTGTGTTCTTATATAGATTTATTGACTAGAATACAATTCATGAAATTCAGTTCTGCTCATCATTTGATCATGATTCTAGTAGCTTCATTATTGATCATGTAACTTCGTTTGTGATTCAGAGATTTCGTCTATGACTGCTTTTGAGAATGAGATTGAAAAAAACAGAAGCATTCTGAAGTGAAGTGAAGATCTTCAAAAACGACAAACTAAGAAGAACTCTTTTGATAGCACTCATTTTCTCATGTATAGATAATGAGTGATATACTCATCTTTCTTCATTTTTCAAATCTCTTTCTACATCTTATCTGCTTTCAGTAGTTGCTCATGCTGACTGCTTGCTCTTGAAAATCAGAGTCATCGTTTATTCTGTAACTATAAAGAACGTTTTGCAACAGAGATATGTAAAGTGAGAAGAATTGAGTTGAGATGATTAAAGATGACAGAAACGAAGCAAGAAAGAGCATGAATCTGAAAGTCAGCAACAGAAGCAGAACATAGTGATATTCTTGTTCTCAGATGTACTTCAGCTCTCAAACTCAGCACATACTTTTGCTTTGATCTCATTCAACTCTTATTTCTTTTCAAACGATACATCATATAATGATAAATTGTCTCTGTCTTCTTTCAATCAATGTTAAAATGATCTTAATCGTTCGCACGACGTTTTAATGCAATTTCTAGCGTTATCACATGCTCAGAGATCGAGAAAACATCAGTAGTCTCAGTGAAGATAGAGCTGACAGTTTCGTTTTCGCAACAAATACAAACTTAGTCGTCAAGAGCAAACTCTGATAGTGAGCGACGATCGTAATTATCTTTTCAAAGTTCTAGTGTATATCGTTGACGTAAGCTAAAATAAGTATCTATGAGCAAAAAGTTTACACAAGTCATCATCTATACTTTTTCAAGTGAGCTGAAGACTGACACTAGATGTGATTTGAAAATTCAAAGAAGAGAATGAAAGATGAATGCATGCGAATTCTCGATCATTAAGTATTATTAAGTAATTTTAGCGACAGAAGCAAGTCAAACTTTGATCTCAAAAGAAGATCAAGAGATCGAACATTGAAGATGATATCTTATCGCGCAGTCAGATGCTATTACATGAAACGCATTTCATATGAATATCAGATCATTCAGACTCATCTCGACGCATCTCACAGAAATATCAGATCGTTTGAGCTAATCATGTAAGTTTCTTCAAGTATCTCTCTAAATTTCTACAAACATCTGTCAGAAGTCTCTCTCAAGATCTATGAGCATTCGTCAGTGATATTTGAGAAACTTAGCACGATGCATCTTCAGAAATTGACGTCAAAGAGATGAACTTTTCTTATTGCGTTCAGACTTAATCATAGAGAGCGAGAGATAGATGACAGAGAAAGCATCTTCTTTGTAGCTTTTGAAATACAGTACAATAATTTAGAATTATGCAAATCTAATGAAGTAAGCTTTTGTCTGCATATGACTAGAACTGTATTGAGAACAATAGAAATCATCTGCTTTGACAGATACTTGTAGAGATTCAGAAAGATCTTTGACAAGTGAGTGTTGAGAAAGACAAGATATCGTCGTTGCTTCATTGTCGCTCAACGACTGCGTAATTTCAATACTCTGAAAGACGTTTGAAGATGCAGATCGAATGAACTTCTTCGATTTCATCACTCGAGAAGATTTCTCTGAGAAATCTTGTCTTTCACTCAATAGCTTGTCTTTAGCAGTTCTACGTTTTGACATGATCGAGATTTCGCTACAAGGCTGACAGAATTCAATGTAAAGCGAGTTCAGATTGACTTGTAGAGAGAAACGAAGAAAGCAGATCTTTCTTTTATATTCAATGATCACGCTAGTGTTAGTCAGAACTCGATCGTCTTATCTTAGACAGCATCAGACTGTGCTGATGTAGAACTGATTGACTGTCAAAGATCAATCACGACTCGCGATATGATTGAATTTTCTTGCATTATAGACGAAAACGTCTTTGAATCTGCTTGATGAAGCGTTCGCGTTGAAAAAGAGATCAAGATTCGTTGCAAGTCATCAAGCACTCTTTGAGTTGAAGCTCATGTCATCTGATCGATGATTTCTACTGATGATCTTTACTTCACGAGTAGACAGAAATAGCTTTGTGACTGTGATCAGTTTGTAAATCTCAGAATCTGTAAGAAATCAAAACACAACATCGACTCATCGTTCATGTTTCAACTACTAGTCAAGCATATGCAATGTTCAAGTTACAGCTGATCTGAACAGCGCTTTTTCGATAAAGCAGTATATATCAGCGACATAACGTGAGTCAAAACTTGAGGTAGAGAGCGATCAAATTCAGTGCAGAGCATCATATTCAGAAGAATTGAAATTTGCTGAGATGATTCGTCATTATTGAATGACGTAGATATCTATTAAAATGCAGCTGAATCTCTGAAGCTCAGTCAGTTCTCTCAAGAGTCAGCAGAAAGTCTCAAAAAGTCATTCAGCAAGTCATTTATCATACTCATGAATCATTCAAACATGACAAACATGTCAAGTCAATATCTTCAAATTTCATCTGACTTGTTTCAGCAGAACTTGCATGATAACGAAAGCTTCACAGATGTCTACTCTTTTTCTTCTTACTCGCTGACTTCTTATTCTACGATTTCAGAGACAAAGAATTGATCATCTTTCGCGCTTGAGACATGAGATAATCTGATTCACACGACGAAACTTGAAGTCGAGCGAAGAGTAAGAACTCACTTTTACGCTCTCTCACTCTCTGATCTATGCTACTCTTCGTCGACTTCGTCTTTGAAGATTTCGTTCACAGAGCTTCAGAGAGTATTAGACTTTCTTCTGAATCAAGTTGATTGATTGAAGATGACAGTTAGAGTGACTGAGCATCGAGCGTCATCAATTTACTGCAACGTCATTGAGAAGATATTGCTGACACATATTCATCGACTTGTGAAAATCGAGAACGAGAACGAGAATGCAGCTAATTTTGAAAACGACAATGACGACAAAGAGTATGTGTATGTGTACAAGAGCGATGATGAAGATGAGATTAGAAGTGAAGCTTCAAGAAAGAGTGAAGACGAGAATAAAGATGATGATGAAGACATGAAAGAAGATGATGAAGACAGCGATGATGATATGAATGACGATGAAAACAACGTATACGACAGTATATGAAGAGTAAGCGAGAAGAAACAAAGCAATCAACGCATTTGATGCAATTGTTTGAGAATGATAGTCTCGAGTCTGAGTTTGCAACATATAGAACTATCATTTAGCCTAGAAGATTTTTCATGCGTTGATTGAAGAAGTACGAGTCTGACGTTCGACAATGACATTGACTTCTGCATGAAATGTAATGCAGAATATGCTAGAAGTCTGATTGTTTACTAACGTTTCTTTCTGTGTGTCGAGAAGTTCGCTGTGCTGAGAAAAATGATAGATACTTCGACTTCGAGCAACTCATACTCTGTACACTTGTCGATATTTCTCTTCTTCATATATAAGTCGAATGCTATAGCTACTTCTGATCATTAAGAATATCTTCTCTCTAAAATATTACGTTCGCGTTGTCGTTCTTACATCTGTTTTGCGCAAAATCTTCGTCAGTAGCGAATCGAGATTTTTGTATCACAGACTCACTGTTGAGTTTATAAAATTATCGAATTTTGTAGATAAATACTATTCAAGTCTTATAATGCTTTAGCAATGCTAGAGAATCATCATTAGTCTTTTAGCTACTATGATCTGAAAAGTTAGAAAAGATCGCTACTCTGATTAGTATCTTCAATGAGAGATCGACGTCTCTAGTGAGTATGAAACAGCCTTGCACTTTATATATAACGAGAACAGTGTAATTTACACTTCTCACTTATTAAGTTAGTGACTGTTAATTAAGATCTGTGACTGATGCAATTCAATCTTTCTTCTGCCAGTCTTATAAATCTGAACGTGATACTTTAAATCTAGTGCTGACTTGAAACTGATTGTCATAGTCAGATGTCTCTTTTCTTAGTTATTCTTTCTTCATCTTGATCGCAGATTTTCGACGCTTAGTGAGAAGTGAAATTTTTATCTGAGTTCAAAAGCTACTTGAGATTTGATTATCAAACATTGATAACTATGAGTGAGAACTCTACTCTGTCTGTAAAGACTAGTCGTCGACAACAAGTTCTTGCATATCTTACTTTTAGAGATCGTGCTTCATCATCATCGTCATTCTCATTATTTCGATTGAATCAGACTGTCACGTCGTCAACAGCACAGATAAGAAATTCATCGTTCATTCAGACTGTATTCTCAAGCACAGCATCAGTCAAGTCGATCTTAACTGATTTGTTGATCGCTGACGTTGCTTCTCTATCATCATCGCAGACGATCTCTACTTTCTCTTCGAGCTCAAATCTTCTTCATGACGCGCTCAAGCGACTCTCAGATGATGATCGAGCAACTCTTCAAGATTACATGTTTCACAACGTCAGCAACATCGACTTGACGCTTGAACAAGTCTTAGTCGCAACGAAGAAGAAGCAACGATGCTGCATCGAAAAGAGATGAACGTTTACATTTATGAGACAAATCGTCGTTGTGAAAGAGAAGATTGACAAGATGATCGACTGACTGAATCAATTCACGACGATTGAAGATGTTGTGACTAATGTCGATTTCGTGCATGTGAGCTTGTCATGAGCTGATATTCGTCTACTGCTCGAGATAAAAGCTCGCGCTTTCAAATGAATCATTCAGAGATCTTACGTTTCAATTGACAGACTGTCGTATCTGAGATGAATCAGATGACTTCGCTGCTTGTTGAATGCAAGATTGCTCTATATATGATGAACAGACTCAGAGCATATATTGAGTTTCTTCGTCAGCTGTCGACGACGCTGACCCGAATCAACTTTGAGATGATCATGACAGAGCTATATGCGTACGTTCTTGAATTCTTGACTCGCGTCATTCGAATCTATCAGACTTTCACCTCTTATCGTGCGCTTCGTGCCTTTTAAACAAAGAACAATATTATAGACTTTGAGAAAATGTGCAACGAGCTCAAAGTTAGAATCGAGATCGATATGAGCAACTGCGATTGCACACTCGATGCTCAAGATCGAGAGTGAATCGAAAAGCTGAAACAAGATCTACAGAGAGTGCTCAAGAAGTTCAAACAATCTCATCATCTTCAAGAATCGCTGAATCGACTTGAGATCAAGATTAATCTGAATAAGTTATCGTACGCGAAAGAAGCAATGTACAATTTCTACGAAGACGATCATATCATCAGTCATTCTGTCATTCAAGTCGACTTGCTTCATGAAATTTACGATTGAGCTCGACATTCTCATAGTAAGAGTATCTTCTGATTAAGCGACTGAGCGAATATTGACAAATCGACAATTTCTCGAATCGTGACTGAGTGATCAGCTGATCAAGATGATCTTGATGACGTTGATCTTGATGTCAGCTTCTTTTTTAAACGTGATGAAGATGATCGAGATTCGACATCACGATTCTTTTTCACTATCACACGTGAGCTTGTGTTGAAGATATCAGAGCTCGATGCTTTGATCGCAGAGATGATTACTCAGAATCTCTTGATCTTTGATAAAGCGTTGAGTGAACAATTTGACAAGTTGATTTATTAGTCATTACGTCAAGAGAAGTTCATTGCAAATGATTTTTCTATCTTTATCGTGATCGTCGATGCTTTGAACGAGTGTGAGAAAGAACGAGACGTGAAAGCAATCATCAATTTATGATCTCGATTAATTCATCTCATCACTATTCGTCTCAAATTGTTTCTCACGAGTCGATCAGAATTATCTATTCAGCTAGAATTCAGAAACATATCTACAGTCGTTCATCAGAACATAATTCTTCAGAATGCAGTCTTTCACACAACGATACAGCATGACATCTTCATTTTTCTGAATGATGTATTCAAGAAGATTCGCAATTTCTACAATCTGAATTCTTTATCAAGAATGCTCTTAGATCGAGATTGACTCGATGATAAAAGACTTCAAGCTTTGATCGACATGACTGTTTCTTTATTCGTTATTGCGACGATTGTATCTCGTTTCGTTGATGACTTTGACTGAAACTCTCAAGAACGACTAGAAACGATTTTGCAATTCTCAAGCATTGAAAGATCAGAACAGATGATACAGACATATCTGTCTGTTCTGACTCAATTTTCGGCACGATTGAAAAATTCACATGACAAGAAGAAGCTGCATCAAGAATTTCACATGATCGTCGAATTTATCGTCTTACTTGTCGAATCACTTTTCATACAGTCTCTGATGATTCTTTTAAATATCTCTGCAGACACGATTGCGCTTCATCTTCAATCATTACACTCTGTGCTGCGAATTCTTACTGACTCAAACACATCGATTTGAACTCTTCATCTATCATTCAACAAGTTCTTACTGAGTGATCAGCTTCAATCGAAATCGTTTGAAGTCAATGATCATGCTACACATTGCATGCTGCTTTCAAAATGCTTACAATTGCTGTCTTGATCTGAAGATCTGCAAGAGAACTTGTGTAAGCTCGAGTATTCTGATAAGCTACGACGAGAGATCGATCAAATCACGATCAATGATCGTCTTTCGCCTGCATTTCAATATGCATGTCAGTATTGAATTCAGCATGCTAGATATAGTGAGATCGAGATTCATGATCAAGACGACGTGCATATATTTCTACAGAAGCACTTTCTTCATTGACTTGAAGCGATGAGTTTGATGAATAGACTCGTCGAGATCGTTGAACAAATACGCATATTACAATCGCTCGTGTCGATAAGTGATCATCAAAAAAGAAACTTTAATTGAGAATTCAATTTTAACATATTTTGAGATAGTCAAGTAATTCATCTTACCTGTCAGATTTTCTTCAGAACGCGCAACGAATTGTTTTAGCTGATAGACATTTTGTCAATCTTGCATCGCTTCAGATTTATTCGTCGACAATAATTTTTGCATCACAGATCAGCGTAGTGAGAAACATCTGCGATCGACTTTCATCATGAATACGAAAATTTTCAATCATCTCATCAATATGAAGTCTGAAGCTACAGAAGCTCGAGAGACATACTAATTTGATCAGTGCAGTGAGATTCTTGCAGAACGACTCGTTGCTCGCTTTTGCATCATATGATAAGACTGTTAGACTATGAAACTCGACGACGAGTCAAGAAGTGCAGAAGTTTGAAGTTCTAGAATATATTGCAACACTTGATTTTATGAACGATAATAAGATTCTATTCACTAATCTTGAAACTATAAATATTGAGAAAAAAAAATACTCTTGCTGAAGTTACTAAAATTTCTTCAAATCAAACGTTGATGATAAACAATAGTTGAATTGAACGAGATAATTATAATCTTCTCTGACTTTCACAGAAGTATCAAAGCGATTGTTCAACTTTTTGCAACGATACTTTCGAGTTTGATTTGAACTCAGATCAAATCAGCTTTTTAGAGATCGATTATTCTTTCAAATAATCTTATAACTAAATTGAATTATATAATTGCTTCTCATTGATTGCGTATTTTGAGTATCTATTATAGAATAAGATTAGACTAATCATTGAGAATTGAAGTCTGTCTTCAGTCGCGCGTTGTGACGAGTCAGAATCATTCAATATAAGATATATCATGAAACCTGTTGCATTTCATACTAAGATTATAAGATAAAGAAGAAAGAAGAAGAAGAAGAAGAAGCAACAATGACGAAGCAAAGTCTTTTATGCGCGCTGCTAGCTAGCTGCTTAGCTAATCGAGGCAAGTCTTCAGTGACAGCGCATCAGCTTCGTCACACACGTTGTCTACTACAGTATACTTTCTATATAATAGATTAATCGTGTCACGCAATCATCTACTAAAGTAGATGCTGACTATTCAAATGACGTACATCTCTCAAATGACGTTTTTTTTTCCTTTATGTATTCAATTCTTTCTCATCTTCACCACTCAATCACATCATGTCTGAATACTATATTAATTTGAAGTATCTTATAGAAGAGGCTACAGATGCATTTCATGACGACGAATACAAGTTTGCAAGCACTGCAGCTCAGGCATTTGAAGTTTCTGTTCGAACGCTTCAAAGACGACTAGTCAAAACTCACATCTCATTATTTGAACGAAAATCACATGAATATGTTCTGAATACTGAGCAAAGAGAGACTATATGTATATATTTGACACGTCTGAACAAGCTGTCGATTTCTGCTCGACTGAGACATCTTCGAGGAGCAGCAAATTTCCTACTGCAGCAGGCAAATTTCGTGAATTCTTCTCGAGTTGAACAGCACTGATGAGTACGATTTCTACAGCAAAATTCTCAGTTTTTCAAGAGAAAACAAACTTCTCTTGCCGCTGATAGAAAGACTTCTCTGACTGTTGAGATGACAAAGCAACATTTCTATGATTTTCGAGATGTGCTGATCAAATATGCAATTCAATTGAATGATATATAAAACATAAATGAATCAGACTTTCATATCGAAGTTGAAAGAGATCATTTAGTGATTACATTGATCAAAAAGAAATCTCTTCGTGCAATTAATTCAAGGGTGAGAAATTTAGTGAGTGATGTGAAGACAATTAGTGCTGAGAAAGCAAAGATTTTCTTCATGCTCATCATTCTCGAAATCAACATTTTGAACAAATGAATGCAGAAAAACGATCTAGATGACGATTTATTGCTTGCTACTACTGAATTCGAATATTCGAACGATGAAAAGATCTTTGACTGACTGAAGCACTTCGATTTTCATAGTCGAAAGACTCAGGTAGAAGCTCATAGACTTCTGATCATGAATAACTACGAATCTCATCTTATCTACGAGTTTCTACAGTACGTCGATCTTTATAATAACGTGATATTCACTCTTTCTTCGCATTCTACACATCTTACGCAGTCATTGAATGTAGAAATATTTCAGCTCATGAAGCATTATCATTCAAAGATGATTGATGAGACAATTCGACTTGAATCAACGAGTTTCAACAAACAGAACTTTCTTGCTTTCTTCATCAGTTTACGAGTCAAGATCTTCACTGAATCAAATACACGATCGACTTTCAAACAGACTGAGCTTGTTTCATATTCATCAAAAGTGATGCTGAAAAAGATGAGAGTCTGACAATCTTTCGAGTCAATCTCTTCACGAGATTCTTTTCTATTCTTTCTCTCTATAGAGATCACTTCGCATGAATCTAGAGAGATTCAGAAGCTTGGTACAGAGCTTCAAGATGATTTAGATGACTACGATATATCGAAGAAGCTACGCGAAAAATTTGATCGATATATAAAGAAATCTTTAGTAGAGGCTAGCTCGCTTGCTTTGATCGAACGTGACATTGAAGCAACTCACAATCACAGTAAAGCGAAGGCTAAAAGAAACAAACTCGATGAATCTGTTGCTCAGAAGATGAGAATAATAATCGTTCGACAGACAAGAGGTAAAATCACTGCTGAGATGAAGAAGAAGCGAAAAAAACGGGTTCGAGCATCGAAGCAAGAGAAGAAGCGAAATGCAAATGCTCGAATTAAATGAAACAAAGCTATTGCAAAAGTCTTCAAATTAACTGACAAGTCAGCTCAGAAGTGAATCGACAAATGAGTCACTGTTTTAGATGTAGAATACGAGAATGAGACTTCAGTAGAAGAGATTGTAGATCTGTTGAGATAAAAAACGTCATTTGAGAGATGTACATCATTTGAGTGATCAGCATCTACTTTAGTAGATGACAGCGTGACATGATTAAGTTCTAGTTAATATATTCTCGATTTCTAGCCTAGTCTCTAATAGTATCAATTAGAATATTATTTTCAAGTCGATTCTAATCTATCGTCTCTACTCTTCTAGATTCAGTTCTGAATGACTGTTCTCAAGAGTCTGAGCTCAATTCTTTCTTGAAGATCTGACTGCTTTATTACTTGTGAAACGCTGACGAGTGATACTGAAGACTAGTGAAGATGAAAACTTTATGCGTATTGAACTTTCAAGATCAGACATTTGTAACAAAAACTCTAAGAAAGCTTTTTCTTTCGACGAGGTAAGATACTGTTGATTTCAGGCCGTTCATGCACACGATGATGTCGAGTAGAGAGAGACACGTCTCTCTGTTCTACTGAGACAGCGTAAGTTCTTAGCACGTCTGAAGAAAAGTCTTGCGTCAGCATCTGACTGACTCGATTCATTAGCTTATTGTAGTGATAGTGATAAAGAAAGAAAGAAATAAGAGAGTACGACACAGAAAGTACTACGTAGTCATGTAGTCGCTTATAGATACTTCTAGAAGAGTGCTATACTGCGTCACACTTTGATAGAATAGTACAAAGAATGAAATATATGCAGATCATGTCTTGATACAATGTAATGTAAGCATGCTGATGCATGCTAAATTAATTCGTACGTCAAGACACGAGACTGTCGTTTCTTCGACATGACGAAATTCACGAAATACATATTTCTGAAGATCAAGTGTCTTTAAAGCTTGAAGTCATGTTCTTTCGTAACGAATCTATCATATTCTGACTTCGAAATTGAAAGATATATGATCATTGATGCTGAAACACTGAAAAATCGTTGAAGCGACTTACGACGTCATCAGCGAAACGATCGACATTATGATCAAGATCGCTGTAATTTTCTCTCTGCACACTGATGTCTGATGCAGAAATAGCTAAAGAGCAAACGTAGTAAGTATCACGTCATAATCTTGCAAGTGACAGATCTGAGTTGTCTTCACAATGAATTAATCTCGACATGATGAGTTTCTTCTCACACAGAAATAGACGTTAGACTGAAAAGCGATCAGCTCAAAAGATGGTGAGAGAATTTTCAATAATGTTATTGATAGTGTGAACAACTTCTGAATATGAGAAAGTAGTCGCTGAGAAAGTACTCTTCACGAGCAGATTTTTCAAAAATAAGATTGTGATTCGCTTTTTGAAGAGATAAGCGAAATCTAGTTCTTCACGTGACGTGCTCAAAGTCTCTGAATAGTAAATTGACAGGCAAAGAATACGATTCTTTCTAGACTAGTCAGCTTTAGATCGATGTATCAGAATCATACATGCAATCTCTGTTATGATGAAAGATCATGTTTCGTGATCTCATGATTGATAAGTATATTATCTTTCATTCTTGCAAACGATTGCATCTTTGCTTTTGCGATGTAAGACATTTTGTATATTTTCCTGACGCAGAAGATTTGAAATGAGACAAAGTGCAGACATATATTGAACTAAGTGAGATGAGTGTTTGAGTCTCATTTCTGACTTCTTCTCAACTTCTGTTCTGACGTTCTTCAAACTTCAACTCTGACTTTCTTTGCTTCAATTATCGCTTCTCGTTCTCTAGTTTCGACTCTCTTCGCGCTTCAACAAATTTCGCAAGATGAAGACACATTGACTTGACTTGTGATTGAGTCGATGATGTGATGCACACATGCTTTATTCTAGAACTCAGCATAAAACTGATGTGAGTCAATGAAGAAAGCAAACATGTCGTAAGACATTATATGTCTTGAAACACTATGTCTTGAATCGCTGTGTGTCTTGAGTCACTATATGTCTGAAGACACATGTCGTAAGACATCATACGTCTTGAGACATATGTCACGAGACACTATATGTATTAAGACACATGTAGAAAGACATTATACATCTTGAAACATATGTCACGAGACACTATATGTATTAAGACACATGTAGAAAGACATTATACATCTTGAGACATCATATGTATCAAGACACTCGTAGAAACACACTACATGACTTAAGATCAACGTATTAGAACACTTCTACTTTTCTTTCTCTTGTACATTTAATAAAGATCGTACAGAAATAATTTTTGAATCAATATGTATTTCATCTTCGAATATATGTGATCGATTTTCTTTGATTCTATTGTAAATATTACATCATGAGCAGTAAAAAAAAACTCAAGTTCTTGTTACTCAATTCTGTCATTCTGATAAATAGTATGCAATCATTCTATTGCTTCGAAAGCTGATATTTCAATTTCAGCAGTTTTATTCAATCGTTTAAATAGTCACGTACAAGACTTTGTAGATCATCTCGCTGCTTATCAATTTTGAATACTAAATCACGATCAATCTTGATACGCAAAGAGCGAATTGTACTTACTCATCATCAGCATCTTTTTCTTTTCACTCTGCATCTTTTCGTTGAATTCTTGCGCATTCTCAGCGTTCTCTTGCGCGATCTCGATATTCTTTGAATGTCTCATGTTCATCTTTGTTTGTAAAATCTTCTGCAAATCTGCGAATTCTCGATAAACAGTCTCACGTTGATCAAAAGACACTTTGTTCTTTTTCAAATAGATCGAAAAGATTGAGATGAAGAGAATCTATTCTGCGTGTCAGTGAATCAAACGAAAGCATCGATGAACGTCATCTTATTTAGATTGTTGCCTTTCAAGACATTATTAAGCAGCGACTCTACTGCGAGAGTAATCTCTGTCATTGTAAGTTTCTCATCAGTGAATTCTCAATCTCGCTTCATGCTTATCAATGTGTTGTACTTGTCAAATCACACGAATTCGAAGAGTACTAGCCTTGCGAGCCTTATAATCATGAATCAGCTGTTTCAGATACGACAAGTGTGCAATCATTTCAAACTCAGTGACTATCAGAAGAACGCTTTCATACTCGCTCACAGAGACACTGATTTCATAAGATTCACTGAATAGTATCAAATAAGAATCAGTCGCGTTCTCGTTCTCGTCGATCTCGACGCAATACAGAAGTTTTCATGTCAGTTCTTTACGAGATTCGATGAAAAGATTCAGTCTATTCTGCTTCTTGTGTGCTCAAGAAATCATCACGAAAGAATGACTCTGCACGAAGAATCAGAAGCTGACGAAAGAAATTCATAAATTGATGTATTGCTCAGCTTTGATCTTCAATGATTGAGAAAGATTGATGCTAATCTTGACAGTGTCATAGACGTGACTAATGAGAGCTCGAGCGCAATCGTGACGAAACGTTTCGCTTCGTCACAGTACACTGATGCATTGAACAACAGATGTGAAAAGAAACAGCGCAGCAGAGATATAGATGTACATGCAAGAGAAAAGCGACTTGAAGAACAGATGACGTCAGGTGAAACAGACAGAAAGCGCGATCAACGCTTGATGCATACGAAGAAAGATTTCGTAGAATGATCGACGCAAGAGAGAATGCAAGAGTAGTAGAAGAACACACAGCGATGATTTGATCTGAGTATGATTAGTTAGAAACGACGATGAAAGTAGCAACAAAGACTAACTATCAGTTCAAACAGATGCTCTGATACTTTCAACGAGAAAGTGATTCAATTGATCACGACGACAAGTACGTGAAAGAGATTGAGCGCGAACGTCATCAATCTCGTCGAGCGATGAACGCGTCAATAAGAATTCAAAGAAAACTCGAGAAGATCAGTCAGAAAACTAAGATGAGCGTCTGCAAAGAGCGAAATCATGTTGACGAGCGATAGATTTTCAACTTGAAGATCAGCTTTAGAGATCTTGAAAACTCGAAAGCTAAGAGAGAAGACATTGATCATGATGTAGATCAGCTGAATCAGAACGTCGATTCAACTTCACGAACTCAAAAGTCGATGATGATTCAGAAAGTACGAATAAGTAAGATGCTTGAACGTAAGAAGAGAGATTTTTTTCCGAAATTGCACTGTATGAGAAAGAAGATTAACAATAATGAAGACAAAGAAGAAGTCGTTCGCGACAGTAGCATATATCTGAGTGACATTCATGAGAATACGAAGTCGAAGCAGTATTACAGAGAAGAGATGAAAAATCGAAGCGAATCAAAGAAGTGATAAGAAGAAAAACTGAGAAGAAAATAAAAAAATGTATTGAGACGTCAAGATTCTTTTAATACGTGAAACTGAGATTGAATAGAACTGATCATGAGAACAAACGTAAAAAAAGTTGAGAAGAGAAAACATCAAGAGTATTAAAAAAGAAGCAGAAAATGATGATTCATAAGAGCAGAGTTAAATTGTCACCATTTTCGATGATGTGCTATATTTAGAAATCATTTCGAGAAATGAAAAGAATTTCAACTCACTAAATCGACGCAAAAAGTTCAGAAACAGAGATTTTATAATTTTAGATTGACATGTCAAGATATTTGCAAATTTCTAAAAAGAATCGTCTATACTGACTTGTGAAGTCTTCACACGAAGACTTCAGCTCAGTTCATCATTCACTCAAGTCAATTCTTTCGTCAATCACACTGAAGCAGTCAATGCTGAAAATGTTAGATTCTGATTGAAGCGACTAGATTGCAACTCATCTTCATTAGCTCGTTTATTGAAGAAGCAGACGTCGTCGTCGACAGAAATTCAACGACGTCGAAGTTGAAAGATCAACGATTCAAATTCTCGACATCGATAGCTTCATCGTCTTTGATGCATTTCTTCATGAGTTTCATCATGATTCTACTGAGCATTCTTACATCTCTAATACTGATCTCGTCTGACGAAGCAATCTGACAACAGCATTCTTGATTCGCTGTCATGTAATGTTAATGAAGTCTTCTGTGAACTGAGATTGAGATCGACTAATTTTGATGTCTTCTTCGACGCTTAAAAGAATGTTGAAGCAACTGAGAGATTTATGCTTCATTTTCTAAAAGATAAGATAAACAAGACTCTCAAGTATTTATTGCGATTAGCACATTCTTCATGACATTTCGTTTGCTAGATCTATCTGTTCGAGTATGACTGTCAATTCTTGCTCGTCAAAATAGAGAGAAGAAGCAACGATCTGAACAAGAGAGATGTTCATATGCTCGAGAATGACATAGAAGAATCTCTCGAAACTAAAAGATTTTAGAACGGCAACGAAGTTGTCGTGTTGAATGTGATGTAACATGTAAAGCTTCTCGTGAGAGTCTGACCTCGAAAAACTTTTCACGACGACACGTTTGCGAAGAAATTCTTTTTGAACGACAACAGTAATGAAATGATCAAGCTTGAGCTGAAAGATCTTCTTGTAGCTTTTTCACGAAGATTCGTTTTTCATTCTCTTATATTCGCGAATCTCAAGCCTTGTATCTATTTCAATTCTCTGCAAAGAGAGAAATCTTTTTCTTTTTGAATCTTTGTTTTTAGAGATTGAATGATTCTGAAAATGTCGTTTCGATTCTGTGACATTGTCACGAAGCTTTGTAGTCAAAGTAGACTGCTCGACTTCTCTCAGATTTCTCATATTGAACAGAGTGTCGCGCTTGAAGAATTGAGAACTCATGCTGAATATTCATAAGAAATGAGAAAATGTTTGAAGATTTGATGTGATTGTTGAGTAGAAAATACAGTCGAGAAGAGAATGAAACGTCGAAAACAATGCAACGTATGAGTAGATCGACAATGATCAGAAAATTATTTAAAGCACAGAAAGAGAAACAGTTTCAAGTAGAAGAGTGACAGCACTTTTTGAAGTCTGTCAGAAACGACGCGCAATACAAAGTACAAGCATTGTCAGATTGCAAGACATTCTAATGTATCTATCTGTTTTTCATTCTTCATCAAGTAAATCTTCTTGAAATGTGACGAGCTCAAGCGCACAACGAAGAGTCAAGACTCGAGGCGAAAAAAGAGCTTAAGTACAAAGAAACGGCTTGCGTCAGACTCAAGTGACTGCATTTTCGATGAAACGAGTCAGAGAAGCTTGATGACACGAATGTAGAAAGATTGAAATCAATATTTCGAAAAGAATGTCATTGACTTGACATACATAATCACATCTGTGCTGTTGTTGATCAGCAACATCTCGATGCTGCTATACTGATTTCAGAAATCTCAGCGAAAGCATTGCTGACTAAATCGAAGAGCGAATATTCGAAGCTAGTTTTTTCGATCGACTATCAGCTGAAATGTCTGCACGAACGACACAGAATTCAGGCAGAAAAAGAAGTTCTTTCTTCAGCGAATAAATGATGAACAGTGAATCTTTATCTCGCAGATACGATGAAACTCTTCTCAAAATCAACGCTTCTGATCTCTATCTTTTACAGACATCGATCGCGAGCTGAAAACATATCTGATCGAGAAGTATTTCAACGAAGAGAAGTTCATCGACGACGAGATCTATCACAAGATACATCAATATCACTTTCAACACAATCTTAGCTTTGAACGACGATGATGAAATCGTCTGACTGCGTACGAAAAGAGATGTCTGAGACAGCTTTTTTGACACAATGAGCTGATCGCGACTTGCGATGCTCTGTTGAACATCACTGATCTTTGAGAGAATTGAAGAAATAGCACACTACACACAATCATGATCATTAAATGTGACGAGATGAGCAGATACTCGACGAGTGCTCTGATTTGCTTATTCTTTGATAGAAAAGTTTGCGCTATCTCAATCATATCAAGAAGGTCTGAGAGACGCTACTTCAGCAAGACAAGAACACAATGCAAAAGATGAATCAAGTCACAGTGAAAGCTCTGAAGCTGAAAGCATCACGATTATCGACGCTGAATGTCAAAGTTTTGCGAGATCAAGTGCTAGAAGGGAAAATATTCGACGCTTTTAGCGAGCAAGAGCGTGTGACAATATGAGACAGACTGCAAGTCGTCGACGATTTGATTTCTTCTCTGTTTACTTTCTTCGAGAACATCAAATATCTGAAAGCGTGCGTCAATTGCGTGAAACGATTGATAAGTTTATCTTCTCGAGACATCATGTTCATCGCGCTGAAAAAGACGTTTTGCGACATAAATCAAAGAGCAGATTGAGCTGTCATTCAGATCACGAAATTCAGCTTTACATCTAGCTCGACAAGCTTGATGAATCGAGTGAATCTGAGCTATCAACAGTTGCATGTTTATGTCATGCGTCACTATCTTCAAATGTCTAGAGAGCTCAAAGAAAAAGAGCTTCTTGCAAGACTGATGATCAACACAGATGAAACGATGCTGCGCGACTTTGCTGATCTGACTGATCAATTAGATTTCGAGTTTCTCGAGATTATCGCTCTAAAGCAATGTTCAAAGTCAACAATTGCAAGAGCGTGATTTGAAAGATTGAAGTCTCTGCTAGTCGCGAATGATGTCGATGAGATAAAGAAATGAAGATGTGAGCTATCACGCGTAGAGAATTATGTAGAGAATGACGAGTTTCTGTTCGTAAATCATCTACACAACGAGAAGAAGAAACAAGGCGAGAAGATTACATTCTTTTTCGTTTGAAAGTTCATCTACTTTGCACTCTTTGAGAGATCGTTATTCTTGATCTTGAATTCGATTTCTCGAGTTTCTGATTGCACAGACGAGAATATGAACAGATCGCAAGACGCACACATATCACAGAAAAGGCGAAAGCAAGAGCAGCAAAGACAGAAGCTGAAGAGACAGAAGCAAGAGCAGCAGAGACAGAAGCTGAAGAGACAGAAGTAAGAGCAGCAGAGACAGAAGCAAGAGAGACAGAAGCAAGAGCAGCAGAGATTGAAGCTGAAGAGACAGAAGCAAGAGAGACTGAAGCAGAAGCAGAAGCAGAAAAGACAAAAACAGAAGATACTTAAAAGACTAGAGCAAGAGAAACAAGAGCAAAAGAGACAAGAACAAGAGAGCTTGAATAAGAAGAGATTAGAGCGAGAAAGACTACAAGAGAAGCAAAAATTGATAAAGCAGAAAAGATTAAAGAAAGAGAGACTGAAGAAAGAAGAGCAAGAAAGAAAGAAGAAAGAGAAGCGAGAAAGACAGAAGCAAGAAGAGCGAGAAAGACAGAAGCAACAGAAGCGAGAAAGACAGAAGCAAGAGAAGCGAGAAAGACAGAAGCAAGAAGAGCGAGAAAGACAGAAGCAAGAGAGGCGAAAAAGACTAGAGTATCAAAGTCTAGAGAATCAACAAAGACTACAGAATCAGCAAAGACTTGAACAAGAAGAATTACTCAAGAAAGAAGAACTTGATCAAGAGAAAACAAATCAGCAAACAGAACAAGATGTAAATTGAGACGAGACTTCAGCAAATCTGCTCTTGACGAAAAAAGCACGAAAGTCTGAGACTCAACTTGAGAAGAGATCAGATAACACAAAGATTTGCATCAACTTTAAATTTCGTGAAGAAGACTTCTGAAAAGATGCGTCATTTCTTATGATCGATTCATTCGATTCATTCGAGGTCGAGAGAGTAGCGAAGAAGAAAATAAGAGAAAAGATAAGACTTTTCAATATCGAGCTGCGCATGTTAACTTCACAGAAGTGTTATCAAGCTGTGATGATTGACGAAACTTACACTATACTCTTAATTCAAGAGTCAGAAATCTATATCAATGACGAGCTACAGATTTCTGCAATGAACATTCGCATTGACATCTTATCTCAACAACAACATATGCTGAAGAGAGTTGTCATCAATGATATATCTCAACTGCATCACGTGCGAAAGAAACATCATGAGAAAGTCTTCATATGAAATGAAATCACTCTGAAAGACACAAGATCGTCAATGAATTGATGACATACAGAGTTAGAATAGACTTCACACAGTCATCATATCAGAATCATCTCGTTTCGAAAATCACAGACATCGAAAACGATTCTTTCTTTCTATCATTAATCATCGAGCTTCTACGAAATTTGAAAGAACATGAAAGCTTTCATGAAGAAGCGAACAATGAACATATGACACGTAGTACATATCTAAAAACTACATTCGACGATTAAGAGCTTGCGAGCATTTTGTAGACTCACAAACGAATTGTGATTTCTCACACGATGAAAGATGATCATGAACGAGTCAATCTTGAGAGTCATTCTCGTCTATTAGAAAAATGTCGTCAAGAAAACATAAGTGAGCAAGAGATGATATCTTTAGTAAATTAGTGCAGCAGACATAGATTTCTTTGAGATCATACACATCTTGCGACACATTGTTTTATCGACTTCTATTATTGATCTGACCTAGCACGCGCGTTGACTCAGCTCATCGTACTACTATCGTTACTCTCAAAGTACTATAAGCACATTGACTGATCATGATGACGAGAGCTTTTCAAGAAGAACGCAGATGATCGACGAAGAAGAACGACAGCAAGATATACATCTATCTTCGCTTTTCTTGAAACTGACAATCAGTGTATAGCGAATTCTTCTTGCATCTATGTTCACTTGAGACGTCTTCGAGATTGATCTACTCAAACTCTAAAGATGATGTCATGAACATGCAGATTCGCTGATGAAAAAGAACTTAGAAAATATGATAGATGAGATTCTGAGCAAACTAGAAGCGAAGACTGATGACAATTTTGCTGAGAAGAGAAATCGCTTAAGCACTTATCTGAGACTTATACAGCATTCTCATTCTTGTTGATTTACTACATAGCGATTCGAATAAATAGACGTTAGAAGATGTTTTCTGCACGATAATTGTAGTCGAAATCTATTTACGCTACTGCACGTTGCGTCAGATAGTGAGTAGTGCGACTTCGAGCTATCAGATCACGAAAGTTTCATTCTTCATGTTTACAATTTTGAAAGACATAACAAAACTAAGCGTTGTGTCTCATCTCAGTATAGACTGCTCGCTGAAACAGTCAACAAGCAGCTAGATACACAGAGAATACGACAATCATCAAGCAGTACTTGTTCATACTCTCATGTTTGCAATGAATTGAGCGATAAAACTAAAGCTCAGACAGTTCATTCAATTCAGAACGTGCTCAGCTTGCAGAGTCTAGAATGTTCATATCGTCAGAATCAGCAAAGAGCAAATCAGATGACTGTCATAGAAATCACTGACAATCTGCGAAGTCACTTCATTCAAGCTGTCGTTCTTCTTTGCATGCTGAATTCTGTTCGCGATGATCTCATGATACATGATCTTGATCAAGACTCACACAATATTGATATGTCAAGAGAGCGTTTACTGAAACGAAAGTTTCTTGACTTCTTCGCTCTCATTTGCGTCACAAAAAAGAACGATGACAGCGTCTCAGCGACGTGCATGAAGAAAGACGCGTCGCAAGAAACAGTTCTTCGAATTGTCAGCAACTTCGAAGTAGGTGAAAGAATCTTGAGTCAACTTCGCGAGCTTGTGAATACGTTGAACAGCATCGAGAGTGAAGATACGATACTCTCTGTTTCTATAACTGAACATAGACTGATTGTTGAACTAATATCATTATTTTCTAGTTCTCGTTGTATCTGACGAAGAAGTCAAGATTTTAGTCAGAATTGTAAGACTTGACATGATAAAGATTTGATACTATCTAAAGAATCTTCGTGATGTCAAAGATATCTTCAATGAGTGTATTTCAGCTGTTGAATCACGTATCATAGAATCTTTCACGTCGACATCTACTTCTCAGCAATTTCTGAAATGATTTGAGCACATCTTTGCAATCAAGAATTTGTCTGTTAATTCGAAGCTTGAGATTCTAATTCGTTATATTTAATGAGTTCAGAAAGTCAAAAGTCACTATCTTGACTTTCTTAAAACTGCATTTTTTGACAAGGTTCAGTCATTATCTCGATGAGTTTATACGATTTTCAAGCTGAAACGATATGATATTGCTTTCAGAGCGCTCGTTCAACTCGCTTATGAGCTTTCTGCTCTTCTCAACTCTATGATTGTTGAGTCTGTAACTGCGTCGTCAAGAACGTCATTTACTATCTTCGAGAATGAGATATCTCTAATCTGTGTTCTACGTAGAATAGTTGAAGCTCGTACGAAGAAATACATCTCTCGTCTTGCTAGCGTCTGAAACGTAGTGAACGTAGAAAACTATTTTCAAAGAGCATGTTTCTTGAATCTAATTGTTCATGCTGAGATGCAGCTTGTCAATTTCTACGATCACAATCGACAGTGCAAATCATTCTTTCAATTCATTGAAGTGAGCAAGAAGTCTTGCTATCTCTGTCACATGTTTCTGACAACTCATCTCGAGTTCTTTTGCGTTTCATTCTGTCATCAAAAATTATATCTATCGTGAATTTCTCTTCAACGACTGATTTTAGCGTCTACAGACAATATAAGATCATTATAAGAGAGTTGAGCAAGTTGATGAAGACAGCAGCAAAACACGATCTAGCAGATCGCTTAGATGACGAACGCAGACCTGTTTCTTTGAATTTCACTGCGAAGATTTCTCTCTCTGACTTGACAAAATCTGCGAGAATGAGAACTCAAATTCTTGCTGAATCGCAGAATAACTTTCAACTCAGATCGAACACAGCGATGAACGAGAACATTGCAATAGAGAAAGCTGTCACGATTGAGAAAGAGACTTTCGAATCTGCATCATCTTTTCGCTCAATCTATGTAGTTAATCTCACGTCATACATGAAAATCGAGTCAATAACGTTGAACAGAACAGAAGTAGCTACATCAACAGAATGATTCTTGACAAACAACAGCTCGATCTCGATTCTGACAATGATTTTTTATTTCATACGAACTGATGATGTCAATAAACAAGACATAATCAGCATGAGAGATATCTTTGATTCTTCTACTAACTGCTTGTCGTGAGCCAAGCTGCTCGAGATTCTAAAGACTGATCATGACTTGAGAATGACTTTTAAGAAGAGTCAAGAAGTCTTGATGATCAACAATCAGATTCGCGTGAGCAACGAGCGACAATTTCTTGCCTGTCTGCAGTATCTGCATAACTCGAATATATCAAATTCGAAGACTCTCGTATATGACGTTAGCGAATTAGTCTTTTCAAAGAATGAATTGACACTTCATCAGCTGTGACATTTTAGCAAGAAACTTCAAGTCAGTCAAAAACGACACTGACTTCTCTTTGAATAATCTGACTTGATAAGAAGTTCACAGAATATAAAAGTATAAGAAAGTGAAGTCGTAATATGCTATGTATCGTGAGTGTAATCAGATATCTTCGCTAAGTATAAAGTGACTAATATATGTGAATAACAGTGTTCATCACTCACTTACTCTACGTCTCATTTCTTAATCATGCTCTCATCTAGTGTGATCGTTGAGTGAAGGTTTGACTGGGTTGAATGTGAATTCTTAACAGAAAACTCAGATCATTGAAGTCTACTTTTGTCGTGAAGAGATCTGAAGAGTGCTTGAAGAAAAGATGTGCATGTCTCTTTGATCTGAGTTATGAGCAGAGTAAGAAATTTCTTTTTCTTGACAACATGCACAGCACAGACAGAAGTCAAGAGAGCAGCATTCAACTCGTTTTCGTGAGAAAGTCTGTTTATCTGACTTATTTTGACACACAAGTATTCAATGATCGTGACAACGAATCTATTGCCTCGAGCTCTTCGACAGAAGAATCACATCGATCAGACGACTTCTATTATAGATTAGTTGTTACTGATCTACTCGAACGACGAATTAAATGATCAGAAGAGAGAAAATGATGATCAAGATCGAGATTCAACGCAAGAAGATGTAAATCAAAGATACGCACTTCAAGAGCAATCAAGCACGAAAGAAACGTGAGAGAATCAAGATCAATAATGTCAGATCATTGAAGAGTAACGAGAGAAAGAGAGCTGTCAATGATGACATCATCAAGAAAGATCACATACGAAAGAAGTAAATTGTATTAATCTCGAATATTTCATTTACATGTCTTAACATCTTTTGCTATAGTTCATGTTTTAAACAAATCTACTGCTATCAACAGAATCTGTGTTTCATCAATCGTATATGCGTTGACAAGCGATCGAGTAAAATATGTCTTAAGTATAACATTAACTCAAGAAATGACTGCTGTCTAGAATGTCACAACTCGTCGACTGCTTCGAACTCATCGCTTTAAGTATCAGACTTGAACGAAGCGTCTGAGATGAGACTACGCAGTTTCAACGTTCTCGCAACGTCTTGTTCAAAGATTTGAATCACTCATTCATTCGACAAGTTTATCGTCATAGCTAAACTTCTAGTCTTCTCATTTTTCACCATTCATTCGCAAATTCGAAGCTCAATCGACGTCTCAATACTGCATCGATCGTATTATCTCTTCTATCTCTTTAACTCGATTATCAAAGTTTGCAATCAATCGATTTGAGATCTCTTCTAGTCTCTTCAGATGATTCTCTTCGACAGCGAGCTTTCTTAAGATCATTCTCTGCATCTTCAGCATGCATTCTTTCATGTCTAATGCTTTCGAGAGTTTCGAGTTCAAGGCGAATAATTCGTTGAGTCATTCGCGACGCTTCGCTCAACTTTGACTGCGAAACTTCTTTCTCTTTTGAATTTCCTCATCTTGAGTGACCAGTCATTTTCTTCGAAATCGGTTTGACTTTTCGTGTTCTGTCGTGAGTCTCGATTCTTCACTTGCGTTGAACTCAAGGTTTGAGCGCAACGAGCGATCTGAGTATGATGAATGTGATTGCGATGTGCTGATGAATTTCGTCATGTCGAATTTGAAGAAGCAACTCGCGAAGTAAATCAATGCAGCTTTAAATCTAATTGCGTCTCTTCTCAACAATACAGCAGTTCGAATCGATTCATTTATCTTCATCGATGATTCGACTTTTCATTCTTGCTCTTGCTCGACATTTACTTCTGACTCTGACATTCACTTCTGACCTCAGCATCTACTTGTAGATATAGATATCGCTGTCTACTAACTCAAGTCTATTGAGTAAATTGCTCTCATTTCTAGACTTATAATAAGTAATGACGACTATATACTCTGCACAAAGACAATATACAATCTTTACGAAAACGCAGTGTGTTTAGCATAATTTTATAGTATCAATTTGACATTTTCATAGAGTTCTTTACATAGAGCTCTTCTAGAAGCTAGATCAGATTGATAGTGATCGAAGAAACAGAATTCTATTTAGCTAAACAAAACGCAAATCAAGAATCAGTGCATGTTCATTTCAGCGTGCTATCATATATTATTGCAAAAAGACAGTCTTTTAGCGAGACATTTGACTCTAGACGCGCTATTCACTCGAAGCACACAAACAAAGCTGAAGCTTTCTCGATACTAGTATTCTGCTGACTTACTGCTCATATCTCGCATTTGTTTAATAATGTCACAAGCGAATACAGTCAGCTTCTTCTTCGTTAGAATTGTTATGACAGTCAGCAGCTGTTCTCATTTGATAGTTCATCATGTACTCTTCGTAGCTTCAAGTCTGAGTTTGATCGTCATCTTGATTCAAGTGACTCAAATTCAGCTGTTCTTGTTTCTCTAATGAATGAGACATCTGAATGAATTTGAAATTCTCTACATTGTTTCAATTGCTATCTTTCTCGAACCTCACATTCTGCGAATAAAGAAGAGTTTCATCGAGCTGATCATCTTTGCAGTCGAGTTTCGTGAAAACATTTAAGATAAGCGTTAAACGAGTGTAGATCAAAGAGTCTTCATTAATTGTCTGCATTATGATCAGAAAAAGCGAGTTTGAACGCTAGTTCATATTTACTTACATCAGCATTAAATGCTTGATTGTCTCTCATCTGAAGAGCAGCAGACTTACGAGCACTTTGAAGTGTCGATACAGCATCGACGAGTGCACTGACTAGATAGTAACAGAATAGAAAGATGAGACAAGTCTTCAAGACGCTGATAGATATCATGTTGATTTATCAGATGAGATGTGAACGTATGACACTTTGCGAAATCAATAGATTAAAAGAATTTGACTCGAGAAGAGTTTTTATCGTGACAATATTCAATCACATTCAATTCTCGCTTCTATTGTATTCAATTTTGAAGCTTATGTAGAATTTTCATGAACATTCAGAAAAGACTTTCTGTGAAACATCAAAAAAGAGACTTCTTCTCTACAGAATTCAGAAGAATGCTCGATTATTATATTCAGAAAGATTCGCGAAAAGATGTTTCTTTAAGCAGCTATGAATGAGCTTTCAAGTCATCATTTTCAGTTCGCTGCTGATTTCTTGTCAGACATTGTGTTTAGATCAGACATATTCGATTATGATGTCACAACAGACAACACACGAATCGAAAGTGAGATACAAATTCAATCGTCGTCGATGATAGAAGAACAGCGACGAGAAGTAATTCACGACGAAGTCTTAAAGATCGCAACGTCAAAGACTACATTTCTGAGAACGAGAACAATCAGAGACAATCGACATGTCATCTTTCAAGATTCTCGAGTAAAGCGACGACTGTCATCAATACATTCTGCATTTCGTCAACGATCAATTTTCGACAAGACGAGTGATGTTGCTGCTCTGAACGATCAGATTGCAAGAAATGAAAGAATCACATTCACTTACAAGTAGCTATCTCATCGACTTCAGCTATCGAAGCAAAATCACTCTGCTTCTTCAGCGAAGCATGTGATAGAACTTACAAGAACGAATGACTATTTACTGCAAGAGCTGACTTATCACAAAGATACTTGAGCAGCTGATATGAAATTTCACGAGACAGTGATCGATTTGCATGTGAAATTGAACGATGCATTGAAGAAAAGATCTCAAAAGCGAGCAGACGCAGAGTCTACTTTACTAAGCTATTGAAATATTGATTTTGATGATGAAAATGTCGAGAATATCGTTTTCTAATAGCTTTCATCTTTATTTCATTTCATAGAAACGAGCGAGTTCAGCGCTGAAGAAAGACTCGATCTGACTGAAGTATCTGATCTTCGTTGCGAGATACATAGTAGATCAGAAGCGTTGAGTTCAGACATAGCGATTTCATTGAGCTAGTCTTCGTTGTTCACTATCAGATCTAGATCTCACCTCAATTCTAAAGTGTCAGAACTGATCATAGTCTAGCAGTAAGCGAACTATATAGCTATTCGTAGATGAAACATTAGCTGAAACGTGATAAAAGAGTTCTTTCTCAGACACAGCTTTCTTTAAGCATTCGAAAGTGAATTGCATGACATTCATTTTTGTTTCGCGATTCTGATGACTGAGCTTTTCGATAAGAATTGCGACATTGTTCTACAACTAGAGACATTCAGAAAAGAGACGACATTCATTCACTGCTTTCGAGAATCGATTTATTTTCCAAGAATATATATTGTCATTGTGACTTCAAAAAAGAACGGTCAAAGCATCTCTCTATATCTTCATGACAAAAGTTAGAACTCAGCGACACATTGATCGAGAGAAAGTCAGAAAGCGAACAAAAAGTCTCTTCAAAAAGATGAACGAGTTGACACAGATAGCGAACGCAAAGATTTACTTCGTCATGAATCGCAACGAAAGATATCAAATCTACAAATCGACTGATCAACTTGAGTGATCATCGTCGAAACAAGAAATGATAAATCGCTCAATCACAAAGATTCGCGCATTGTTTAATTCTATGATTCTAGAAGAAGCATTATCTCATCTCAAGATATAAAGATCTCGCGAACTTTGAGCCTGCGAATGGCGAGGCAAGAAACCAGAGAAACACTGAAGAAATCAACAGCGAACACATGATGAAGCTCAAGCTTGAAGATGACGATGATTTCATTGATTATCAGCGACGCATTTTCTCTGTTCTCAAGCCTTCAGTTCTGTCGAGATCATCAGCTGAACGAATGTATTTCTCGTCTCGACTTTCATCTTAGATAACATGCAGATCAAACATCTATCTATCATAAAGACTCAAATTGCAATCGTCTCATCTAAATTTCGAAAGTTCTCTGTGAAATAGCTTCATCTCGATTCTCATTCAATTTGACCTATGCTCGATTAACAAAATATGAACTGCCTTCTTCGTGCCTCGTATCATATGAAACACATATTGCTGTTCAAGACTAGTACTACTCGTATATTTGACGTTGCACTGTGTGACAATGCTCAAGATTCTTCGATCACACTCTAGAGAATAGTGTCGTAAAGTGAGATCAGATCTCTGCGAAGTCTTCGACAAGAAGTTGTTGAAGCAAAGACATCACATTCTGAAACGCATGATTAAGAAGAATCTCGATGACGCGAGTCGCTCATCATCGCAAGTCGAGTTCGTGATTGAGATCTTTGAAGTCTCTCTTTTGCAAGTCTATGAAGTTATTATCAATATGTCACTGTTCTACAGTCATTTCTTCTTCAGAACATCAGTTCGCAACGAGATCTATCACGATATTAATTAAGCTGTTGATTGTTTCATTGATGTCATCGATCGTCGCTTCAGTTGCTTTCCCTTGATAAATCGCGATTGTAGAAGTCTCTTCAAAGTTCGAAATGCTAGTAAGAAGTTCTATTAAGAATGAATATGACTTCAAGTCTTTGAATCAGTCAGCTTTCAGAAACGTACATTTCGTGAGTTTTGTCGATCGAAGAAAGAAAACGTCGACAGTCTCTCAACGTGACATAATATTTTAGCACGTCTTGACTTGCATTAGCGTGCTTACATGATCATGTATTAGTTGTATTATATCTGACGCTATTATTCTTTCAGATTAGTCTTTCGAACTGACTGTGACGCATCGCACAAGAACTTCAGAAGTTTTCACGATCAGTCGCGCTCGTCTCGTTACGTTTATTGTTGTCTAGCACTGTCTTTCACTGCTCGATGTTATCTGAAGACTGCTTCTCACTCATTCTTTTTTCTCTCTCATCACTCATCATCTCAGTAAGCTAACATGAACAAACTCAGTCAGGTACTGGCACGAGATCTTTCGAAAGACGTGCCTAAATCATTTCGTGCTCTAGCAGATCATAGTGACGTTTCTCGCACTACTCTTCAGCATCGTGCACACGATTGACGATTCAAGAAAGAGAAGATTCAAAGTCAACACTATCTCTACTCGTGAAAAGCGAAAGTTCTTGTTAAGTTCTTGATACAACAGAATGCTCTTGAACGCTCTGTTCGAATAAAGTATATACGTTCAATAGTCTTCAGTCTCGCTCGTCAGCAACTCTCAACAAACAGATCAAGTAAGTCTTCGAGCAAGAACTGGTCACAATTTTTCTACAAACGTCATTCAGAACTCAGAGCGAGTAAGAGTGAGACGCTGAACTGAAATCATTACGACATCTATAATAAGATCGTGCACTGGTTCGAGATGATCGAAAAGATACTGCAGAATTCGACCGTTCTACAGAAAAATGTGTATAACATGAACGAGACTGACATCATGCTTTTCAAGCTCAACTCTATTAAAGTTCTTGTCGATAAGAATAATAAGCGAGGCTATAGAGACGCGCGTGTTAAGCGCACGATAATAACAGTCATCGAATGCGTAAGTGCAGTGAGTAGATATTTGAATTTCATGATAATCTGATCAGCGACAACTCATCGAGTCAACTGAATCACGTACTTCACTTCTGAATGGTATTATGCGTACTTCGACACTGAATACATCGACTTCTATATCAGCTTGCAGTGACTCAAGCTTGTGTTTGATTCTCAAATCAAAGAGCGCGCTAATCAGAAACCTCGAGTACTAATATGCGACGACTTTGAAACGCATGAAACTCTCGAGATCTTAGAGTTTAACTTCGAAAACAACATCATTCTATGTCGTCTTCCCTCTCACACATCGCATAAGCTTCAGCTCTGTGACATCTCAGTGTTTGACTCACTGAAGGCGGCCTATCGCGATCAAGTCGAACGACTAGAGCGAAGATGTGTAGAAACAATCGACAAGAAGCATTTCACTTATCTATATAGTCTCGCAAGAATTCAAGTGCTCACATCTAGAAACATACGAGCTGAATGAGCTAAGACTGACCTTTTTCCCTTCAATTCAGACAAAGTACTCAGTGATATATCAAAGCTTCTCGCTGAACTAATCGCTTCGAAAATCAATGAGGTAGGTTCTTATACGCAAGATCAAGTATCACAAATGCTCGTAACATCAGTGTCAGCAGAAGCAGTTGTCTCGCTACACAATCTAATCAAACAGAATGCTAATGTGCTTGATGAGATGAGCAAACAGCGCATACAGAGACATATACAGAAGCTCACTAATGTCACTCAATTGTTCTTTGTCGAACGTGCTCTTCTTCAGGAACAGAATCGATTCTTGGTCGAAGTTAACAACGAAGTCAAAGCTCGTCGATTGATCAAGTCACAGAACTTAGAGAAGGCGAGAGTGATGAGCTATGAGAGTCTCGAGAAGGCACGAGCGAAGCGAGCTGCGAAAGAGGTCGCGAAAGAGATCAAGAAGACTGAGAGAGAGGCTAAAAAGACTGAGAAAGAAGTTAAGAAAACTGCGAAAGAGACAGAGAAAGTTGCAAGTGCTACAGCAGAGGTAGAGAAAGCTACTGCGAGTAAGAAAAACCTTGGTTGAAACAAAACAACTCAGAAGCGCAAGAGTTCGAAAGAAGCAGATGCGTCAGAGTCAAAGATCAAAGTTGCTCGAATGAGCGAAGCGCAGATTGAGACGAATGAAATTGCGTCAGAGTCATGAAGAGTCTCAGTGATGCAAATGTGATAGTGAAAGATGCAAATGACAAGACTGTTGCATGAGAGATGAAGCTTGAATCGATTCAAGACAGGCTTGCGTGAGCTTCGCGTTCTGTTATTCGTATGAACATCTGTATTTGCTTCATTCTTCATAAGTTCTGTGATTTAGTCACTTCTAAAACCCGAAACGTCTTCTAACTAAAAACTGCGCTGACGTTGATGTCGCGTCGTCTGATTTTACACGAAGTCTTCTTCTAGTAGAATTATAGAATATCTCTATCATAGCTTTATCATCAAGCTCTATCACTTCTGATAGTTATAGTATAGCAGTATTCTAGTCTCGAGACCTTACTATAATATGAATAAGTTATCGTCAGTTCTATGACTGTCGTGTGAGAATAATTCATGCAATATCATCACGTCGTTCGATATCTTTCAATCAAAGAAATAACGATTTCGGCTAGCGTTTAACGCTCTATAAGATAATCTAGTGTGATTTAGTCTTTGTAAGCAGAGCAAGTCGATTCTGTATTTATGTAGTCGTCTATGCGCTAAGAGTTTTCACGAGCTGTCATGTGATCGTCTATCACTTTCAAGAGCTTGTCAGGTGAAAGTCTAGCTTGATCTCAGTCTAATCAGCGTTTCAAGAGCACTCACGAATGAAACATTTGAAAGCTAGAATCTGCTTTGACAAGTGACACTCATCAACGATCACAGCGTCGTCTTTCGCGATATCAAATCAACTTTCAAATGTTGAAAAGACATCTTGCTTTTTATACTAGTAGATCTCTTCATCGCAGACTTTTCTTGTGAATGACGACGTAGAATGATTATAAGACGCTTCTAGAATTTTCTGCCTTCACGTATTCAAAAATACTAGAACTAATCGATGACAATATTATAACAGAGTTACTTTTTCTCTATATAATATATAAATATTACGACTCTCTTATATCTCTCTATTAAAGTATTAAAATATTACATATATTAATTACTAAGTGAATCACGATTATACAGAGTATTTATATATTGAGTTTAAGCTTACACGATCGATATCGAAGCTTAAAACTCGATCATTTTCAAGTTCAATAGTCACTTGATCTTCTCTTATATCATAACATAGTGGCTCGAAATTCGTCGATAAAAGAAACACAGACATTGCTTCATAACACACTCACTGAGAATTCACTCAAAGATTTTTCAACGATTCAAAATCAGAGCTTTGTCTACTCGTAGAGATCTTTTCAATCTTAATCTCATCGAGATTTGTTACAAGATATTGATCGTCTATTGAGAATTTTAAAGACGAGACAGACTCAAAGATCTTGATTTCTCGTCGTCATGCACGAAATTTGAGATGACTATCAAGAGTGCTATCAAGAAATTTTGAGACTCTCAAGAATTTGACAACGTTTCACAGCTTGATGATCTTGTCATCAGATTCTGACGCGATCTGTTTGCTGTTTGACGAGAAGACTATAGCTTGAACTCAGTTCGAGTGATCTGCGAGCATTTTCTGAAGATCGTCTGTTATAGCGTTTCACAGCTTGATGATCTTGTCATCAGATTCTGACGCGATCTTTTTGTCGTCTGACGAGAAAGCTATAGCTTGAATCGAGTTCGAGTGATCTGCGAGCGTCTTCTGAAGATTATCTGTTATAGCGTCTCACAGCTTGATGATCTTGTCATCAGACTCTGACGCAATCTGTTTGTCGTTTGACGAGAAGACTATAGTCTGAATCGAGTTCGAGTGATCTGCAAGCATCTTCTGAAGATTGTCTGTTATAGCGTCTCACAGCTTGATGATCTCGTCATCAGACTCTGACGCGATCTGTTTGTCGTTTGACGAGAAAACTATAGCTCGAACTCAGTTCAAGTGATCTGCAAGCGTCTTCTGAAGATCATCTGTTATAGCGTTTCACAGCTTGATGATCTCGTCATCAGACTCTGACGCGATCTGTTTGCCGTTTGACGAGAAGACTATAGCTCAAACTCAGTTCGAGTAATCTGCAAGCGTCTTCTGAAGATCATCTGTTATAGCGTCTCACAGCTTAATGATCTTGTCATCAGATTCTGACGCGATCTGTTTGTCGTCTGACGAGAAAGCTATAGCTTGAATCGAGCTCAAGTGATCTGCAAGCATCTTCTGAAGATCATCTGTTATAGCGTCTCACAGCTTGATGATCTTGTCACTAGACTCTGACGCAATCTCTTTGCCGTCTGACGAGAAAGCTATAGCTCAGACTCAGTTCGAGTGATCTGCAAGCATCTTCTGAAGATCATCTGTTATAGCGTTTCACAGCTTGATGATCTCGTTTCTAGATTCTGACGCGATTCGTTTGTTGTCTGACGAGAAGACTATAGCTTGAACTCAGTTCAAGTGATCTGCAAGCATCTTCTGAAGATTGTCTGTTATAGCGTTTCACAGCTTGATGATCTTGTCATGAGATTCTGACGTGATCTGTTTGTCGTCTGACGAGAAGACTACAGCTCAGATTGAGTTTGAGTGATCTACGAGTGTTTGAATTAAAGATGCTCACGCGTCTTTCATCAGAGAGAGCTTTCTCAATCACGTTGAAACCTTGTCGAGATTGTTTCTTCTTACTACGCTTGTCTGAGAGCTGAAAACTATTGCAGAGCTATAAATCTGTAATGATCATTTCACTAGTATTGAATAGTGTCGTGACAAGAAACGTCTAGCATTCTGTATAAGTATTGATAGAAAAGAGTTCTTCTTTAAGTTGACGACTCTTTAATTAGTCAATGATTCTAGAAATTGAATATATATCACTTACGTCTGTCATATCTGTTAATGTATTTAATGTCTTGAAAACGCGTGAGAGCTTGTTTAATAAACTTAGACACTCTACTCACTTCAATAACTTAGTATGAAGAAATGTACTCACTTTTTCTTGTTCAGCGAGAGCGTTCTGTATCAGCGAAATTTGCTGAGCATCATCGAGATGTTGCATTCAGAAGAAGACTGTGTAGTCAATACTAGATATCAGTGTATTTCTTTTCATCAATTCTCTAGTTGAATCAGGTCGAGATAGATCTATAAGGTTGACCTTGAGTCGTTGAGATAGATACGATAGACAACTCAGCGCAATCTCATCATGCTCATAGCACTTATAGAAGTTGAATATAAATTGACTAATCTTTTCGACCAAGTAGTCTTGAGCTGACTGATGAACAAATTCAATGTCGATTTCTCGCATCTTGAGAAATGAAGCACATCGATCGACCAGCGCTTTAATAGCGTTTCATTCTTCAGACAAATCTGACATGTAACTCACTTCTGCTATATTTAGAGGTCGATAGGCTAGTAATATCGCTTTGAGAAGTCGCATGCATTTCTTCATCATGACTGAATGGTCTGAGCGAAGCTGATGAAACACTCGATTATAAAGCGAGTGTAAATCTGATGACAAGTCTTGAATTGTAGTTAATGTCTTCTCTCGATGTACTCTCTCAAGTCTTTTGCATATCAGACTTACTCATAAATACGTGTTCTTCGCCTTGTTGATAAGCTCAGTCTGTATATTTCGTTGAAGCGTTAGTTCATAAGCATTGCGACGATCGAGCTCATTCGCTTTGAAAGCAATATAAGTCTTTACAGTCTCAGAAACATGATTTGAGTTAAGCTTCAGACTGACTAGCACTTGATCAGATTCAGCGAGCAACTCTCGCTCAGCGCTGTTCAATGATCGACTTGTTAATAGTCATTTGATTTTAGAAGAATGATGAAGTTTCGTTCGAACAAGACGCTTCAGAAAATCGATCATGCCATCATCTTGACACTCATCGAGAGCATTCACAATCACGTATACTCTCTGACACTTACAGTACTTCAGCATCTCTAGAAAGATGTCTCAGAGCGTTTGTCACGAGGTAACATTCTCAGAAAAACGCGCGTTTTTCGTGTCTCAGCAACGTTGCAAAGACTCTTTAAGCTTCTGTTGTTGATTGACTAATTGCAGAATCAGACTCTTGATGATCGCTTCAAGAATGTTAAGCTCATAGTTCGCATTTTGACAGAAGAAATAAGTCATCACGATGAATTTATCTTGTGAAAGTGACAGTCACTTGATAAGATCAATCGACATCATAGTCTTTTCTTTACTCGCGTCGCTCTTAATTCAGAGTAAACAGACATCGTCTGCATCTCTTCAACTGAGATATTGCGAGTCTTGAAGAATTCAGTCGATAGATTTATGAAGCAGCTTGTTCTTATTCTCTTTTAGTCAATTCTTGACAGTCAGAGTATTAGAGCATCGCAAAGTACGAAGACAAGATCGATTTACGTCATTGACAGTGACATTCTTGCTCGATAGATGATTGTTAACTAGAGCGTTGATTAATTACAAAATTCTTTATACTATGACTATGAGTTCGACGTATCGATATGATTGATGTCAATGTACTGCTGGTCGAAATCGAAGTTTTGATGACTCGTATTGAAATTAATGTGTTGAATGTCACTTTCGATATTGACATTTTGAGCGTCACTGTCATAGTGTGCGTATGCAGACATTTGTTCGAAGTTGTCGAGTAAAGAAGACTTCATTCTAGTTATCTTTTCAACAGTCTTTGTCAACTGATCTTTTTCTCTTGATGTCGTCACTTCTGAAAACTTCGTTGCTAAGAGCTGCAGATCTTGTAGAATCTTCTTCATCAAACTCTCTACACGATCACTCTTTTCAATCGTTCAAGCCGCTTTTATATGTCGATTTCACCTCAAGTCATTCTCTTCTGACATAATCTTTTCAAACAACTTCTGAAAATGTGTAGCTTGAACTTTGCAACTCTCTAATGTGAGTGTAAACGCAGTCTTTATCGACTCGTTCGTCGCTTTGAGATATCTTTTCGCATCATCGAGAAGCTTCGAGATAATAGAGAGTTTTGTCGCTGACTTCTTAAAATTTGTCGAAAGGCTCGATTCGTTCTTGACAGTCTCGTAGACTTGATTGATAGCATCGATGATTGCAATGATAGAAAAGATCATGTCAAGAACAAGGCTTGTCTCTTTCACGTCAGTCATACTTAGAATATTAAAGCTGATATAAGTTAGAAACGAGTACTATAAATTTTGAAAATTCTCTTACAAGACTGTCAACAAGCAGAATACACGTCAGATTTCTGAGAAGACAGAACTCAAGTCTATGTCAGTACGAAAGATCTAGAGAATAGCTCGACATCAACGTAGCTAGGCGATCGTCAAAGTGACAATGCGACTAATAGAGTTCAATATCACGCAGTGATGTCGAACGAGAAGATGATAAGATTGATACAGTATGAGAGAAAAGACTTGAGACTAATTGCTTAGCGTCGCGAGAAAACGCTGTTTAATATTAGCGCAAATAACTGGTTTTAGAAGTATGAGAATATGTGTGCAGATTATAGATGCTTAGAGATCAAAGTACTTCGAATTTGTTCATTCACACAGAAGATTAGATTAAGACATGACACTTACAAGCTTTATTCGAACACGTTGACGCAGAGCGAGCGTTCTATCGCTATTAGAGTCTGCGCTGACACGCTGAGACAACTAATCTTCGCGTGCTGATGACTGCGCAGTCACAAGCTTATCAGTCACAGAATCAGCTTGACTTGCTTACAAAGATTAAATTACACTCTGATTACATTGTGAAAGTTTGACGCTAGTCGAGATCATCATTTCTTTGAGATATCAGTCGACGTGACGAGATTGTATGAATCATTCTCACACAGCAGTCACAGAGCTGACGATAACTTATCAGTATGATAGTAAGACTCTGAGACTCGAACATTACTATACTATGACTATTAGAAGTGATGAGAGCTCGATGCTGAAGCTGTGATGAAGATGTTTTGTGATATCAGTGAAAGAAGACTCTTCGCAAACCAGATGACGAGACGACGACGTCAGTGTAATTTTCAGTTAAGAAGACGTTTCGTAAGTCTAAGAATGATCAAATCACGAGACTTACACAGAATTAAGCAAATGCAGATGTGTATGCAAAGTCGAGATTGCTCTAAAGACAAAGTATCTATAATTTTGCTCATCACGAAGAGCGACTCGTTACACAGAAATGAATAATGATTGAAGTTGAGATTCTGAATTAGATTTCACAATCAAAAAGTAACTCTAAATCTTTCAACGTCGTTTTTACATATTCACTAACGCTTTCTTGTATGATGTGCATTTACATGCTTAGTTGACTTGCATCTGTGCCTTAAACAGAATTCTAGTTGCGAGAGAATGATTGACAGCGACAGAGACTCGAAGTTGAGATCGAACTGTTTGATTGAATGACTGTCAGCATTTGCAGTGTCTCAAATAGAAACGCGCACGATCTTCTTCATCAGAACGCGCTCTGCTTCACATGTTCTAGATGCTGTCAAAAATGAGCTTCTTGATTTGAAATACGTGTTTTGACTTCGACTGCGTCTCTCTTCTTCTTAACAGTGTAGCACAACATCATTTCTGAATGCTCACTACTCATTTCTTACTAAATCTCACTTTCATTGTCTTTGAGATTTCTGCTTTCAATAAATGAAAGTCAAATTACATTCTTCTACTTGACATCAAACTCTTTCATATGTCGATCTCAGTTCATTCTTTCTTTTGTCGTCAGTGTCTTTCTTCGAAGTTCTCTGATCATCACGTCAGCATTGTTGCAGAAAGCAACTGCAACTTTCTGTGAGTCATCAGATTCTCTCTGAACAGAATATGCCTAGTTTTCTTCAAGTGCATTTGAAGCAGCTCAGAAACAAGCTTTTTTGAATGATTGAAATGAAGAGACTTCGTTGCAGAATCTTCAAGAATGATGCTGATATTATATTGCAATCGACAGTCTGAGAAAGCAACTTTGAGATCTTTACACTCAGTATCAACATTTGTGCGCAGTCTACAATCAGGCTCGAGAAGACGTGAATACTCAGATTCAATGATTCAACTCTATTGATTCAGCTCTCAATATGAAAAGAAATGCGCAGATGAAAAAGAAAATTCGATATGAAGCAGACAAACAGTCATTGTCAAATTCATCGATATTCTTCATGCTTCACGAGTTCTCGATGAGAACGTAAAAGTCTGACTCAAGACAGAAGCACTGAAGCTTGATCTTTTAATCGCGATGAAGATTGCTGATGCTTCAGTGATGTGATAAATGATTGATAGACATAGAGTGAATAACATAGCATACTGAAGAATCGCGATTGTTCGAACACATCGTATGCATAAAGTAATCACGATTGCAGATTAATGAAGCTTATTCTGCTTCGATTTGATCTATCTATATTACAAAATCTCTATGACATAGTAGTAGATAATAAGCAAAGAGATCATGTCTTTAAATACTTTCTTCATCGCAGCTCGATCAGAAAATGAAGTCTCTGATGATCATATTTCAGAACTTGAAACATCGATTGCTCAGATACTGTTGTTCGTTGATCATATATTCAAAGAAGAAATCGCGATGAGCACTGAAGCGATCGATTCATTTTCAGTTCACGACAGATCGAATGTTCGCGAAGCGCTCGTAGAAATTGCTTGCGCAACGCTTGTTGTGATGCTGTCGTTGACTGAGTGATGATTTGAAGAATTTAAGCTGAAGATTTCTCTGTCTTTGTCACGAAGCGCACAGTTCTGCTGTGATGATGAACGATAGAATCATGCTGAATTATTCATTGTTATCAAGTAAGAGATCATCAATCTGAAGAAATTGACAGCGCTTAACAAGTCGTTTGCTTGACAGAGTCGATCTAAAAAGATCTGAGCTATATGATCTCTGAGATTCACTGAAATGAACAAGATAATATCGTCGACGAAAGCATTCAATTGATTCGAAGTGAACACAGTCTTCACGTCGATATCAACGATGATGTGATGAATTGATGAATTCGAAGACATAGCTTCTGAACTATATTCTAGTGTTGTTGTTTGCATGCTGACGTTGAGACTTGTTGAGTTTCAGCTCACGTTCAACTCAAACGATAACATCTCAGATGTGCTATCAACATGACTGCTAAGTAGAATATTAGCTGACTCGATCTGCATGCTATTCACTTACATTTCAGCGATCAACGCGATCAACAATGTCAATGATTTCAGCTCGTTCATGCCTTCTTTTGCAAGTTAAGATATTGATGTTGTCAAAGTTGACAACATTGAGAAAGAGAGTTCTGACTATTGTCAAATGAAAAGATAGAAACTTTCAAAAACGAAATTTCGAAGAGTCTTGATTTGTGAATGTTCAGAATGTATCTTTTGCAAGATTCTATTCACAGTCAGAAAAGCTCACAGAACGATGCAAGAACTGATGATCATGAAAGTCTGAGTTGACTTATCAGTGATTTATAAAAGAGCACAAATCAATGATTCAAAAAAACACAACATTACATTCATAAAATTCTCAAAAACAGATTGATTGATTCAATTCTTGAATACATCTACTCGAGCAATTTTATCATCTCAAAAGACAAGCAATACTGCTCTTTCATACAAGAACTGATTTGAAAAGAAAAAAGAGAAAAAGGGAAAATTCTTTCGATTGAATTATGATCGATTTCGAAACGAAAATTTCATCGATCATAGAAGTCGAAGAGAAGACGCTGAGTTCGAATCTCAAGCGAGTTGCGATCAACGAAGCACGTAAACAGACAGAGCAAGCAAAGACGTTCAACAGCCTTTCAACATCAGAGAGCATGTCAAGCTCAGACACTGCTCGTCTTGAAGATGACAAGGCACGTCGACAGACAGAGCAAGCAAAGACGTTTCAGAGTCTTTCAACGTCAGAGAGCACGTCAAGCTCAGACACTGCTCGCCTTGAAGCTGACAAAGCACGTCGACAGGCAGAAGCGACAAAAGCACTCTTCGACGAGATAAACTTGAAGAAAACATTGAATCAAGACACTGCTCATATCAAAGCGAACAAAGAAAAAGATCGAGCAGAAGAGTTTTCAAAAACAGCTGCTTCAGAGTCATTCAATATCTTCATCAATAAACTCAAAGAGTTTGTCGAAAATGCTTACGAAGATGAAGATCAAAATGACGAATCTGATTGCATGAAAATTGAGCAAAGCGAAGCTTCAAAGTCAGATGATCTTTGTTAGCAGATATATGAAAAAGTCACATCGTATTTGAGAAAGCTCATGAAGAATCTCAAGAACGCTGAAGCGACATCAGAATTGAACAAATTGAACAAGCAGATAAAGAAGCAGAATCTCAAAGACAAGCTCTCAAAGAAAGATCTAGAGAACTTTCTCATTCAGATCTTCACATTTATCATCAACTTTGAATTGACGAAAGATTATCGCGAATCTGTAGTCAAGAACTCAGCTGATGATATAGCGAGAGAAAAAATAAACAACATCAACAACATTTTGAATCAGTTGAATGAGCAACATGAATATCTCAGAATCTGACTTATACATCTTGTATCTCGATCAGACACTGATGAAGCAGGCTTTGCAGTAGCAGAGTCATTCGAAGCAGCAGAGTCATTCGAAGCAGCAGAGTCATTCAAAGCGACAGAGTCATTCAAAGCAGCAGAGTCATTCGAAACAGCAGAGCTCAAAGTCGTCGATCAAGCTGATCAGACTTTCATCAAAGATGATGTGAAGATCAAAGTCAGCGTTGAAATACTCAATGAATCAGATGACTTAACGTCTCTCGAAAAAGTCGTGATTATTCGAAAAGCTGAATTTGAGTCGCGAGTCATGATGAATCATGAAACAAATGTAAATTCGTATTTTGAGATACACTCTGAGATCGACTTTGAAAAAGAAGTCGTCAAAGAGTGACTGAAAGATGAAATGTATGAAAGCGAAGATTTGTCAAAGAACGCAAAGATCAATCAGATGCAAATTCATGAGCGAGTCAAAGTCAAGAAAACAGATAGTAAGTGAATTAACAAAATCGCACGTACTCAAAGTGAAATTTAATACTACTTAATCAAAGTTCTGAATACAGATTACATAAGCATCAGATCGATGCTTTCTGAAATGAAAAAACTCAGTTCTGTCAAACTCAAACGTATCGATGCACAATTGAATCGTCAAAACGAGCAGTTGCTCGCGAAACTTAATCAGTGTCGCGAGAAGAATGAGCATTTGAACATCGAAGAGCAGCTGACGAATGATGATATCGAAAAGATGTCGTGACTGTCGTCGAACGCGATTTTCAAGACTAAGAAGAAGAAGAAGAAGAAAGAGAATGAAGATGTGAGAAATATAGTTTCTCAGAAAACAGATCTGAAGCGCAGTTCAAAGTCGAAGATCGCTTCACGCACGTCGAAGACGTCTTGAATTTTCAAATATTTCATCATTCAAGCATTATAGCATGTTGTGAAAAAAGATGAGCGAACGGCAGCAAAGATGAAGACGCGAGAATTTCTTGAAATTTGATTTTCTTCAGTCAGTCTTTATCAAGTTATAGTAGAGTTAGAACAAGAACAATAATAGATCATTGAGATGAAAAGCTTTCATACACATATTTTCGTGATCAACTGTTGTATCTTCTTTAGCGACAAGTGAAATCACATAGAATGCTTATGTAATATCTCTCTGTTTCGTCTAGTCTTGACATAAGACTAGCGCTGACTTATTTGATTTTCATATTCAAAATTGAGTATACTCTCTCTACAATCGTTTATTGCAATCAAGATTCTTGCTCATGAATTCTCAAACATCAATCTTGAAACATTGTTTTGATGAACTCAAGAGCGAACGACGTCAATTCAAGAGCAGAAATTGCTTATATGTCGAAGTTAGATCTGAGTCGAGAGATTTCACATCTCGATCACACACGATCAGATCGAGATATACATCTACAGTATCTGAGCAACAGAGAAATAAGAGAAAGAGTTCTTATGTCAATCAGCAACACGATGCAAAGCGAGCTCATCATGTCGTTGCACAATCAACGCACTTGATCACGACAGCGCTTCAGAGTATTCAAGACAAACAGAAGAAACTTGATAATAGCAACGACTTCAAGACAAGTTGAGAAAGTTTTTCTTTAGATGCAATGCTGACTAGAAACAGTGATTCTATGTCATGAGCTGTAAAAATGAAGCACGATTCGTGTCGAGTTATTTTGACAGCAAACGAAAAGAAAGCGTCAGTCTTCTATTCTCAAATCTCAAATCTGTCATCGCTTATGATGTTGATTTCGAAGACATATTGAAGACGCATCGCGTTATAAAGACAGATGACGAAGAGTCGAAGAACTGAAGAAAGCTTCAATTATTGATGGAAAGAAAACGCGCATTTGCGTCGTCTGAGAATCATGAAATCAAGAATATTCAAGTGACTGTGCGACGCAGCTTCAACGAGAACAGCGTTTCTTTCAATGTGTTTTCAAGAATTTTCCTCGTAAGCAGAGTGAACATCTGTAACATGCTGAAGAAGCACTGAAATCATCAATGAACACATTGAATATCTTCTTACGCAAATTACAGTTCTAAAGTTGCATCTTCACAGTCGAATTATGTCATTGAATATCATATCAAACTCTTTCTCGATGAAGTCATTTGAAGACTACAAGAACTCGCAAGCTCTAGTAAGAACAAGCTTTCGTTTCTTGTATTTTTCGTCAAGCTGAAAGAGACATCGAGCGTGATGAACGTTGCAAAACTACAAAATCTGCACAACGAAGCGAGTGCAATCTACAACATTTTAAGATTGCATCAGATGATAGATGAGAAGAACGATTTCTACAATAGAGTCTGAGTACTATCGCTTGATATCAATGACGAGATGTGAAGACTTTGATGTCATTGAGTTTCTAAGAATGATCATGAATATGATATCTATTACTCAAAGATTCTTAGATGTTGAGCAATTGAAGATTCGAGAGTGGCTACTGTCTTGAAAACAAGAGCTTCAATGAGAAATGTTGTGAATCGAATGCGCGATGTGTTATTCAAAGATCTATACACTGCGATGAACATCTACAAGAAAACTTTCAACTCTCAGCTCTTGAATTTCAAGTTCTATCAGATCAGCTATAACGTACGATCTGAATCAGAGAATGACAGCATACTTCTAGCATCTAATCACTTCTTTGTCGATGAAACGCAGTCTGTTGAGTTTGATGCACAGCTCAATACTGCTTTGAGATCTCAAGAGATTCTCGAAATCGACAGTGAATCTATACATGAATTCATTGAATCAGCATGAATTGATATCTCGATATCAACTCAACAGTCGAGTCTCTTCAACATCAATAATGATAAGAAAGAACTTAGAAAGAAAGAGTGAGAACTAAAAAATCTCACGAGAAGCTAGCGATAGCATACATACATTGATAGCATCTAGTATAAACACTTAGTTGCACGAACACTTAATATTTGATTCTTTCGCTAGATGATCACACACAATGAACGAAGCTGCAAAGAATGTGCTTGATGATCTTGCAATTTCATAATTATTATACATTAGATTTATTGTTTTCGATTTGTCAGCTATTCATCTTGATGTTCAAACAGATTATATAGCGAAATGTCATCTTGAAACATCAGTAATACCTTGTTTCATCATGTCAACTAGATTGATTCTTCTGAAATCATCAATAGAGACTCGACAGACTGCAACTCAAGTCGAGACTTCTTGCACATTTGTGATCTCTGATGATCATCAAGAGTTGATCTCTTCAGACTAATATTTAAAATACATGATTTACAAGATCAATTCAGCAAGTTTCTATGAAAAGTCATCTCAAACGAAGCGTCGAGCTTTTGCTGATTTTCAAATCATTGCATTGTCTGAGAAAATGCACTAATCTTTCGTCGCTCTTGCGTAATGCTTTGAGCGTAAATGATCACAAGTTCGATCGAATGACGAATCAAAAAGTCAATCTTCTTCTGATATCAATGACACAACAGATACAAATCTAGATTATCTTCATAATGTTTCAAAGTTTCGACGTCAGTGATAAAATCTAAGTTGAATATATCACATCTTGCTAGTAGCTTGATGATTGAATTCTCTGAAAGACGACATTGTATCGTATCATGACAGTGATATTGATCTTCTTGAAGACGTTTCAAGACGCTTGTCAGCTCAAAATAGAATGCAAAGATGAGCAACGTGTAAAGTGTCTTTGCACAATCTCGATACATCTGTGATACGTGAACACTTTCTCGCAGCTCATTCATGCGATCAATGTTGTCAATCATCGACTCGTCGCTGAGTAAGACGAAATTTAGTCGAATGAAGTCTTCTCACTTTCTCTCATTCACGAAGTTCATGAGTTCATCTCAAATTTTTTGCTCATTGAAGAAAGACATGTAAGATCGTCAAAGTTGAGATAAATAGTCGTCGAGAATCACGTGACGAAAGTCGATAGTTCTGAGAGATGTCGAGATCTTCTGAGCATCTGTGTCAAGAAACACAACAACATTCAAGATCAAAAGAGAAGAATCGTTGTGTAAATGTTTCGACAACACAATTCTGACAGAGTTGTTGTGTTCGCTCATTTCATCATTCTAAATCGATTTGAATGTCTTGATTTGTGCTGATCGATACAAACTGTTTCACGTCAATCGTGTTTCATTGTACAACTACGTCAATGTACTCACACAGATGCAGTCGAAGTAGCTCGATCACTGAAAAATCAGTTTCTAAGCTTCTGCAAAGACGAGACACTCACGCTTCTCATATGCATGATTCATTCTCAACTTTCTTCGAACGAACGTGCGTATACTCTAATCTTTTGTTCAGTCTTTTGCCTTCGAGCACAACATTCAATCTTATCGCATTCTTCTTTTCTTGCGTCAGACTTGTTGTAATTGATGAAAATCATTGAAGAGACATTATCAATCATAGCGACAATGATATCGACTTTGATGACAAGAATCTTCGATTGATAGTCAAACATGCAATCATCAATTCTCAAGTACTTCTTCAAACAGTCTTCAAGAGCGTTTGCATCATAATGATCGTTTCTATATCAATTCTTCAAGAAAAGATGAAGACATTTAATGAAATTCGTTCGCTCTTGAGATCGTTCAAAGAGTTTTCGCGTCAATGCATTGAAAACGTGAACACATTGAGAAATTGACATATCACGTAGAAACAAGATACAGACAATGAAATCTTCTGTTTCATGTTTAAGTCTGACAATTCGTGAGATCTGAACGTGAAGCTTATCAACGTTAATGTCAAACGCAATATCAAAAAAGTCTTGAATTTGTAACTCACTTTCTATCATACTCTGAATGATTGTCATGATGTCTAGTGAAATAACATCATGCGTGTCTTTCTCATCGATAGTCAACATTCATTCGTCAGCGAAGAAAGATTTGAGTCTCACGATGCGATTCTCAGAACAACATAGAAGACAAGTCTCAATATGATATTGACAATTCATAATGAGCATCTCATTTTCGTAGATTCGTACACACACATTACATATGACATGTTCACAGAAGAGTGTGTTCTCTGACTTTCAACGAAGACATCAAAGACAGATGCTGTTGCTCTGAAGTAGCAGTCATGATATGTCAAGATCGTTCACGTTCTTTCGATGCACTTGTGTCGCGAGCTTGCTCAACGTCATATTCACAAAGTACGCGATCAGATGTCTTTTGATACTTTGCTTCTGATTCTCGACTCGCTTCACGATCTCTTTTTTCGCATATGATCGTTCTTTGAATGAGTCAACGAGTGATCTAAGACATGAGAAATGATAGATGACATCATATATCATCTTCGAATCAAAGTCTGAGTTCTGAATCAGCTCGTAATTTGTAGAATGTCAGTGCAGCACTCACGATGTATATTGAGAGAATAAACGTTCAGCACAATACTAGAAGCGATGAAACTTGTCATGATGTCGTTCAAAAGATCATGATACATTTCAAATCATAAGAACGAAGTTAAATGATCGAAGTGATTCGAATCAACTTCGTTATCTAGTTGACTTGTCGTAACGAAGTTAAAAGGTCGAAGAGCAGAGACTGCTGTCTGCGATATGACAATTTGAAAGAATTTGTTCAGATGCATGATCGAGTAGAGACATCAATAGCACAATCAAACATTTCACATCTCATTCATCTGTCTTCAAAGTAGCTTCTTCAATCGTCGAAAACATGTCAACAAGAATATTTGCTCGTCTGTCAGATGTAGAATCTTGATGAAAGAGTAGAAATTTTTTAGAATCTTCTGATTCAGGCTGAACTGCACATCTTGCATTTCAAGTAGGTCAAGTGTAGAACTAGCGCTCGCCTCGTCATCGCGTTTGACGATCACAACACTCGATTGAACTTGCTTGAAGAAACTCGATTCTATTTCGACAATGACTCAAATTTTCAGATGATTCACGACACTTTTGAAGTTGAGAAAGTCATCGACGAAAATGCACAGTACGTCGCTGAAGAAACAGAATATTCGCGCATGCAGAATGTCATAGACATCGAGCATGATCATGACATTCACTCATCGAACAGAAAAAGACTCAATTTCATGACAGAATGCGTTCAAGACTGATATAATCGTCGCAGATGAATCACTTTCGACAAAGAGCATTGAATGATCGAAGTAGAGACTTGTGTTATCGACTCGCAGAGTGACAATGTCTTCATTACGCTCTTTATTGACGTGATTTGAAAAAAGCTCTCGAAGAGCTAGATTTTTGACTTTTCGATCTATAAACAGTAGAACAGAGAATTGCTGAGTTGTTGAATTAGTCAGCTCTCTTACGATTCTAGTCAAGCGATCTGTATTGATCAACGCAATCTTTTTTTCACTCATCACGTGTAGTCACTCTGAATGCTTGCAGATGATCATGTTGATTATGCTTACAAAACGACGATTGTACAACATAGAGAGATAGAGATCACGACAGATCTTATATGCTTCTATAATTATTCAAAAGTTGACTTCTCTCAGACATTCTTTTCTGACAGTTTGCAGAATGATCTCTCATTCGATAGTTTGATGATTACTGAGCATGAACACTCGATCTTAGTTTCAGATACAAATGACAGAAAGTGACAGAGTCTTTGTCTTCGACGTGATCATGTTCATCTTACGTGATCTAGTGAGAAAAAGAAGCTGTCGACCTTTTCAATTATGTTCATTCATGAGATCTGAATCATGTCTCTTAAAGCAATATATTTTGAAGATACAGCATCGTATTCAGCGAGTAACACATCTATGAAAAAGACAAACGAGTCAAAAGTCAATCTTCGCAGCAGGTAATTAAAATCAAACAAAGATTTTTCATGAGCGCAACAGCGACATTGCAAACAACATTTGCTCTTCTTCTCATTCAAGTCGTCTTTTCTTTTCTTGTGTCGTGAGTATTGACTGCAATTTGACTGTTTCTGTGTTGATTTTCTTGTTGCTGTCAGAGAAAGATGTTTCTGACATACTCTGTGATTGAATCTTAAACTTTCTCGACAGATTATCAAGAACGAGTTGCTTGTGCTGCAGCTCGTTGATTGTGCGCTGTAGCTCGTTTTGCAGACTTTTCACTTCTGACTTTGTACTCTCTCATTCGTGAAAAAGAGTATCAAGATCTATATTGTTCGAAAGATCAATGCTCAAATCTTCTTCGTTCGAAAGCTCAAGCTTGTTGAGAATGTCAGTCAATGTCTGAACGATAGCTTGTTCATGCTCAAGACATCTCTCTGTTGCTTCACAGCGAGTCGATTCATGTTGCAGCGATTGAATCGTGAGAGTGTGCTTTCTTCTTTTCACTTCGAAAGTCGCTTGTTGAGTGTCAAGCTGTCTCTGAAGATTGACTGCGACTTGTTTTGACAACTCTACAAATTTGACATACTCTCTTCATTCATGATTTAGAGTTCAAATACAAAGCTCGTTGAGCTGATTGACGTGATCGATTCGAAACAACTGATTGCTCAGAATATCATGCTGATTCTGAAGAATATTGATCTTTCGATGAAGATGCTGATTTGAAAATCATTCAATATCACACGTCGTGCAGATTGATGAATTCACCTGTCACTAATGTCAGCTTCACGACTTCTGAAAGAAGCGAGAAGTCTTTATCACTCGAAACGTCTGATGTTCAAAGCTCACTGCATGATCTTGCAATGTCATGTCTGCGATGATTGAGCTTTGTTCAAGAAAGTAGAGATAAAGAATTGATGAATTGCTGAACTCTATGATCTTTTCAATGAAAGCAGTCACGTCAAGATATACTTCGAAAGACGCAGCGTGTAATGAATGCTTCAAATTCTTTGCAACACGTTCTGAGTCTAATGTCTACAGAGACGAAGTCAGAACTAATCATCTCAATCATGATAGTGTGTTGACTAATTCTAGTTTGTGATGCTTTTAGAAGCATCAGAGATTCAGATCGAACTTTCAAGAGCATCGAGATTTGAATAGCGCTGAATGATTGATAGAAATACGAAGCATGAATGAGACGTAGATCTAGAAATACAATTCGTGTGAAGTAAGCATTTCTGATGAAAGAATTCTGAATGTTAGAACTAATGCACATAATCACACATGTGATGCAATGTAGAATTGATGCACATCAGACGTCTGTAAAGTTCGATTTGCACGAATTCTTCATGCGCTTGCAGTCAGTCGAACAAGACTCAGTCGCAATCTTTCATTTGTTATCTCTCATCATTCAAATATTGCTGCTTCGAATAAGCTGATAAGAAAGTCGATCTCAATGAAGCAGTCTCTCATAATTTTTCTTTTCATTTCTCAAGATGACTTTCATCAAGCAAGAATCTTTGTCTGAAGAGCAGTGAGATCAATTCATCAAGAACTTTGAAAATGAATTCAACGCATACTTTCTCAGCTACGAGAACATCACATTGAATCAAGACGAGTCGTTCGCAAACAACACAGCTAATTTAAGCTTTGACAAAGTGATCGATCAAGCGACAAAGAATGTGAAAAGCAAATCAGTTGATTCAAATGTGAATTGAACAATCATGAATTCAATTAATCAGGCGTTTGAGATATTGAAAGATAATGTACCTGATATAAATCTTGATCTCGATCAAATATCGTTAAGACTCGATGAAATTAAAGCACTGTATGAGCACTGTATCTTCTTTAGATGATAATTGCTTACAATATGACAGACTAGAAGAAAATTCAAGATATATTGAGTTCAAAAATCTACAGAAAAACGAAAGTTGATCTTCGCGAAAGACAGATTAACGATCTTCGTCAGCATCTGACTGCACTTCATTCATTCTTTCAGAGAATGAGAGTGATCTTGAAGATGTTAGCACAACACGTCAATTCTCAATGAAAGATCAAGATGCTCATCATCTCGATCAATATGCAACATGACAAAAGCTTTGATCGTGACTGAATGCAGCGTCTGCGTTGAAATACACATTTGATGTGATCAAGTTTGACAGTGACAAGACTGAGCGAGAAATCAGATCATGTTTGATCTAGAATGCTTTTTCACTGCATGATTATTGATAACTGTCTTTTCACAACTTTGCATTCTAGAAAGATATTTCTTTCGTGAATCTAAGAAGTTCTGACAATCTTGTTGCTGAGAGAAAGCGAGCATCTTCAAAGCTTGATGACGTTAACGTAGTGCACATATAGCACATCTGCAAAGCGATAAATGCGTTTATCGTCGCAACACAAAAATAGCATCTGCAATCATTATGTTCTTTATGCAATTGCGTCATGCTAAACCTTAAGTCATTGAAATACATGAACAATTTCTCTATCTTCACAGATTCATCATGAGAGCGCAATTTCTTCTCTTGTCTATTAATAGAGCTGTTTCATGATTCTCGAAGATGATCACTCTATCTTCACAATCAACTATCTGTTAGCGTGAGTATGCAATTTCAAGTCATGCGCGAATCTGTGTTGTCATAAAACAGTGTCTCTATCGCTTCGACACAAACACATAGAGTCAGTCTCAAGTGCTTTGAGAAGAATGTGACTTCAGAGCGATTTGAGAAATCAGTATCTGCATGAAAATTCATCTTTAGATGTTGTGACATCTGAATCTGAAGAATTGAACCTGTTTCATTCTATCAATCTCTGAATAGAGAGACATATATCATACTCTTTAACGTCACTGTTGTAATTCATGTCAGCTCATGCTACTTCTGTCAGATGCTCTTTAACGCTATTATTGTAATTCACGTCAGCTCATGTCATTCATATCAACACAAATTAGTCAATCTCAGTCTCATGTCAGTCAACATCACTCAGTTTCAGCAATCAACATCGAAATTCTTAAACACTTCACGACACTTCAATATAGCTCTGAAATCGTCTTTTCTTAATATCAAGATTGTCGTTAGCAAGAAGAATGAAGACACGAAGTAGATGATCGATTTGAGTTTCTAATATTTCTGAGCTAAGTTTAACTTTCAAAACAGTATAAGCAGCTCATATCATTCATATTATTGAGCGCATGCATGATGTTCGAAAACTCAGTCACGTCTTGATTATCTGAGATTCTGAGCGAAGATAATTGAACATTGACAATGTTGACTGAGAAGTTCAAACTTCGTGCTATCAAGTTGTTCTTGCTATATGATATTAGTGATTTGAAACAATATCAAGTAAACAATGAATACTTACTTGACAGTGACTCTGATGTTCAAGTTATTGAGACGCGTATTGACATGATCGAGACGCGTATTGAGATCTCACTTCATGATATCAACATGTGTAGTTAAATGCTGAATGAGTCTCACTAATTCTTGATGATTGTTGTGAGCGACTTGTCGATCATGAATGAATGGTAGATTTTCAAGCAGAGTAAGTTCAGTTGAGACAGTTTGCAATTCATCTCTCGCGTTTCGAATATTTTGAGCGAGCCGACCCAAATCTGGCTGAGTCATGAATAATGTAGTGGCGAGAGTTGAAGAGGGTAAGAGAATGATGTACGAGCGAGAGATGAAGAAGATGATGCGATATGAGAAGTGAACAAGAATGATGATCGTCTGAAACAACAGCGCGTCGACGATGATCGAAGGCAGAACATCTAAAGGCAAATTACATTAATAATAAGTTCTTTTTACATAATGATCATTGAATTCTTGTATTGACTTTGCTTTGATCAAAGTCAAAGACTTAATTTACAACTAATCATAAACAATCTGCGCAGTTACTTTATCAATGAATGAATAATCAGCTGCTTCAATGTCAATCAATAACTTCAATGAGTAACTAATTTCATTGCTAAAAAGTATATATTCAATAGTTAAAGATTCAGAAGCAATAGAATCATTTACTGACTCAATGATCAAGTAGATTTCTAATCTGAACTATCTTCTACTTGCTTACATTTTTTTGGTGTGAACCCATCTTATACATACCCTCCTAAAAGTCGATCTAAAAATGATGGCCTCAGGTTCTATCTTAGATATATCGGCTCGTGCCTTTGCAGTTAACGATCGTACTGGCTTGACCTCTTTTTAAAGCGTTCAAATTCCCCAATGTGTGTGGTGCAGTCTCTCTCCACCACATCTAACTTTTCGAGGCAAGAATTTCTTACTTCATTCCCGAATAATTTGAGCCGCACACCTTCTGTTGGCAGTTTCTACATACGCACTGTCGCACCGTTTTATTTCGATCAAAGAACTAGTTGCCTTCCAACAATGTGTCCACCGTCTACCACCATACCATGTACCTCACTGCCTCATGCAGCTGAGGACATCAAGCTACCATCCGCAGAGGCCGAGGATGTCATGCACCCTCGGACTTGTTATATATTGGAAGAAATGAAAGAAGCTAGACCTTACCAAGGAAGTAACCACTAACCAGTCATCCAGGGCCACTTTTCGAAGGATCTTAGCCCTAACCCACAATCTCAAGCATACAAGAAACATAGCGACCATAGTACCCGTAGCAAAAACCCTGATGAACTCCGGGGCCTTGTCGTTGTTACTTTCGGCGGCCATTTTGTAGATAGTTTGAAGCAGTGGTTCCAAAAACTAGTAAGAAGGTGGTGTTCGAGTGCCATCTCCCCGCAACTCCAACTTGCGTATGACCTCGCTGACTCAAAGTATAACAGTTCATTTGCGTTTCAGGGAATTCATTCGTCGATGGTTTGAGGTTGCAGATTGAATGTTTCTTCACAGTTTCCATCGACAATGATTTCTCCGGCTGACAAGCAGAGAAAGATGGTTGATAATACTGGTTGGACATGAATACAGTCAAAAGCATGTGATGAAATATATATTTGAAATATCTACAACAGGAAGTCCAAATAGTCGGTTATAACCCATCAAAGGTCCGAATCAGTGATGTCGATTTCGGCTTTATGGAGGAGTCGCATTGCGTGAGACTGCTATTAGAATTCAATGTAGACCAAGACAAATACCCATCAGGTATATAATTATGGCCCACTCCGAGAACGTACCGGCAGCTGGAAGCATGAGCATTAAGCGTAAACAAAAAAATTGTAGAGGCGAAGGTGCTCTATCTACGATCGACTATGCTGATAGCGCTCTTGAGAAAAGACATCATCAGGGTTTGCAGTACGCATGAAGGCTCTGCTGCAGGAAACTTGTAGGGAATCGCGGAAGAGTTGGGTTTTTTAAGCTGCTGGTGACGGCGACATTGGAAGACGCGATTTGGGGTGTTGGAATGATTCGAGGTGAGTGCTGATCCTGGACGACTAATTTCCGAATTACACATCGAGATGGTCGATTGTCTTGCTCGTCAAAGGTAGTGTAGTTTGATGTAATGGCTATATCAGAGATCGCTAACGCTTGAGTTCTCTTGTAAAAGGTACAGGGTTTGGGAGAGATTCGATGAGAGACATACCCAATTAGAAAGCTTACAGATATAGAATTGCCTCCCCCTACGTTCCTGACTTATCTCACTTCACCCCATTTTCATCCACACCCTCCACACCCCCTTTCGGCAACTCCCTCGCCATTCCCGCTCCCGCATATGCGCCCATACTAATCGCATTTGGAATAATCTTCATCATTGACGCGCAATCCCCCGCCGCAAACACCCCTTCCACACTCGTCTGGCAGAACGGCGGCGACGTCTTGATCTCGCCCACGGCGCCGTACTCCAGGCCCAACTGCTCGGGCAGCGTGTGTTTCAGTTTCGTCAGGGGGCGGTGGACCAGGAAGGATTCGGTTACTGTTTCCCCGGTGGCGAATATGATACTGATTTCCGAGGACGAGGACGCTTTGGAAGCTCCCAGAGCTGGCACCAGGCGGGAGATTCCTCGGTCGTCGACGTGGATGTCTGGTGTTTGTAGCGAGTGAGAGATTTCGGCTGCAAGATCAGGGTTGGCATTTGTGTAGATGGTGACTGTGTCTACGAATTTATGTGCATCGCCGGCGAGTTTCACGGAATGGAGAGGGTTGGCGAGGCCATCGAGGGCGAGAAGGCCTGCGGAGGGGGCACCGCGCTGTTCGTAACCGAATTGGAACATGCATGGGAATCTGTCAGGGAGAAAGAAGGGGCAGAGGTCAGCAACATGGCCTTTCGGTTGGCGTGGTTGGAGAGTAAAGAAACGACGGTATCAGATTTTAGACATGGAATGGCACAAACATTCGTGTGGGATAGTTTTCCTCATAACCATCAAGAGCCGGGAAAACGTCCTCCATGCCAGTCGCGAAAAGGAGTTTCCTTCCTAGCCAAATCTCTCCACTGGTATCTACAGCTTGGAAAATCCCATTGTCTAGCTTCTCCACTCGGTCAACACCGGCGTCGACAAATCGGCACAAACCACTCTCCCGCAATTCTGCTCTGGCAGCTTCACGGAACTTCTCCGGATCTTGATTCTCCCATGTCGGCGTGAGACGGACAGGGGAAGATTGCCAATTGCGAGGCCTGTGAGCGTCAAATATAACTGAAGTGTGAAGCGCGCGGTACAATGTCAAGGCCGCAGAGAGGCCGGCATGGCCTCCCCCAATGATGAGGACGTCGTTGAAAGATGAAAATTGCGCCATGACTGGCTGGAGCAAAGGAGAGAACGAAATCAATCAATCCCAAACATGCAGACAAGGGTGACGTGTGGTTTTCCTAGAAAATATGTTGCAACATAAGAATTGTAAACGAAAGGCAAACAGTAAGCCATCCAGTAGACCAGTGTTGCTAGCCATTAGGAGAAATAGAATGCAAGCTTTTGTCTTGATCACAGTCTGCACTCGTTTGTCTGTATCCGGTGTCCGAAACATGTATCCCAACTTGGAAGGCACTTCACTTTGGGTTACACAGCAGGCAGCCGTTTCGGCAACCGTTACGAGCCATGGCCATCGCCAGGCCTTACAGTTGAGCTTCGAATCTACAACGGTAAAATCAAGTGCGTGAAAGAGACCTAGCCTTCCTGCCTATCGAACATCAACGTTGAAAATGGCAACCTCTCATTCGGTAGACGTTCTCATCGTGGGAGGCGGACCAGCAGGCTTGACGGCAGCGCTCACTCTGGCCCGCCAACTCCATACAGTCGTCGTCTTCGACTCGCATAAGTATCGCAACGATGGTAGCAATCATATGCACACTGTCCTGACCTGGGATCACAAAGCTCCGACGGAATTCCGAGCTGCGGCAAGAGAGAACATTACGACAGGGTATCAGACAGTTCGATTCCAAGACTGTGCGGCCGAGAAGCTTTCAAAGACGGAACAGGGCACCTTTGAGGCCACGGACGCGAATGGTATGGTGTGGAAGGGAAAGAAGTTGATATTGGCGTCGGGAGTCACAGATGTTTACCCAGACATTGAAGGGTACGACGATTGTTGGGTAAAGGGAATGTAAAGCTCCTAATTTCTTAGTGGAAATTCCCTAGCGACTAACTCCAACCTCTCCACCAGCTTCCACTGCCTCTTCTGCCACGGCTACGAAGAGCGCGACAGTGCCTCGTCAGGTGTCCTTGCCGTCGGCGACCTAGCCGCCCCGCCACCAGCCCTCCACTTCGCGCGCAATGCCCTCCAACTCACCCCCAAAGGCGTCAACATCTACACGAACGGCTCCCAACCCCTTTGCGATTCCCTCACCGCTGCCCTAGGCCCCGACTCGAAGATGAAAGTCGACACGCGCACAATCACACGTCTCGAGAAAGGGCCTCACCGAGCCGAAATCATCCTACACTTCTCCGACGGCAGCAAAGCCGTCGAAGGTTTCTTGGCTCACAAACCCAAGTGCCAGCTGACAGGGAAGTTCGCGCAGCAGTTGAACTTGGAATTATCGCCGCAAGGCGACCTCAAGTCAACTCCACCATTTTATCAGACGAGCTTGCTTGGGGTCTTTACCGCAGGCGACGCAAGTTATCCGGTTAAGATTGCACCGAACGCACTCTTCACCGGTGCTGCGGCTGCCGCGGGTGCTTCCGCTCAGCTGCAGGCGGAGAACCTGGGGCATAAGTCTATGGTTTGAGCGGTGGAAAGAGGAATCGACCTCAGATGGAGTTGGGCTAGCTAAATACGTTGATACCAAAGGCAGAAGCTACCTTCCTAATGTAGCCTAAAAGATACTCTATAGAAGGTGTCTATCTAGTCACTGGGAGATGAGGAAATTCAGTGAACAGAAGTTGATAGCTCTTCGCCTATGTTCCTCTTTTCCAATTCTTCTTATCGCTCTGGTGTTATGACTGAACTCGAGCTCATGATTATATTCTTTCCAGTTCTCTACAATACTACTAGTAACCATAGCTGCTCGCTACGCAAATCGGCTGCTTTCTGCTAACTTTCATCTCCTTCTAGTGAGTAATCATAAGCTCTAACATGCAAGTCCAAAGAAACGTCCTAAGTTTTCCACCTGCACCATCGCCATCTCCACCCTCACGGCGGAACCGGCACCCACTCCCTCACCAACCCCCCCACCACCGTCCCCGGCAAAAAAGTCTCCTCCCCCAAGCGCATCCTCAGCATGACATCCCCCGCAAACGCCATCGAATACCAAAACGACCCCACGACCCACGCCCCCCCAACCCACGCTCTCATCCACCGCGGCCCCGTTCCGCCAAAGCCGCGCCTGCAGAGCCACATGACAAAATCTTCGCTCGTGATTGCAAACGCCTGCCACAGGAAGAATTGCAGCATGCCGATTGTGCATTCGGTGGTGGTGATGTTGAGCGGGCGCGGGAGGCCGAGCATTGAGTTGGCGTGCATGGCTCCGGAGATGGCAAAGGCGAGCCAGAGTTGGGTGTAGGAGGAGAGGTTCGTGCCGCGCTTGATGCCGAGGAGGTTGACGAAGGCGGAGGTGTATGCCGTGAGAGACTGGTTTGGATGTTTTATTCTTAGCACATTCCTATTGGGCGGAATGATAGAGGTGCAAAGGGAAGCCAGGGACAATTTGGCCATTAATTAGAGGCGATGGAGCGGTAGTAATAGGATATCTGGGAGACACGCAAATTAACACACCTTGCGGATCGTTTGGTGCCAGTATTTCCCCCAGAAATTGCGGACTGTCGTTGCATATTTAATACTACCGAACATCGGAGGCCAGTCCTATGAGGAAATGCAATGTTAATTGGTCTTCTCAATCTCGTCATAGACACAAGCTTTGAATTGGGGATACGCTCAACACTCTTCTACCCCTTTGGCGTTGCAATACTGACCGGTGGCTGGCTTAAACCTAACAACACGGCAAGTACTGAGAATATGGTATACTGCATGCTGCACATGTAGTAGGGAGTTGCGCCAAACACCAACGCTTTGAAGAAACTCCAGTACCACTCTGGATGCCGCAACGTCACATATTTACTGTTCAACGCGCCGACTTGGCCGCCAGGTGCAGTGTAAAACATTCTTATACCAAGCTGAACCACCAAATCGGTCATGAGCACATAATAAACCAGATCAAGACTCTGGGTCACAAGAAACGTCCGTTTATCGGTCTTCCTTGCCTTAGGAACATTCTTGACCTCAAAGTTCCATCGTATCCCCCTCAAATTAAGCATAAGCACCGAGGTCCATAACAACTTCTGAGGTCCAAAGCCTGCGTAGGAGAGAGCTTCGTGCGACGGCTTGTCGATGCGCCATAGACTCGCTTCAGGCCCGGGATGGGCAGAAAATAGGATTTTCTCAAGAGTCGAAAGATAGACTGACCAGCCGATGGTGAAGGGCTGGGCACGCGCAATATCGTTGGTAAAGTGCGGATTGAGCTGAGAGATGATAATTAGGCCAATTATGAGAGCACCAAACAGAGGGCGCCTGCCGCGAAATGGCGGCGACGCAAGAGCGACAAGCTGCGAGGCCAGCAGAAGGAGATGGGGTACGATTGAGCCAGTCGGGGTGTGAAGATCTAAGTTTGGAGCCGAATTAAGCTCATGGCTGTCGTGGGTGGTAGTGCCGCCCATTTCGGCTTTTGATCAAGTCTCCTGGGTAGGAGTCTTTGCGCAATCGATGGTGTAAGAGAAAACTAGAAAATACTTGAGTCAGATAACGCTTATTAATTCTCATGATGCGGGACACTGTCTGTGAACTTTCGAGGCCTGCGCCATGCAGGCGCATCCGCGGGTCTCGTTCGGTTCCCGGCGATGTATGCATTCGAGGGGGCGCTGATAATATTTCTCGCTCAAACGTAAGAAGTAGTTCAAAAAGAAAGCTATGCGATTGAAAAATATCAGACTTTTCCTCTGGATAGCTGTCGATGTCACTGCTGACACGTAATATTTGCAGTGGATTGCTAGGCAGCCATGAATAACACTGATCTCGATGTCAAGGGTGCCAAGCGCGGTGAGGATGAAGCAAAACCCCACGCCCGCCCAAGTGGCGAGATCGTGAATGGTGTTTCAACGTATGATGGTCGTGTTATTCTCTATATCATCAAAGGTTAGCTGTAACCTCAAAAAAATGGTGACCCTTTACTGATGGTGCCCTCGACGAGGTAGCCGACTCAACCTCTTATATAAACTATATCAAGCCTCTCATATTGGCAGAGGAGCTAGATCTTTCTCATGTAATTTCCGTGATCGATACCAAGGACCAGTGGTACTATAATATTCACCCTGAACGTTATGTGCCGGCTCTGAGGGACGAGGACCCAGAAACTAAACAAGAAGTCGTTGTTTTCGAATCGACAGCATGCCTCCAGTATTTGACAGATCGATTCGATACCGGTGGCGTCTGGTGTGGTCGTACTGCATGGGAGAAAGCAGCTGTTTTGTCCTGGACCGCATATCAAACAGCGGGCTTAGGGTGAGTTTTGAAGATCTGAACATAATATGTGCGGAACATGGGTTGGCTGAGGTTCTATGCGGCCATCAGAGCGACAGCCAAATATTGGCTGTACTTCCTCAAGGGTTATCCCAATCGCCAAAACCCAGAAGTCTTACCAAAGACCGTCTCTAAGTATGGAAAGTCTCCTGCCAAACGTCTGTGAAACTCAAAGCTAAAATTGTAAAAAGACTGCACTCGAACTGTCTTAGGCAATGGGATATTCTGGATAAACGGCTTTCATCGTCTGAACAGAACTACATTGCTCTCCCTGGCCGCCCAACCGTTGCTGACCTCTCTTACTTCCCTTTTGCAATGCCATGGATGTTTACATTTCTGGGGGTAGACATCAAAGACTGGCCGAACATCCAGGTCTGGAGCGAGCGCATGCTGGCTCGAGACGCTGTCCGAAAGATATTGGCTCAAGGCCCAACATACGGCCATTCACAATTGGAAGTAGTCCTGTCGTAATCCAGGAAACACGAAGCGAAGTGGAATCCTTAGATGTTAGCGTTCTTCTAGAGCTTTATGTATCAATTTGCGGTAGACCAATCATCAGCTGCCTGTTGAAGAGGGACAAATGTTCCCTCATTTGTCGGTATCCGAAGAGAGCTTCAATTGATAGTATCCAAGACCCATTCTGTGCCCGTACAAAAATACTCTGCCCCTATACATTGGTCCCCCACTAAGCTTCGTCAAGGGCCAAGCTTCTCACACAGAAATATTCCTCTTCCCGTTGAGATCCCACAAAAGGGTTTCACCAAATATGCTTCTTCCAAGCTCTTCTGGATGGTACACCCACGTGTCCAACCCGGCAACGTTTGTTGTGTGCTTGGTAATCCTAGTTCTTTGGCTCATTCTGAGTTCTTTCGCTCGAGCGCGCGTCAACGACATAATTTCTTCTGCGATAAATGTAAGTGATGGTTGTCGTTGCTGGCCTTGCGATAGTCCGTAGCTAAGAGAACAAAAACCAGGCTTTTCTCTGTGCGATCCGCCCCATCAAGACTCTAGATGGCAAAAGAACATTACCAACTTGTCCTTATCGCTGGCCAAACGGTCAAGGTGACGTTGGAAAATTTCTCGAGGGCATGGAAAATAGCGAGCTTTGGGGGCAAAAGCATGGCAAGATCTACCGAATCTGGTCAGGCATGACGTCAGAAATGTAAACACTTTGTTCCGAGCAGCAACCCTTACAATGCTAATGACACGCTTTCTCAATCAACAGCGTCTTGACTCAACCAGAAGATGTTCAAGCTGTGTTCAAAGACTCTCACAAACACGTCAAGGCCGTAAATAACAATGGCGGCTGGCTTATGGGGGAGATCTTGGGCAAATGCGTCGGCTTGATAAGTGGAACTGAATGGCAGGCACTCCGCTGCGTAACAAGTGTACCATTTCTTCATACAAAAGCGACTGGTTATATACCGCTTATAGAGAGACGCACCAAGCAGCATTTGGATTCTCTCCAGTCCCAAGGTCGACTCAACCAAGGACTCGTCAACCCTGTGGACGATCTCAAACTACTGCCATTCTGGATTATTGCTGATATCATATATGGCGAATTATCTTCAGACATGGAAGCTGAACTCCAGGCACTCATTCCTGTACGAGAGTTGCTCTTTCGGCAAATGATCTCAGGGAAGCTGTCGCGTTTTGGATTCAGCAAGTACCTCCCAAGTGAGATTAACAGAAATCTATCTAGGTTCAAGAATGCATGGGGTACCTTTAATGATGTAGCACGTAAGAGGTCATTAGCCAATGGGACTAGTACACCAATAGTGCAGATGTATAGCGAAGTACAAAGCGGTACAATTTCCCACGACCAGCTATGTCAAACCTTGGACGAGATGCTCTTTGCAAATCTGGACGTCACAATTGGCGGTATCTCCTGGAATCTGCTTTTCTTAGGTGCCCATCAGTATGCTCAAGTTGATCTCCGTAACGAGATCATCGACAAAAGAAGAGAAGCCCAAACAGTGCCCGGCCAGTGGGAAGATTACCTGCTAAGTTCTTCGACCGTGTTGTTCGCCTCGATACTTGAATCGGCACGTTTAAAACCATTGGCGGCATTCTCAGTCCCGCAGGCTGCGCCGACGGACCGTACTGTCAGTGGTTTCCTCGTTCCCGCAGGCACCGACTTTGTGATTGACTCTCACTCTCTCCACATGCGTAATCCATATTGGGGGGAGGATACGGAGGAATACCGACCTCGGCGGTTCCTCGAGCGGAAAATCCTCGAATCTAGGTACAACTACTGGCGGTACGGTTTTGGCCCGAGAACGTGCATGGGGAGATATGTGGCAGATCTCATTATGAAAATCCTTCTCGTGCATTTGGTCGAGAACTACAGATTTAGTCTTGTGGAGCATGGAAAGGATTGGGACAGAAATGCAGAAACGTGGATCCTACATCCAAACACAGATGTTCTTTGTGAAAGAATACTCTACTCGTCACCAGACATCAAAGACTGATACGGATTTTCTAAGACCACTGTCTGATCTAGATTTCTCGGATGGATGTATATATCCCATTATCAATGCTCGGTGCTCATCATATCGCGACTTTGTTCGGTGGCCGGCTCCAAAGACAGACCGCTCAAATACATAATCGATGGGCGGCGGTGAACATCAAACCAAATTCTCAAGCATCTTCCACTTTTATATTTTCATATTCAATTGCTTGCTTGCGCGATGGCTTCCAAACCCTTGCTTAGCAACGTCTCGAATTTTGACCTTAGCTACCCAACAGTGCTGCTGGCTCTCTCTTTTGGCATCCTGTACTGGCTCGCAACGAATTCCAAACCTACAGGTCACCGCTTCACGCGACTAGGCAAGCCCTGGATTCTGCAAATGATGCCTGGACAAGTAAGTATGACCTGGACCATCGACAAATACGTCGAGGAAGGCTACTACAAGGTGAGGTTCAATCTGTTGACTTGACTTGGCCAGAGCTGTTTCTAAATTGCGAGATCTCCAGATACACAAGTCTTTAAATCACCCATTTACAATGAAATGGTGGGCCAAAGAATACACTTTCTTACCTCCAAAGTATCTGCCCGATTTCAAACGAGCGGACAGTCAAAGTCTAAGTTTTTTCAAGAATATAAGTGATGCATGTAGTTGACTTACGACTTGAGAATGGACGCGAAGTCACTCATCTGTTTCCGCAGGCTTTCAGCCTCGGCAGCTCTGTGGGCGATCTTTATACTTCGAATGTCATGATAGATGTGGTGAACAAACGCTTGAATCCTCAGCTTCGTAAGTGTTCGATAAGGATGTTCTTTTGGACATCACGGGGAAACAACTCTGACGTTGATCTTTGCTGAACATAGCGTTGCTCGTTCCTGTGCTGGCCAATGAATGTAATTACGCATTTGGCGTCGAACTAGGTGATGGCAATGGTAGGTTTCTCGATCTTCTAGATACACATCGAAGGCGATACTGGCTTACTTGACGCAGAATGGAAAGACCTGAACGCCGCCAAAATCTTCAGTAAGATCATGCACCGCGTTACAAGTCGAGTCCTCGCAGGAGAAGAACTGTGCCGGAACAACGACTATCTGGACGTCTCAATGGAATTTTCAGAATCGATATTCGTCAACGGAATGTTTCTATCTATGATCCCACTCGGTCCACTGCGACCTTTCGGCTCCTGGATCGGTTCTTTCCGCCATCGCCGCAAGCTCGAAAAGGCCCTCAAAGTCGTTCTACCCGTAGTGGAGCAGCACCTGGATCGAAAAGCCTCTGATCCAAAGCCTTCATCCAATCCCAACGCCATCGACTGGACGATCGAGCTCGCGACCTCGCTCCCCAAAGAGAACAACCCCCGCCGTATAGCCCTCCACGTCCTGCACAACCTCTGGGCCGGCAGCGCCGCCACCGGCGGCCTTGTCACGCAAATGGTATTCCAGCTCCTTATGGAACCCAAATACTTATCGCCCTTGGTCGCCGAGATTGACAAAGCAGTCTCAACCCACGGCTGGTCCGAGAAATCCCTCAACAACATGCCCTTGCTCGATAGCTACATCCGCGAGATCAACCGCCTCTATCCCACTGGCTCTGGTTCGTCTCCCTCCCTTCCAATTCCCCTTCCCTCCAAACCTTCCATCAAAATTAACACCACCACCACCACCGTAAAAAGTCACCTGTGCCCGCACAATCATGAACGAACCCTTTCGCTTCCACGACGGTCTGGTCTTACCTGCAGGGAGCTGCATCGCCATCCCCGCCATGGCGATCCAGCAAGATCCCGCAAACTTCGCAAACAGCCTCGTCTTCGACGGGTTCCGCTTCACCCGCCAGCAGCGTGATGGCGCTGGAAAAAGGGCGGAGGGGGAGGAAGAGCAGACGTGGAGCGCGGCTACGGTGTCGACGACGAATCTTGCGTAAGCATATTGCTTATATACAACTCTAGACCCCCCTCGACAAAGACTAAACAGTATATTTTTAGATTCGGCTACGGCAAACACGCCTGCCCCGGCCGCTTCTACGCCGTGCGCAAGGCAAAAATCATCTTCGGCATGTTGCTGATGGACTACGATATCAGGTGGGCGGGTAAGGGGGTTGTGCTGAAAAGACCGCCGAGTTTGTCAGTGAATGGGCAGTTTGCGCCGAATTTGGAACAGAGTATTCAGGTGAGGAGGAAGGCGCAGGGTCGCAGGTAAGGGATGTGGGGGGCGAGCGGGAAGGTAAGGGAGATGAAGGGTTAAAGGGATGAGGTGGGGGGGAGTTGGAGTGATGGTGGGGAGGGATTTGTTGGTTGTGTAAGAGTGACTTAGGTCTCGGATTGTTGAAGGAGTCGATCTTCTCACAAAATCATGCCGGAGCCTATGCTACGATGCAAGAGTAACACCACAACTTCTCTGCATTCTCTTTCACTTGCAGTCTCGGTGGCCGAGACTAAGATTTCGAGAGCGTTGTAGTTAGCCAAGAAAATCCACATTTTGCATGTGAATGGTCAATATAAGCAGTTGATCAGCTCGTCTCCTCTCTATCCGGTGGTGAAGCGTCATCAAGTAATTGCTGAACAAGCGTCATGGTGATTACAAGTCACAACGATGGGTCTCCCGGCTGTAGAAGACGCTCAGATCATTCCTCCGACCCTACGTGTTTGGGACTCTGGCTTTTCTTCAAGACTCTACCGTGATTTTGGTAACAATGTGCAAAAATCCAAATCTCGCATCGCAGCCGCATGCCTGCTGCTTCTGGTGTTCCTCTTCTGGTACCACCATGGACTCTTTGTACAAACGCCTGCAAAGCCGGTTGACCCCGTAGATGCAATACTACAGACGACACCGCTGATAGGTATGTAACTGTGCTTTCTCACAGATTTCGGGTGTGCTCTTTTCTGACGTTGGTAGACGGACATAATGATTTTGCGATATGGATCCGTGCATTCCGTCAGAACCATATTCACAATATCACGGAGTCGACTCGGATTGACGGGCAAGTTGATTTTCCGAGATTGCGAGAAGGCAGGCTTCGAGGGCAGTTTTGGAGTGTTTACGTACCATGGTATGTTCTGGCCACGAACTTTTCTTCTTCTCGTGTTTTTGGCTGATGTTAGTTGTGATCTAGCCCTGAGGTCGAGGACGATTATTCTGACAATGCCTATGGAGAGATTGTGCACGACACATTGCAGCAGATCGATCTGGTACATGCTTTTAATTTGGCATTTCCCACACTGCTTCGAATGGCTGCAAGCGCGGACGAAGTTTGGAGCAATTTCGCGGAATCAGCGGCTATCTCGAGTTTTCTCGGAGCGGAAGGTTTGCACCAGATCGGCAACAGCGCAAGCATACTGAGAATGTACCATCGACTCGAGATGCGGTATATTACTCTTACTCATGACTGCCACAATAAATACGCGGATAGCGCCGGTCCTGCAAAGCCCCTCCACCAAGGCCTGTCGAGCGCTGGTGTTGCATTGTTGCGTGAGATGAACAGAATTGGGATGATCATCGATCTCTCCCACACAAGCCTGGACACGATGCGGATGGCCTTGAACACGAGCGCAGCACCGGTGATGTTTTCTCACTCGTCAAGCTTCGCGTTATGCCCGCATCCTCGCAATGTCCCGGACGACGTCCTGCTCGCGTTGAAGGATAATGGGGGAATCATCATGGTGACATTTTACCCCGAGTACCTGAATTGTGAAGAGCCGTCGAAGGCTTCTATAGCCGACGTCGCCGACCACATCGAACACATTGGCCGACTGATTGGGTATGAACACGTGGGGATCGGGTCTGATTTTGATGGCATGGCACAGGGCCCTGTTGGACTAGAGCACGTTGGTCGATATCCCAACTTGATTCGGGAACTCGTGCAGCGTGGCGTGGGCCGGGCAGAGCTGGAGTTGGTGGTGGGGAGAAACGTGCTTCGAGTTTTGAAGCGCGCCGAACTCGTAGCGGTTCAGTTGGCTCACGGGCCGCCGTTGGAAGACGATGTTAAACCCATGTTTGGGCTGGCGAACAGGTTGTTGAGTTGTTCAACAGAACTGATTTTCTCAGGGAACGACGCCGATGATAATGGAGGACGCATGCAGGTCCTTGAGAATGACCTTTGTTTGACGATCCCTACCACCTGAGGGTCCTGCATGGACATCCAGCTGTTCTACTCCGTACGTACTTCCGTAATCCTCCGCAGTATCGACAGATTTAGGACCTTGTCGAGTGGTGTGTATTCGTCATTGATACGCTATAGGTATTCTCATCGCAGGTTGCTGCCGGAATACAGCCAGAATGACCATGTGTCTGCACATGAATAGTTCCCCACGCCTTCTGGATGGAGCCAAGCAAGCGTGCATTGCATTTGCGCACAATCCTTGGATGCGCGCAGGGCTTAATAATTGACACGAAGCCTGACCGTTATTCCTTAAACTGTCGCTAAAGCTGCCATCTGTATTTTACATGTAATTACTCCGTACACCGGGTTCTTACTCATCTGTTCCAATGTACAGTAATGTGTAACATATAGCTGACAGCTTTAGCGACAGTTTAAGGGATAGCGGTGTTCGTTTCGAATCCTTCAGAAGCCTCTCATGTAAAGACCGCAGCTTTTGACTTTGGATGCTTCAGGCGGAGACAATACAGCTTTTTCAAGTAAATGACAATGCATGCAATTGCTGGTTCTCGGCGACCCGAAAACAGACATTCCCGCGAATGGGAGGACAATTCTGCTGCAGGTGCTCGGCCAATCGCCCATATGCACATGCGCAAGCGGTGTAGATAAACGTATGAGGAATCGACAGACGTGCGTGGGGAACAGGCCTGATAAATTCACCGTGCGAACCAATTGTTACTCCGTCTCCCCAGCTCAGAGCCTCGGAGGCACATCGTCTGCTTTTATTACCGCTGGGTAGATTTGAATCAATGGGACATTTCTTTTCTATGATCTTTTGACTTTTTCTACAAGGAACGAGTGATATTTGTTGTCATGCGGAGTAGGAAATTACCCGCAAACGCCTCATGTCCTCCAATACAAAATCGCGAACCAAAAATACTTCCATCAAGTGGAGAGCTGCGTGTAACCAGTGTAATGCTGCGAAGGTCAAGATACTTCTACATGCTCAAAGCCTCTCTGTACATACCTGAACCTGACCCAGCATATGACTATAGGTGAAGTGTTCAGGCGATAGATCTGGATGTCAGCGCTGTCAAAGCCTTGCAGCAGACTGTGTCTATACCGAGTCTCGAGTAGGCAAAGTCCCTGGGGCAAGGGCGAAGAAGAAACAGCCGCCTGATGCCTCAGTGTCCACAACCACAACCTCTGCCGAAGTTCAAAGACGGCAAGCTCCATCTGCGCCCGCCGTCTTGCCACCCAAACCCTCAGTGCACAATCCTTTCGACGATGATATCTTGGATTGGACGACCGATCTACCCAACTTGAACGCCACTGACACCGTGTCATTTGATGGTGGAATGTTCGATGATGGACCGAACCTGTTCGAGAATTCTAACGATACGGATGGAACGACCACAGCTTCCAGTCATGTGTCCTCGATTATCACCTCCGGTGAGAACTTTTCTTCTATTGGCGACGACTTGATGGTATCAGACTTAGATTTCAGCATCGAAGGTGCAACTCATGACCAATCGAGAAGCAGTCACCAGAACAGCAACGACAACAGCAATAACAGCCAAGCAGGTGGAGCCGAGAGCTCTAGACGGAGAGAGCCAGCCTTGGGCCATTTACGCCATGTTCAAAGCCAACCGCCAAACCGAGACTTAGACAGTCGTTGCGTCTTGGCTTGCACCCATATTATTAGCAACTTGGAGAATTATATTCTCGCGGAATTGAAGGCTCTAGATCTTTCCTTGACGGTTGTTAGACAAACAATCACTGAGCTTAGTCGACTGGTGGATACTCAACAAGCCTCGAGAAGTTTCCGGTGTATGGCGCTTTTTTCTGTCATCATCTACCAGATCGTCGAACTGCTCGAGGTTGGCTGCGCGGGTTTTCTCAGCGAGAGCCAAATCGGGTCCACAAATGGGCTTCCTGACTGGCTACGCGATGGTGGCACCCCGGGCTTGGGGTTTGGGGCTTTTCGGATGGACGCGAGGGAGCAGAGAGCGTGGCGTGCAGATATTGTATTAAAGGAGCTTCAGCAGATCTCGGAGACACTGCAGAAGATCATCACTCTTGCACGGTTAGGACCCCGACAGGCTTGTCAAGGCACATCCGAGGAACGGGCTGCATGCTACAGCGAGCTGGAACGCCGACTTCAAGTCTTGTGGGATAAGGTTGCGCTATACAAGTCGTAAAGAGTAGCTGCTCTCGAAGCTATTGGCCTGTCACATGAATTCACCATATGACGGGCATACTTCGCGCCATTCAAAGCGAGATGCGTTGATATCCCACCTGCTGGACTTACTTGACTGTCTTGTTAGAATAGTACTTCGTTGTACTCTGGTCTCTTGGAAGGATGACTTGCAGCCATACGAGTAAAAACGGACTACGTAATCGGCTACATTAGCGGAATCTATACTACAAGTACTATCCCTTAAACCGTCATTAATCCTGCCACCCCAGGATTAATGACGGTTTAAGGGATAGGTTCGTCGGCTGCCCGAGCAAGTCTGTTACCAATGAAAAGCAACGCAGTTTTCGACTATTGCTGACTCAGAACTTACTAAGTATTTTAATGAACACTCTCTCAACCCGGATCAACGCTTGAATCCGATCCTAGGTTTGATATCTAGTACGTCACTTGGCTCGCTGGTTATAGAGGGTATTAGGGACGTTCTAAGCATAGCTTAGCGCAAATGCTATCTTTCCGTACAGTTGGCCGAGCGGTCCGTCCACTTAGTCAACTGGATGGCTCGATTAGTTAGGCTCAGGGACCCTAACCCTGGCGCTTACAAAATGATCCACCACACTGCACCCAAAGATAGAATACGGCTCATGCATACAAATACATCCATGTACGGAGTACATTACAGTACCTGCTCCTTGACGCAGCAGGACAGTATCAAAACCTTTAACAAACTATGTAGGCTTTGCGCCCCCATCTTCGTACTACGTAGAACCTCGCTGCAAGGATTCCAGGGGACCAGCTCTGCAACTGTTGATAACATCAACCATCTCTGCTCCTGTACCGCCACAGGTCCCATCACTCCATCTATCGATTTCAACGACAGCGATGGCTACCATCAACGAACGGCCAATAGCCAAAATCGAGCATGATGCCTCGCTGTCTCCGTCGTCTCCAAACATTGAACCCAAGGACGATCCTCAGCAGGTTGAGCCAGCCAATGATATCCTGGAACCTTCGCAACATACCGAGGTGCATAGCTGGCGATTCTGGCTTGTCTTTCTCTCCATGTGTCTAATTTCCTTCGCTTCAGCTTTTGATTCTACCATCATTACTACAGCCCTCCCAACAATCACCAAGGCTATCGGTGGTCAGCAACAATACGTTTGGATCGCCAACTCGTTTGTTCTGGCTTCTACCGCAATACAACCTTTGGTCGGCCAGTTGTCCAACATCTTTGGCCGCCGGATGCCAATGATCATATCTGTTGCTTTCTTCGCACTTGGTAGCGGTATTGCAGGCGGCTCCAATAGCGTCGGAATGATGATTGCCGGGCGAACGGTACAGGGTCTAGGTTCTGGCGGTATTTTCGTCCTGGTCGATCTCATCACCTCGGATCTGGTGCCTCTGCGAAAACGAGGCAAGTACCTTGGTCTGATGCTTTCGACAGCCGCTATCGGGACTACTATTGGGCCCTTGGCTGGAGGAGGCTTGTCTCAGGTGTCGTGGCGCTGGGTGTTCTACATCAACTTGCCAATTTCTGGAACGGCCTTAGTTACGATGGTCTTCTTTCTCCGAATGAAACACAAGCCAGAACCCACTTGGAAGAAATCGCTCGCGCGAGTTGATTATTTAGGGAACATCATCTTCATCGCCTCTCTCTGTGCCATTCTGCTCGGCTTGATTCTTGGTGGAACAAGATACCCATGGTCATCCTGGCGAATTATAGTGCCGCTCGTTCTCGGCTTCCTTGGCTGGGGATGTTTTCACGTGCACCAAGCCTCGAGTATTTGTAAAGAGCCAAGCATGCCTCCTCGTCTGTTCGCCAATCGAACATCAATTGTGGGCTTCTGGTTGACTTTTGTGTCCGCTCTACTGTTGGAATGGGTCGTTTACTTCCTGCCACTCTACTTCCAAGCTGTTCTCGGCGCCTCACCGCTAATTTCCGGCGTCAACATTCTTCCGCTCAACGTCTTTTTGGCGCCGTTTGCCATTATTGCTGGCATTTTGCTTTCGAAATTCGGGCGATATCGTCCGATCCACTGGACAGGCTTTGCAGTCACTGCCATCGGTTGCGGTCTGTTCTCCATCCTCGACTCTGGCTCCAACAAGGCTGCATGGGTTTGCTTCCAGCTCATCACCGCGATTGGTTTAGGTTTTGTAATGACCACCATTCTTCCTTCCATTCAAGCCTCTCTGCCAGAATCCGATGTTGCCACTGCTACCGGCACTTTTGCTTTCGTTCGTAGCTTTGGCTTCATCTGGGGAATCACAATCCCTTCCATCATCTTCAACGCACGATTCAATGCACTGCAGGGCCGGATAAATGACGGGGCTGTTCGCTCACTCTTAGTAAACGGCGGGGCATATGGTTATGCCAGTGGAGGTTTCATCAAGGCACTGCCCCACAACACACGTGCTCAGGTTTTGAGCGTTTATACAGATGCCTTGAAGGCGGTATGGGAGGCTGCCATTGCATTTGCGATATTGGGCTTCCTGGCAGTGTTTGTTGCCAAAGACGTCACGCTTCGTACGGAATTGGAAACCGAATTCGGACTGGACTCAGGGGAAAAGACCAGCGATAGTAACAACATCGAAGAGAGTGAGAAGGTTGAAGACGAGGCTAAGATCAATCAAGAGAGCACGAAGGTTAAAGAGGATGGCCAAGGCCGCGAGGTTGTGTAGACTGCGGAATCAATAATGATAGTGTACTAGGAGTTGGCTAAAGGGGGATGTAGTTATCCTGACGCAATAATCCAGACCATGAGTGCGAGCCTCTTTGCTCTTCATACCTTTAAGATACCTAAGAGGCGTAGGGTGTGTTCCATCTCCGCTACCTCACAAGTGAGTCCAGTCTTTGTTAATCTGACCTCTCATCGAATTTCTCGTAAAGCTTGGAGCTGTCTGACTAAAGCTAAAGGAATTCATGTACTGTTTGATCCACTATCCATACTCCTCTGTCCATACAGGAGCTATTCCCCGTCCTCCAAACTCTTCTTTCTCATACGACTGTTGACTTCAACGGCCTACGTCCCCAAACGGCATAAATACGATGAAAACACCCAACTTCCGTCAATTCCTTCTCAACTCGCGGCACCAACCCATCAAGCTCCTCGGTTGAGAACGAAGTCGTGATACCTGGAGCATCGTTACTTCTACTGCTATCTCGCCTTGGTTTCCTAGATCCCGGAAGGGATACACAGGGAATATTGGGAGGCATGGTGCATCAGAAAACGCAATGCACACGGGGCCCACCCATCAATTTCCCAGCAAAGCACGAAAAACAGAAAACAGAAAACAGAAAACAGAAAACACGACTCACCCCTCGCCACCTCCACCAACCCCGCCACCGCCGACATAAAACTCCTCACCCCCATCGCCGCCAACTCCTTCTTCGGATTCTTCCTCCCCAGCGGCACATCCAACACCCTCTCCCCCACCCCCTCCATCCCCCCCTCCCTCAGCCACTCTCCCAGCTCCCTCGCATATTCACTCCCTGCGCCCATCGCCTTAAACAACTCCTTAATCAACCGAAACGCATCCCACATCGCCGGGCTCTCATGCTCGTTGGGCCCCGAATGATCCGCCTCGAGCAGCTGGATCCAGCCGCCTGGTTTGACGAGGGCGGCGAGGGCGTCCACGGCGGGGCGCATGGGGTGCGGGCCGCAGCCGGGGAGGGCGAGGCGCTGGTGGACGAGGTCGAAGTGGGAGTGCCAGGAGGGGGGGTAGGGGGTTGTGATTGATTGGACGACGAGGGTGGTGCGGGGGGGTGGCGGGGAGGGGAAGTAGGAGGGTACGATGTCGGTACCAGTATAAGTGTTTGTGTTGTGCAGGAGGGAGGATTGGAGGTCGCGGAGCCAGTAGCCTGGGATGGGTTAGTACCATGGGGGGGGGGGAATGGTTTGCGAGAGGTGGGGAGAAGGACCATCCGCCGTGGCCGTATCCAAGATATGCAAACCCTCTGTCTCGAGATTCACAGGCGCGAGGACAAGCTTCCCGCCCATGAAATCCTTGATTATCTCATGCTGATACCCAAGCCGCTCGACCTCGGTCGGGTTCTGCGCGAGGAAATAGTCTAGGTCCTTGGTCGGATTTGCTTCGTCTTCCCCAGCCGTCGTGGAAACCATCGGCGTCTTGCTCAACTCGACCGGTGCGGCGATGGGGTTGGGTGGGAGTAGGGTGGATTCCGCCATGGGTTTTCTGGGGGGACTGTCGTCTCTTTGGTCAGAGCTCTAGAACCCCCGGTCTAGTTACAGCACGTCGAAAAGACAAAGGAGCATCAACCGGACCCGGGCAACACCGAGACTTGCACGTAGCGGCATCGGCGTGGTGGGCATGTGGGGGAAGAATTGGGGGCGGTGGGGGATGGCGAGTTCGGGGGCCGATGGTTTCTTGGCTTAGATGATTGGGAAGGATAGGGTTTGGGGGGGAGGGTGGGGTTGGGGGCCATTATGTGGCTATGCACGGTACTAGTATCTCGGAAATGGGCAGCTTGCGAGCGTGTATGTGTTCGGCTTAAATTTTCGTTTGAGGTAGTAGTCTTCATCGCCCAAGGCGCCAGGAATTCCTTTGGGAACCTTCAACGCTCTTTTTAGAGCCCAAGTACCCCCTTCTCCATGCCTATGTTTATAATTCGCCCAAGACAAAATCCCCCTTAATCACTTCTCCTTCCCCGTCCGTGCCGCCTGTGTCTGCCTCTCCCACATGGAGCTATATCTCCCACCCAACCGCAACAATTCCTGATGCGTGCCGCGCTCCACAATCTTCCCATCATGCATAACTAGGATCTGCTGCGCTTTGGTGATGGTTGATAGTCGATGCCTACAGATCGTTGTAACGAAACAGATTAGTAAAGGTTTCTCGCGGGACGTAGGGTGGAGAGGTAAGTGGGTGGGTGTGACGAACGCAATGGTTATGGTGGTGTGATTGCTCGTGACGGCCTCGAGCGCGCTCTGGATCTGTTTCTCGGTATGCGAGTCCAGGGATGCTGTGGCTTCGTCCAGGAGCATGATGGGGGGTTTTCTGAGGAGGGCGCGGGCGATGGCGATCTTTACCGCGTGATGTCAGTGTACAGGGACGTGGACCTAGAGCAGTAGATCATCATGTTCTTACGCGCTGTTTCTCGCCGCATGAGAGTCTAAGACCTCTTTCCCCAACCGGTGTGTCGTAGCCATCTGGAAACCCGAGGATTTTATCGTGGATACTTGCCGCGCGACATGCCTCATATACTTCTTCGAGCGTGGCGTCGGATTTTGCGTAGAGGAGATTGTACATGAGCGTTGCGTTAAACAGGATTGTGTCTTGAGGCACCACGCCGATCTGGTCTCGCAAAGAGCTTTTGGTGATATCTCGGACGTCGTTGTCATCGACGAAGATGGCACCACTGTCAACATCGTAGAATCGGAAAAGAAGTTTCAGACATGTGGATTTGCCGCTCCCACTTTCTCCTACAACGGCCGTTGTAGTCCCTGGATCGACGGTAAAGGAGACGTTATCGAGCGCGGGTTTGCGTGGATCGTAGGAGAAATTGACGTTTGAGAAGGTGATTCTACCCGTGCAGTGTGGAAGTGGACGTGCATGGGGTCCATCAGTGGTTTGTGTTTGGTGCTTGAACTACAAACATAAATTAGCGATTACCATTGCAGTGAGATGGAAGGGATGTTACTAATGCTAGCATTCGCTCCGCATCAACCAAGTTGTTCTGGACCTGATTGTAAAAGCTTCCAAAGAAAGCCAAGGGAGCTTGGAGCTGCGAGAAATACGCTAAAAGGCTAACGAACGTAGCAACGGTCTGCCGCCCAACAGAAATTTGATACGCAGAAAGGAATACGATGACGGTGACGCCGAAGGTAAATATCAGGTTTTGAGTCACATTTAGAAGGTTCAGGGAATATAGCACAGAAAACTCTGCTTCCTGGAATTTCTTAACAACCTGACGGAAATTCAAGGTTTCTGTTGCAAAAGCGCTATTGTAGCACACAGTTTCGTAGGACATGATTGCATCGGTCCTTTAAGCAAGGTTTAATTTAGTATAAAGCAATAAGGTGCTCGGAGCTTACTCACTTGGTTGCGTCCATTTCCCGGTCTCTTTTTGCCATTTCTCGGCGAGCTCTGCCTCTGAATTTGGCCATGTAAATTGTAATATAAATATAGCTCCACATGACTCCAACGATGACAAGAGAATAAAAGGCATCATATCGGATGAAAAGATAGACGGCGGCAACCCAGAGGTCAAAGACCATGGGAAAAAGTTGAAAAGCAAACCCATCTAAGAAGGTGTTGAGGGCACTTCCTTTGTTGAGAGCACTGACTACTTCGCCAATCCTTTTGCTCAGGTGAAAGTCCAGAGAAAGCGATAGCACATGCTCAAATGCGGCGCAGGTTAAACGTCGATAGAGTGATTGGCTTAATGGAATCCACAGAATAGCTCGAATGGAGCCGAGAACTCCTTGTTGACCTTGTAAACCTCTATAGAGGACGTAAAGCGCAATTTGTTGGTACGGCATCCTACCCTGGCCTAAGGATTCAACAAGAACACCCAGTTGATAAGGTACAAGGACGTTGATAAAGCGCTGGCTGAACAGGATGACGATACAGATCAAGGCGATCATCTGCTGCTTCCGGGAGTCGGAGGGCCTGCCATCAGGGTGAGAGAACAGAGAGTTAACGGCAAAGAGGTAACCAACCATATGTATGGAAATAGGACGCGAAAACCGATGAAATAATCCAGCCAAGTGGATAACTGAGCATCTTTTGCTTTTGGCTCAATTTCCACGGGATCGTTAGCTTTGGTGGTCCCGTATCCAGCAGACACTATATGGCCATTCCCAAGGCATTCGCTCTCCGATCTATTCAATTCTTCATCGTCAAGTACCTGACGCTGTGCACTAACATAGGCCGCTACCATCAGCAACAGAATCATAATCCTGAGCGCTCCAAAAGCAATCCGAGCATTTTCGAGACCATTCAGACCAGATAACTGTAACCGAGTCTGACTAGTAATAGCTAGTAATTGTATTTCACAGACGAGTGCGAGGATCCAGGTGTAGCAGTTTGATCTAGTTGGTGTGAAAGGGCCATCAGGATCTTGGAGAATTCCTGCCGCAAAATAGAGAAAGACCCCGAGATATGAAGCCTACCAATGGGCCATGTCGTCAGATAGCTCCTAAAGGAGAGGTTGACTTACGGACCAGGTAAGATTCAATGAGCCACTCGGCTCCATAGACACTGGATGGGGTTTTTAGTGCCAGGCAAGCAATGGCGATGTTCGATAACTAGTGCATGGTGTTAATTTTGACAATGAACCACATATATACATCTAAATACCACGGTCGTAGATAGTATAGCTTGGAGATACCAGACGACGCTGAGCAAGGTCTTTGACCTCCCGTTATTGAGGAATATAGCACGATCGGCTGCTTGGCGGCGATGGAAGAAGAGATTGAAAAAGAGTAAAAGAACGCATAGAGAGACCGGATAACTGTAAAGAAATGCTGACAGAATACGATATGATTTCATCGCTGCCGGTCTTCCACTGGAAGAACAGGCTGATATAAACTGATCTCAGGAGTACCTGGAAAGATATTGTTGCAGTGAACGCCCACGTGAATGCCTTCACGATCCCATTGCAGATATGGGATCTGTGCAGCAAGAGTTGTTGCTCGGAGTCCGAGCTTGTTGATGAGATGATGCGGCAACCGACAGACCATTGGCACTGAATAAGAGAAGCTGAATGAGAATATAGATGCAGTGGCACTGTTGACAGATGCCCAAACGGAAAGAAGGCCGGACGCTTGTTACAGACCAGAGATTGAAGTATAGGAAGAGAGAAGAGACTTCCTTGAGAAAGTATCCGTCATGGCCCAGAATGGGACACCGGATAAAGGCATGTCTGAGCGAGGGTGGTCGAACGTTGCAGGCATCATGCCAAGGATAGCTGCGGCAGTCGAAGAACGGACACGTCAAGACAACCCGAACATCGACTTGTCGACTGCTGAAAACTGGCTGATACGGCCAGAGTTGATTGAGCTTTGCAAAAACGCTATCAGCAGTAATCTCAGTGCCCAGGTTAGAGAAAGAAAACGTGTTTTCTTCCATATCCGGTTCTGTGGCTAACACGAGCCCTTTCCAAAGCACCTATCATACCCCAACTCCTTCGGCGGTGACGCCGATGTCCTCGAAGCATTTGCCAGCTTTTTCAACGCGTATTTTAATCCACATATACCCGTCAAACCCTCACATCTTGCCACGGCACCAGGTGCGGCAAGCTGTTTAGACGCCATATTGTATAACATCTGCGACGCCGGCGATGGAATTCTTATACCTGGTCCTTATTGGAGTATGCTTCCTGATATATTGCTACGAGAGGGAAAAAGCTGACTGCAATATCACTTTGGTGCAGATGCATTCGATTTTCTACTTCAATCACGATGCTCCGTCATACCTGTCGCTGTCAATGTCCCGGACATGGATTCGATACTTACTGAAGCCTTACTTCCGGGCCTCGAACTTGCCTTTGCTAACGCCAGCTGTCCCATTAAAGGCCTTCTCTTCACGAACCCCAATAATCCGCTAGGACAATGCTATCCTACGTCTGTTCTTGAAGGCTGTATCCAGTTTTGCCAAAGGCACAAGATCCACTTCGTCTCCGATGAAATCTACGCTACAACATCCTACAAGTGCCCTGATCTACAAAATCCTACCCCCTTTGTCTCTGCGCTGTCGCTGAACCTGGCGGCGCTCGGTTGTGATCCATCACGCGTACACGCTTTTTGGAGTACAAGTAAGGATTTTGGCCAGAGCGGTGTCAGAATGGTAGGTACTCTCACGATAGGCTCTTGCCCTACTTCGCCTACTCAGGAGATAACTCTTGATAGGGCTGTACCATTACACAGGCAAACAAAGAATTAGCTGCTGGAATCGTCCTAGCCTCCAATACACAGACGTCTTCATTATCGGCAGTATTTGTCGCATCCCTCCTCACATCTCCAAAGCTTCCTGGTTTGATAGCTTTAAACTCAGAACGTCTTGGCCACAATTACCAGATTCTGACGACCTTCTTTAAACGCCATCAAATTTCATACATCCCAAGCTATGCCGGCTTGTATGTTTTTGCGAAAATGGCAGGAGAAGCAAAGTCTTGGGAAGATGAGCAGGCGGTAGTGCAACGGCTCAAGGAAGTCGGGGTGCTTGTGAGCGCAGGCCGGGGATACCATGGCCCAGAAAAGGAGATGGGATGGATGCGAGTTGGGTTTGCGGTGGACAAATCTACCCTTGAGGAAGCATTACGAAGAACGGAATCTATGTTAATGAAAGCTGATGGAGAAATCGTGAAGATTGATGAGAACGTGAAGGAAACAGTTATGTCACAATCATCAGTGGTTTAGATGACAATGCAACAATGAAGGTGTAGCTATATGAGATCGGTTACTGAGATTACCGCCTTTCCAGCTCGTCAGCCGATTTCTACCGAAAATTTTAACTAGGTCATCTGTCCGGATCCGCCACGACGACCCTGGGTCTAAAACCTTTGCTGTATAAAAACTAGTCACCCTGTATCGACCAGAGAATTCTAATATATCTCCCCCTCTGCCGACGACTCAGCTGCGTGCGGCCTAGCTGCCCTTTCTACTAAAGCGCCTACTCCAAACACCACGCCAGATATTCCTATGAGAGCAGAAGCGACAAATAAGATTCCAGCTCCTGGGCGTGCAGTTTGCAACCCACCCAAGACCACTGGCGCCAACAGCCCCCCTGTAGTCTCCATCATTGACAAAGCGGCGATGGCTCGCGGTCCATCATCTAAGGGGAAATGCAACACGGTATATGATTTGATGAAGGATGGTGTTGCTAAGCCCACCGAAAAGAGACATACCGTGAGATACACCTGCCAAGGCTTAGTGGCGAGGCCAAGGAAGACCAGAAAGACGCTCTGCATTGTCATGGCGAGCAGTGCAAAAAGTGCATCGCTTGTCCGGGGATACCTAGTCGATGACGAGGATGGCAGGCTTTGAGGCTTACGCCTGCTCATGTGTCCAGATATCCTGGGAACCGCAAATATTGCAAAGAATATATAGAGAGCGGATGTTGCGTGAGCTATGGAAATCAGGAGGCCGTTTTGCTTGGCCGAAAAGCCAAAGCGGAGCGTTGTGTGGATCATAATTGCTGAAAAGATGAAAGCTTGGCCGGTGTTGTACAAAAGTAATGAGAAGCCTGGGATAATGGCAATAGGCCGCGTGCGGAATGACCGAAGAGGAGAACAGATATTCTCTATAAGCTTTCTAAACGACCCAGAATTTTGACAAGAAGCAGCTGCACCTTTCGTTCTGCTGTTTTCAACCCCGGAAGCAAAGCCATTGGCGTCGGTATTCTGTTTCGATACGTGCTGTGGCTTCGGCCCATTGACGAAAATAAGAAGATAGAGTAGCGATGCCGCAAAAATCGCGATAGCTATGAGGAAACTTGCAGAGATATCGTTGAACAGGCCGGCCAGGAAGGGGCTCACAGAAATCCCCACCATGTACAAGGCGAGGGACTGACCAATGAGCACCGACACAATCTCACTGTCGGAAGTCTGTACATATATAGCGTTGAGATTGAAATGAAGGAGATTATCGGACGCAAGGCCTTCGAAAAGCTGGCCAGACAAAGCGACTAGGATATTTCTCAATTGATCTTCAACGGCATTCTTAGTCCTCTAAAGCACTAAATCCGGAGAGCGGCAAAAGGAGCACGAGAATGCCTACATCCAACAAGCAGCATCACAACACTCATGGATCGGAGTGAGAACCATAATAACATCCCGGCTTTATGGTTCTTCCTCGACAGACGCTCCAAAGTCCCCAGCAACAAGAAGCCGCATAGGTTTGCAATGCAGGTCGCCCCTGCGACCGCACCAGCATACACATTCCGCTCTATTTTTCTGCAGCGCGTGGGATCTTTGCAGAGAAGGCTTGCATATGCGAAGATGGTTGTCGCTGCGGTTGCAGCCATGGCAAGAGCAGCAAACAATGCAAGAGGAAGAATCTGGCGAGGCGAAGCAATTTCGGTATCTGTAGTGGCCAGAGTGGAGATTGGATTGAACGGAAGGACCGCCCGGTCTCCACGGTAAGGGTCTTCTTCGCATTCGGCGAGCAGTCTCGTCGTTTCAGTGGTAGGCAAAGTGCGACTTCTCATTATCCCGAGCAAAGCTCCCCAGGGCTTAGTCCAATGTTTAGGAAATATCTGCGTAGTCGATCTACTAAAAGAAACCGAAGGAGAATGTGCGCATTGTTGTTCGTGTGCATCACAATTCTCTTGGAGCAGTATCAGTGGGCGTGCAGAATACAATGTCTAAATATCAATGTCGGGTGCCGAAGTAGGTAGGCACACAAGTCCTAAGCGGTGCATTCTTGAAAATGTTCCATCTTGAGAAGTACATTGTAAGATTATGAAAGAGACATATCTTGCGTGTTAAGAATCTACGTGGGAGGAGTCGTTGCCCCTTGGTCATGTTACGATGGATTACACACTAACACATCTAATCGATTCCTTACAATCGACTTTGAAGATCCTCAAAGACGAAGCGAACGCTCAGCTTCTTGCAGACTTGCATGACCACAACAAGCTCCCAAGAAAAAAGCTGGTGGGCCTGGCGTCTCAGGCAATTGATCTGCTGAATGAGACTGAACAGTTGCTTGAGCCAGGCTCGTTGGTGCTGGCAGACCATTTCTTGGGTAGAGTATTGCCGCAAGTTCATCATGGCAGGTTGCTGACGACAGCGTTCTAGGATACGTAAGCTCAAAATGTTTGAGTGCCGCGGTTCAATTTGACATTCCCGATATCTTGCGTTCAGGTCCTAGATCCCTATCCGATCTTGCCATAGCCAGTAATGCTCGGCCTGATCGCCTTGGTCAGGTCTTGCGCGTCCTTTACAACAACGGTATCTTTTCTTTCGATTCGTCAAGTGGCACGTATCGGAACAACACCACGTCAAGTCTTCTTCTTTCCGACCATTGGACTCAATGGCGGAACTGGGTAGATCTCTACGGGAATGAATTTTACGACATGGCGCGGGGGATCCCTGCGTCGTGCAGAAAGGACGCAGTGCGAATGCCAGCGCAGATAAACTTCGATACAGATATTGATATGTTTACGTACTTTTCTGACCAAGGTTGGCTGCCAAGATTGCACAAAACCCTCAGTGGTGGAGCCACTGCTCAAGCACCTGGTATTCTTAAAGATTATCCTTGGAATGACATAGCAAATTCTACTTTGCTGGATATTGGAGGAGGTGGTGGCGGCCTTGTGGCATTGATTCTCCGTCAACACAAGGATATGCATGCTGGTATACTAGATCTCCCTGATGTCATCGACCATGCGCGTATCAGTTTCCACTCAACAGATGGTCCATACTCTGACGTTGGGAGCAGAGTTGCAGAGGAGAATCTAATTGCGGGGGATTTTCTGAAGAGCATCCCGAGCTTCGAGGTTTACACCATGAAATGGTGTTTGCATGACTGGGATGACTCCAAGGCGGTTCTGATCTTGAACAATATTCGTAGCGCAATCCTCAAGGGGCCAAAAAGCCGCCTGGTGATATTAGAGTCAATCCTGAAGGACGGCCGAATGGGCAGACTATCAAGATATGGTGATATGACGATGATGGTTAGTGCAAATGGCCAAGAGAGGGACGAGGCTCAGTGGAGGGCTTTGGCGGAGCAGACAGGCTGGCGTGTTCGTCAAATATATCCGCTAAGGAACTCCTGGCCCTCCGCTATTGAGCTTGTCCCTAAGTGGGGTTCCGACACCGACACGGTTATTGCACACCAGCCGAACGGTGTTTCAGAGGCGAAAGAGACCTTAAGTGTATCCAAGAATGGCAAACTGGAAAATGGAATCTCCCGAAATCGAACTTTTGCGTCGAAAATGAGCTACCTTGAACCTTGGGATACAGCACGAGGGGAGCCATTCTACCGATCGGCTCCTGACGAAGGCTTTCCTAGTACCAACTTCAAATGGATCGATCATGAGGTGGAGATCACCGATGCGCGCCCAAACAAAGATGAATACGATCTTGACAAGCAGGGTTTTGCCTTCTTCGAGGATCCGAAAGGCCTCACAGCTGAAGTGCTTGAGGGTCTGCGTGCAAACGATAAAGAGCTCGTCCAAACATTATATTATCCCCACATCGAAAGCTTCGTCAAGAGCGCTACTGGAGCGTCAAGGGTGATCATATTCGACCATACGGTAAGGAAGAGAAATCTTAAGATGGACTCTAAAGAGAATCCGAATGGACAGGAACAGCCAGCAACAGTGGTAAGCTGGGTCATGTGTCTATCCCTATATTGGTGCAACTACTTTAACTCGTACAATCTTATAGGTACACTGTGACCAGTAAGTCTGCCCTCTCGTGCAAACTGGGCGTATCCATTGCGGGCCTCACTAACCTCCCCTTTAGATCGGCCAAAGGGGCACTCCGCCGGCTGAAGCAGAATATTTCCTCCGACGAGGATATTAACGCAATTCTCAAGAACCGAGTAAAAATGATGAAGTATGATTATCAATCACCCAACCCCAAACTCCGTTCTTCCGTCCACCCACTCAAATCTGACATTCCCCAGCGTATGGCGTCCCCTGAATGGCCCTGTCGATAACTGGCCCTTGGCGATGATGGATTATCGAAGTCTCTCTGCGTCCAATCTGCATCCGTGTACTCTCTGGAGACATCAACACGAGGAGCGTGGGCAGACAGTGGCATTCAGCTACGCAGAGGGTCAAGAATGGTATTACCTTGATGGGCATCGCAGGGAAGAGGTTACAATGATCAAGATTTGGGACAACAAAGAGGACGTTGTTGGGAAACGTGAGTTTCTGGCAATTTTGTTTCTTCCAACGCAACCCAAGAAGAGAAGCAAGTACACAGATCGGTAATGGAAAGCTGACTCACCATAATCTGACAGTCTGCCCCCACGCAGCGTTCGAGCATCCGGGGTCACCCCCTAATGCACTGCCTCGGGAGAGCGTGGAGGTTAGGTGCTTTGCGATATGGAGTGAGGGCGAGGGAAGAACAACGGCATAAGTTATAACGGCATTACTCAAGATTAGAACGACCCTCGATCTCGTGTCATCACGGGATGGTGTCAGCTTTCAACCTGTGGATGGATGGACCTTCCTCCCCTGAACCTCCTTCCGATCTCATCTATTGACAGTGGATGCCGTAGTTGTACAGTATGTAATCACCTAGGCGTATGAAACAAAATGCGGGCTTTAGCCTCCACTAGCTGTGTTTTTGGCTTCGGTGCCCGAACACTCTGCATGCCAAGACTTCTCGGGGCCCGAAGCATTCTCCTCCATCTTATGCGCTTAGATATCAAAACTTACAAAGCTGCAGAGCTGAAAATCGTTATCGTTCGAGGCAAACAGTTTCCCTTTGGAGAATCTGCTGTGAGCCAGGGTTGCATCCTTCGTTCTTCATATGCATGACCCTGCTCAGTGAAACCGCTGCGCCGCAATGGCTTGCGTTATCCCCATGTGGCCTGGGGCTTCGAGCGTTCCTCTCGCGGAGATGATGATTAGTCGCAATCATCAATCCTTTGCAACGTTCTTTGCTCGTAGGAGTCGTTGATTTCGCACCCCCTCAACGCTCAGATCCTCGAGGCTCGCAATGGTCGCCTACATTGCGGATGGCACAATTGCCTTGGCGAATCTGGAGGTAAGTAAGCCATAGGTTGGGGTGGCTTCTGGTCATCGCAAGACTTTCTAAGGTGTCTCTAGGCTTTTGCATGGACTCTGACTGCCATCGCGATACTATTATCAGCGGGTCGCTATGCGATTCGATACATGACCCAAAAAAAGTTCATGTGGGATGACTTGACGCATCTTCTCGCTCTGCTGTGTATGATTGCGATGGTTGGCCTACTCCAGAGCTTGTTCCGCGATGGATACTACATCACTGCGATCGAGAGACAACTCATCCCACCGCCTTCAGCGCAAACCTATGTGACCCTTTTTGTTCGCTTCCGACGCCGGTCTGATGGAGTCGCGTTGCTCTTCTTCAGCGGCACCTGGCTTGTGAAGTTGACCTTCCTGCTATTCTATCGTATCATATTCGATATCAATCGCAACTTCCGAAAGGCTTGGTGGGCGGTCTTGGTGTTCGTGTTTGTAACATATTGGATTACTGTTGCTGGCGTCCTGACGCAGTGTGGCCCTGCGCAGTATTCTTTCAATATTGGTAGGCATAGCCCATATAATTTAGAAGACAAGTGCTAAGTACAAGCAGCGGAATGCATCAAGCCCAGCAATCTGGAATACGGAAGACAACTCCTCAAATACTCTTGCGCAGTAAGCGTGGCATCCGATTTTCTCAGTAAGTCCACCATCAGGCTTCTCACACAACATCATCTGAGAGCGGTGGGTTACCTGGGTCATTCCAGTAACGTTGCCTTTCAACCTGGCTTCGATCTCGTCCCCACGAGCTACGAGTAAACCCAGTTACCTTTTTACACGCATCGTTCTGTGCATGCAGTAGCAAAAGTCACCACTGGATGATTAATGTGTCCGTTCCTTGACTGATCCTGAATAGTCATCGCGCTCCCTCTGTGGATGTTGAAAAATCTCAAGATGCAGACCAATCAGAAGCTCGGCTTAGCCTTGGTGTTCTCACTTGGGATCATCATCGTCATTTTCGAGATTGTTCGCACGATCAAGTCTTTAGGGCAGAGCACTTTCTCGGAAGTTGCAATATACGATATTGCAGAAAATAGTGTTGCCGTCATCGTCAGCAGTATCTCGACTTATCGGGCATTATGGAATACGCGGCAACGACGACGTAAGGATAGCCAATACGTTCACCTTAAATACCCCTCCAGATCGGCTCCAACGGTCGATAGCCACCGTCTTAATCCTCTGAATAGTGGGGCGAGCTACACTGAAACCTCGGGGGAATTCCTCCCCTCCGAGTCTCATTATACGAGAGGACATTCTGGGACACCTATCAGTGTACCCGAAAACGCACATGTATAAGATACTCTGCTATATTTGGGTGGATGGAGGGGGGGAGGCATTTGATCTAGGATCAACCAAAGTGTTCAATCATGAAATCGGGGATTTCTAAATGCTAGTGTATGATCTACGTATTGCCGGCAATCAATCCATTTATAATGTGCTCTCTTAACATCCCCCAAGCTCGCCTCATGGCTGCACATTATTGCCGTCATAAGCATCAAATTCTGGGTGAATACATTTGACAAACAAACAAAGCGTGTAATCCGGGAGGATGCAGATTCAGGATGGCGTCCCCAGCCCCCATCTTGGCTATCGAGAGCATGTTCGAAGTGGTATCAGATGCGATGATCTTTGAGCTTAGTGTCGGAGTTATTCGTCTCCACGCAGCCCTGCCTGCGAGTCAAAGGATTGCTCGCGTTGTCGGTTAGCAGCTTATTTGGAATAATCCTGACGCTTGAGACGATGAGCATGAACGCAGGTCCTGTTGATCAAAACCTTCATCCAAGGAAGCGCATCATGGGGTCGAGGGCCCAGGTCGAGTTGATACGGCCATTGGGAAAGCCTCGATAACAGGAAGAACAGCGCTTTCGGGAGTTGTAAACACCTTGCGGAGTTGGAGCGGCGTGGGTAGTAAGGTAGTGAAACAACAATCCTGCAGGGCAACCAGGACTCGCTCCCCATAGTCCATCCATACGATCGACATTGTTCGAGACAAAGCGCGTGGGAGCGCCATGCGGTGATGCTGTAAATGTTGGATTCTGATTCGGCCATGAACAGCAGATGGTGTAGCGAGTTGTGGAGGGCGAGATGCGACTACGCGGTCATACGGAGGTACATCACACGACGTTGGACCACACCAATCATTCGCTTCCTACAGTACCCCGCACTAAGTCTTCGGCTGCGCTCCCCCAACAAACCACCCCCCACCTGCATTCAAACATTAAACCCTCAAATCAAGCTGGGGAACTCCAACATTTGGGCTATTTATTTAGTAGTATGTGATTTATAATTCCCCAATCAATATTTGGTATGCCAGCCCTCCGCTTTAATGACAGCTGCACATCTGCATGGCATACTGAATATTAGCCCCTCCATTACCTTCTTCCGTAGATTCGCTCAGATCTTCTGTAAAATCTGAAACAACTGGGTTTCAGCTTCATCCTCTTTATCCTTCAGCGAATTCAGATTCGAATAAACTTTGTAGATCTTCTTCTTTAGTAGAGCTCAGAGATTTTCGATTGAGTTCAAATCGAGACTGTACAAAGATCACTTCATGATCTCTATATCATTTTCCTGAAATCAAAGCTTCGATTTTCTGACTCTATGTATCGAAGCATTATTCTGCATGAACACTAGTTCTGACTTTCATATGTCAGTCAAATTGTGATTCAGAATCTGAATGTAGAAGACTGCTGAATAGCTGTGTTTTTTGAATTCGAAGTCTCGATCGAGCAGATATAAATTCGATCTTTCAGAACTTCAAAAAGCTTCTCAAATCATAATGAAAAAAATCTTTTCATTGAGAATTTTCATTACTTTATCTCTATCTCATTTCTGTTTGAAAGTTTCAAACACTCATTCTCATGTTTTACTCATTTCTTGAGTCACGAATGTCTCGTTCGATCAAATGACTTTTCTTCATTGATTCACAGTTCAATCTTTATGCTTTTTAGCTCATTTTAATCGAATCAGAGCAGCTTCAGATGTTAATTTTGATTGCTTAAAAGTTAGTCAGTGAGAAATTTCGTGAGCTTGTAGTGTTACGTTGAAAATTCTTGTGTTCAAATCGATTCTGATGTTCATTTTCAGCTGTCTTCAGATGATTTTAAACTTTGATCATAACTGACATAACAGTATTTTAACTGCTTAAGAAATAATTGATATGAATCTTTCTGATCTGAGTTCATTGTCTTCGAAGAATGTTGTTTGAAGTCTTCTCAAAATGCTCTGAATGATGATTCAAAGAATGTTCAAATTTCATTCTATTTGAATGAGTTTTAGATTTAATTTAGCTTGTTCTGATATTTCATCTTTGATGAGCAAAGAAAGCTTCTTTCTAGAAGTCTTGTTATCAGAAATTGAAGTTAATGAAGCTCTTCTGAGCATTGTGAATGCAGTTGAAGAAGATGAATTGTTTTAAAGATACACAATTTTACGTGTTTTCATGATCTAGTCGAAGACTTAGTGCGAAGTACTGTACATACATTAATTCTCTCGTTAGTGATCGAGACAATAGATGATTAATATTGATAAATACAGTACTTTGCACTAAGTCTTTGACTAGATCATGAAAACACGTAAAATCACGTATCTTCAAAACAATTCATCTTCTTCAACTGCATTCACAATGCTTAAAAAAACTTTGTTAACTTCAATTTCTGATAACAAAACTTTTAGAAAAAAGCTTTCTTTGCTTATCAAAGATGAAATATCAGAACAAGTTAAATTAAATCTAAAACTCACTCAAATAGAATGAAATTTGAATGTTCTTCAAATCATCATTCAGAATGTTTTAAGAAGATTTCAAACAACATTCTTTGAAGACAATGAATTCAGATCAGAAAGATTCATATCAATTATTCTTCAAGCAGCTAGAATACTGTTACATCAGTTATGATCAAAGTCTAAAATCATCTGAAGACAGCTGAAAATGAACATCAGAATTGATTTGAACGTGAAAATTCTCAACGCAACACTACGAGCTTATGAAATTTCTCACTGACTAGCTTTTAAGCAATTGAAATTAACATCTGAAGCTGCTCTGATTCAATTAAAATGAGCTAAAAAGCATAAAGATTGAACTGTGAATCAATGAAGAAAAGTCATTTGATTGAACGAGACATTCGTGACTTAAGAAACGAGTAAAACACAAGAATGAATGTTTGAGACTCTCAAACAGAAATGAAATAGAGATAAAGTAATGAAAATTCTCAATGAAAAGATCTTTTTCATTATGATTTGAAGAGCTTTTTGAGATTCTGAAAGATCGAATTTATATCTGCTCGATCGAGACTTCAAATTCAAAAAACACGATTATTCAACAGTCTTCTACATTCAGATTCTGAATTACAATTTGATTGACATATGAGAGTCAGAACTAATGTTCATGCAGAATAATGCTTCGATACATAGAGTCAGAAAATCGAAGCTTTGATTTCAGAAAAATGATATAGAGATCATGAAGTGATCTTCGTACAGTCTCGATTTGAACTCAATCGAAAATCTCTGAGCTCTACTAAAGAAGAAGATTTACAAAGTTTATTCGAATCTGAATTCGCTGAAGGATAAAGAGAATGAAGCTGAAACTCAGTTGTTTCAGATTTTACAGAAGGTCTGGGCGAATCTACGGAAGAAGGTAATGAAGGGGCTAATATTCAGTATGTCATGCAGATGTGCAGCTGTCATTAAAGCGAAGGGCTGGCATACCAAATATTGATTGGGGAATTATAAATCACATACTACTAAATAAATAGCCCAAATGTTGAAGTTCCCCAGCTTGATTTGAGGGTTTAATGTTTGAATGCAGGTGGGGGGTGGTTTGTTGGGGGAGCGCAGCCGAAGACTTAGAAGGGTTCACCTAGCACTCGGCTAAACCTAGCAGTCGGACAGCCCTATAGGGCTGAAAATACATTTCATTTTTTATTGCTTCAAACGATGAACTACGTAGCTAATATGACCTCTTTGAGGCCCT